>Ga0315314_1004140_pt1 | contig 11009 bp, 10 predicted proteins | sample TDP9_MG_FD_203631 | JGI IMG/M metagenome (GOLD analysis project Ga0315314, IMG submission 203631) | Freshwater sediment microbial communities from Lake Towuti, South Sulawesi, Indonesia - TDP9 | ecosystem: Environmental > Aquatic > Freshwater > Lake > Sediment | place: Indonesia: South Sulawesi... | reverse complement strand
TGCAGAAATCCGAGCTGAAGGACATAATCACCAAGCTTGGTTTCAAAGTAGACGATGTGGCTAAACTATCTGTGGGATGGCTGCACAAGCCCAAGCGAGCTTTCATGGATCAAATCATACGAAGCGCTGTAGATGTGGACAAACTGGACTTCGTGGTCCGCGACACGTATCATACAGGCGCCCAATACGGCTACGTAGATGTCTTGCGACTGATACAGACATTGGACGTTCTGAACCAGAATCTAGCCGTTGACGTAGGCGCCCTGTCAGCACTCGAATCCTTCATACTAGCCAGAATCGAATCGTTCAAGAGCATATATTTCCACCGCGTTGGACGAGCCGTACAACTCATGTTAGCCATGGCTATGGAAGAGGCAAAGGACGAACTTGGCTTAGTTGACTTCAAAACACCAGAAGAATACCTAGCCCATGATGATTACACGGTTTGGACCATGCTCAAGAAATCAAAGAAATCAAAGAAAACCATTGAAAACCTCGAGAGAAGAAAGCTGCTGAAATGCGCCTACGACCGCACCTTCTACGTACGCGACAAGACCGTGTCCAACCTTTTCAGCCACGAGGAAATCCGCAACCAACTACGCGATCAAATCGCTGAGAAAGCAGGAGTAAAGCCTCGAGATGTGGTCATCGACGTGCCCACGCTGCCCTCTGTGCCTTACAGCCACTCAGTTTTGCTTGAACCCATGGAGATTCCTGTCTTCATGCGAACACGCGAAGGCGAGAAGGTTCCGCAGCGGCTCAGCGACATATCCGGCATATTCGACGTTTTGAAGGGATTCATCAACATCCTGCGTGTCTATAGTGAAGCGGAGCATAGAGAAAAAGTGAGTGTCGCTGCAGCCAAGCTTTTGGGCGATCTTCCATCGTCGGCGAAGATATCGTTCTAGATGGGTGGGAGTTCTTTGCAGCATGTCAAGAAGACTCTTAATGGAAGAGGCATAGCGGCTGGACGAAGCAGAGGAGTAGCTCTGGTCTCGAGCAAGCCCTTGAGCTTCTTGGGCGGAGTTGACTACGATTCAGGCGTCGTTACCGAGAAAAGCCACGACCTGAATGGTCAACATGTGAAGGATAAAGTGCTGTGCTTTCCGTCAGGGCACGGTTCAACAGTTGGCAGCTATGTGCTGTATTCGCTGGTTAAGAAGGAAGTTGGACCTAAGGCTATTGTCAATCAAATAGCTGACACAGTAGTAGTTGTCGGAGCCATAATCGCAGAGATTCCCATGGTTGATCGAATCGACATCAAGCAAATCAAGACGGGCGACGTCGTTGAGGTTGATGGCGACAAGGGCACAGTGAAAATCCTAGGGTAAGGCGAAGCACCAATTGTACCTGACGAAGTCTGAAGAACTCATGCTGGAAGGCGAATATGGCTGGGCTAATCAAATAGCCATGAGAATTCTTGTTAAGCTAGGCGACTTGTTCGGCGCGACCAAGCTTATTCCAGTGCAGTCGGCGCATCTGTCGGGCGTGTCTTACAAGCATTTGGGCGACGCTGCTATCGAGTTTCTCCATGAAATGACAACAAAAGGTGGCGCTACAAGGACGCTGGCTACTCTCAACCCGTCGAGCTTTGACCCTGAATATTTGGTGAGACGTTATTCCCGAGAGCGCTTTGGAAAGCAGCAGCGCATAATCCAACTTTATGAACAGATGCGCATTCAGCCCACGTTGACGTGCACGCCCTATTATCTTGGAAAACCCAAAGCTGGTCAGCATTTGGCTTGGGCAGAGTCGTCAGCAGTAGTTTACGCCAACTCGGTTTTGAAGGCGTGGACGAATCGTGAGGGAAGCCCCAGCGCGTTGGCAGCCGCGTTAATCGGCAAGACCCCGAATTATGGCGTTCATCAGGCAAAGAACCGCAAGCCCAACGTACTTGTTAAAGCAGAAGCCAAACTGGAAACAGAGATGCACTATGGTGCGCTTGGAATCTACTTGGGCAAATTACTGGGAAACAAGATTCCCGCATTTAGCGGTTTGAGAGGCTCAGATGACGAATTAAAACAGTTGGGCGCTGCGATGGCTTCAAGCGGCATGACTACGTTATTCCATTCAGTAGCCCCGAGTAGAAAAGAGAAACTTGAATCCATTTCCGTGGAAGCCAAAGACATCGAGCGAACAGCGGCAAGTCTTTGCACCACAGACCGCGCTCCTGACCTAGTCTTCGTTGGGTGTCCACACTGTTCAGTCAAAGAAGTTAGGACAATCGCCAATCTCCTTCAAGGCAAAAAAATGCGCAAAGATGCTGAATTCTGGGTTTGCACGTCTCGTTACGTGAGAGATAAAGCGAAAAATCATGTTGCTGTTATTGAACAAGCTGGTGGACACGTGCTGTGTGACACATGTGTGCTTGTGTCATGGGTAAAAGACCTAGGCTTCAACACGCTATTGACGAACTCGGCGAAGACAGCCTTCTATGCTCCTACTTTGAACGAGGTCGAAGTGGCTCTGAAGCCTTTGCACGAATGCATCGAAGCAGCGTGCGCTTCGTAGTTTGTAGCTGCTGTTTTTAGAGCTTGCTTTAGATAAGAGCTGCTTCAAGGGCTGGCTTTGATTTTCTTTCCCCAGTTTGTCTTGTCCCAGATTCTTTCATGAAAATAGTATGCGACACTCGTGTAGACGTTGCTCACCATGGTGAAACCCAATGACACTTCGAGTCTTCCGGTTAGCAAGTATATTGTAGTGAAATCCAATATGATGATCAGAATTCTGTAGGTGATTGCCTTGACTAGAGACCTTTTTCGGTTCTCTTTTGACCCGTAGGTTCCAGAGTTCATCATTATCACACACTTTGCTCCTGCATTTCAAAGACAACTGACAACAATCACATAATCATTGTTTCTTCACGGTTTTCTTCAGCTTGTCAATCATTTCGGTTACTTTTCTTGCGGAGGGGATTTTCGCCAGCTCGAATTTTTCCTGAGGCTTGTTCATAGGACGAGTGGCGTCCACGCCAACCTTAGTTGTAAGTCCTGTTTCTTGATCGGCTGTTGGATCTAGCGTTGAGCCTCGAGCTTGTGGAATGACGAGCAGGTCTTCGCTGGCTTGGAATCGTGTGGCAATAGCCCATTCTACCATGCTGGGATTGAAGACGTCAATGTCTGTGTCAACCACAACGGCATGTTTAAGGCTTGGATGAGCGCTGAAAGCAGCGGCTAAAGCGTTTTTGGCGTCTCCGTCCACTAGTTTTTCGATTGAGATTATGGCATGGAGCCAGCCGCAGCCTCCGCTTGAGAGGTTTACAGCTTTGACTGTTGGCACTACTTTTGAAACGGCTTCCCAAATCATGGTCTCATGCGGTAGACCCATGAGCAACTTGTGTTCGGAGCCACCGGGCAGCAAGGCTTGGTACATGTAATCTCGACGATGCATCATACTTACAAGTTCCACCACGGGTTGCTTGCGCTGAATGTCATACGTGCCTGTAATGTCAACGAGGGGGCCTTCTGTGGCCTCTCGGTCTGTTAATAGTCTGCCTTCGAGCACCAGCTCAGCTTCAGAGGGCGCGTAAGCGTTGACGTGTTCGCATTTGATTAGACTCATCTTGTTGTTGAGAAACGCGTTTGCAACGCCGAATTCGCTTATGCCAAAGGGCACAGGTGAAGCTGCAGCTAACATGACAGCTGGATGTGTGCCTATTGTGATTGCGATGTCTAAGTTTTCTTTTTTCTCTTTTGCTGATTTCCACATGTTGTACAAGTGGCGGGGCACTAACCGTATGGCTATGTGGTTGTCGTCTAAGACTTGGAGACGATGAATAGACACGTTTTCGATTTTTCCATCTGGGCTGCGCGCGGAGATGACTGCTGAGGTGATGTAGGCGCCAGCGTCGCGTTCAAAATGGGTCAGAATTGGAAGTTTCGACAATCGCGCCTTTTCCACCACTTCGTTCACAGGTCCGCCTCGGGCGATTTTGGGCTGAATTGGGTCACGCCAAGCCTTGATTATTCTCTGGTACAATGTGTCTGGAGCGACGCCTAGAGCCCAGCATAAGCGTTGGCGTGTCCCGCATACTCCAGCTACAATTTTGGCGCGGCTGCCCTTCACAGTGTCAAAATAGAGGATGGGACCTTCGTCGAACTCTTTCATGAACGTTGAAACTTCAAAGCGCGTTGAAACCTCGTCATCGATCTGTGTGAGTTGATTTCGTTTTTGCATGTCTGCCAGAAAACCGCGGAGACTCATTTTTCCGTCACCTTCTTTTCTCCTGCAAACGCCTTTTCAAGTAACTTGAGAGAAACTGGTCCAATGTCTCGGTCGCCATGCTTCTTGGCGAAAACGGAAGCCAAGGCGATCTTGCCAGTTTTTTGTGCCAAGCGTTCGGCGATCATACGAGCTGTTATGGTGTTTCTGTCCCCTAGCAATATGGATGATACAGGCGGTCCCAACATCTTTTCCATTGGTGGCATAGCAACTGCCAATGTGCCTAATTGGTCTTCGTCTTCGCTTAGAAGGAGCAGGTTTGCGTTTTTTGTTTCTAAGCGTAGAACGTAGAAAGTGGTTTCGTTGTGCTTCAGTTCTTCTTGCACGATGTTGGCTCGCATGTTGCGGTCGTCCCTGCTAGGCTTATTTATTGCTTCGTATTACTATTTACTGCTTTTAAAGTAAATTGGCGATTCAGACAACATGCGAGAGAAAGAGAGAGCGCAAAAAATCTTGCAGATTCTAGGCAGAGAATTCGGGGTTCCAGAGTTGTCGGACGTCAGGCGTGAGCCTTTTCAAACTTTGATTAGAACGGTTTTGTCGCAGGCTACAAATGATCGAAACCGTGATCGAGCTTATGCGAATCTGGCAAAAAGATTCAGGATTAATCCTGATGAGCTGGCTTCTGCAGATGTAAAGGAAATTGAGGAAGCCATACGTGTTGGTGGTCTTTTTCGGAACAAGGCTTGGAAGATTAAAGAGCTTTCGAAGACCGTTTTGAAGCAGTTACACGGTTCGCTTGACTTTGTTTTCTCTGAGCCGTTGGAGAAAAGTCGGGAATTGTTGATGAGCCTTCCGGGAGTTGGTCCTAAAACCGCAGACGTGGTTCTTCTGTTCACTGCGAAGAAGCCAACTGTGCCCGTGGATACTCATGTTAACCGTGTTTCTAGGCGGTTGGGTCTGGCGCCTTTGAAGGGCAACTATGAGGATGTCCGCGGGTCTTTGGAGGCTCTTTACAAGCCGAATGATTATTTGGCTATCCACCTTCTGATCATTGATTTGGGTCGAAGGTATTGTCGAGCTCGAAACCCCGTGCACGAACCTTGCCCCGTTAAAGCTTTGTGTCCAACCGCCAGGAAAGAGGCGGCTCAGCCAGCCTTGCATAGGTTGCATGGAAAAAGTAGGGATATTCCTTGACTATATTGGACAAGCCTAGCCTGAACAAAAGCGTTGAAGGGTATTTTCCGTATCCGAGGATCAGACCCTTTCAGGACTTGTTCATCAACACTATTTTTGAGGCGGTTGAAGGCAGGCGCCATGTGCTTATCGAAGGCAGTAATGGTTTGGGCAAGACGGTTTCAGCTTTATCGGCTTGTTTGCCTCTGGCTGATGAACGCGGCTTGCAGATTCTTTATGTGGCTAAGACTCATCGTCAGCATGAGCGCGTTATTGAAGAGCTGAACGCCATTAGTCGGCGGCAGAGCGTCTCTGGATTATCGGTTCGAGGGCGCACGGACATGTGTTTTCATCCGATGATTGTTCGTCATGCTCCTGATGCTACTTCTGCCATGGAAATCTGTGAACTGCTTAAGGCGAGGCATCAGTGTCCATACTATGAGAATATTGAGAGCAGGGAGGAACGTTTCTCAGATTTGAAGGAGCATGTTGTGTCTCGTCCGTACAAGGCTTCGGAGGTGCAGGAAGTTTGCAAGGCGGAGCGATTCTGTCCGTATGAGTTGGTTAAGAAAGCTTTGCCTGATGTGGATGTTTTGGCTTTAAGTTACATGTATGTTTTTGATCCTTCGGTTCGCGGAGCTTTTCTGAAGCATTTAGGCAGACCGCTCAATGAGGTTATACTAATCGTTGATGAGGCGCATAACCTGCCTGACACTGCTGTGGAAATCGCCAGTGATAGTTTAACGGTTTTTGCTATGCGTCAAGCGCAGTTGGAGGCGGAGAAGTTTCGGCGTCGTGAGATAGCTGAGTTTGCGGGCACGTTGAGAGCTTTAGCCGAAAAGATGGCGCTGCGAGTTGAGAAGGAAAGCCTTGTTTCTCCTTCGCGGTTGATTGACGATTTGAGAGATGAAGGAAGTATTGATGATCCTCAAGTGTTCTTTGAGGAGATGCATCAAGCGGGCAACTTGGTTAGGCAGCAGTTGCTGAAGGAGGGGAAGTACCCGCGTTCGTTTATTCATAGAGTTGGCGAGTTTCTGTTGAGATGGCTTGAAACGAATGGCGATGTGGCTTACACGCATGTGTTGAGTCGCTACATGGCTAGGACGGGTGTGCCTTCCGCAAAGTTAGAGGTTGTCGCGCTTGATCCTTCAAAGGTTACGGAACCTGTCTTCTCGACTGTTTATTGCAGTGTGAACATGTCGGGTACGCTGCAGCCATTGGAATCTTACGTGAAGGTTACTCATCTGCCTGCCTCAACTGTGTGTCAGGCTTTGCCCTCGCCATTCCCGAAGGAGCACATTCTCAGTTTGGCGTGTTGTGGAGTAACGACTGCCATGGAGCATCGGACGCCAGCCATGTACAGGAAAATTGTCCGGCGAATAGTAGAGGTTGTCGATAACACGCCTGCAAATGTAGGTGCTTTCGCGGCGTCGTATGAGGTTTTGGAAAGACTGCTGGAGGCAGGGCTTGAGGATAGTGTGGAGAAGCCTTTGTTTTCTGAGCATAGAGGTATGAAGTCCCGTGAGAACGAGCGTTTGATCAACAAATTCAAATCCTACGCCAGGCGTGGCGGCGCTGTTTTGTTAGGTGTTCAAGGCGGACGGTCTTCTGAAGGTGCTGATTATCCGGGTGATCAGATGAATGCGGTTGCTGTTGTCGGGGTGCCCTATGCTGAGCCCACGCCTACAGTGAATGCGCAGATTAGGTATTTTGATGAGCGATTTTATGGGCATGGAAGAGAATACGGTTACGTTGTTCCTGCTTTGAAGAAGGCGGCGCAGGCAGCGGGTAGACCGATACGCACGTTGGAAGACAGAGGCGCCATCGTTTTTCTTGACCACCGATTCGCCACTCCTTATTGTCAGCATTATCTGCCAGTGTGGCTGAGAAGAGGAATGAAAACGCTCCCCGACCAAGACAACGTTATAGGGGTTGAGCTCAAGAGTTTCTACGGCACAAGAGAAGATTAGGATCTTGTCATTTCACGTTGTGCACTGCGGTTTCTTCCGGTTTCTAGTAGGAGACTGTCAGAGAAGAGTTAAATAGTTTTCTACTACTCCAAGGTAGTAGTTAGATTCAAGGTGTGGAGGTTCAGAAATGGAAAGTAAAGTTAAAATGTTCATAGCTGTTGGAGCTGCAGTAACAGCGAATTGTCAACCCTGCTTGAAAACTGCGGTCAGCGAAGCCAAAGGAATAGGAGCAAATGAAAAAGAAATTCTGGAAGCAATCGCGATAGGACGAGTAGTTAGAAAAGGGGCAACGGGCAAAATGGACAAGTTTGCCTCGACGTTGACTGGAAAAGACCTGGGCTCAGACGATTGTCCATTTGGTTCGACAGAGGAAGACGTCAAAGCATGGGTTAAGCAAGATGATCAATGCGCTTGCAGTTAAGATGGTTCGCTTCTTGCTCTGTGAAGATCGACCGTTGGTTTCGATAGAATTGGAGGTGACAAAGTGAAAGAAGAAAACCATCAATACGGGCTGTCTAAGGAAAAGCGACGCGTGTTGGCAGTTATCAACCGGATGGCCATTGGTATCATCATCGTGTTGTGGGGGAGCCTGTTGACGCTGAAGCAGTTCGGAGTGATCGAAGAGAGTGTAAGCACCTTGCCTTTTGTCTTAACAGCCTTTGGCGTGCTGCTCATCTTTGGAGGCATCTACAGGTTACGTGCTCGATAGCTCTTTGCTGCCTATTTCCATCTCAGTGGTTCAAGTAAAGATTATAACACGCTCGTTCGTTATGCATGCTTTACGGAGTAGCGTTTGCCATGCAAAAGCTTAAGGTTACCAAGCCTGGTGCACTAAGGCATCTTTCTGGTTCTGAGCTGCATTGTCGGAGTTGGCAGATTGAGGGCATTTTGCGCATGTTGTATAACATGGTTGACCCTGAAGTAGCGAAGGATCCTGAAAACCTGATCGTTTATGGCGGAACGGGCAAGGCTGCGCGTAATTGGGACTGTTTCCACGCGATTGTGGATACATTGCAGACGCTTGAGCCCGATGAAACTATGCTGGTTCAGAGTGGTAAGCCTGTGGCTGTGTTCAGGACGCATGAGTGGGCGCCGAGAGCGTTGATTGTAAATTGCATGTTGGTGCCGAAGTGGGCTACGTGGGATTACTATTACGAATTGGAGGAGAAGGGCTTGATCATGTTTGGGCAGATGACGGCTGGCTCGTGGGCGTTTATTGGCACACAGGGCATCTTACAGGGCACGTATGAGACGTTGGCTGCTGTGGCAAAAGAGCACTTTAAAGGCAGCTTGAAAGGCAAGGTGGTTTTGAGCGCTGGTTTAGGCGAGATGGGCGGAGCCCAGCCGTTAGCGGTTACTATGAACAAGGGCGTTGCGCTCGTTGTGGAGATTGACAAGAAGGCGATTGAGCGCAGGTTGAGGTACAAGTATTTGCAGTCGTGGACGCATGATTTGACTGAAGCTGTGGACATGGTTGAAGAAGCTAAAGAAGATGGAGAAGCGAAGAGCATTGGGTTGCTGGGGAACGCGGCTGAGGTGTTGCCTGAATTGGTGCGTCGAGGCTTCGTTCCTGACGTGGTTACGGATCAGACATCAGCCCACGATCCTTTAAACGGCTACTACCCTGTTGGTTTGTCGAAGGAGGAGGCTGATGAACTCCGTGAGAAGAATCAAGCTACGTACATTAGGAAGTCCAAGCAGAGCATGGCAGCGCATGTTAAAGCTATGGTTCAGATGATGCAGAAGGGCGCGGTGGCGTTTGAGTACGGCAACAACCTTCGGCAACAAGCATTAGACATGGGTTACAAGGATGCGTTTGCTTTTCCAGGGTTCGTGCAACGGTACATTAGACCGATGTTTTGTGAGGGTCGCGGTCCATTCAGGTGGACAAGCCTCATAGACAGCCCAGATGACATTTACACGCTTGACGATGTTGTCTTGAAGCAGTTTGCTTACAACAAAGAACTGTGCCGCTGGATAAAGAAAGCTAAGGAAGAAGTGAAGTTTCAGGGCTTGCCCGCCCGCGTATGCTGGCTTGGATTCGGTGAACGTGCCAAGTTTGGCAAGATTATGAATGATATGGTACACAAAGGCGACTTAAACGGTCCAATATGGATTGGAAGAGATCATTTGGACGGAGGCAGTGTAGCTTCTCCTAACCGTGAAACCGAGGGCATGAAAGACGGCAGCGACGCCATCGCCGACTGGCCTATACTAAACGCGTTGTTGAATGCGGTGGCAGGTGCCACGTGGGTTTCGGTTCATCATGGAGGCGGCGTCGGGTTAGGCTACAGCATACACGCTGGCATGTGCCTAGTAGCTGACGGAACAAAAGAGGCGGAAAAACGCTTGGTCACAGTTTTGACGACCGATCCGGGAACAGCTGTGGTAAGGCATGCAGATGCAGGCTACACGGAAGCACAACAGATAGCTCGACAGAAAGGCATCAAAATGCCGATGCTGAGGGAATAGCCTAAACTGTTATATTCATACTGCTTCTGACTTGTTTCCTTCCTAGGTGACTAGAACATGAGTCAACAAGATGTCAACGTTCAATTTCCAATTCAGTCCCTGCTGTCTGCGAGGCTTCTTCTCTCGCCACAGTTGGCAGGCGGTAAACTGTATTTTCTGAGCGATATGAGTGGCGTGATAAGCCTCTACTCCATGGATCAGAAGGGAAGCTTGCCAGAACCGCTATTGCCAGCTGGTCTAGCCCTACAGAACCCGCATCTGATGGCGGGACACAACTACTACGTGTTACCTAAGATTGGCAAGATTCTGGTGATGATTGACGAAAATGGAAACGAGAATTATCAGCCCTGTTTCATTCCACTCAGTGGAGGCATTCCTGAACCGATCTTCGGAGACAAATACAAGAACCAACAGGTAGGCTGCGTCTACTGCGATGTGGAGAAGAACATTGCCTATTTCTTCAGGGATGATCGAAAGACCCCGAATATTGAAGGCTTGAAGGTTGACTTAGCTACTTTAGAAGTTACGTCGCTTGGCACAAGCCTCTATGGCAATACTTGGAACGGCGGCAACAAAGACCACTCAATTGTAATTCTAGCTGACGGTTACACAGCCGGCGACGTTGTTCTCTATATTTGGCATAAGGGAATGACAGAGAGACAACTCTTCCACGGAATTCCAATAGAGAAAAGAGAAAAAGACGAGCAAATTGCGCTGTCGGGCTTCGGAACCTGCAACTTCACGCCAGATGAAAAAGGTCTCCTAGTCCGCACAAACCTGTTCAGCGACGAAGGAAGCATAGGCTACATAGCACTTGACAAGCCAACTGGCATAACCGAAGTGTCGATTTCGGGAGTCGAACACAAGGGAAAGGGTGAACTAGTAGACCTCAAATCAGTGCATGACGACATCTACCTTCTTGAATACAACATTGACGGATGCTCATGGCTCTACGAATGCCGCTACTATGACGACAAAGGCGACAGAAACTTAAGAGTGACACGAACGCTTTGCGGTTTGCCACCGCTAGAGGATGGAGTATTGCTTGGTTACGAATTCGAGCTGCATAAAGCATCAGGCAGAACCAGAGTTGGATACGTTCTGTCACATGCAAAGGCAAACATTCCTGCACAGTTGTTCCTCTATCCCACAGGTCCTCGAACAAGAACTCCACATGTATTGTCCCATGAACGTGTTTTGGGCATTGACCAGAGATTCCTTTCACGTGGG
>Ga0315314_1004139_pt1 | contig 11009 bp, 11 predicted proteins | sample TDP9_MG_FD_203631 | JGI IMG/M metagenome (GOLD analysis project Ga0315314, IMG submission 203631) | Freshwater sediment microbial communities from Lake Towuti, South Sulawesi, Indonesia - TDP9 | ecosystem: Environmental > Aquatic > Freshwater > Lake > Sediment | place: Indonesia: South Sulawesi... | reverse complement strand
AACAACCAATACCGAAAGCAAAACAAACCACGCAAAACCCTTCCTCGTCCCAATTTTCATTATCGATGGCAGCGCAAAGAGGAGAATAGCTAATCCGAGCATGTTCCGATGAAAATGCCACGACAACCCCAAAGAAGCCATAGAAAAAACAAAGAAGAACGAAGCAACCAAACTCTTTCTGGGACTCCAGCGTAAAGCCCTAGTTGCAAAGTAGTAAATACCACTCGAATTCAACGTAAATATGACTGGTACCACTAATTTAAGCAACAGAAATGGATTCTGCAGAATACCGTTGAGAGGTATCAGAATCGCAAAGAGAAGCCATGTCGAAAACACTGACGTCCAATTGTACCAGATTACCCCACTATTAATCCTTGCAGCATAGAATATAGTATCAAAACCTATAGGATACGGATACGATAAAACCTCTGGAATCAATCTAATTATGAAGCCCAATATGAAGGCAAGAATCAAGCCTTTTTGATAATTTAGGTTAGCTACTAGCCTTCGAAGCCAGCGCATGTCCAAGTTCTTAAGCATACAGAATCAGGCGTTAAGCTGCGATTTTATTTGATATGGGGGTTATATGTCCGCTTTTTGGCGTTTTTGTCCACCTTTGTGGCTTTCCTATAAGGGATTTAAAATGAACATATAATGACACTGAAGCCAGAAGAACCCAATCAAGATAGATCAAAGGAACATATACTGCTTTTCTTGGATTTGCAGAGACAAACATTGCTGGAGTGAGCAAGTTGAGTATAAGCAATACTGTACCCATCACTTGAAGAATTGGAATAGCTGCGGGTGCCTGAACTACGCTATAGAGAACTCCAACATAACCTATAAGACCAAGAATCAGCATTATTGGAAAGATCAAAGTCAAGCAAGCGTCAAAGGTCTGACGGTTCAACTTTCTCATCATGCCCTTGTGTTTCACAACAGCCTGCGTGTATCCTCGAAGCCATTTCATTCGCTGACTTAAGAAAACCCCAAGCTTAGCTGGGGCTTCAACACAAGTTGTTCCAGGAACGTATTTCACTTTATAACCTCTTTTAGCTAACCTAACTGAAATCTCTGTATCTTCAGATAGCGCCTCCGGATCCCAGTATCCAACCTCTTCTAACACGGTTCGTCTGATGTATTGGTTTGTTCCCAAAAGCGGAACGAAAATGTTCAGCTTGTCTTTTCCAAGTTGTTGAATGTTAACTACAAAGTCGTTGATTACTGAGAGTCTTGTTATGATGCTTTCATCTGGGTTAATTGTCCTCAATTCGCCCTGCACAGCGGCTATACTTGGGTCTTTGAAATGAGGTGTTATCTTATCTAATGCAGAGGGTTCAAGCACTGTGTCAGCGTCGAAAACAGCGATTATTTCGCCTGTTGCCGCCTCAGCAGCTGTGTTTATGGCTGACGGTTTCCCGTTGCTTGCGTTTTCGTGTAGATATTTAATCCAGGAAGGATGTGTCTTAGCCCATTTTTCGCATATTTTAGGCGTGTTATCAATTGACCCATCTTCTATTAGAATTACTTCCTTATGGGGGTAATCTAAGCTCTCTAAGGCGTGGAGAAGACGCTCAATAACGTTTTCCTCGTTCTTCACTGGCACAATTATAGAAACCTTCGGCTGATAATCATTCGGCGGATCAACTCCTTCTGTATTTTCATCTCTACTTTTTTTATTTCTTACCCATTGTCTGAAACCGATGACGAAAGCTGGCATGTTATAGAATATCCACAAGCTCGACATCAGAACGATTATTGTTAACGCAATAGACACTATGTCCAAGCTGTCCTGCCGCACCTACTGTTAATGTTTTCTATTTCGTTTTGTGACTAGGCACATGCTTTGATTAATGTTTTCGATTAAGCAGTTTCTGCCTTCTAAGTTTCTGGGCTGTTCAGTTTGTTGATGGTTAGATAGCGGATAAACTTGAGATCTGTCAGCCATTGAATGGCGGATGAGTGACCCCAAGTATGCGCGATTTGGCTTATCTTCAAAGCAAGTTGGTGTCCAACTTCTCTCATCAAACGTGCAATCCTGTTCTCCATTGCATCGGAAAGCTTCTTTACTATACGGGTCAAAACCCTAACTAGAAAGAGGCTTCGAACCTTGTCTACGACTCTAATGGTTATGTCAACGCACGCCCGCTCCAATTTGCTCAACACTGTGAACCAAACACCCCGTCGAATGGCTCTTCTCTTTATTCCACATAACCTTTCCTTTGTGAGCAGATGGCGAATTGACATGCAACTAGGGAAATTTCCCACGCAATCACGCATCGAGCCTCTCTCCACAGAACAAATTAATGGGTTGCAGCCTCGCAGAATATAAGACTTACCTAAAAACGACATCATTTTCTCCTTTTAAATTTGACTAATACAATGATTTGAACCATTGGTCTCCACTACGTTTTTATTTTTGATTCTGAGTTTCCCTTACGCTAGAAGGTACACTATTGTCTTCAAAAAGACAGAAGAAAAAGCAGGGAAGTGAGCATCTTCAGCGCATTATAGACTTGTGCAGGTCGGTTGAGGAGAGAGGCTTAGACCCATTTGTCGTTGATGTTAACGACCTTATCACTGTAGTTCGGGAGTTTTTTCCTGAGTGGGAGTCAATCGATGAGTTTAGTTTAGACGCTGAGACGCTCAATCGTTTGGCTTCAGTTATCAAACTGCAGAGCGACTGGGTTAAGCACAGGTCAACTTCGCTTTACACTGATCCATTTTTGATTGAGGAGAAACTGCGCAAACTTAGCCGAGAAAGCTTGGCTCGTCTTTTCTTGAATGTTTGGCATCCTATTGTTGAGTTGGAGCAGATTTCCTCTTACAGTCTATTGGAAGCCGTCAAGTATTGGCAGAGTCTTCTTCCCTTAAACGAACGCTGGGCTAAAACTGCAGCGTTGATGACAGAGCTAGGCTCCGCTACACGTGAGGAGTTGATTAAGCAGAGAATAATGACTGAGAAAGCTTTCACGGAAGAGCTTGAGACTTTGTGGAGTGAGTTGAGGCAGAGAGTGGGCGATGGCGAAAAGATTCCTTACTGGGATTTTGTGGGCTCCGACTCCTATGAAGAGACTTCTAAACGCGCTTACATGACCAGCTTCTTAGTAACTTATGGTTACGCAACCTTTGAGGTTCACAGGTTGGAAGAAGAGATTTTCATCATCCCGTTTGCTAAGCCTCGTTCGCTGGTTGGGAAGAAGCAGGTGATTTCAGTTCCGGTTTCGGTTAGTTTTGAGGAGTGGAAGAGTTGGAGAGAGAGCAAAGGCGACTGACAAAGAAAGCGCTTTACCTGAGAAAACTGAAGCGGGCAACGCATCTCCTTTTTTACAGGAGACATAGGAAACCAGGCGTTAAAGGGTGGGAGCTGCGGAAACGTTTAGGCTCAGATTATCCAAAGGTATTGGGGCTTCTAGATACCTACTTGGAAAAGTTGGACTTGCAAGTGAAAACAGTGTTCGAGGGTGAGAAGCCTTCTGTAAAGCCTACGCTTGAGCAGTTGGACCGCGCCCGCTTTTTCATAACCCTACGAGGAGGCTTGACTCCTAAAGAAACCAAGCAGAGCGGCTGGCGTATCGACGACATTGCGGGTTTAGCTATGGCTATAGCCTTTATTATTTCTAAGAAGGGTAAGGCTCAGCGCGACGAGGTGGAAGACCTGCTTCGCGACAAGTTGCCTGGTTGGCGGGTTGACATTAACATGGACCGTTACATCCGCTCTGGTTATTTGGCTCAAGATGAGAACAGACAACTGTATTTAGACTGGCGAACAAGGGCTGAAGTGGATGAAAAGGCGCTCGTCGACTTGCTTCTCACCGTTGAGGGCGAACCAAAAGAGAAAGCGAAGGCGAAGGTTGCTTGAAACTGCCTTAACGAACCTTTCTGTAGATTAAGATTATGATTAACCCTATGGCGAGGGCTCCGAGTATTAGGAAGGGACTGTTGAGCAGTTGGTCTTCTAACCGAGGCGGCATGTCATAAGTTATAGTGTCTGCTTGAACCTGTACGTTGCTGGCTGATGATGGCAGAATAATATCAAAGATTATGTTGAGTGTGTCTTGCTGCTCGGTTTCATAATGAAATGTTGTCTCGTTTGGTTTTTGCCATTCCGCCACAGGTTTGGCTAGGCTTTGAGCTAAATCTATGGAAAAGTTACTCGTTAGGTTGACTTGAATCTTTCTCCAGTCTGTTTTCACTCGGTATGTGCGTTCCATCGTTGTCCTATTAACAGAGAAGCTAATAATATCTGAGCCGCTTAGGAAAAACGATGTGTGAATGGTGTTTGTGTCATTATCAAAAACCAACGGTTGAGAGCCGAAGCCGAATCGCACAAGTGTTTGGTCTGTTTGCTCCAGGTTTTTAACAATTATATTTGGGATGGTTTCGGCGTTGAATTGAATCTTTGCCAGCTCGAAAACTGCTTGGTCAAGGTTCTCGAAGTCGTAGGCAACGAATAGAGTGTCGTCGACTGCGCATTTAATTGTTGTTTGGGCATTCACTGGAAGGGCAACTGAAAAGGTTAGAGCAATAATGAGTGTGGCAAGAGCAAGCTTTTTCATTGATTACTCTCCGACTTCGCTTGGTTTCTTGTTTCAACAGCAATAGGCTTTAAAGGTTTTAAATGTTGTTATGTGCCAGTTTTTCTCATTTATGCTAAACTGGTAATTTGCCAATCTTCAGATAGTCAAGGAATGTTTGTTTGAACAACAATCCTTTTTCATAATGGATTGCGCATGGGAACTCTTCGCATAAAAAGCACGTCTGAAGGTTTCTACCTAAAACGCATCTGTACATGGCACACGATTTCTTAGCTTTCTGGTTGACTTCAAAGCAGCTTGGACACTTTTTCCTTCTAAAAGCGGGGCAGAATCCGCAGTAGAGTCCACAAACAGAAACTAGTTCAGGCACCAGTTTTTGTGTTTTAGTCATTTCTTGCACCCTCACTATATCGTGAAAGTTTTATCCTTAAATTAATGGTGTAACTTTAGAATGATAGATTCTAAGAAAGCGTGGTTTAATATCATGGTATCCTTGCTCGAAGAATTGTCTTCACATGTTGCGTCGAAGCCGCCATTGAAGGTGAAGACCGTGTTTATCGGTCAAGGTTTCACCGCTGTTAGATTGCAGACAAGCGAAGTTGGTTTAGCGCTTTCCCCTTTAACTCGCTTCGACACATGCATCGGAGCTACAAGACTGGCAGGTTCTTTTACGAGATATGATTCATGCGAATTAGCAAAATTTTTGAGCCCGCATCAACCAGCGCATCTGCGCTCTGTTGGGTTGGCTGTGGTCAACGCTGTTCTCCAGAGGGAACTTCCAAACAGAACGGACTTTCTTGAGGGCGATTTTCTTGATTTTCTCTCCATAAAGCCAGACGATAATGTGGCCATGATTGATTATTATACGACAAAGATTGAGTTTCTTAGGGGTTCAAACCTAACGGTTTTTGACGACCGATTCGCTGGAAAACGCAAGGACATTCGCATACTTCCTTTATCTGAGGCGCCTAGAGAGCTGAAACAAGCTGATGTGGTTATTCTTCCTCCAACTTTGATGGAGAAAATCGATAGCCTCAGAAACTCTGCTTCTCACATCCGACACTTTGTAATTGCTCATCCTACAACTCCGCCGTTGCCTGAACCGTTCTTTAAGCGAGGTGTTACTGTGGTGGCTTCTATGATGATATTGGATTCAGAGCGTGTGCTCAAGCAGGTTATGGAAGGTGCCGGAACGACCCTTTTCAAGAATTCTTGCAAGAAGATTGTTTTCAAGAAGAATTAGGAGGGTCTGACCACATTTTTCTCATTGAATCAAAGTTTTCTATGAATCTCACGCCTTTCATGGTTGTCTTGAACATTTTTTTGTAGCTTCCCTTGCGTTTGAGGGTTATGTTCTCCAAGAAGCCGTTTGCCACAAGGGTAGGTATGTACTCGTTGATTTGGGCGTAGCTCAATTTTGCCTTATACATTATGTGTGTCTTGATTTTGCCTTCTTTCGCTGTTTTCAGTATTTCAGCAATAATGTCGTGGCGGTCTCTCCTTCTAACCTCTTCGTCGTTGCTAGCATTCATTTCCATTGCTCTCTTCAGAAAAACTCTTACAGAAGATAATAAGGGTTCATATCAAACGTTAGAAACATTGAGATTACTTGATGAAAACATTTAAATGTTTTTTGAATCATTAATTCAAACTATGTCTCAAGACAGAATGGTCCAACTCTTACAAGAACTGGTGAAAAACTCTAAGCGAAGCGACCGAGACCTGGCCAAAATCCTCAGAGTTTCACAGCCAACCCTGACCCGAATGAGGAAACGACTCGAACGAGACAAATACATACTCGATTACACGGCTATACCGAATCTGACCAAACTCGGGTTTGAAATAGTCGCCTTCACATTCTTGAACATAGACAAATTTGACCCGAAAAGCGGCGAGCTTGACTACGCCTTGGGTGAACAAGCCCACAAATGGTTATCTCACAACTCAAAAATCATATTTGTATCGGGCGGTGAAGGGCTTCACGGAAAGAACTGCTTGATGATATCGGTTCACCGTGACTTCACCGACTACGCTGACTTCATCACTGACTTTCGAACCACGTGGGCTACCCACATGAGAGAGATGGAAAGTTTCCTAGTGTCGTTGAAGGCCAAGATGCCCAAGCCGTTTTCATTCAGAAACTTGGAAATACTTCCTTGAAATCTCATAGACACTACGTAGTTCTTTGACTGGGTCGCTGTGAGCGTCAACTCTAAGGTCAAGCAGTGGACGAGATTCGCTCTTCCATCGCTTGTCTGCAACCATCAACGCTGCCGACATGCGTCCCCTCTTGTCTCCGCCAGCTTCTTGTCCCGCTTCTAAGGCTTTCAGGAAGCGTTCCGCTAGGTTTCCTTCCTCAGCTTGAAATGCTTCTGTCATGGCTTCTAGAACTCGGCTTCCAACGAGCATGTTGCCTGCTACAATGTGGTCTTTTTCAATTATGTGTCCCTTCCACTCAACCGTTTCTCCTCCCGTAAACGCGGTAGTTCTGCCTCTTGCATCTATGATTATGACCTGTCTCTTTTCCCTCTCCTTGTCCTTGGACAACAACGTTTTCAAGGCAATCTTAGGAGACAAGCCATCCTTTAAGAGTCTCAGCCCCTCAACACCATAAAGAATGCTGGTTTGCGCCTGAGTCGCTATAGCGCCTACGTCAAACTCAACGTGTGGAACGACGCTTCCAACAGCTGGAACCGCTGTTGAAACGCAGGCTCCTAAAGCTCTCGTTGTTGGGTCTCGTGCCACTATTGAGAATGTCATGAGTCTTTGCCTCCTCTCAACTTTGTTTTGGGCTGATCTTGTTTGATGGAACGAAAAGGGAGAGCAGAAGGGCGGCTAATGAAAACATCGTTAGGGCGTAGAAGGTTGTGTTCAAGTCGTATCTTTGGGCTATAGAGGTTGCTATTGCAGTTGAGGCTGAGCCTAAGCCGAAGGAAAAGAAGAAGAGGATGCCGAACATTGTTCCCCTCATGTTGTTGGGTGTTATTAGTCCAGCCAGCGAGTTTAGGGCTGGTTGATGGGCGTAGAAGAAGAGTCCATACATTGGGACAAAGAGGAGCAAGGAGACAAATGGCTCGGGTACGGCTGGGAGAAGGAAGAGGCTTAACGAGACAAAGACTGAAGTGGTTATCAGCGCTTTTCTGGAGCCAAATCTGTCAGATGCTTTGCCGCCTAGCCATTGTCCGAGAATTCCTGCCGCCAAAATGCCGAATAAGGCTGCTCCTTTCAGCGCCGACACAATTTCTGTTTGTGTCTGAAAAATGGGGTTGAAGCGGGTTTCGACAAAGCTGGGAAATATGAAATCTACTCCTTTGAAGTATAGTCCAGCCATTACGTTGTAGATTAACACGGTCTTTAGTCCAGGAATCCTTACCACATCCTTGACTCTGATTTTAACCGTGTTTCTCTCTGATGGCACTTTTGATGTTTTTAGGATGAGGACAGCCACAAGTATTGATAGGAGTCCGAAGAAAATCCATGGGTAACGCCATCCCCAGAGGTTGCCCATCGCCGCTGTGGCTAATGGAGCGAACATGTATCCTAGGTTGCCGCCTGTTCCGTGGAGTCCCATGGCTTCAGCCATGTTTGTTTGAAACGTCTTCGATATGATGCTGTTGGCGGTTGGGTGGTATAGGCTAGCTCCGATGCCTATGAGGAGAAATGCGATGCTGAACGATGTGAGGTCGTTTGCGATTAGGAATATGAGTGTTGAGAGTCCGGCGGATGCGAGGCTTAGGGTGATTGTTTTGACTTCGCCTAATCTGTCAGATGTGGGACCCCCCACCAGTGAGCCAAATCCGTAGATGAAGCCTGTTATCGCTGCTATGAGTCCGATTGTTTCGGTTGTGGTTCCGAATTCGTTGGCGACTTGAAACAGAAAGAAGGGTAAGACCAGGAAGAGTGAGTGGTTCAGTGAGTGGGCTGCGCTTAGCAGGGTTAGGAGAAGCTTTTTGTCTTTTTGGTTCAAGACGGTTCCTCGCCGGCTTTAGTTTCTGTTTGCGCCTTTGTAGTCAATTAACGAAGTGGTGGAGGGGTAAAAGATTATCGTCTTTCTTCTCTGTCTTCCCAATAGGGTCTCGTCCTTAAGAACTGTATTTTCGCCTTCAAAAGGTCCATGTAGAAGTCGTCTTCGCTGGGGTGCATCTTGCTCAGTATGCGGAAAGCAGTTTCAGGTCCGACACCTCTGACTTGGAAGGCTATTACTGCCTTTTTGCCGTGGCTCAGGATTAAGTCGGCTGTGCGTCTTGCATGTGTCAGCTGGTCGAGTTCTTCTGGCGCCAGCTTCTTTCCTTCGAGCCTTCGTTTGAGTATGTCTATTAGCATTTTTGGGTCTTGGATTGGGTGCAGGTCCGCTAGCAGCCCGGAACCGCATTTTTCACAGGTCAGCCTGTCTGATAATTCGCGTATGCGTTTTTCTCCTGTGTGATAACCGCATTGGAAGCAGAGCAGCGATGGTCGTTTGGCTTGGATAGCTCGTTTCATGCGTTCGATGTTGCTGAGCAGGACTCGTTCGGGCGCCATGAGCTCTGGGACTTCAGCGTATTTAGCCAAGATGTGGTAGCCTATTGGTGTGGGCTTTTCTAAGCGGAGCAATGTTGTGATTTCTGTGTGTCCTTGTTGCACGTCTTTCATTATTTTTTTGACAGTTGAGATGTCGATTTTTTCCTGCATGGTTTCTCGTATGGTTTCTTCGTAGATGGGTGTCTTTTCGAATCTTGTGGGCAATTCCGCCAGCCGTTCGGGTCCCATGGTTTTGCCGCGTGGTAGGGCGCCGAAGCGTTCGGCTATGAACTTCATTTTGTAGCTGAATGGGAAGCGGGCTTTGAGGTAGTCGTTGAAGGCTTCGTCCACTTCGTCGGGTGTGAGTTTGAAGAGTAGGGTTGGTAGCCTGTCTAGGTCGCGTTGTTCGATTTTGCGTGGTGTTTCGATGAGTATGCGGTAGCCGTTGTTCCACCAACCCTGTATTAGGTCGTTGTCTGAGAGGACGGCGTCGAATATGGCTCCTAGGGTTCGGTTGACGACTTCGCCGTAGCAGGCGTGGACGATCACGTATTTGTCGAATCCTTCGATTAAGATGTGGTCGTGTGTCGGGACGGGTGCGTTTGCTTTCAGTTGTTCACTGATTTCTTCGGCTACGTGGAGGAGAGTTGTCTTGTTGGTTGCGTGTTTTTGGGCGAGTTTGTCTGCAACCCGTTCTGGGTTTGTTCCTTTCTTCAATTCTTGGGCTATTTCGTCTCGTAGTTTGCCTACTTCTTGGGCTAGGTTGAGGGGAACTGGTAGGATTTCGCCGTCCCAGCCGGGTAGGGCTGCGAAGGGGTCTTCGGAGGGTACGACGTAGACGCTTCCTGTTTCGTCTTCGATTTGTACTATTCGCCACACTTTGCCTTTTATGATTATGTTTAAGCCTATGCGGGCGCGGAGAGCCATGAATTCGTCGCCGACTGTGCCTATTGTGCGGTCGCTGAGCACGTCGACGATTGGGTAGCGTTTTTCGTCTGGTATCATTGATAGGTTCTCGTAGTAGTATTCTCGTGTTCGTCTGCTGCGCTTCAACGTGTCCGTGCCTTCTTCCAGCCAGACTGTTCTTAGTTTATGTAGGTATTTGGCGATGTCTAAAAGCTTCGGTTCTGTGAGGTTGCGGTAGGGGTAGGCTCGGCTGATAATGTTGAGTGACTCGTCGATTGAGACTTGTTTTTTGTCCATGAGTGCGCCGACGAGTTGGTGGGCTAGGACGTCTAGGGCGCCTTCGTGTATGGTGAGCGGTTCGAGTTGGGCTTTGTAGGCTTGTTTTGTGGCTGTTATGGCTTCCATGGTGTCGTCTGGGTAGGCTGTGATGATGACGCCTTTGCTGATTAGATCTAGTTTGTGTCCGCTTCTGCCCACTCGTTGGATGAGGCTGTGGACTTGGCGTGGTGACAGGTATTGGATGACTAGGTCTACGTGTCCTATGTCTATGCCTAATTCTAACGTGCTCGTGCAGATTATGGCTTTGAGTTGTTTGGCTTTGAATTGGTCTTCGATGGTGGCTCTTTCTTCTCGGCTGAGTGAGCCATGATGAACTGCTATGTCGTTGCGGTTGAGTTGGGTGAATTTGTGTCCTAGGGTTTCAGCGTTGGCTCGGCTGTTTACAAAGATGAGCGTGGACGTGTGCTGGTCGACGAGGTCTAGTATACGCCGGATGCGGGCTGCTGCTTCTGGTGCTGTGTGAAGCTTTGCTGCTAGGTCGTAGTCGGCGTCTTCGGGAATTGGATATTCAACGTTGTATCTGTAGCCTTTTGGTAAGGGAACCTCTATGACTCTGATTGGGCGGTTTGAGCCTGCGATGAATTGGGCGACTTTTTGTGGGTTGCCGACGGTTGCGGATAAGCCGACTCTTTGAAACTCTTGTTTGGTGAGTTCGAATAGGCGTTCTAGGGCTACGGTTAGTTGGACGCCTCTTTTGTCTTCGGCTAGTTCGTGTACTTCGTCGAT
>Ga0315314_1004138_pt1 | contig 11010 bp, 12 predicted proteins | sample TDP9_MG_FD_203631 | JGI IMG/M metagenome (GOLD analysis project Ga0315314, IMG submission 203631) | Freshwater sediment microbial communities from Lake Towuti, South Sulawesi, Indonesia - TDP9 | ecosystem: Environmental > Aquatic > Freshwater > Lake > Sediment | place: Indonesia: South Sulawesi... | reverse complement strand
CAAAACCATAGGCATAATCCGCATTCAACTTAGCGGCCAAGTCCTCAACAAAGAGTCTGGGGAGACCTGAGCTTATGACCGCTGTTCTATACCCCAACCTGTTCAATTTTTCAAAGACCTCCGCCGTGCCCGGGATCAATGGAACCTTTCTAAAGAGCTGAAAGAGGTCATCCACCGTGAGCCCTTGGAAAAGCTTAAAAATCCTTTTAAGGGTGGATTCGAGGGACAGCAACCCAGCTTCGTAGAGGAGACCTATAACAAGGATTTTTACGAACCTCCAGAAACCCAGTCTTCTCGAGGCTTCAAAGAGCAGATAACGCCTCTTTGGCAACAACACTCCCTCGACATCGAAGACGACTAAGCGGTTAGTCCTGCTCAAATCCTCGCTTTCGCCAACCAAGAAGGACATCCCCGACATAATGGTGTGTTTTTCGGTTGAATAGTTTTCTGTAAAATACTGTGGCATGACCTAATGACGCAAGCAGTGACATCACTATGAAGGAGAGGAATGTTCTGAGATTAGAACAGCGTGTTCTAAAGCTTAGCATAAAATATTCCTCTTACCAAGACTATTGCGGTGAAATGAAATGAACCTGAGAGAAATGCGGATGTATGTGGTGGTCCTTGTTTTAGCCATCGCTTTAGCCAGCATGGGCGGCTATTTGGTTGCGGCTGCTCAACAACGCAACTCCCAATCTAATGAGCCCTTTGTCATAGGAGAAGAAGGAACAGAACAACCGAAAACCCTAGTGGTTACAGGCTACGGCTGGGCTAGTGCTGAGCCAGATATGGCAGAGGTAAGCCTTGGGGTCTTAACGGAAGCCGCCACGGCAACCGAAGCCGTCCAAGAAAACGCTGAGAAAATGAGCGAAGTTATCAACGCTCTAAAGGACTTAGGGATAACGGAGGACAACATGGAGACCCAGCAGTTCAGCGTCTACCCAATGTACTCACAATCTGACCCTTCTTGGGTCATTGGATACAGGGTTAGCAACGTGCTCATCGTGGATGTTCATGAACTGAATATGGTTGGTCGAGTCATTGACGCAGCGACCGGGGCTGGAGCCAACCAGGTTCAGGGAGTGACCTTCACCCTTTCAGAGGATAAATCCCAGACAATGAAGTTGGAGGCTTTGCAGAAGGCTGCTGAGGATGCTAAGATAAAGGCGGAGACCATAGCTAGCTCTTTGGGCGTAGAGATTGTCGGTATTCAATACGTTAGTGAAAGCACCGTATGGTACCAACCCTACAGGGTTGACGTAGAGTACCTGAAAGCTCCAGAAACTCCCATCATACCTGGAGATGTCCAAGGAAGCGCTACGATACAAGTGACATACATCATCCAGTAATTCCACCTTTTTTCTATTTTCATGTTGCATCAAAAGGTATTGAGCCCTTTCCATGTTCGCGCAAGGTTTTCTAGAATTCCCAGCTACATTCTTAGACCTTAAGGTCACATCATTGAAGGTTAAGAACGAAAATGAACTCCTCACACTTCAGTCAAGGGTTACGCGTATTTTCTGTAAGGACTCGGGTAAGCCCCTCCATACGGGGCAGGGAGCGGAAATTCATTTCCACATTTCGGGCACTTCGCCCTGTCGCATTGAACGAGAGATGGGCATCCTGAGCATGCGAAGGTTCTGCCGTAGGATATGTCGAAGGTAAAGCCGCATTTGGGACAATGAATTACCCGCTTCGTCTGGGGCAAGTGGACCACTTTACTTTTGACCCTTTAGAAAAACCTTTTTGTGCTATAAATACGTTGTGTGTGCACGCTTCAGCATCAGGGCTTCATTGCTTTCCTTAAAGCCTCTAAATTCGGCTTAACCTTAACAACTCTTTTGCAGGCTTTTACCGCTATTTCCGGATCCTTCAAACCATGGCCGGTAGCTACGCAAACAACAAATTCATTGCGATCAATTTCGCCTTTTTCGATGAGTTTTCTCAGTCCAGCTATACTCGCTGCGCTTGCTGGCTCCACAAAGATTCCCTCTCTTCTAGCCAACAGCTTTTGGGCGGAAATGATTTCGCTATCTGTCACTGCCTCTGCTGTTCCCTTTGATTCACGAATCGCCCTTAAGGCCTTTTTCCAGCTTACAGGGTTTCCGATTCTTATCGCGGTCGCTATTGTCTCTGGCTCCTTCACCGGCTTGATTGATTCACTGCCTGCTACTATGGCTTCGGCTATCGGGCTTGCCCCAGACGCTTGTATCCCCGTCATCTTTGGCAGGTTTTCTATTATCCCGAAACTACGGAGCTCCCTAAAGCCTTTCCAGTAGGCAGAAATGTTCCCAGCGTTTCCAACGGGTAATATAACTCTGTCTGGCGGTCTCCACCCCAGTTGGTCACAAACTTCGAAGGCTGCGGTCTTCTGTCCCTCAATTCGGAATGGATTTATTGAGTTAAGCAGGTATAAACCGAAGCACTCGCTTGCTTCCAGAATTAACTGGAGAGCGGCATCAAAATTGCCTTCAACGGCCATAACTTCGGCGCCGTACATCATGGCTTGAGCGAGTTTTCCTAGTGCAATTTTTCCCAACGGGATCAGCACAATGCACCGTAGGCCAGCTTTAGCTGCATACGCTGCCAAGGAAGCTGAGGTGTTGCCCGTAGAGGCACACGCCACCGTTTTCGCATTTAATTCCAATGCTTTAGTTACACCAACGGTCATTCCACGGTCCTTGAAGGAGCCTGTTGGATTTTCTCCCTCATTTTTCACGTAAAAATCTCTCAGCTTGAACTTCTTCGCTAAGTTATCGCATCTATAGAGGTTTGTCCCTCCCTCCTTTAGGGTTATGATCCTAGACTCGTCAAAGACGGGAAGGAACTCCTTGTATTTCCAAACGGATATGGATCGATGTTTCCAATAACCCCCTTCAATTTTCTTTGCAAGTTCTTGAAAGTTAAGTTCCACTTCTAATAAGTCGTTGCATTTTTTACAAGTATAAATAATTTCGTGGATGGAGTATTTTGATCCGCAATTTATGCACTTAACGTAGAAACTCATCACTGTTCCCTTCTAACGGTTCTTGCTCCTGGTCCAGGCTTGGCACATATGGTCTGGCTATTTATTCCTTGCCTCTCAAAGGCATTTCTCATGGCTTTTTCTACATCACCAGTCTTTTTCTTTTCCGCATTAACCAGCGCTATGATGGAGGGACCCGCGCCACTTATCGTAACCCCTGCCGCCCCGGCTTCTATGGCACTTTTCTTCACTTCAGCTAAGCCTGGAATCAGATGGGCTCTAGCAGGCTCAATAATGGAATCCATCATGCTTTTGCCCATCAAATCTATATCGTTCAGCGCTATGCCAGTTATGAATGCTGCTGCGTGGCCAACATTGTAAATAAGGTCTGAAATTTTGACTCGTTTTGGTAAAACTGACCGGGCTAAGCTGGTGTGTATGGTCATGTCAGGGATGGCTATGACAAACTCCACGTTTTTAGGCGAGGGCAACTGGATGACTTCTAGGGGATCGTAAGACTTGATGACAGTGAAAAATCCCAAAAGAGCGGATGAAACGTTGTCGGCATGAGGCGCTCCCGCGGAAGCTATTTCTCCTTGCGCAGCAAATTTGATCAGTTCTCTTCTCGAAAGGTTCAGGTTTAGAGCTTCATTGATTGCTAAGGCTGTTGCAGCGGCGCTGGCTGCGCTGCTTCCCAGACCGCTTCCAGGTCTTATCCCCTTCTTAATCTCTATGCTGAGCCCACACTCTTTTTTCGACAAATCTAAAAGGGTTTTAGCGACAATTCCTGCGGTGTTTTTATCAGGTTCGACTGGAACTAACTCGGCCCCAACTCCTTCAACGCTTATTTGAATACCTTTTCCCTCCACTACTTCAACGTGAACAGAATCAAAAAGCGCATCTAAGGCTACGCTGAAAACGTCGAACCCAGCTCCAAGGTTCGCTGAAGTGGCGGGAGCGATGGCTTCCACACTTGAAATCTTCGTTATATATACCCCCTCGCCTTTAATAGTTCGGCGTTGAGGACGGCGCAACCAGCGGCACCCCTAATGGTATTGTGTCCCAAAACAATGTATTTTATTCCACCGAAGGCAAGGTCCCTCCTTATTCTCCCGACAACGACGGCCATTCCCCTACCTGCCATTCGATCCAGATGAGCTTGAGGTCTATCTTCCTCATTCCTAACAATGATGGGCCTTTCCGGCGCAGTTGGCAGTCCCAGCCTCTGAGGTTCCCCCCTGAACTTGTCCATGGCTTCTTTGACCTCTAATGGATCAGTCTCCTTCGTTGTTTCCACAAAGACAGCCTCCGTGTGCCCATCTAGTGTGCAAACTCTATGACAGCTTGCTGAAACTTTGATGGGGGCCGGGTCTTCGATGGAGCCAAGTATTTTTAGGGTTTCCAGCTGAACCTTTTCCTCCTCCTTTTGGATGAAGGGGATAACGTTGTCGACTATGTCAAGGGAAGGCACCCCAGGATATCCCGCTCCGGATAGAGCCTGCATCGAAGAAACTAAAACTCGACTGAGTCCGAACTTGTCAAGAACCGGTTTTAGTGAGAGGGTCAGGATGGTAGTGGTGCAATTTGGGTTGGTAACAATCGCTCCATCCCATCTTCTCTTATGGCGTTGCTCGTCGATCAGGTGAACATGTTCCGCGTTCACTTCCGGGTTTAAAAGAGGAACATCTGAATCCATTCGATGAGAGCTTGCGTTGCTCACAACCACGTAACCATCCCTCGCAAAATCTTCCTCAACCTCGCCTGCAACCTCGGCTGGCAATGCGGAAAACACTACATCCACGTCACCCACGCTATTCGGATCGGTGGGTTGCACCTCTAGGTCAGAGAGAGACTTAGGCATATCGTCACCAAGCATCCATCTGGTTGCTTCAGAGTATTTCTTTCCAACGGATTTTTCCGATGCCGTGATAACACGAAGCTCAAACCACGGGTTTTCGGTGAGAAGTTGTAGGAACCTCTGACCGACCATTCCAGTTGCCCCTAAAACAGCCGCTTTCACTACGATTTCACCTCCAGCGTTTTTTCAAAGAGGTCGAGAACCGTGTCTTTCACGCTCCAGTCAACAAAAACTAAGAACCCCAATGTGATCAGGAAAAATCCGGCAAAATTGATACCTTTTACCCGTAATGACTCCAACAGGTTGCTTGCGACGCTATGTGCCTCTTCAAATCGTAAACCTTCGACTTTAATGGGCGCCAAATCCTTTCTTACAGCCATTGCTGATTCTTGTTTTCGGCTAAGCACGATCCTGTGAAGGGACTGTAGAGGACTGTTAGACTCGGCTTGCGAGAGGTACCATGTGAATGAGTCATTGTTTGCTGAGATTCCGAATATGAAAATTTGATGATTTATCAGCTCTCGTGCGATTTCGCGTATGATGCTCGTGTCTTCTGATATGGCTTTTCCCACCATAGTAACCCTCATAGCCTTGGATCGATTGGCTAGGGTGATCGACACTTTCGGGAAAGAACCTACTATAACGGTTCCTTCGGCGTCTAAGCAATCGCGCGAGTAGCTTACAACCCTGGCGTTGATGGATTCATCTTTATATTGCAAAGCTTTTTTGTGAATGAACCTCGCCCCTAAATCAGCCAGTTCAGCCAGCTGTTTGGTCTCAATCACTCGTAGTTTTCTAGGGGCATCCACCAGTTTCGGGTCGGCGGACATTACGCCTTCTACATCTGTGACCAAAATCACCTCGTCAGCGTCTAACGCCTTTGCCAGGATAAAGGCGGTTGTGTCGCTTCCCCCTCGACCGATCGTCGTAACATGTCCATCAAGGGTTTTCCCAATGAAACCCGCTATGACTGGAACTATGCCTTGTTCCAGTAGGGGAAGGACACGCTTCTTGATTCTTCGACTGCACTCTGGTAAGATGGGTTCGGCGTTAGTGAAGTGGTCGTTAGTTATTATGGGCCAGTCCTCTTCTGCGGGGTCAAAGTAGCGCGACTTGACTCCTTGGGCGTTTAAGGCAGCTGAAAGAATCCTCACGCTTGCGCGTTCGCCCATTGACAGTATGTCGTCAATCTCTTTGGTTTTTGCTTTTCCGTCCGTCGCCTGGTTTGTGATGTTCATGAGACTGTCCGTGGCATTTTCTAAGGCTGATGCGACAACCGCTATCTGAACGCCCTTTTCAACTTGGCGGGCAACAGCCCCAGCTGCTCGATGTATACGCTCACCATCAGCCAGGCTTTTCCCTCCGAATTTGGCGACGACACGCCGAATCTTTTTGTTTCGACACATTTTCTTTTCTCCTATATTTTTAAAAAAGGAAAACCAGAATAGCAGCGGAAAGAAAAACGAAAACGAGATGCATCAAAACAAGGCTTAGCTGTTATCTGGTCTTCTAACCAGATGTGGTTCCCATAGTAGTGGTAGTTGTTATAAGCCCTTTGTTCCGCACAGCTAAACCACTTGAGCAATTAGGTGTCACGTTCCAAATATAAATTTTGCTGTTTTGAAATCTTGCTTAGGGTCCAACCAATTGCTAGGCGTTACCAACGATCACGGTTTGTCGCGCCACAAACCTGTTACCAGTGCACACTTTTGGTTGTTCTCTTGTATTAAGGAGCGGCTTCAAAATATGTTCTCTTTAATTTATAGTGCAAATATTTACGGTGTTATCAAAAGCTTTAAATCTCTTCGATTTGGAGATGCTTCATACGTAGCGCGTGATGCCGATGAATAAGCATTATCCAAAGGATCTCCTATACAGCGTTTATTCTCCGGGAAGGAGGCTCGTCGAGTATGTTGTCGAGCTCAAGAACGTTCCTGGGGCCATAGCCAAGGTTTCAAACCATCTAGCTGAGGGGGGCATCAACATCTTATCTGGCTTCCACACCGCCTACCCGGGCAAGGAAGCAGGAATCTGGGGCTTCTTCGTTGACCTCACAGAAGCGGAAGTGGAGCCCGAGGAAGTAGCTAAGCAAATTGGGGAGTTGGACATCGTTTTGGATGTGAGGTTTTCTAAAGCGATTTTTAATGGTCTAATAATCGATGACCTCCACTTTCCCGTAGTGATTTTAGGCGAGAGGAGCGCCACGCTGAAGGTTAAGACCTTCGGAGATATGTTCGGAAGGCTTTATGAAACCTTTGGCTCCGGAGCGGCAGTTATCCTCCACGAGATGGGTGTGAGCGCTGGGGAAAAAGAGGCAAAAAGCGTGGTTGAGAAGTATGGTGTGGATGGATTAAGGGCTCTACAGATCATCCTGGCTGAGCGGGTCGCCAAGGGGTGGGGGATACCAAATATTGCGGAATTTGATAAGAAGAGGCTTGAGGCTACAATTAAGGTTCAAGACCTGTTCGAATGCCTACCCTTCAAAGGGAAGCATAAGGAGAGTAGAAGCCATTTCTTCCGAGGCTACCTAACCGGAGTCTTTAACCAACTCTTCCATAAGGAGGCCTTAACAACAGAGGTTGAATGCGTGGCAAAGGGAGACACAAAGTGCATATTTACAATAAAATAAAACCGGTGAGGTCGGTTAGAGCTGGTTCCATTATTTGAGCGAAAATTTTTTCTAAAAGAACGATACAATGGTGATTTAAGTACAAGATGACCAAAAAGGGCTCAAGACGTGTCTAGCCGGTGGAGGAATGTCGAAGGCTTCAAAGGTTCGGCGGAGTGAGGTTTACAAAAACCACCGCGCCCAGTTGCTTCTTAGCAAGTTCGTCAGCGGGGAGCTTAGTAGGCTGGATCCAGTTTATGATCCCAGGTATGGATATAGGTACTCTGTCGTTGAAATGATTGTGGGTGAACCAGCGAACGCAAACGAGTTTTTGGAGCACCTTTTTGAGGCTGGGGTTCTGAAGAGAGAGCTCTATGACAAGATTGTTTACTGCCCATCCTGCAGTTCGGCCAATGTCTCCGTTCACTACTGCTGCCCCTATTGCGAGTCCTTTAACATTAAGAAAAGTTCCTTGATCGAGCATATTCCATGCGGATACATAGACACTGAAGACCGTTTCCTGGCTAAAGATAAGCTTGTGTGCCCGAAATGCGGTAAAGAATTGACTAAGGCTGATGTGGATTATAGAAAAGCGGGCGTGTGGTGTGCGTGCAATGATTGCGGCAAGAGCTTTGACATTCCTGTTTCCTCCCATTTTTGTCGTGACTGTCATCAAAACTTCACGTTTGAGGACGCTCTATACAAGGACGTTTACTCCTACAGTGTAAACGAGGACGTGATGCGGGAAGCGGCGTTAGGCTTGGTCCTCATCGCCCCAATTAGGGAGTTTCTGCAGGAACGTGGTTTCGAGGTGGAAAGCCCCGGCCTCCTGAAAGGGAAGTCTGGCGCAAGCCACATGTTTGACGTAACGGCCTCTCCTAGAGGAATGGTTGGCGCCGTAACCGTCATTGACCTTGCCACCTCAACCGACGACGTTGTTTCCGAGCAGTACGTGATCGCCATGTTTGCCAAGGTTTATGATGTCGCCCCAAATAGGGCCTGCTTGATTGCCATACCCAAAATGAGTGAAAACGGAAGGAGGCTAGCGGCCCTCTACAAGATCGAGTTAATTGAAGCAAAGGATCAAAACGAAGCCATAAAAGCCCTAGAAGCTTGCATAAAAGAATAGCCTAGACTCCTGAGTAAACCGCAACATTTCCTCGCTGAGTTGCTACCTTAACCATATACTGCCCATCGGGCAAGCGGATGTCGGTACTAAGGTACGATACGGTTTCTCCTGAGTTCACAATAACATCTATAGCATAGCGCTTATGGGACGTGGAATTGTTCACCCATAACGAAACTAAACGAGAGGTTAAAGATCCCTTGTTTTTGAAAGTGAAAATTTCAAGCGAAAGCGCAACTCTTGTTTGGTCAGCAACCGGCAAGCTACTATCATCAATTCTCATTCTTGGAGCTGATCTTGTCCCAGCAGTTGTTACCTGAATATAAAAATCCACCTCCAAATAATCCGTTTGGTCGACAACAGAATAGTCAGACCATGCATATGTTCCACTAACGGTTTCCCAGACATCGAGGGCAGCAGCAAAATTAGGACTATTCGCTACGTTAGTCGCTATGGTTGTTCGGATAGTGTCATCCGACTTTCTAATCAAAATATTAACATCGGCGTGACAAACGGGAAGTGTGACTGCTCCAGTAGCGGTTCTGTAACGTTGCACTCGATAATATATTGTCCATGTTGAAGCAGGAATAGAGCTTATGCCTGTTAGAGGATACACAACTCTAAAGCACAGATGTCTCCCCACAGTACTGGGGACATCAAAGTTTGTGCCAGCGTGGTCTGCGCCAACTAATCTAAGTGTTCTGTAATTTGTTCCTCCTACCGTTGTTGTTTCCTCATGAGCGGTTAGCGTGTCCCCGACAATCGTGATCTCTATATTTTCGTGGATTTTCTCCCAGTCCAATTGGTTCATTTGATAGCTCCATAAAACAACATTTGACGCTATGACGACGATGATCACAAGGCTAAGCACGACGACGATGATGTTGCTGACGCCGCGCCTATCCTTCTTAAGACGGAGACTTGTAATAGTCCACAACCTGTGTCCCTCTACTAGTTACAATGTTAATGTGATATGTGGAAACCGAACCCCAAACGTAGGTTACATTTAACCAACCGTGGTCTTCAAGACCCAACTCGAGCGGCGTGAACGATTCTGATATGTAGTTCACGTACACCGCGGCGATTTTGATGGGTGTCCTGCCCGTGTTGCGGAGATAAATCGCGATCTCTCCGGTCTTAAACCACACGTCCTCAACGATGAAGCGTTCACCCATGGTCTCGCGAAGGTTGCCCGTGATAACGTATGTTGCAGTTATTGCGATGGACATGCCCGCTACTGCAATAACCGTTAGTAGTAGACTGCTCAAGACAGGGCTGATTCCCCTCCTGTTCCACAATATCTTCTTCACTTTCATGACCTCTACATGATGAATTTAAAGGCTAGATACCCAGACGTTAGGAGGATGACGCTGTGTTTTAAGCCAGCACTGACGGTTCCCTCACCCATTTTTCCAGCCACGAGACCTCCGAAGAAGGCTTGGATTGTGCTCATGTGGAAGAAAACCCTTCGAGCTTCCTCCGGCGTTAAGAGGACAGACCACATGACGGGAAGTTCAATCATCTGCACAAAGAAGGTTTTGAAGAGCATTATAATGGTGAAGAGGAAAACAAAAAACGCGACGTAAACGATCGCAATGTAGGGCCTCGTTTGAGCTTGTCGCTCCTTTTCAAATGTTAGAGTTCTTTCTATGAACCCGCCAAGCGGGTAAAAGACCCTCTCAATTCGTCCCCCCGCTCGACTGGCTTCGATAACGAGGGGAACCGATCGCCGCGTCAGCGCCGTGTCAACGCGTTTGCCGAAGAATTGAAACGCTTGTTCAAATGGTGTCCCCCAAGACATTTGAGCCACCATCTTCTTCAACTCCTCTGTTAAGGGGCCATAGTGTCGTTTAGAGGCTTCCTCTATGGCTTGTGGAAGGTTCATGCCGGTTTGTTGGGCTTGAACAATGCTTCGAAAGAGGTCGGGTAGGTGTTCGTCCACGGACTTCTTCCAACGATAATCCACATAATCTAACACGGCGGAGGGGAAAACCGTGATCACCACCGCAAAGAGCAGGTACTCATCAAAGAGGGGCTTACCCCAAAGCGTCGTATAGGCGGTTACCAGTATGGTCACGCCTAAGATTATGGATACGATCCAAGCCATTTTTTTCTCCCAAGTCTCAACTTTTGGCATGCTCATCGCCTTGGATATACCACGTCTAAGGCTATGAGAAACACGATCGAACCGATTGGAATACTGAGGTAGGTTAGGAGGTACAGCAGCAGGCGAGGGTCAAGCAATCCCTGTCCACCGCCGCCTAACATTGCCATCACTGCAAGCATCACCACGAGAATGAGGGGTCCCGCAACCAGCAGGGTAACGTAAAACTCCGCCAAAACTTGAAGAGAGTCTGAGAAACGACGCAGAGCGATTCGTTTTAGTCTCATATACTGACGCGATCGATCCGTGAGATACTTCGTTAAGCCTCCTCCTGAGTGAATGGTGGCGA
>Ga0315314_1004137_pt1 | contig 11011 bp, 9 predicted proteins | sample TDP9_MG_FD_203631 | JGI IMG/M metagenome (GOLD analysis project Ga0315314, IMG submission 203631) | Freshwater sediment microbial communities from Lake Towuti, South Sulawesi, Indonesia - TDP9 | ecosystem: Environmental > Aquatic > Freshwater > Lake > Sediment | place: Indonesia: South Sulawesi... | reverse complement strand
AGCCGGAAGGCTAAGAAGAAACTGGAACAAGAAATCCTCCTCAAAGCGCAGTCCACAAATGTCTGATTCCACCCAGCAGCTCCTGTAACTTTTTGAGCAAACTCACCAATCATGGCTACCTCTCTATCCTCAAGGCAATCCCAAACGTGGAGATCAGCATCTCCATCGCGATTGCGGCTTCATCATCCAAGCCAACTGTGACTTAGCAGGTTAAAACAGAAATCGGGAACAGCACCCACTGCTTGAAATATCAAATAAGGTGACTCTACGAAAAGATTAATAAGAAATCCTAGGCAACTAGCTGACTGTGATTTCGAATGACTGAGGTTAAGATTAGCATCATTGGGGCGGGTAGCGCTACGTTCTCCCTTGCACTCGTCAAAGATATATGTCTCACGCCGAACCTCGAGGGCAGTACCGTAAGCTTCATGGACATAAATCAGGAAAGGCTAGATTCTGTCTATTCGCTGTGCAAAAGATACGCAGAAGAGATGAAGATGAAACTCAAACTCGAAAAGACGACGGACCGAAGGGAAACCCTCAAAGAAGCTGACTTCGTTATAAACACAGCCTTGGTTGTCGGCCACCACGGGTACAGGGCCGGATGGAACATAGGGTTCAAACACGGCTACAGGTTTGGCGGCAGCTATCACATAATGCATGACGAAGGCTTCTGGATAAACTACTACCAGCTAAAACTCTTCGAAGACATCGTCAACGATATACTGGAAACATGTCCAAATGCCTGGTATATCAAACTGGCGAACCCTGTACTGGCAGGGACCACATACTTGGGCCGAAAATACAAGCAGCTTAAGTTCGTCGGCCTATGCCACGGATTCGGCGGCGTATACGGAATTGCAAGGGTTCTCAAACTCGACAGAGAGCACATAACATTCGAAATACCAGGGGTGAACCACTTCGTATGGTTGACACACTTCTACCACAAGGGCGAAGACGCCTATCCGCTACTGGACCAGTGGATCGAGAAAGAAGCCCCAAAATACTGGGAGAAAATCCCGCCCAGCAGCGGCCTGGGACCAAAAGCAGTGGACCTCTACAAGAGATTCGGCGTCTTCCCAATCGGAGACACATGCAACGTTGGAGGAGGCACATGGCCATGGTGGTACCACGTGGACGACGAGACTGAAAAAAGGTGGAAAGAAGATCCCAAGAAATGGTGGGGGCTTGACAAGCCCGCTCCACCCGCGGATGAGACAGCTGAACGATTGATGAAAGTGGCCAAGGACCCCTCCGTCAAGGTGACAAGCGTCTTCCTACCTCAGAAGTCAGGCGAGATAATAGTTCCTCTGGTCGAATCAATAGCGTGCGACATACCAAGAGTACTCATAGCCAATGTAATGAATACTGGGGACTTCGTTCCAGGTGTACCACAGAACTTCGAGGTTGAGATTCCGACATTGGTGAGCAAGAGGGGCGTCGAGGGGATAAAGACAGACGGTTTGCCAAAGCCTCTTATCGGTTACATATTAAGAGACAGAGTTGCGCCGGTCGAGGTCGAACTCGAAGCATACGAAACCGGAAGTAAGGAACGACTCCTAGAGCTGATAATGATGGACCCGTGGACGAGATCTGAAGAACAAGCAAAAAGCTTAATGGAAGAGATTCTGGCACTTCCGGGCTATGAAGAGATGAGACAACACTACAAGTAGATAGGTGCTACGCCTGACTAGCCTCAAGAATCCATGGGCATACCTTGAAGATGAGCTGGCTTCTTCAAGTCAAAAAGAGGAAAAAGTATCTGGACCTACTTTCGGAGTCTCTCCAGCACATCCGCTATGGACTGTACCGCATAATCAACTTCATCGAACAGCATCCTTGGACATACTGGCAAGTTGAGCTGCTCATTGAACCACACATGCTCACACACTGGACACTCACCAGGCTTGTGCCCATAATACCTCATGTAATGCGTCAAATGCACCGGAAAGTACCTCTGAATTATCTGGACACCCTTTTCCCCTTCTAGCAAATGTATAAGGTCGAACATATTCACCTTGATCTTCTTGCTATCGATGAAACATGGATAAAGGTGATACGAGCATCTGTTCCATTCAGGTATCTTCCACAGTCTTACACCCGGTATTCGGCTCAGTCCTTCATCATATCTCTTGGCAACCTCTGCCCTGATACCATTCATCCTATCAAGCTTCTTCAACTGAACTAGACCCATCGCCGCTTGAACCTCGTTCATTCTAGCGTGAATCCCCCAGTCATCTATCCTATCAAAGTCGTAATCCCACGATCCGGCCGAGTGATCGGATATAGGCGGCTCTGGAGCAACGTAGGGACCGATTGTCTTTTTGTCATTCGGTTTCCTGACGCCGAGTATGCCATAAGCCTTGAGAGGACGAGCCATCTCCGCAAGATCATCGCGATTCGTGGTCAAAAAGCCACCTTCACCCAGCGTCGTCATGTTCTTCAAAGATTGGAGTGAAAAACATGTGAAATCGCCAATCGAACCCACCTTTCTGCCCTTATAGACAGCACCCAGAGCGTGAGCCGCATCCTCAATGACAGCAAGACCGTGCTTCTCGGCTATCTCCAGGATCGGATCCATATCAACCGCGTTCCCCCCATAGTGCATGACATATATCGCCTTCGTCCTAGGCGACATCTTGTCCCCTACCGTGTTCGGGTCTATCGTCAACGTTTCAGGGTCAATGTCTCCGAATCTCACCCTGACTCTTCTAGCGTTCAAAGGGGCATAGGTTGCGACAAATGTCTGAGGAGTCCCAATAACCTCGTCTCCTTCTCGCAGCCTCAATACCCTAGTCGCAATTTCAAGGGCTGCTGTGCAAGATGTGACCGCAATGGCATGTTTCACACCACAGTATTCAGCGAAGGCTTTCTCGAATTGGGGGACCGATGCTCCCCAAGAGAGAGACTCTGACTTTTTGAGGGCTTCTACACAGGCTTTGATGTCGTCTTTGTCTATTATGCTGCCAACGCCGAGCTCCCTTACTCTAAACTTTGCTTTCGACATTTCGGCTCTGCACGACTGATTCGGTTGTTCCCTATTTAAGTCCTTCGTATTCCGAACAGTACGGAAGAGAGTGGTCTCTTTCTGAAAAGAGACCAGCGTTCGAGCCTGGTACTAGCAACTTCACATCAAGACCCGGAACGGCTTGATCCCTCATGTTTATGTTGAGTCGTCCGAACATCTCAAAAGGAGGTTTGGTGATTTGCCGATTGACCAGACCGCTAGATGTGAGGTGAGCATTGGACAACGCATCGAATCTTCCCTTAAAAGAGCGGAGGCGCTTTAAATAGTTCCATCTGGTAAGAAAGGCTGGCTTCCAAGGATAAGTAAGTCGTGATGCATCATGAAAAGCCTTGGTCTTGTTGTCAACCCAATTGCTGGAATGGGCGGAGCCGTTGGCCTGAAGGGTACTGATGGGAAAGAGACATTGGAAAAGGCTATCGGGCTGGGAGCCAAGCATGTTGCGTATGATAGGGCAGCGAGATTTCTGCGGGGATTGAAGTCCGCTGACGTTGGACTCAACCTCCTCGTCGGCGCAGGAAAAATGGGTGAATCTGAAGCGAAGAGGACAAGCCTGCCGTTCAAGGCTATAGGAGAAAGAAAGAGGGAGACAACAGCAGAAGACACAAAGAAAGTAGCTAAGAGCATGATCGACGAGAAAGCTGATGTGCTCGCATTTTGCGGCGGAGATGGGACGGCTCGAGATTTATTGGACGCGGTTAATGGAACGATCCCAGTACTAGGCATACCCACAGGGGTAAAGATGCATAGCGCAGTGTTCGCGGTCAGTCCCGAGTCTGCAGCTCGAATCCTCATAGGATTTCTTTCCGGCAATCTACCTTTGCGGGAGGCAGAGGTTATGGATATAGATGAGGAGGTCTTCAGAGAAGGGCGTTTGTCGGCGAAGCTCTACGGCTATCTTCTAGTCCCATATGAGCCGAACTTGATCCAAGCTGTGAAAATGGCGAGTCCCGTGTCAGAGATCGAAATACAGAACCAAGCCGCCATAGCAATCTATCTGATCGAGGAGATGAAGCCAGACATAGTTTACGTCGTGGGACCTGGCACAACAACTCGGATCATAGGAGACCTCTTGGATGAGAAGAAGACTCTTCTCGGTGTCGACCTTTTCTACAATAAGAGAATCATAGCGAGTGATGTCAGCGAGAGGGAAATCTTGGAAGAGATAAAAGGTAGAGAAGCAAAGATCATCGTCACACCAATCGGTGGACAAGGTTTCATACTGGGGCGAGGAAACCAGCAGATAAGCGCGAGCGTGATAAAGAAGGTCGGCATTAGGAACCTAATCGTCGTTGCGACAAAGCGCAAGCTAAATGAGCTGAGATGCCTGAGGGTTGATACCGGAGATCCGGACCTTGACAAAAGGCTTCAGGGTCACATTCGAGTGATAACTGACTATCGAGAAGAATCTGTGGTTCGCGTTGCGTAATGGACATGAATGAGATCTATTTCGTCGAGATCGCAAGCGGGGCACCGCAGAAATGTCATTTTCCTGCTTGGGTTGATTTTTCTATCCTTGAACGCCGAAGGAACAGACGGAAACACTTGCGGATCGGTACGAATCACTGCCTTGGCATGTTTTGTCGCCAGAAAGCCTTTCTCTTTGTTGTGCTCTGTGCGCTACTGAGACAAGGACATATTAACAGTCCGAAAAGGAGGCGAAATCATCCTCAGCTCGGCTCCTTTTCAAGGAATTGAGACATGGACGAAAAAGATGCCTCTATCATACTACAACCGTATCTTCCTCACGTGCTTGCCCATTATTGGTATCGAAAAGCCGCATTTCGGGCATCTTTTCTCTTCTCCAATCCGATAGCGAACTATTCTATGGCCTAGTCTCTTTATCAACCAATCGTTACATTTGGGACAATACGTGTTCTCGTCTCTGTGTCCGGGCACATTCCCCAGGTAGGGGTAAAGAATCCCTGTTTTTTTAGCAACTTGATAGGCCATTTCCAAGGTTTCAACCTTCGTCGGCGGGTTGTCAAACCTATACGCAGGATAATACCGCGTGAAATGGAGGGGAGTTTCAGGCCCTACCTCCTTAAGGTGTCGGTCAGCAAGCCGCATCAAAGAGTCCTTGTCATCGTTTACACCTGTCACGACCAGATTGACAATTTCCACATGGAGATCCATCCTCTTCGCCTCTCTGGCATTCGTCCAAATCTTTTCAACATCAACCCCTCCGCAATACTTCTCGTAGACCTCTGCGTTTCCTTTGATATCTATCTTGAGCCCGGTCATCCCGGAACCTGCCAGCAACCTCAACGCATCCAGCGTCATATACCCGTTAGAAACATAACATGAGTAGAGCCCTCTACCATCCCCTATATTGAAGGCCTCCACATTCCAGTCTGTCAAGATAGTAGGTTCCTGAAAACTGGAACACAAGCCCTCGTCACCGCTTCTAACGGCCAACTCAACTATCTCATTTGCCGAATAATGTCTAGCCCTTGCACTGTTGGGGAAAGTTTTGGAGAGGGACCAGTTTTGGCACCAGAGACAATCAAAATTGCAGGACCAAGTGGAGTAGGTTAAGGCGGTTGAACCCGGCCAATAATGGAAGAAAGGTTTGATCTCTATCGGCCTGCTTTCTATCGCGCTCAAGTCTCCATAGACGAGGGTGTAAAGTCTGCCACCAGCATTCATTCTCGTTCTACAGAACCCTGTATCGCCTGGAACGATTGTGCATCGCCTTTCACATAACCCGCACCTGACCCGACCGTCTGATAGCTTCTCGTAGAGTAAGGCTTCACGAATAGTCGATGAATCGGTCTGCATCTCCAAGTCTATAAGAAATAGTGTGATCCACGAGGAAAAATATAAGCAGATAGATGCATAACAAACCAGATGAGAGAAATCAAGGGGGATAATTCTACATGGTCAGGATTGAGAACAGGGAGAACTTGCTAGAAGATGTTTCGTCTCCCTTGACTCGACGAGCTAGGGAGATCGCCTTGGACTCCATTGAGAGAGCATTGAATGCGGCCGATCCGAGAACTTTGTTGAAGGCAAGGACAGCCTTGAAAAACGATCTGCTAGCGATCAACGGGAAAAAGTTTGATCTATCGAATTTCGGGAGAATATTCGTAATCGGCGGAGGTAAAGCCAGCGGTTCGATGGCTGAGTCCTTGGAGGAGATTCTCGGAGATCGAATAGACAGGGGCATTGTTGTCGTCCCTCGCGGCACTTCCAGCCAGCATAAGGTGAAGAAGATAACGCTTCATGAAGCATCCCACCCAATTCCAGGCGAGGATAGTGTAGAGGGCGCCAAGAAAATCACGGACATGACCTCCCAAGTCGGGGAAACCGATCTAGTCATCTGCCTAATCTCTGGAGGAGGTTCCAGTCTGATGACTATGCCCCGCCAGAATGTCTCGTTGGAAGACAAGAAGATGGTAACTTCGCTGTTGCTAAGATCTGGCGCCAATATCAATGAGATCAATACTGTTCGTAAACATATTTCTGAATTCAAGGGAGGAATGCTAGCTAAAAGGGCCTATCCTGCCACACTAATCAGTCTTCTCCTCTCCGATGTTATCGGAGATGACCTCGACGTCATAGCCTCAGGTCCAACGGTCCCTGACTCGAGTACCTTCCAAGATGCGTCTGATATCCTAGAAAGGTATGGTCTATGGCGCAAAATCCCCGACTCCGTAAGGACGATTCTGTCTGACGGCGTCAGAGGGTTTGTTCCGGAAACCCCAAAGAGTGGAGATGGAGTGTTCCAAAGAGTTCATAACATAATCCTAGGGAACAATCGTTTGGCGAGCATGGCTGCAGTTGAGGAGCTTCGCCGCCAAGGGATGAACACAGTATTCTTGACATCTTTCGCCGAAGGAGAAGCAAGAGGTGTCGGTGTTATGCTAGCTGCCTTAGCTCGAGAGATATCGATATCTGGAAACCCCGTTCCAAAACCAGCTGCGATTGTTATGGGCGGGGAGACGACTGTAACTGTCACTGGCAGTGGGAAAGGAGGAAGAAATCAGGAGGTTACGCTGAGTGCCTCTATCAAAGTAGAAGACATGGATGGAACAGTGATTGTCTCGGCAAGTACAGATGGTGTCGATGGGCCTACCGACGCTGCAGGGGCGATTGCCGACGGACATACCGTAGACCGGGCGCGCAGAAAAGGAATGAACCACAGAAAATATCTAGAAGATAACGATTCCTACTCATTCTTTTCACAACTGCACGACCTGATCTTCACGGGACCAACTGGCACAAATGTGAATGATCTTTCTATATTGGTTATGATCTGACCTGAGACATATCGAAGCCAATGGTTTCTAGTGGACCCGTCTCTTTCATTTCCCAGTTCAGTGTATATCCGCCCAAATAGGCGCCGATTACGCTACCCAAGAGCGGAACAAGGATCTCAAGTTGCACATTAAGACTTTGAAGGTTCATGTTGCCAGTAACGTATCGGACAACGATCAATCCCACGAAGCCAATTAAACCGGGAATCAGCAGAACAAATCTGAGGTTCTCTTTGATCCTGTAGCCCGTGAACAGTCCGCCGACGAAGCCCGCGGGCAGATAGGCTGTTGCAAGCATGAGAAGACCTATGGCGTCCACAGATTCACTGAAGAACCACAAGCTCAAGTAGCCAAGCCTGAACAGAAGCATCTGAAGCCCTAAGAATGAGACTCCGGGAAGAACGTGCATAAGAAGGAGAGAGATCGCTCCCCCCAATGCGGCGTTTATCAATATAATAGGCTTCAGAAATCCTATCTCCATATTATTCACCCTCCTTGATCTTAGTCAAATTCAGTATTGATTCAAAGTCTTGGGCAACTTGGTAGTATTCCTCTTTTGAACCGTAATGGGCAACCTCAATAATCCCCCTGCCCATGAATGACATGAACGTCCCGGTTAGATTATGAGAGTTACCCTCTCTATCTAGGACTCCTGTCAGCTCAAAGACTGAATAGCTTGCCGTATAGCCAAAAAGGGGGACGGTTCCACTCTGTACAATCTGGAGGGTTGCATTAGCGTTCTCTTGAAACATTCTCAACTCATGGGCCACGATTGACGGAGCATCGGTCAGGTTATACTTGCTCAGGTAGCCTCCGGCAGACGCCTCGTCGTAGATTACTATGAACATTCTCGCCAATATGGCCGGAGGAGCTACCATGACAACGTACTGGTTGCCGCTGAAGTTCTTCGTTTCCCAGCCATAGGCGATCCAGCTCCTCGGGAAATACACCTCCGCGTATTTCGTGTCTAGTCTCATAAAGTCTCCGTAAGCATGCGATGCAAGAACCCTCAAAAAGATCGTGAAACCGGCTCCGGTCAGAGTTAGGACCAAAACAAGGAAAAGGGCAAGCGGAAGTCGGATCCTGAAGAGGGTTCGTCTCATGATCTTGCTCAACCCGTTTCTTACAATACTCAAAGCGAACGCATATAAACGTGACGGCAAAGCGACAGACAGCGGCAAAGCTTATTTCTGGTAAGAAGATATTTCTACCCCGGTGGTTCAGGTTGAAGGAAAGGATGAGAGCTGCAGTTCTGCACAAAACATTAGATATGAGAATTGAGGAAGTTGACATCCCAAAGATAGGGCCCAACGATGTTCTCGTAAGGATAAGATCTGTAGGCATTTGCGGCTCGGATGTTCACTACTATCTTCATGGAAAGGCGGCCTCGTTCATCGTAACCCAGCCGTTAATCTTAGGCCACGAATGTGCAGGCGAGGTGACCCAGGTAGGCAGCGAAGTTGGATCAATTGAGGTCGGAGAGAGGGTTGTCATCGAACCCGGCTTCCCGTGTAGGAGATGCCGTTTCTGCAAAGAGGGCCGCTACAACCTATGCAAGAATGTGAGATTCTACGGAACTCCGCCAGATGATGGAGCTTTCGCAGAGTACGCCTCAGCAACTGAAGAGAACGTATACCCTATGCCCGAGAAAATGTCCTTTGAAGAAGGGGCGATGATCGAGCCCTTCGCGGTCGGAATGATGGCCGCGAAAAGAGGCGTAGCCTCGGTCTACGATACGATTGCGGTTCTAGGAGCCGGCCCGATCGGTCTCATGTGTATTCATGCGTCAAAAGTTCACGGATCACTCGATATCTACGTGACCGATATCGTCGATTACCGGTTAAATTATGCTAGGAGGCTTGGAGCAAAAGCTGTGATCAATCCAGAAAAGGAAAATGCTGTCGAGTCAATCATGGAGCTGACAGATGAAGAAGGTGTCGACGTGGTGATAGAAGCGGCCGGATCGGTCTCAGCACTACAACAGGCTTTTGATATTGTGAAGCCCGGCGGGCGTGTCATTCTCGTAGGATTGTATCCGACTATGGAGTTCCAAACCCCCTTGGGTTCTGTCCTAACCAAAGAGTTGGACGTTCGGGGCGTCTTCAGATACGCAAACGTTTTTCCGACCGCCATCAAAAGCGTGTCGGAGGAAAAGGTAGACGTTAAATCATTGATCACTCACAGATTTCCACTGCAGGATATTCTCAAAGGTTTTGAAACTCAGATCAACAAGGTCGGAAATCCCATGAAGATACAGATCTCTGTATAGATTTATAGCTTATGAAAGGCCCCGAAGGGAAGGCGTGAAAGAAGGTATGGCACTACTGAGAAACATCTCTCGAAAAGTCCGGGGAGAGTGAGAATGAAAAAAGTAAATGTCGGGATCCTCGGTTACGGGTTCGTCCAAGCGACTTTTCATCTACCTTGCTACAGGGAGATAGCAAATGCGAACATTCTAGCGATAGGGGGAAGGCGGAAGGAAGTTGCAAGCGAGATTGCCAGAAGATTCGGTATTGACCGCGTATACTCTGGCGAAGACTTTCTCGAAAGACTATGTTCCGACCCTGAGATAGATGTCGTAGACATCGGACTACCAAACTTTCTGCATCTGAAGGCATCCGAGAATGCAGCTGAGAACGACAAGCACATTATATGTGAGAAACCCCTGGCTCGCAGTATGGATGAGGCCAAGGATATGCTAACGGCGGTGCAAAGATACGGCATCATCGCCTGCTATGCAGAGAATCAAGTCTTCATTCCCCAGATTACGAAGGCGAAGGAAATGATAGAAAGCGGCGCCATCGGCAAAGTCTTCTGGATAAGAAGCCGAGAAGCACACTTCGGGCCTCATTCCCCGTGGTTTTGGGATCCTGATCTCGCTGGGGGCGGCGTCTTGATGGACATGGGTTGCCATTCAGTGGAGGTTGCGCGCTATCTCATTGACAACAAGCCTGCTCAAGCAAACGCTTGGGCGGCCACATTGGTACATAGGACGAGGGCTGAAGACAATAGTCTCGCCCTGGTTAGGTACGAGGGAGGTGAACTTGGCCAATCAGAGAATAGCTGGGCCGCACATGGCGGGTTAGACTTGAGATTTGAGATTTACGGATCTGACGGAGCAATCTTTATCGACACAACTAGGGAAACCGGTATCCGAATGTTCACGGTCGCCCCTGAAGATAAGGTTGGATATGTTGTTGAGAAGGCCGAGGCGAAGAAAGGATGGATGCATCCGATATGGAGAGAACATGAGCTCTACGGATACCTCTTTGAACTGCAACACTTCATATCCTCAATACAGAGAGGTGAGCAACCGCGCGAAACATTCAATGAAGGATACCTAGTGAACTGCATACTTGATGCATGCTACAAGTCGATCAATTCGGGAAGGTGGGAAGCCATAAGCCCGTAACATGTGGCGGGAGAAAGGTTTCCTCTGCGTTGTCTCTGTGAAGAAGATGGAAACAAGTTTGTCCTGTTGATGCTTCTGTATCCGGATCGGAATCCGCCGGGCTAAGTTGACGCCAAAGTGGCTGTTTTATCCGTAGGTTTGACCGAAAGGAACGACTGACAAGAGTATGTTAAGCAAAACATGGAGGCAAAAAGCCATGTTTTGTGCTTTCCGGCACAACAATTTGGGAGCCTCCAGTTATACTGGTCGCATAGGTCTTACCTAGTATTCCAATGCCACGAAAGGCCCCCTCCAGAAATTTCTTGGTGAACATAA
>Ga0315314_1004136_pt1 | contig 11013 bp, 5 predicted proteins | sample TDP9_MG_FD_203631 | JGI IMG/M metagenome (GOLD analysis project Ga0315314, IMG submission 203631) | Freshwater sediment microbial communities from Lake Towuti, South Sulawesi, Indonesia - TDP9 | ecosystem: Environmental > Aquatic > Freshwater > Lake > Sediment | place: Indonesia: South Sulawesi... | reverse complement strand
TTCCTTCTCCGTTAAAAGGCCTTTCTCCCCTATGACGGCTTGTATTCGTTTTATGGGGCATCTTCTCTTCCAATCTTCAATCTCCTCCTTTGTCCTATAGGCTGTTCCGGGGTCTCGCACATGATGCCCCAACCACCGATACGTTCTACACTCAATCAGCGTGGGGCCTTCCCCCCTACGAGCCCTGTCAATAGCTTTGGACGCGGCGTCGTACACCGCAATTACGTCGTTTCCGTCCACAATCATGCCTGGTATGTCATAGGCGACAGCCCTGTCAGCTATATTCTTGGCGGAGGTTGACTTTTTCACGCTCACCGATATGGCATAAAGGTTGTTCTCGCAGATGAAGACGACAGGAAGCTTCCAGAGGGAAGCGAGGTTCAGGGACTCGTGGAAACCCCCTATGTTTACTGCACCATCGCCGAAGAAGCAGGCTACAACCTGTTTGGTTCCCCTCATCTTGATGGACAAGCCAACTCCGACAGCTATGGGGATACCCCCCCCAACGATGGCCGTGGAGAAAAGTATTCCCCTCTCGGGATCGGTACTGTGCATAGACCCGCCGATGCCCTTGCAGCATCCAGCCACCTTGCCAAAGAGTTCCGACATCAGTTTACCCAATTCCATGCCTTTTGCGATGCTGTGTCCATGTCCACGGTGTGTACTTAGGATGTAGTCGCTTTCCGAAAGGGCTTTACACACACCAACGGCTACGGCTTCTTCCCCGATGTAGAGATGCGCAACCCCAGGAATTAGGCCTTCGGTATATAATTCAGCCACCCTTTCCTCAAAACGCCTGATGATCAACATCTTCTTATACATTGAGATTATCGCTTCACTATCCAACGAAACAGATTCTTTCATAACCTTTCACACATGAGCAGATTCTTTACGACTTACTAATGGGCTTAAACTTAAAGTTTTTAGAGCGTAAAAAGTTTTTGGATGCAGATATAACATTGAAGAGGGCAAAGTTAGGTGCTCGCCTGATAACACGAAGTAGAGTGCGCTTTTATCTTTACACTGACTCCCTTGCTCGCTCCCCTTTGGCTTTTTCTCACCCGCACAAATAGTTCTAGTTTACTCTGATCCCTAAGAAAGAGGTGTAGCACAACACGACATAACGGCGCATCCTTATCCTCATCGCGTCCAAAATTTCTCGAAGGGTAAGGTTGTCAAAGGCAACGCCGACGCCTGCTGGATGCTTCTCGCGCGGGGTGTGCATAGGCCAGTTAGATTGTCCCTGCGAGCCACTTGATGGCTCGGATCCAGAACCTAGAGTAGTACTTCCAGTCTTTGAAGTTGCCAACCCAGTGGGGTGCCGGGTCCGAGGCGAAGATCATAGCTCTACCTTCTCCATACTCCCACGCCGCAACGATTGGGTCCCCCTTGTACGTGGCGAGGAGTGAAGCCCCATCCTTCAACATCAACTTGTTGTACCCAAGAAGCTGGAAATCGGCCTCTTTCCAAGGGATTTCAGCCATGATGGGGTGATCTGGCTTCGTTACCTCAAAGGTGAAGCCCTGCGGCACCTCAACCCGGTCATCGTAGGGTAAAATGTTCACGGGCAGGCATTTCTCGACGGGGGTGTCATGGTATCTGGCCATACCATGTAGGCCCGCGAAGGATAGGTAACCTCCGACCATGATGAAGCCGCCACCCTTGTGTACAAAGTCCTCGATGGCCTCCAGCCGGTTTGGCCCTAGCGGAACCCTATAGGGCGGGAGCTTCCCCGCGTAGATGGCTAACGTATCGCTCCCGACGTCACTGAGTACTAGGACACGGTACTTGCTGAGCTCCTCGGTGGTTCTGGGAAAGTCATCGGTGGCCGCGTGGCAGTGCATATGGATGGTCCTTATGGCGGAATCCCTTTCGAGAGCGTCCTTCAGCCAGTGGGAGTCGTCGTGGAAGTCGGTGACGAAAAAGGCGTTGAAGCCCTTGATGAAAATGCCGCACTCAAATTCGGAGTCCCCAACATATAACACGTTAATTTGTTCTTTCATCCTGATTACTCCCTCCTACACATTGGTCCTTTTGCTTTAAAAGCTTAACACAGCCACATTTTAGGCCTGCCTAAAACTCCACTGATCAAATGCTTCAAAGCTGCCGCCAAGGTCATTTTTGTCGTTCTTGAGGTTGAGGATTCCCGCTATGTTCTTCCAGAAGATCAGCTCCTTATCCTCGTCGCTTGTCCGTAAGGTCCTTACCTTTAGGATTTCCAGAGAAATATCCCCCCAGGGTCCGTCTGTTCCGAAGATCATCCTGTCGGCTCCTACCTCCCTGACGGCGGCTTCCAGGGCCGGGGCGATCACATTCCCTGACGTCTCCAGGTAGAGGTTGTCAAGTCTCTTGGCGGCCTTTATCGCCGTGACCCAGAGGTCTGCCATGCCGAAGTGAGCTAAGATTATGGGCACATCCGGGTAGTGTTCCGCTAGGTCAGCGATCTGCAACGGTTGGGCGTAGGGCGGGGTCCCTGAGTGAAAGGTAGCCGGGATCTTTAACTTGGCGGCCAAGTCGAATATGGGATACAATATCTCGCTGTGAGCCGGGAAACCTTGCAGCCAAGAATGGAACTTGAGGCCCTTCAGTCCAAGCCTCGTCACAGCCCTCTTGACCTCCTCCACCGCCTCCTCACCTGTCCAGGGGTTGACTGTCGCGAAGCCTATAAGTCTGTTTGGAAACTTAGCCACAGCCTCGGCTATTTCGTCATTCGTACGTTCACCTAGGTCGACCACGAGCCCCTGTATGGTCATGGCCACAGCCTTGTTGATCCCCGTCTCATTCATCAAGCCTATGACTTGCTCCACGGGAAGCCCCCTGATCACTCCGAAGCTCTTGAAAAGGTGCATGTGGGCATCGATAATCAGAGCTACTCCTCCTCACTCCTTTAACCCGAGGATTTCAGCCATGTTTTCCCCGAGTATCTTCCTGCGAGCCTCCTCATTGATCTTTAATAGCCGGATCTTCTCCACCTCTCGATAGGGGTTAGTGTAGGGCAAGTCCGTGCCGAACAAGATCCTCTCGGCCCCCAACTCTTCAACGCAACGCTCTACGTGCTGATTCACCGGGTGTCTGGAAGTCTCAAGGAATAGGTTATCGTTTTTCTTGGCCACAGGCAAGACATCCGTCCAGAAAGCATCATAGCCGAAGTGGCCCATGATTATCGTGGCCTCCGGGAAGGTATTGGCGAGTTCGCCGATCTGAAAGGGCAGCGAGTAAGGGGGGGTTCCCGAATGGATGTAGACGGGTATCCTGAGCTTTATGGCCCTTTCCACTAAGGGGTAAACTAAATCGTCGCAGGCCAGAATCCCCTGGAGAGCCGGATGAAGTTTTAGCCCCTTGAATCCAAGCTTCCCGACTGCCCTATCCAGTTCCTTCAGCGCCTCTTCCTCGTACCAGGGGTTGGCTCCCGCAAAACCAACAAACCGGTCCGGGTACCTTCTCAGCACAGCGGCTATTTCGTCATTCCCCCGCGGCGTGTCAATAAGCCCCCTGCCCATGGGGCAGATTACGGCTTTATTGATTCCAAACTGATTCATAATCCTGATCAAATCTCTAGGTTTCAGCTCAATGTATGGTGGGATTCTCCCAATATGGCAATGGGCGTCTATGATCAACCTCTCACCTACCAAAATCGGTTACAACGGTTAAGAAGGCACCACTTCTAAAGGTGTCTTTTGTCCTCATGTTACAACCTCTATAAAGGTGGGGTGAAGAAAAAAGTTTTTGCCAAAACCCGGGGGTGTTCGCCGGGCACTTCGGCTAAACGGCTTAGCGCTTGGATCCAACGTTCACTTAATGAACAGAGCCCATGGTCCAACTCCTCCCTACATTCGTTGATGTAATCTCGCTTGTAAAAGGGGAAGACACCTGGGGCTCCTTCTTTGTTTTTGCTGATGAAAACTTTGATCTTTGCCTCAAGCCCAATCGATTGAGTGAGGGCCTTTCGCGCCTTTTTAATATTCTCCAAGAACCCTTCAGAGGGAAATGGTTGGTTTAGGGCTTCTACGAGGAGGCGCTGCGCTCTTAGTTGATGACCCACTGACTTCATCCTCTTTGTTATGTACTCAAGCCAAAGCCTCGCCTTTCTTACTCTGTTTAAGACCGCTTCGTCGTCAGCTAACTCTTCGGCCTCTTTTAAATGTCTTTCACAGCTTCTAAGTCTCTTGAGGTTTTGCTGATGGTACTCCTCTTCCTCCCTCAGCACGCTGGGTGGGTACCCACCTGAGTACAGGTCCCTGCGCCACCTTTGCCTAACTCTAGCTATCCAGTCCGGCATTATGTGCTCTATTTCCTCGAAGAACATCCTTATCGGAGCTCGAGCTTTACCCCAGCACTGTTGATAATAGTCGTCTAACAGGCCCTCTAGGTCGGCTTCAACGTTCCAAGCCAACTTGAAAAGCGCGTACCAAGTTAGGCAGTTAGGCCACCAGTAGTAGATGGATGTCATTTCTGGGTGGACTCCGCGGACACCAACCTCCTTATAGAACCTGAGATCTGCCCTGATCAAGTGGGGCATCGGAGGGGCCATTCCGTCCTGCAGCACGTTGTCCACGATGTACTCGTGCATGTAAAGGTCATTTTCGCCGCATATCTCGAGCCACCTGCGTAAATAGGGTCTACAGTCGGACACCACGAAAGCGCTCAGGTTGTGGTCATTAGGAAATGGAGGGTAGTGTTTATATACGTAATCCCGCCACTCGCCCCAATCACAATGGTTGAAGGGATACGAGTAGTTACGCCCTCTCGCTGCAAACAGGACAGTGACGTTCCGCTCTGGCGTCGTTAACACGGGAGGGACTAGATAGTTCCAGTAAGCGATGTGTTCAACCTTTATACTCGGCTTTGCTTCATGAACCGCCTTCGAAACGCGGTTCACAAGTCTCAGAACATGATCGCTGGGTGACAGCATCCTACACTTATCGCATTCGCATAGCGTAGGCACGTCGTTGGGCCAGATGGCGATCAAATCGACTTCTGGATGGTCCTCTAGGTAGCGCAGGACGTTACTTTTAAGGGTTGAGACACCCTCTTCATTGGAGAAACAGATGTTGTTGGGAACCCTCTTCCCCTTAACTAGGGAGAACCACTCCGGGTGCTCCTCAAAGTATCTGTCCGGCGGCAGGAAAAAGGCATAGCAATGTCCCCCAGCCTTTATCATCATGCCCCTCTTCTTGAGCTCGGGGATAAGCCTTCGCCTTACCTTCTCCCACTGGCAACCGAAGACTTCGGCACTGTGGGTCGAGAAGAGGTTCATTCTATTTTTAGTTGTCCAATCAATGAGCTTCCTGAGCCAAGGGAGGTCCCTCATCGGTAGCGGGAGGGGAAAGAAACCTCGGTATTTGAGGCTGGGCCTTTCCACTGAATTAAGGCTCTGAATTTTAATCGTCCTCTTGTAGGGCACAATCTCCTCGTCTGGGTAGAACCACCTGCAACCCAGCCTCTCCAAGAATGCGTAGACGCTGTAAAGGGTACCCCTGCTATTGCTTCCGGCCAAGATCAGGTTTTCGCCTACGGTTTTTACAATGAATTCATCGTGTCCAAGGAAGCTCCAGTCAACTTCAGCCTCTTCCAGGGATCTCGTCCGGCAGTTAGTCAGGGATCCACCTACAAGAATCATCCTCCCCCCGATTTCATCGCCATCCCTCCTTATCTGAAGCTTCGCACTCGACATTAATTGTATGTACCTTTGCAACTCTTCGGCCGCAAAGATTTCGACCTCAGTGGCTTTTTCACCCACCACTATGGCGTAGGATGTGTTTCCTTCGTTGACAAGTACGATTTCGCTATTTGCTTCCGTAATTTTCCCTCACAAGAAGCATTTACACGCGCGTAATTCTATTTTAATTTTGCGCTGAATTTTTGTGTTTTGGTTTTAATCTTTTTGGTGGCTTACGCTAAGGCTACCCTTAAGGCCTTTACTGCAGCACCAGCATCAAAGCCTTATGCCCTCAAGAACTTTAAATGAGTCCTCTTAGATAGTAAAGTTTTTATCTACACCCATCCGTAAGTAAAGTTACGGGCGATGCTAAATGTCAGCTTGGCGTATAATGAATAAAAAGTCTTCCCTTGTTATTCTTTTCATCTTAATGGCCTCTACTTCCATAATATTCTCAGGCCTTCTAGGGTTGGCGACCCCCGCCTCGGCACAGGTGGAAATCCCTGGCCTTGAAAAAATTGGTGGCGTTATCGACGCCAACTTTACCCAATACATAGCCAACCTTTCACGACTTGGGTCCAGAGTGACTGGCTATCCAGGATGTAATGCCGCGGCTGACTATATAACCGATAAATTTAGTAGTTATGGGCTGCAGGTGGTGCCGCAGGAGTACTCTGTTGTGGTGCCTCTGGACAATGGATCCTCGGTAACAGTAACCCAACCGGTGGTTAAAACCCTCACCGCTTACGCTGTGTGGCCCAACTACGTGCAAGCCTCCCCCACACCCTCAGGAGGAGTTGAAGGTCCCCTCGTCTACGTGGGCACAGGAGAGCTCAAGGAGCTCAACGGCAAGGTAATCAAAGACAGCATCGTTCTTATGGACTTCAATAGCGGCCGTAACTGGATCAACGCCGCCCGCTTTGGCGCCAAGGCCGTCATCTTCACAGGCACCCAAGACACCTACCAATTCCAAGAAACCAGCAAGTTCCTAACGGTGCCCACGCATTTGCCCCGTTTATACTTATCTCCAGAAGACACTGCCTATCTCACAGACCTCCTAAATCAAGGCGAGGTGAGGGTGCGGGTAAATAGCAGAATGCGCTACAGGGAGGTCGCCGCCAAAAATATCTTGGGCATCGTAGAAGGGGAGATCCCAGACGAAATCATTGTGGTGGGAGCCCACTATGATACTTGGTCCGCTGTTCCTGCCCTAGCCCCAGGGGCCGACGAGGCCACCTCTACCGCCCTTCTTCTTGAACTCGCCAGGTTCTTTGGTAAAGAAGAGAATAAGCCTAAAAGAACCCTTTGGTTCGTGGCCCTCTCCGGCTACTGGCAAGCTCTAGCTGGAGCCAGAGAATTTGTAGAAACTAACTACTTCTCGGAGGGGGTCCTTTCAGGGAGTAAGAGGATCCTTTTATTCATAGGCTTAGACCTCTCCACTGACAATAATAAGGTAGCCATCCTCTACAGAGGCATGTTCTACGACTACGGGGCCACCATGGTTCTGTCCCGCTTTAACCGGTGGCTCCTCCCCCAGATGTCTCAAGTCTACTTTCCGGCCCTAAGGGAGGAATTTCCCGACTTCGACCCCGTGACCATGGTAGAGGATGGCTTTAAGGCACCTGAAGGCTACTGGGCCTCCGTTCCCACCCCCTACATGCTGGACTCCGAACCCGTCTCCGTCGCTGGCAGCATGTCCTTTACCATCCGAACCACCGAGACCTACCGCGTCAGGTGGCTCACCCACACCGACGACCTGCCTTTCGTCAATGAGAACATCCAAAAAGGAAAACTCCGCCCCCAAGTTATCGCCTCCTCAGGTCTGGTTTACTGCCTAGCCAACGAACCCCAAATTGGAATCAGATGGGAGGACGTCACACCCGTCCGAATCCTGTACTTCGGGGGGGCTGGGGTAACCAGGGAGATGTCGGGCTTCCTCCCAGTCACTGGTAGGGTCCTCATCTATAACTACATCACCAACTGGTACGACCCCGTCCCCAACGCCCTGGTCGTCACCACTAGAAAGCCGGGGTCCACCTTCTGGTTCCAAAACATCATAACCTTCGCTAACCAAACAGGTCACTTCACCCTTCACGGCTGCGGCCCAGGCCCGGGCATGGGAACGCTATGGTCCCATTCAGGGCACATGGGTTATCTCGCCGCGTTTGCCGTGGGTTACCTAAGCGAGGCCTTTGTCTTCGACTCCACCACTGGGATGATCACCTACGCCCCAGATCTTGGAGAACACGGTCTCAGGACCATCACCTTCTGGAATCCCACTGACCGTTATCCCGCTGGTGAGTCCACCACCGTCATATTTAAGTCCACCAGCGTAGTCGTCTTCGACATCTTCGACCCCGTGAAGATGCAGTCTTCAGTCGTCCTCGACCCCCGCTACGCCGACAGGGTATGGCCTGGGGCCCAAACCTCCATTGTCCTCTATCCCTACGACTTCAGGTCCTGGGGGGAGTTCCTCAGCTGGGGGATCAGCTACTCCCAAACCGAGTCTGTCGGCGTCTTCTATGTGCCTCCGGAAACGAGGTTCCTCATAATAGAGAAGATCGGCGCCACAGGAGAAATGGGGGTTTTCTTGGTTAATGCAACCCAAGATAGCCCAGAAGGCGTCGGCTACTACGTTCCCTTAAAACAAGAGGTTCGTCTAACCTTTCCCACCCTCCAGTTTGTAGAGAACATGTTCATTGTCTCCCGCCACCGTTACAGCAGCCTAGCCGCCTTCAACGTCCGTAGCCGAGTGGCAGAGGTCGCCTTACAAGCGGCTGAAAAGCACATCCAGGCCGCCAAGGTCTTCCTCCAGGGTCTCCAATACGATAGGGCATACGAAGAGAGCGTTGTAGCCTGGGCCTGGGTGAGGAAGGCCCACTATGAGACCATGGCCCTCATTAATGACGCCTCTTTTACGGGCGGTCTCTTCTTCGTGGTGCTGATTCCCTTCGTCTTTGTCTTCGAACGCCTCCTTCTCTCCAAGACGGGCCTTAAACGCCTTGGCTCCATGGTAGCTCTGGTCGTCGTCTGCTTGGTAGTCATATATCTGGCCCACCCCAGCATCAAGGTCCTTAACAACATGGCCGTGGGCTACTTGGGCACCACCCTCATCTTTCTCTTCGCCGTGGTCCTCCTAATCTTCGTGGGCGAGCTCAGGCGCGTCATCACCCGCATCAGGGAGAGCCTCATCGGCCCCGCCTACACCCAGACCACCGCCCTAGACTCAACCATGTTCAGCCTTCCCGTGGCCATCCAAAACATGAAGCGGAGACGTCTCAGGTCCATCCTCGTCACAACTACCATTGTCATCATCACTTTCAGCCTCATAGCCCTCACCTCCACCCGCATAGAGGTCGAAGCCCGTGTGGGGAGACTGGCCACTGGTGCTCCCTACGATGGTCTCCTCTTGAAACGAGGCCTGGTTGAACCGAAGGACTTCCTCAGTCCAGAGATCCTCCCCCACCTAAAGGGGGTGGTGGGGACAGAGGCCGTCCTCAGCCCCAGGGCTTTGTACTATCCCCAGAGTAGCCGAGGCACTCTGGTCAAGGCTACCCTATACTCCTCCTCCGGCACCTATATCGTCCAAGCCGTAGTGGGTCTAACCCCCCAAGAGCCCGAGCTAAACCCCACTTTCAACGACAGTCTCCTCCAAGGCATTTGGTTCCAAGAAGGCAGCTACCAAGCCTGCATCCTCACCCAAGCCCAAGCCACTAGCCTAGGGGTTCAGGTGGGGAACGAGATAGTCTGGGGAGGCATAACTCTGAGGGTGGTGGGCATCTTGGCCCAAGAGATCCTTAACAGCCCTGAGTTCATCGACCTGGACCAGAAACCCTTGACACCCTTGGATCCCCAAGGCGACCGGGACATTGTCATGTCTGCGATCCCCGAAGAGTACATAAGCTACCTGCCTTGGCAGAACGTGCTTATAATCCCCTACCGGCTAGCTATGGATTTGGGCGCCAATCTGGCCAGTGTAGCTATCGGTGTTCCTCAGGCCAGTGTGGAGAAAGCCGCTAGGGAGATCGCCTTCAACACCAATGTCGGCGTCTACGGGGCCCAGAACGGGACCATCAGCCTCTACTCCCGCACCCCTACCGTTACTACCGGAGGTTGGACCTTCCAGGTCTTCCCCCTCGTCCTTGGGGGCCTCTGCGTGGCTAATACCCTCTTCGCCTCCATCAAGGAACGGGAACGGGAGATATCCATCTACAGCAGTACAGGTCTCTCACCATCTGGTATAAGGTATATGCTCCTCTCCGAGGCCCTGATCTATGCCTCCTTGGGCACCCTCCTCGGCTACCTTCTAGGTGTCATTATGAACCAAGCCCTGTTTTACTTCCGCATTCTGCCCCCGGACTTCATCCTGAACTTCTCCTCCGCCGCCGTAGTCTTCGCCCTAGGGGTCTCCATCCTCTGCGTAGTGGGAGCGGCCCTTTACCCCAGCCTTAAGGCGTCGCTACTTGTGACCCCCTCCTACGAGAGGAAATGGAGGATCCCTACCAAACCGGGCCTCGAGGAGTGGGGCGTTCCCTTCCCCTTCCGCATCGGTACCGCCACCGAGGTCCGGGGCCTTCTCACTTACATGAAGGATATAGCCGAGTCCCTCACCGTGGCGGCGGAGCAGCCCTTCGTCATAAGGTCTGTCGATATCTCCTACCCCAACTTGACCCTGAAGATGACGGTCTTGGTGCAACCCTACGAGGCCAACGTGACCCAGGCGGCTACCATCAGCGCCTACCAAAAGGAGGAGACCTACCTCTTCAACGTCCACATAAGACGCCTCACCGGTGGCAGGGAGGTCTGGATTCGAGCTAACTACAACTTCCTAGACATCATAAGAAAACAGTTCTTAACTTGGCGGGCTCTGCCTCCCTTGGAGAAAGAGAAATACCAACTGAGAGCAGAAGAGGCCGCGTAGCCCTCCCATCTGTTTGCATGAAGATAAACTTAAATACGCTAAGCTTAAGTGCTATAAAGCAACACGCAAGCTAAATTGCTAGGATGAAAAGGCGATGAACAGTCGTGAAATTGTTTTGAGAGCTATTTATTTCGAATGCCCCGAGAGGATTCCCATTATTTGGACAATGGGAAGCCTCCCAGGAGGTTTCCCATCGTTTGGGCAAGGAAAGATATCGGACGTTGGGGGGGTTGGCTTCAAGTTAGGGCGTGCTTGGATGCGCGTTGAGGATCGCCCCAAGTTTTGGAAACCTCAGGTGGAAGGAGAAGACGAATGGCATTGTGTCTGGAGAAGACCTTCAAGTGGAAGAACCATGGGTCAAGTTAAGGCGCATCCGATATCCAACTGGGAGAAGTTAGAAGAGTATCAGTTTCCTGAATCACGGGTGGAGGAA
>Ga0315314_1004135_pt1 | contig 11015 bp, 13 predicted proteins | sample TDP9_MG_FD_203631 | JGI IMG/M metagenome (GOLD analysis project Ga0315314, IMG submission 203631) | Freshwater sediment microbial communities from Lake Towuti, South Sulawesi, Indonesia - TDP9 | ecosystem: Environmental > Aquatic > Freshwater > Lake > Sediment | place: Indonesia: South Sulawesi... | reverse complement strand
CCCTCTTTAGAAATCATCTCCCCTTCCCCTTATCAAGGGGAAGGGGAAAAAGGGGATGGGGTTACCTAATAAAAATTAAAACTAAAGTTGACAAATAATCTCGCCAAAGGATAACTTTTAATCAAGCGATAAAAAGAAGTAACCAAATGAAAGAATTGGTTAAGCTTTATGTCCAGCCAAAGCTTAAGTCACCGAATATGCTGACGGCTTGGCCAGGCATCGGCAATGTAGCCATCATCGTGGCTACATACCTAGAAAGGAAGCTTGCCTTTAAGGGACTGGGAGAGGTTGAGGCTTCCCATTTCTTTGACCCGGTTGGAGTATTAGTTAAAGACAATGTGGTTGAGGCACCAAACTTCCCACAGAGCAAGTTCTACTACTGGAAAAACAAAAAGGGCAGAAGCGATATAATATTATTCATCGGTGAAGACCAACCAGCAGCCAAAGGATATGAGCTGGCTAATTGCGTCCTTGATGTCGGGCTAAGCTTCGGGGTTAAGAGGGTTTATACTTGTGCCGCCGCCCTGAGTCGCATTCACCACACCGAGCCACCCGCAGTCTGGGGGGTAGCCACCAGCCAGCAAGTGGCTGAGGATTTTAAAAAATATGATTTAGTGCGAAGGGGTAACCTGCAAATTGCTGGGTTGAACGGGTTATTGCTCGGCGTAGCCAAAGAGAGGGGCATTGATGGTATCTGTCTACTGGGTGAGGTGCCTATGTATGCCACCAGGATACAGAACCCAATGGCTGCCCTAGCTATACTCCAGGTTCTGACTAAAATGCTAGACATTGAGATTGATATCACTGAGCTAGCGCAGCTAGCTGGAGAAATGAAAGAAAGAATGAAGCAGGCAGCGGCTGAAGCAATGGGAGAGTATATAGACTACCTTACTGAGCCTATCTGGGAACAAAGGGAAGAAGAGGAAGAAGACTAAGGAGCCCATGATGCCATCGCCAGTGGAGAAGATTATTACTGACCTAGGTAACAGTGACAAGCCGTTACTCAGTTCAAGGCTGGCTGAGCTATCAAACCTAAACCCAGAAGAGCTGGCAATCCTTGAACAGGTATGGGCAACAATTGAGCCAAAACGGCGGCGGCAGATTGTATCTCAACTGGTTAGGCTTGCCGAGGACGACTTTGAGCTTAACTTTGATAGCATCTTTAAGAATTGTCTTAGAGACAAGGATGCCGAGGTGCGAAGCAAGGCTATTGAAGGTCTGTGGGAGAATGAGGAGCCGTCTCTGATTAACCCCCTAATCAATCTACTAGAGCAAGATAGCTCGGAGAAAGTCCAGGCAGTAGCCGCTACCGCCTTGGGCAAATTTGTCATGTTAGCCGAGCATAAAAAGCTACGCTCCTGTCATGGAGCCAAAGCCTGCCAGTCTTTACTCACTGTAATTAGTGATAAAAGTAAGCCGACAGAAGTCAAGCGCCGCGCCCTGGAGGCAGCAGCCCCAATAAAACACCCCCAGGTAGAGAGAGCCATTTTAGAAGCCTACCAAAGTAATAACCCTAAACTTAGAGTCAGCTCTATTTACGCTATGGGCAAGAGCTGCAACCCGGTTTGGCTGCCGACACTGCTAACGGAAGTGGATAGTACTGATGCCGAGATACGCTATGAAGCAGCCACGGCTTGCGGCGAATTAGGCGAGGAAGAAGCAGTACCCCAGCTTATAGCCCTTGTCAACGACCCCGATATTGAGGTTCAACTAGCCACTATCCAGGCACTAGGTAAGATAGGTGGCACTGAGGCGAAAAATTGCTTAGAACAATGCCTAGATGACCCCAGTGAAGCAATCCAACAGGCAGCAGAGCAAGCCCTACAGGAGCTAGAACTGGGAGAGGAGCCACTCTCCTTCTAATTTTGACACCCTTTGAGGCTCATATGATTACCGGCACCAAGATTAAGCTTCGTGACAAAAGACTAGCCGATGCCCTAGATGATTACATCTGGCGAGCAGACCCTGAACTAGCTCAGCTTGACGCTTCCCCACCACTAACTATTACCTTCCCTCAGTATCTATCTGGCTATGCTATTGAACTGCGCTACCCCTCCTCAACCAGACACCCGTTTGCCATAGAAACCCTGGACAGTAAGCACATTGGCAACTGCGTATATTACAATATTAATGACGCTAAGAGCGAAGCCGAGCTAGGGATTATGATTGGCGACCATGACTATTGGGACAAGGGCTACGGTACCGATGCTGTAACCACCCTGGTTAATCATATTTTCCGCCACACCAGCCTCAACCGAATCTACCTGAAGACCCTTGACTCAAACCGACGAGCCCAGAAGTGCTTCCAAAAATGTGGCTTCACTCCGTACGGTGAGTTGAATAAGGACGGATATAGTTTCACGCTTATGGAGCTCCGCCGTAAGCAATGGCAAGAGCAGCAAACAGAAACTTAAGGGCTGATTTCTATGTGGGGAGTTTTAGAAAATCAAAGCCCCATTAAAGAAAAATGCCTTCCATAAAATGGGGGAAGTTTGAAGGGGCGAAGCCCCTTCAAACACAAATTCCCCCTTCTCCTTTGAAGGAGAGGGGGACACAGGGGGTAAGGTTGATAAAAAAGATGACTAACCTACCTATAAAGTGGCTGGGTGACAGGGTAAAAATTCTTGACCAGACCAGGCTTCCACAAGAAGAGGTTTATCTCGAGCTTACTGGGTATCAGGCTATAGCCTCAGCCATCACCGAAATGAGGGTCAGGGGGGCACCAGCTATCGGCATCCTCGGAGCCTATGGAATGGCTCTGGGTGCCCGAGAAATTAGGGCTAGGTCTAGGGACGAATTCCTGGAAGGGCTCAACAAGATTAAGCAAGCCCTCGCCGCCACCCGACCCACCGCCCGAAACCTTTTCCAGGCTATTGACCGAATGTGGCAGGTAGCTGAAGCCGGCAATAACATAAACCAGATAAAACAGGCGCTGGTTGACGAGGCGGTTAAAATACACTCGGAAGAGGCTGAGGCAACCCGAAAGCTATCTCAGTTTGGCGCCGAGCTAATCAGGGACGGTTTCACCATCCTGACCCACTGTAATACCGGTGCCCTGGCTACCGGTGGCTATGGCACTGCCCTCGGCGTAATTAAGCAGGCAAAGGAGCAAGGCAAAAAGATAAAAGTCCTCGCCACCGAGACCCGCCCCCTCCTTCAAGGGGCAAGAATTACTGCCTGGGAGCTACAAAAGGCTAATATCCCGTTTACCCTCATCACCGACTCTATGGCTGGCTACTTTATGCGCCGTGGGGAGATTGACTGCGTCATCGTCGGTGCTGACCGGATTGCCGCCAATGGCTACACCGCCAATAAGATAGGCACCTACACGCTGGCAGTGCTTGCCAATGCCCACGGAATACCATTCTACGTTGCCGCCCCCACCACCACCATTGACCTCTCCCTGGCCAGTGGATACCAAATCCCCATTGAAGAGCGCAGCCCGGAAGAAGTAACCCAAATTCAAGGGGTAAGCATAGCCCCCGAGGGCACCAAAGCCGCCAACCCCGCCTTTGATATTACCCCTAGCCAGTACATAACCGCCATCATCACCGAAAGAGGTATAATAAGACAGCCTCTTGGGGAGGGGCTGAAGGAGATAATGTGATGCCTACAGGAGACCTTGTTGTTGGGTCAGACGGCGAACTTACACTCACGGTTGGCCGCTGGGCTAAAGATAAGCTTTTCTATATCAAGCGTTACTGCGACATTTTTAATACAGGTATGAAGGGGAGATGGGCAGTTAGAACTTACATAGACCTATTCGCTGGCCCAGGCAAATGCTTGGTTGAGACTACTAAAGAGGAAATCGAGGGGTCGCCACTCCTAGCTTTAAGTTGCAAAGTACCATTCACTCATTATTTCTTTAACGATATACAGCCCAATGTTATCAAATCTTTGAAGACTCGCGTAGCATTTTATCGCTCAGCCAATGTAGTTTATTTCAATAAGGATTGTAATTTAGTCGTGGATGAGTTATTGCAAAAGTTGCCACCCGCCTCGCTAGACTTCTGTTTTATCGACCCGTTTAGATGGGAAATTAGCTTCAATGCAATTCGAAAGCTTACCGCGAAAAGAAGGCTGGACTTGGCTATAACTTTTCATGTGGGCAGTATGAAGAGGGTAGCCCATAACCCTCCACAAGAATTATTAGACTTTTTCCCTGACCGTAGCTGGCAGCAAGAATATAGGAAAGCTGCAGCGATGGGTAAACTGAAGGGGCATATATTGCTTGAAGCCTATAAACGTGGACTAGCAAATTTAGAGTATATGGATATAAGAGACTATGTGCTCGAAGTAAACAGGAGAAATGTGCCTTTGTATTACCTAATATTCGCTAGTAAACATCGCAGAGGGGCGGATTTTTGGGACAAAATTGCTGGGCGCTCCGAAGCGGGACAACTGAGAATGCTAATGGTAAAAGAAAAGGGTTGACAGGAGAGACAATGTCAGGCTTAGCGATTATTACTCGTGAATATGAATTATTAAACAATTCTAAAGTAAGATTTGCTCAGCAAATTGGAGATGGCTCAATCATAAAAAGATTTGATAAGACTCCGCTTCCTGTCAGAGCTGCAAGCGTTGTCTGCCCCCACTTTCTCGAACTGAAATGGGCTTATGGCTGTCCCTTTGATTGCGCTTGGTGCTATCTTAAAGGTACGTTCAGATTCCAACCCACAAAGACAAAACCAGTATTTAAAGACTACCAGAAAATAGAACTGCACACTAGAAGATTCCTTGAAGAAGTAATAACCCCCGAAATACTTAACACAGGCGAAATAGCTGACTCTCTAATGGGAGAAGGTTTAAGCCAGCCCTTCTCCCAATTTATTATTCCCATGTTTGAAGAGCAAAACAGACACAAAGTATTGTTTCTAACTAAATCAGATAACATAAAGCATTTACTGCAAATTAATCCCCATAACCAAGTTATTATGAGCTTTAGCCTTAATCCAGATGAGGTAGCCAAAAGATGGGAAAGAGGCGCTCCATCCGTTGATAGGCGGATTGAGGCTGGGCGAAAACTCAGTCAAGTTGGCTACGAAGTAAGAATAAGAATTGACCCCATAGTTCCAGTCCTAGACTGGAAGACACACTACACAAAACTTATTGACCAACTTTTTAGCAGTTTTATTCCTTCCAGAATTACTCTAGGGTCACTCCGAGGGCTACAAAGCACTATCAACGGGAGCACAGATAGAAGCTGGCTAGAATATCTAAAGGAAAACTCTAATTGGGGAAAGAAAATAGACTTCAAGACTCGTTATGAAACATTTGCCACCATCATTAACCAGTTAAAGGAAACTTACAATTATAACGATATTGCTCTTTGTAAGGAAACATTAGCAATGTGGGGCAGGTTAGGGATGGATTATAAGAAAATAAAATGTAATTGTGTATGGTGAAGGAGGCTCTTAATGCCACAGGCGAAGATTGGGGTGATTGGGGGGACGGGGCTGTATGATATTGAGGGGCTGACTGATATTGAAGAGGTTAATATAGAGACGCCCTTTGGCAAGCCGAGTGATTCTATTGTCATCGGCAGGCTGGAGAGGGTGGGGATTGCCTTTTTACCCAGGCATGGTAAGGGGCACCGCATCTCCCCGACTGAAATCCCGGTGCGGGCTAATATCTATGCCCTAAAGTCGCTGGGGGTGGAACATATCATTGCCATCTGCTCAGCGGGGAGCTTCAAGCCTGAAATTAAGCCCGGCGACCTAGTTATCCCCGACCAGCTTATAGACCACACCCGAAGTCGGGTTAATTCCTTCTTCGGCGAGGGCATTGTCACCCACATCCCATTCGCCGAGCCATTCTGCCCGGTGCTGAGCCAAATTTTATATCGCACCGCCCAAGAGGTGGGGGCAACTGTTCACCCCAAAGGCACCTACATAACCATAGAAGGTCCTGCCTTCTCCACCCGGGCTGAGTCGCAACTCTACCGCTCGTGGGGGGCTGACATTATCGGCATGACCGCCCTACCTGAAGCCAAGTTAGCCCGGGAGGCAGAGATTTGCTACGCTATTATTGCCTGCGTCAGTGACTACGATTGCTGGCGTAGGCAAAGCCAGCCAGTTACCATAGATGTTGTCCTGAACGTCTTGCACCAGAGCATTGATACCGCCAAGAAGATTATCAAGTTGGCAGTTGCCAGAATACCGGCAAAGCGTGATTGTGGCTGTGCCACCGCTTTAGAGACAGCTATTGTTACCGACCCAAAGCTGATACCCGCCGAGCAGAAGAAAAGGCTCAAACTGCTAATCGGAAAGTATCTACAAGGAGACAGGTAATGCCCGGTATAAAATTTGATTGCCTACCGACGATTATTGGCAGTATGCCCCATACCAACCCAGAGGCAGCATGCTCAGATATAGCCCATTACCTCAAAGACATCCCAGCCTGGCCCCAGCTACCCAAACGCTCTTTCCTGGAAAACATGTATGTCCAGTTCAGCCAGGGCTTCCCCGGAGTGGTGGTTGAAGGGAACAGAATCTATGTAGACCGCTCTCAGGACTTAGATAAGCCCTTGGAGGAGTTCTATGCCGCCTATCTGGAGAACGATATTAATAAATACCCGATTAGCCCTGAATATGCCGCCGGTCTTCATAGCTTCCTAACCTTAAAGAACCTGTCTCCCCTAGCAGTAAAGGGGCAGATAACCGGACCGGTCACCTGGGGGCTAACCGTCACCGATAAGAATAAGGCGATAATCTATGACGATGTCCTGGGTGATGCCGTAAGTAAGTTGCTCCGGCTGAAGGCAAGCTGGCAGGAGAAGAAGTTAAGCCAGATATCAAAAAATACCATCATCTTCGTTGATGAGCCATATATGGCTGCCTTTGGCTCGGTCGGTGTCTTATTGTCCAAGGAAAGGGTTATCAGCCTGCTAGAAGAGGTCTTCGGTGGGATTAGCCGGCTGAAAGGGGTTCATTGCTGTGGCAACACCGACTGGTCGGTCTTGCTGGGTACCAGTGCCGACATTATCAGCTTTGACACCTACAATTATGCTCAGTCGCTAAGCCTTTATCCTGCTGAGGTAAAGAAATTCCTGGATAGAGGGGGGACTATTGCCTGGGGGATTGTTCCTAATGATGAACAATCACTAGCTAAAGAATCGGCAGCCAGCCTTAATGACCGCTTGGAAGAAGCAATGGCACCATTTACCAGAAAGGGTACCCGCTTCAAGCAACTGATAGAGCAGGGGCTGCTTACCCCAAGCTGTGGACTAGGCGCTATGGCTACTGAGGAAGCCGCCAGTCGAGTCCTGGAGCTACTGGCTGAGCTATCTATAAGAATCAGAAAGCGCTATATGTAATTAAATTGTTTATCATCTTCACCCCTTTGGGTTTCTACTAGGTGACCCTATCCCCTTTATCCCCTTCCCCTTCGATAAGGGGAAGGGGAGGATTAATTTTAGAGGGGCGGAGCCCCCTCTAAAACTCCCCTTTTCAAGAGAGGGGGAGAGGTATAGAATTGAAGGAGTGCCCCCTCAATCTTCTTAAATAAATAATTCAGGGGGGAGATTTACTGATGGAATGTCAGGTTGATACTAATAAGGTAAAATGTACTTGCACCTACGAGCCCTGCTCCAGAAAGGGCAAATGCTGTGACTGCATTTCCTATCACCTCAAGTTTGATGAGCTTCCCGCCTGCGTATTCCCCCCAGAGGTAGAGAGGACCTACAACCGCTCTATAGCCAAGTTTGTTGAAGTCTACGAAGCTAAAAGTGGCAGGAAAGTCTAATTTAGTTTATATTAACTAAGGATGAATAAGAGGAAAAGGGTAGCCAATCTTAAGCATCGGCGTAAGAAAAAGAAGCTGGAGTTAAAAAGGAAAGCGGAGAGCTCTAGCGTATAGTCCGTGATGGCAAAGGCCTATGAAGCAAGTCTATCTGCTCACTGGCAAACCGGGGACAGGCAAAACCAGCCTTATTAAGCAAGCCATCGCCGGAACGAGAGGTAAAGCCGGTGGTTTCTACACCGAGGAAATACGAAGCCGAGGGGTAAGAGAGGGCTTCCGGCTGGTTACCTTAGACGGTCGGGAGGCTATATTAGCTCACGTGGGTATCCATAGCCCATACCGGGTAAGTAAGTATGGGGTTGACGTTGATAGCCTGGATAAGGTAGGTGTTTCTGCCCTCAATCAAGCAGCTAATGAGTGCAACTTAATCGTCGTTGATGAAATCGGGAAAATGGAGCTATTTTCGGCTAATTTCAGGAAAGCCATCTGGCAGATAATCAATAGTGGAAAGAAAGTCCTAGGCACCATTATGTTCCAGGCTAATCCGTGGGCAGATGCCATTAAACGCCAGCCCCAGGTAAATCTGGTTGAAGTAACCAGAGCCAACCACCAGCGAGTGCTGGAGGAGCTCTTAGCCTGGCTAGAAGTTGACCAAAGCTCAGAGGGTTGATTATGCTTATGAGCCCTGTAGAAAGTAATACCTGGCTAATATTGATTGCCGCTATTACCTATGTTGCCGGTTCCTTCCCTACCCCTTATCTGGTAACCAAGGGAATGACCGGGAAGGATATCAGGTTTGAAGGCTCACGTAATGTAGGCACGATGAACGCCTATGGCATAATAAAAAGTAATAGGTCAAGGAAGCTAGCCATAAGCGGGCTAGTCCTAACATATTTAGGCGATATGGGGAAAGGGTCCTTAGCCGTCTTTGTGGCTAGATGGCTTGGCTTCCTGGGGTATAACCAGCTAATAGCACTGATAATAGCCAGCTCTTTTGTCATTGTGGGTCATAATTATCCCTTCTGTTTTAGATTCAAAGCTGGAGGAAGGGGACTAGCCACTTTGATGGGGGTCTTGCTTGCCTTAAACCCCCCTTTGTTGGGGATTTGGGGCGGGACTCTCGTTATTTCAATCTTTACCGCTCAGTACATTCTAACCGGAAAAGCAAAATGGAAGAATTTCTCTGAGATATTTTCAGTAATTGGTGGGCAGGTGGCGGGGAGGGTGGCTGGGATAGCTATTGCTCTGGTTCCCATTTACTTCTTTGACCCCCAGCAATTCTTCCCCGTTCTGGCGATGACTATCTTAGTATTACTAAGCCACGTTATAAGAGTTAAGGGTCATGTTAGAGAATGGGTGAACCCTTAAAAGAAGGCTTGAATTGGAGGAGGGGGTGACGCCGAAGTTACCAGAATTAGTCCAAGCCCTGCTAGAACCGAAAGCCTATCCCGAATATCCGCAACGGATAGAGCTGAAGCAAACCCAGATGTCCTTTATCCTCCTGACCGATAATTTTGTATATAAGGTGAAGAAGCCAGTAAATCTGGGCTATCTGGACTATACCACCCTGGAAAAGCGCCACTTCTACTGCCACCGAGAAATTGAACTCAACCAGCGCCTTTGCCCTAATGTCTATCTGAGGGTAGTGCCAATAACTAAAGACAAGGGTAATTTCATCATAGGAGGTCAGGGTAAAGCCATAGAGTATGCAGTTAAGATGCGTCGCCTTCCCCAAGAAGCCATGATGGATGTGCTACTGACCAATAATCAGTTGTCATCAGAAATGGTAAACAATGTGGCACGAAAACTGGCAGAGTTTCATCAGAAAGCAGAGGTTGTCAGCGGCTTTGGTGACCTTGATACCATTACCACGAATACCGAGGAGAACTTCACCCAGACAGAAAAATATATTGGCAATACTATCCTCCGAGGTACGTATCTCAATACCACCAACTACACCCACGCCTTTATGATAGAAAATACTCCCCTATTCCATAAGCGGGTGGCAGGGGGCAGGATAAGGGACTGCCATGGAGACCTTCACGCTGCCCATATCTGCTTCACTGATGACATCTGCATCTATGATTGTATAGAATTTAATGACAGGTTTAGATATTGTGACGTCGCTTCGGAGGTTGCTTTCTTGGCTATGGACTTAGACCACTACCGGCAAACTGACCTCTCACGCAGCTTTGTTAATGCTTATGTGGTTCGGAGCCAGGACAATGAGCTACTCAAGCTGCTTAATTTCTATAAGTGCTATCGGGCTTACGTCCGGGGGAAGGTAGAGAGCTTCAAGCTTGATGACCCCCATATCCCAGACGAGGAAAGGGCGAGGGCTCTAGCTACCGCCAGAAGCTACTTTGACCTTGCCCAATCGTATATATGATATATAGGAGAGAAGATAAATGAGAAAAAGCTGGTCAATAATGATAGTTTTAGTCCTCATGGCTGCCCTCTCAGGGACGGGGGGCTGCACTGCTCCCCCGCCCAGTCCTGCTCCCCCACCCAGCCCATCCAATTTCAACCTGATATTCAAATACGGTGTTGGCGCCAAGAATGAATTAAATACGTCCCAGGGAACATACACCAAGGACATGATTATGGACCCATCAATTACGGTGAATCTATCTTTATCTAAAGAAGAGCTGGACAGAATCTATCAAAAGATGATTGAAATTGATTTCTTTGGCTACCCTGACGAGTTTTCTGTTTCCGTATCTCCCGGAGAGTCGGTTGGTATGGTAACCCCATATTGTAGCTATTATTTTAAAGTAGAATACGATTCTAAGGTCAAGGAGTTATGGTGGGAGGATAATATAATCAACCAAGACGAGAAGGCTGAGAAGCTAAGAGAGCTTATCAACCTCATCACAGATATTATTGAATCTAAAGAAGAATATAAGCAATTGCCACCGCCAAGGGGAGGCTATATATAGCTAAAGAAATACAAATTATGGTAAGGAAGTAGTGAAATGAAAGAGCCGTTTGCCAAGTTCATAGAAAGCGAGCTACCGCCCGGTTTTTTGCTTATCGCCTGTGGGCTTCCCGGCACCTGGAAAACCGAGACCACCGAGGAGGTAGCCAAGATTAAGGGCTATCCTTTGCTTCGCAGCGACCTGATTAGACTTGAGGTACTGAAAAATGAGGATATTTTTGATGAGAAGGTCGCCTCAAATATGGACAAACGAATGATGGTCTATGAGGAGATGTTTAAACAGGCAGACGAAATCCTAAACAAGAACGATGGTGTGATATTAGATGCCACCTTCATT
>Ga0315314_1004134_pt1 | contig 11015 bp, 8 predicted proteins | sample TDP9_MG_FD_203631 | JGI IMG/M metagenome (GOLD analysis project Ga0315314, IMG submission 203631) | Freshwater sediment microbial communities from Lake Towuti, South Sulawesi, Indonesia - TDP9 | ecosystem: Environmental > Aquatic > Freshwater > Lake > Sediment | place: Indonesia: South Sulawesi... | reverse complement strand
CTTTCTATCTTCTAATTTGGTATAAAAATCCTGAAAATATATTCGGATTTCGTCCGATAGGGGGAGCCAGATTGAAGGCTCACACAAACCCTGTCCGTCCCCCGTCTGCCGAACGGGCAGGGACAGGCAGGCGTGTGAGTTCTGAATAGAGAGGGCTATTTCAGGGACTTCGTAAAGACTGACCTTTACCCTGTCCTTGTAAATAGCCATTTCTTTAATGAGGAGTTGTAAGAACTGGTGTTGTTCTTTAGGTTGGAGGCTGGGAAAGAATTGTATGAACCCCTGATAAGTCCGATGGACAGTATCAATGTCAATGAGTTTACTCTCTTCTCTCCTGATATAGATGTTTGAAATTGGCGTCAGGGTCAGGCAATCGTAATAAAGTATTTTTTCTTTCCTTTCTTGATCAAATCTTCTTTTAACTTCTCAACTGTTTTCCTGAGATGTTCGTCTTTGCGAAGCTCATCCTCAAACTGAATGATCGCCTGGCTTATCCTCATCGGGCTCCGCCGAAAATGCCGAGCTACATCCGCTACCATGTGGCCGGATATTATTCTTGCAAGATAAGCGACCAAACTCCTCCCCTGAGCTCCTTCACGATTCCGGGTCAAAGAGTATAGCCTGTCTCGAGCAACCCCGGTTGTTCTACTCACTTCCTGAGCTATGACTTCTATCGGTATATCATAAACCGCATCTCCCCTCTCTCCTTTCTCAGCTTCGATGCGGTCAACAAAGCTGTCCTCTCCAAGGATACGCTGATCTTTAACTTCGTAGTACTTCTCCTGGTGACCGCTGTGCAGCCCCTCCATTACAAACCGCTGATATCTCCGCCTCGCAAGAGACTTTTTTTTCCCGAATTGCCCTAATACAAAATCTTCTTCAATAAACCCATCTTTCACCTTCCCCAGATAGCCCAGATGGCTTGTCCATAGATATTTTTCAGGATCCGTCACCACTCCCGCACGGACCGGATTGAGATGGATATACCGAACCAACTCCACCAAATAGACATCCTTGTCACATAAGATCGCCTTATAACGACCCTGAAAAAGATGTCCTACCTTCCCATATCGCTTATTGAAATAACGCGTATACCGGAACAACAGGGATTGCATGATCTTACCCAAAGGAGTCCCTTCCACCTCCAAAAGAAGGTGAAAGTGATTCTTCATGAGAGAATAGGCATAAAGTCGGAAGGGATATCTGCTCTTGTATTCGGAGAGATAAGAAACGAAGGTCTTCAGATCTTTGTCGTCGAAAAATATATCCTGCCTTTGATTTCCCCTCGAAATAACGTGATACAAAGCTCCTGCAAAATGAATGCGCGGTTTACGAGCCATGAAGATCGATTATCATAGAAACGCTATCCAAGTCAATAGTGTATTACGATTGCCTGACCCCAATGTCATGACTCCAATACTGATGTCAGAATCGTCGGAACCGGGGAGCCAGTTTTCAAAAAGGGCGTCTTTTTTAGATGAGACGGCCTTTTCTTTTCGATAGGTTAAGAATTTTAGCTGTGCAGAGATATAGAGCCCTCCTGCAGTTATGTTGATCGGAGTTCCTTCAGTTTCGCGACCAGAGTTGGCAAGATGTCTTTATAATCTGCGACAATACCGTAGTGGGCTACGGTGAAGATATTTGCCTCTTTATCCTTATTGATAGCCACAATGCACTTTGATCCCAAACAGCCAGCGATATGCGACATGGCGCCAGAGAGAGCTACGGCTATGTATAGTTTAGGGCTGACCACCTTTCCGCTCTGGCCCACCTGGAGCGTCACCGGCGCCCAACCCTCGTCACAGGCAGGCCTCGTAGCGCCAACAGCGCCACCCAGAACGCGAGCTAACTCCCGCACCATCTCGAAGTTTTGAGCACCACCTATGCCACGCCCACCGCTGACGACTACCTCAGCGTCTTCCAGCTTCACCCCTTCCACCTCCTCTTTTATCCGATCGATAACCCTGACTTTAAGCGCCGAAGGGTCGATCTTGCCTTCTACAGGAATAACCTTACCTTGCCGAGAGTCATTGCGCTCTGCTGGCGGAACTATTTTCAGTCTTAGAGTGGCCATCTGAGGCCGGGCAGACTTTGATACCACTGTGGCGTGGGCGTTACCACCAAAGACAGGCCTTGTCGAGACCAGGAGTTTGGTCGTCGGGTCAACGGATAACGCCAGGCAATCCATAGCGAGCCCACCCCCTAAGCGACCATTGAGTCGTGGAGCTAAATCACAACCGACATCCGTATGGCCAAGAAGCATAATAGAAGGAAGGGCTTTCCGGCAAAGGTCAGCCGCTACCTGAGTGTAGGCATCGGAGTTATAATGATCCAGGAGACTGTCTTCAGCAACATAGACTTTGTCAGCCCCATAGGCGATTGCCTCCTGACCGATGCCACCTGTTTTGCTACCCATCAATAGGGTACTTAAGTCCTCGCCCAGTTCATTGGCGAGCTTTCTTCCGACTCCAAGGAGTTCTATCGTGATTGGCGCTAATTTCCCTTCAGCGATCTCCCCACAAACCAAAACACCTTTATGAGTATCCATCGAATATCCTCCGTTCATGAGATTTCTGAAAAAGTCGAGAAATCTCTGATTACACCGATTATGGATCGATTACACGGATTAAAAACGTATCGAAAAATTAAGGAGAATCTGCGTAATCTTTTTTTAAAATCTGTGTAATCAAGAGAGCGAAAAGGGCTTTTCAGATCTCTAATCATATCAGCTTAACAATCTTTAGGGCTAAATTGACGGCAGCTTCGCCAGGAGTATCCCCGGTAATTATCTCACACTCGGTCTTTCGGGTCGGCACAGAGAGAGTGGTGACCTCGGTATGGGCGTTAGCCTTGTCCAACTGCGAGGACTCAGCCCCAATATCCTGCGCCTTCCAGACCGGAATCTGCTTCCGGCGAGCAAGCATGAGGCCCATTCCACCGGGAAGACGAGGCAGCCCAATCTCACTGCTGACGGTAACCAGGCTTGGCATAGGAGCTTCCAGTACTTCATAGCCATCCTTCACCATCCTCTTTACCCTAAGCTTCTTGTCCACTGCCTGGATATCACAGGCGAGGGTAACTACAGGGATGCCAAGTATTTCGGCCAGAATAGAGCCAACCTGACCAGCGCCCCAGTCAGCAGCCTGTCGGCCACACAGAATTAGGTCATACCCGCCAATTTTCTGGATCGCTTTCCCCAAGACATACGCAGTCCCAAAGCTATCCAAGTTTTCGAAGGCCGGATCCTGGAGAACAAATCCATCGTCGGCCCCCATCGATATGGTGTGCTTGACCACGTCAGAAGCTTTCCCTGACCCCATGCTGATCACTGTTATTTTGCCTTTGTGCTTATCTTTGAGCCGGCATGCTGCCTCAACGGCTCGTTCATCAAATACACTGATCACAGGCGGCACTCCGGCAGGAGGAATAACCTGTTTCGCCTCGGGGTCAATCTTGAATTTGGCCGGTGGTATCTCGGGGTCAAGTACTTGTTTAACACAGACAATCGTATTCATACTCTACTCCTCTCCTAATGCCCAGAGGGCACCCACGAATGATGAAAATGACGAATTTCACGAATAGAAAGCACGTGTATCGGGATACCAGTGTATCAGTTGGCAGATGATCAGGGCATCAGATTTCATCTGATATCCTGGGGGCTGATATCCCTCTCGGCCCTGAGCTCGAGGCCGAAGGGCTTCCCACTGATCCTCTGATGTGCTGATGCGCTTCTTCTTCGATTTATTCGTGTCATTCGCTGTCATTCGTGCTATTGGGATCTATTTTCTAACTAAGTCAAGACTGCTTCATTGCTGCTTCAACGAGTTCAACAAGGTCTCTTGCCTTCAACGAGTCCTTAATGCCTTTATATTCGATGCTCTCCTCAAACATCTGTAAACAATAAGGGCAGGCGGTCACTACAGTCTCAGCCCCCGTCTTGAGAACGTTTTCAATACGCATTTGATTAATCTTTGTTGTACCGGGCTGTTCTTCTATCCACATGAGTCCACCACCGCCGCCGCAGCAAAAGCCCATGTTTCGCGAACGTTCCATTTCCTCAAGCTTTGCCTTGGGGATAGCCCGTAGTATCCAGCGTGGCTCCAGATATACGCTGTTATAACGGCCTAAATAGCAGGGGTCATGATAGGTGAGTGTGGAACTGAGCTCGTTGGTAAGTTTCAATTTGCCCTGCCTGATTAAATCAGCAATGAGCTGGGTATAGTGAACCACCTTGAAATCGCCGCCGTACCTCGGATACTCATTCTTAATGGTATTATAGCAGTGGGGACACGTGGTGATAATCTCTTTAATGTTGCGGCCTTTGAAAATTTCAATATTTTGCTCCGCCATGATCTGAAACTGGAACTCATACCCTGCTCTTCGTGCCGGGTCACCACAGCAGGTCTCGGCATCGCCTAATACGCCGAAATCGACTCCAGCCGCTTTCAGCACCCTCGTCATGGATAGAGTAGCTTTGACATTACGCTCAACAAGAGCCCCAGTGCAACCTACCCAGAATAGGGTATGAGCGTTATCACTTTCAGCCAATATGTTGAGTTCCAGACCACTTGTCCAGTCGCCCCTCAACCTCAGCGACTGGACTCCAGCCCATGGGTGTCCTCTTAACTGCATATTTCTGAGCATAAGCTGGGCGCTTTCTGGCATCTTACTTTGCGCCAGCACCAGATTTCGCCTGAGGTCGATTATCTTGCGTATATGTTCTATATTGACCGGGCATAACTCTTGGCAGGCACCACAGGTGGTGCAGGCCCATATCTCCTTCTCGGTTACCACATCACCGATTATAGTCTTGGCCGGGCTTTCCGAAGATGCCTCTGCCTCACCGGCAAGCAATCCAGGGCCCACCTCCAGCAAATGCTCTTTCAAGTTCCGAATGACCTCTCTGGGCGAGAGGGACTTGCCACTAAGCTGGGCGGGGCAATTAACATGGCACCGACCGCACATGGCACAGGCATAAAGGTCAAGCAAGTCCTTCCAGGTAAAGTCCCGAATCTTCGATACGCCAAAGGTCTCCTGCTTTTCAAGAGGAATGGGCTCAAGTACCACTTTTGGTCCCAGTGGTTTGAAGAGGCCATTGACGAGGGAGGCAAGAATGTGCAGGTGCTTTGAGCGTGGGATATACACCATAAAGCCGAGGATCACCATGTAATGCAGCCACCACACTCCCCGATAGGCTGCCTCCAGTGTGCCTTGCGCAAGGCCGGTTCCGCTAAGGAAACCTGCCAGAATTGCCCCCAAGGGGGGGCATGAGGCGTGAACCTCATGCGTAGCATAGTTAAAGCCTACCACGGAAACATGGAGCACCATAAGGGCAAAAACCAGAATCAAAATGATGCCGGCTTCAAGAGTTGGCTCCAATCTCTGCGGTCTTATGACATAACGCCTGATGGCTGCCAAGATGAGAGCCACGGTTACCAGCACCGCAGCAATATCTAAGATGGAAAAATAGATTATCTCAAAGGTGGTGCGCTCAATCACCGGTGAAAGGCCAAAGCCTCCGGCCAAGCCAATAAAGATAATATAACTTATGAAGAACAGGCTGAAGCACCAGAATAACAGGGCGTGTCCGATCCCAGCCCAATCCTTCCGAGTCACGGTTTTCAGGGTGCACCACTGAGGAACAAGCTCGACCAGCATAGTCTTGATTCTCTGACCTATTCTGTCGAAGCGGTTCTCCTGCTTCCCCAGACGCATGAGGCGAAAGAGGAAATAAAGCCTCTGCGCAAATAAGCCGGAGGCGATGGCGAACAAGACCCAGAAAATGGAATAACCCGGTATGCCCCAATAGGTTGCGCTAACCGGCGACACGATTACCTCGTGTAAAAAATTAGTCCAGATCCAAACTCACTTTGCACTGATTACATTTAACAACGCCCCGGAAAACTTGGTTGCCGCATTCGGGACAAATATAGCGGGCTTCCTCGTCTTGAATCCATTTTTCAGTACCCACCTTTCGCCAATACGGAATAGCCCGCAGAATCACCTTTTTGCCAACCGTCATAGGAAAATCTTCAATATGCTGACAAGGAAATTTATCGCATTGATGACATCCGGTATAACCTTTCTCTCTCGTACAATTCCTGATCTCACACCGTCGGCAATATGTAAACTGTTCATCAGATAAACAGCCACGGCATTTAATATCTTCTATCGAGAGGTTTTCGCTATCACGAAGAGTACCTTTACCGGGAACTCCTCCCTTGTAGAGATTCACTAACCGCTCCTTGAATTTTTGATTATTATCACGGTGCGCGATATAAATGGCACAGACGCCGCAATAAAGGCCACAAGGAGAAATAAGATCTGGATTTATCTTCATAATTGGAAAATGATTACACAGATTTCAAGAACGATTACACCGATTGTTTGATTCACCCTCACCCCCGCCCTCTCCCATCAAGGGAGAGGGAGAAACCACTTTCATGGTTCGAGGGCGCCCTCCGGGCTAACTCCTCACTCCTTATCCGCCTCCCCTTTTTCTTTCCTCTTTCTCACTATAGTTCTTTTTTCTTCAGGAAGAGGAGGCGGAACAGGCCCGCCAGAAATCTTCGTCACCGCACTGAATTTAGGGGGACAGGATTCAAGGCACGTTCCGCATTTGATACATTTCTCCTGATCGATCACGTGGATCTGGTTCTTGGCACTGATAATCGCTTCTACAGGGCATCTCTTCGCGCAAGTCATACAGGCCTGGCATTTTTCCGGGTCGATATAGTACGAGATGACTTCGCTCAGTAACTTGTCTATTTCGTCTTTGGTGAAAAGTTTCTCATATTCTTCTGGGTTCTCAAGCCTCGACGCCAGCTTCTCATTTTTCACCACCTTAATGTATGGGACGAGGTTTCTTACTTCTCCAAGTTTGGACTTTAATTCATTTTGGTCTATGCCTTCGCCTTTGCCCAGTGCTCCTAACTCCTTCACCTTTCTACCAATGTCATTCATCACTTCGGCAAAAAGGATTCCCTCAGCGGAAGACATGAATTCGATCCTTAACCTCTCTGGGTTCAGCCCTAAGCATTCCATTATTTTTCTACATAGAAGCACCATGTTGAGTGCATGGTAATTTCCATGAGTAATATATTTACATTCATTTAGACGGCAACCAACAATAAACACTCCATCCATTCCATTTGAGAAAGCCCGGAGTACAAATTCCAGGTCGACTCTGCCGGAACACATGACGCGTATAAGCTTTATTTCAGTTGAATATTGTAGTCTGGAAACTCCAGCCAGGTCAGCAGCGCCGTATCCTCACCAATGGCATACAAAACCCAATATTCTTGGCTTAAATTTAAGTCTTGCACTCATTCTTTCTCACTCCTCAGTTAGAAACGTCCAGCGGTAACGATGCCCGTTTTGCTACTATGATGAACGTTAAACGATGAACATTAATATTCTCTTTTTTTGGTTCATAGTTCATTGTCCATCTTTCATAGGCTGTCTGCCGTTACCGCGTCAATTTGGGCGAGCAGTTCTTCGTCTGTAAAGTGCTTTAGTTGAATCGCCCCTGTGGGACACCTTGCGTTACAGAGACCATCTCCTTTACAGAGAACAGGATTCATGACAGCCTTCTTGCCCTGTCGGGTCTCACGAAACTCGATGGCACCATACGTACAGGCCGAGATACATGCTCCGCACCCCATACACTTCTTCTCATTTACCTCGCAAACAGAGCCGGAGGCGACGACGGTATCATGCGAGAGAAGCGTTAAGACTCGGCCTGCAGCTCCATAAGCCTGGCTGATCGCTTCCGTTATATGCTTAGGATAGTGAGCCATTCCACAAAGATAAACGCCGTCTGCACCAAACTCAACAGGTCTTAATTTGACATGGGCTTCTTTAAAAAAACCATCCGGTCCCAAAGGTACCTTGAATAATTGGGAGACTTCCTTGCTTCCTGCGGAGGGAATAACGGCAGCAGCCAAAGCAATGATATCGGCATCTATTTCAAGCTTGTTCCCTAAAATATAATCCGTCACGGTAACCTTTAGAACGGGCCGACCCTCCTCCGACTCACCCGCTTCCACCTGAGGTTTATCCTGCGGTTCATAGCGGATAAACTTTACCTCTTTATCTGCCGCTTCCCTGTAATAATCCTCACTAATCCCATAGGTTCTCATATCCCGAAAGAGAATGTAGATATCCATCTTCGGGTTTATCTCTTTTAGTTTCAATGCGTTCTTTATAGACTCGCTACAACATATCCGGCTGCAGTAATTTCTGTCTTCATTTCTGCAGCCTATGCATTGGATCATCACGAGATTTTCTGCGTTAATGACCTTTTCGTCTCCTTTGGCGAGTTTCTCTTCCAACTCAAGGTGGGTCATGACCCTGTCATCTTCTCCATAAAGGTATTCGGTAGGTTTATATACTTCAGCACCTACAGCGATGACGGTTATGCCATGTTTTATCTCTGTGACCCCTCTTTCAGACTTCACCCTGGTGACGAAATTCCCAACATAACCGGTAGCCTCCGTGATCGCCGCATCCGTATAGACATGTACGAAGGGGTGTTGATATACCTTTCTTATAAGATCACGCAAATACGCCTGAACATCCAATCCTTCCAGGGTATAATGTAATCTTCGTGCTATCCCCCCCAGTTCTGATTCCTTTTCCACCAGAAAAACCTCATGTCCCTGGTTGGCTATGGAAAGAGCACAAGTCATGCCGGCTATACCTCCACCAACCACGAGTGCCGTTTTGTTTACGGGCAGATCAAATTCCTGTAATGGCTCCAAATGGTAAGCTCGTGCTACCGACATCCGGATGATATCCTTTGCCTTGCGTGTGGCTTCTTCCTTTTCTCGAGAGTGGACCCAGGAGCAATGTTCTCTAATATTGGCCATGTCGAAGTAATATTGATTAATTCCCGCCTCACGAAGGGTGTCCCGGAATGTCGGCTCATGGGTCTTGGGGGTACAGGCGGCAACAACCACTCGATTGAGCCCTTTTTCCTTTATCATGTCTGTTATTTCTTTGGCACAATTAGCAGCACATGAAAATAGCTGTTCCTGAGCGTAGACAACATTGGGTAGGGATAAAGCATATTCAACTGTGGAAGGAACACCAACAACCCTTCCGATATTAGCTCCACAATGACACACAAAGACACCCACCCTTGGCTCCTCTTCGGAGACATCCCTTTCTGCCGGATATACCCTTTCTATGGTCAGCTTCCCCCGCCTGTAGTCGAGGAGTTCACCACATTGGGAACCAGCCCCGCTGGCGGTAAAAACCGACTCAGGGATATCGACGGGACCCTGGAAGGCTCCACTTACAAAAATTCCCGGGCGAGAAGTCTTCGTAGGATTAAAAGGATTGGTTTTACAGAATTCGTGAGAATTGAGTTCGATGCCGAACTTATCTGCCAGATCCTCATAATCAGCAGGAGGGTTCAATCCAACGGATAATACCACCATATCGAATTCTTCCTCTTTTACTCCATCATCGGGTGTAGAATACCGTATGGTGACATTCTTGGTTTCCGGGTTCTCTTTTACTATTGACGTGTAGCTTCTTATAAATCGAATTCCGGAAAGTCTCTCTGTTCTTTGGTAGAATGGCTCAAAATCCTTCCCATAGGAACGAATATCGTTATGGAATATCGTACACTCAGCCCCTGCGTCATGATCTTTTGTCAAAATGACTTGCTTCTGGGTATAGGTGCAGCATACAGTTGAACAATAGCTGTTACCACCCGGGGGGTTAACCTGTCTGGAACCGACGCATTGAATCCAGGCTATTTTATGGGGATGCTTCTTGTCGGAAGCACGCAGTATCTCACCTTCGTATGGCCCGGTAGAGCATAAAAGCCGTTCATAGTCCATACTGGTTACCACGTTCTGAAACTTTCCATAGCGATATTCGTCCCTCATCTTAGGGTCAAATGGGTCAAAGCCCGGAGACAGAACGATCGCTCCTACTTTTACCTCTACCTTCTCTGGCGTCTGATTAAAATCTATGGCGTCATTTTTACAGACTGCTGCGCAAATATTACATTTCTTTTCTTTAAGGTAAAGACAGCTTTCATCAATATAAGTCACAAGGGGAATGGCTTGAGCGAAGTAGATATGGACGGCTTTATTCTTCGATATTTCCCGATTAAATTGATCAGGGTATTTGACCGGGCAATATTCTACACAGGTCGTACAACCCGTGCATTTGCTCTCTACAATATATCTGGGCTTTTTAATCAGCGTTACCTTGAAGTCTCCTGCTTCTCCTTCTACACTGTCAACTTCAGTATACGTCAGGATCTCTATATTGGGATGCCGGCCGACCTCGACCAGTTTGGGCGCGAGTATTCAAATGGAGCACTCATTGGTTGGAAAGGTCTTGTCAAGCTGGGCCATATGGCCGCCAATGGCAGGTGCCTTATCGACCAGGTAAACCTTAAAACCCGCATTGGCAAGATCAAGAGATGCTTGAACACCACTGATCCCTCCACCGACAACTATAACATCTCCAAAATGACTGTCCGTAAGAATTTTACAAAGCTTCTCAATTTGTTCTTTTTCCACTTCTCTATGTCCTTATTTAAATCATTTCCTGGAGAATCTCCGTGATGTCCATGATCTGTAGGACTTCACTATCCTTCAGGGTTAACCTGCTATCCTCGAATTGGGTGATGCAATATGGGCAGGAAGTGACAAGCACCTCAGCTCCAACCCCGATCGCTTGTTCCAGTCTGAGGTCGGAGAATCTTTCACCCTTTGCAGTTTCCATCCAAATCCTGCCTCCCCCCATTCCACAACAGAGACTATTTTCCCGCGCATCAGCCATCTCAATCAGTTCTAAACCAGGTATCTTCTTCAAGACCTCCCTGGGTTCATCATATATGCCATTATGTCGACCCAGGTAACACGGGTCATGATAGGTAACCTTCTTCCCATACTCCTTAGTGAGTTTAAGTCTTCCCTCGTTAATAAGCTGGGATAAATATTGGGAGACATGAACCACCTCGAAGTTGACCTTAAATTCGGGATACTCAT
>Ga0315314_1004133_pt1 | contig 11016 bp, 7 predicted proteins | sample TDP9_MG_FD_203631 | JGI IMG/M metagenome (GOLD analysis project Ga0315314, IMG submission 203631) | Freshwater sediment microbial communities from Lake Towuti, South Sulawesi, Indonesia - TDP9 | ecosystem: Environmental > Aquatic > Freshwater > Lake > Sediment | place: Indonesia: South Sulawesi... | reverse complement strand
GGGAGGTGCTCAATCTCGTGCACGGCCAGGTAGCTCCAGACCTCTTTCCAGGTCCAGAATGCGAGAGGGCTGGCCTTGAGCAGGGACTTCCCGCCGGGCAGCGTGTGCGTTTCGATCTGCGCCAGATGGGCGCGGGTGGGAGACTGTTCGCGGCGAAGGCCGGTGAACCAGATTTCGTAGTTCTCCAGGGCCGCCAGCAGCGGCTCCACCTTGCGCAGTTTGCAGCAACGGTCGGGCTGGGTCTCGTAGAGCCTGCCGTTCACGGCCTCGTGGGACTCCACCGACAGCTCCGGCCGCACATTGACGAGGTTCAGGCGCCAGGCCCGCGCGATTCGGTCACGGTACGCACACGTTTCCGGGAAGTGGTAGCCCGTTTCCAGGAAGAGGACGGGAATGTCCGGGCGGACCTTCCGCAGCAAGTCGAGAAGGACCACGTCCTCGGCCTGGAAACTGCAAGTGACGCAGGGCCTCCCCAGTTGTTCGAGAGCGGAACGAATCAGCTCCGCGGCTTCAAGACGCTCGGTATCAGCTTTCGGCATAGATTCACCTCTCCAGCTCGGACTCCTCCGGAAGCGAGCTCGCGGCGCAACCGGACCACCGCGCCGACGACAAAGACCGCCGGCGGCGTCACGTCCGCCAGGCCGTCCGCCACCGCGCCGAGGGACGAGGTGATGATGCGTTCCCCCGCGGTGGCGCCGCGCTCGATGAAGGCGACCGGCTCCTGCGCGGGCCGCCCGGCAGCGATCAGCGCACGCGCAATCCGGGCGCGCCTGGCGACGCCCATGAGAATGACCAGCGTGTCGATGCCCGCGTACCGGGACCAGTCGATGTCACTGCCGCGCTGGCAGTGTCCGGTCACGACGGCGAACGCGCGCGACACCCCGCGGAAGGTGACGGGAATTCCGGCCAGGCCGGGCAGCGAGATGGCCGAAGTCAGCCCCGGCACCAGCTCCACCTCGATGCCGCGCTCGCGGAGCGTCCGCCACTCCTCTCCGCCGCGGCCGAACACGCAGGGATCGCCGCCTTTCAAATGCACGACAATTCTGCCGCGCCGGGCGTGGTGGAGCATCTGCTCGATGATCCACTGCTGCACGCTCTCCTGTTCGCCGGCGCGCTTGCCCGCGTACAGCAACTTCGCATCGGGCCTTGCCTCGGCGAGGACCTCGGGGGCGACGAGACGGTCGTAGAGGATGACGTCCGCCGCCCGGAGCACCCGCCGGGCCTTCACGGTCAGCAGGTCGGGATCGCCCGGGCCCGCCCCGACCAGATATACCTTTCCACTCAATTCCGTCCGCTCCGTTTCGCTGCCGCCTCAGGCGCACTCGGCTCGCCCGAGCTTGACCGAGAACGCGACCTCGTCGCCCCAGTCGCGGCCCATCTCATCGGTCAAGGAAAGCCGTCTCGAGAGATCGCCCGCCATCGCCTCAAAGAACGCAGGCCCGCGACGCAGCACGTAGTCCCGAAACGCCTCATCGGGAAGCCGCGACGCAACATAGTCATCGAGGATCCGCGCCACGGCCCGGGGGACCAACCGCGCCGGCACGCTGGCGACGGCAACGCCGAACTGCACGTCCCGATCGCCGCCGGGAGATCCGCCGAGGAGAATCCGGTAATACGGCACCTCCTGCCCGTCGATCCGCCGCGCGTTTCCGAACAACCCGAGGTCCGCGATCCAGTGATGGGCGCAGGAATTCGGGCAGCCGCTCACCTTGATGGAGAGCTGGCGGACGGCGCGTTCGGCATAGCTCGCGACGACCTCGCGCAACGCCGCGGCCAGGTTCATGGATTTCGTGATCCCCCTGTTGCAGCAGTACGAGCCCGGGCACGCGGTGATGTCGGCAACTTCGCGCGCGCCCGGCGCGCCGAGCGCCGCCGACTTGAGCAGCCTGTGGACCCGCGGCAGGTTCACTTGCGGGACCGAGGTCAGCACGATGTCTTGAGTCGCTGTGGTTCGGAGATGTCCATCCCCCGCTTGCTCCGCCAGGTCCGCCAGTAGCCGCATCTGGTCCCCCGTCAGATTTCCCTCCGGCACGTTGACGAACACCGCGGCGCGCCCGGCTTGCCTTTGCGGCACGACATTGGCTCGCGCCCAGGCGTCGTAATCCGCATCTGGGGCCTCGCGCTTCCGGCGAGCGGCGCCGGCAGGCGGCAGACACCCCCCGAAGATGCCCGGGACGGCGGCAAGGGGCTCGGGCGTTTCTTCCCCGATCTCCGCGATCTCGGCTCTCACGGCCGACCTCAGCCACCCGATGCCGCGCTCCCGCAGAACGAACTTCAACCGCGCCTTGTGCCGGTTCGTCCGATTGCCGTGCCTGGCGAACACGCGGACAACCGCGCGGCACAGCGTCAAGACGCGGTCCTCCGGGACGAATTCCTCCAGCAGTTCCGCCCTGACGGGGAATGGACCGAGGCCGCCTCCCGCCACGGCGCGGAAACCATGCCTCGGCGCACCGTTTTCGGCGCGAACGACGGCGGTGAGTCCCAGGTCATGGATGCCCGACACCGCGCAGTCGCGTTGGCACCCCGAGACGGCAATCTTGAATTTTCGCGGCAGGCCCGAGGCGACGGGGGAGCCCAGGAAGGCCCAGGCCAGCGTGCGCGCGTGCCCGGCCACGTCAAACAGCTCTTCGCCGCAGATGCCCGCCAGCGGGCATACCGTGACGTTGCGGACTGTGTTGGAGCCCGTTTCGCGGGTGGTCAGTCCCGCGCCGACCAGCAACTCGAGAACGGGGACGACCTGGTCGAGCGGAACGAGGTGGAACTGAACGTCCTGGCGCGTGCTGAGGTGCGCCCTCGACCCGGCGAAGCGCTCGGCGATCCGGGCGAGGACGCGCATCTGCGCGGCGCTGAGCATCCCGGCCGGGATCCTGACGCGAATCATGTGCAGGCCGGGCTGCCGTTGTCCGTAAATCCCGTGCAGCAGCCGGAAAGCGCGGAAGTCGGCCTCGCTGATTCCGCCCGCCTGCCAGAGCGCGATCTTCGCTCGAATGAGTTCGAGGTCCCGGCCGAGCGCCGCTCGGTATGCCAGTTCCGGGTCCGATTGGTGCATAATGGTGGAGCCATTATACACCATATTCCCCATCAAGAATAGGAAGATTTTTGGTTCAAGCGGTATGGCGTCAGTAAGTCGCTGAAATAAAAGGGGGAATGTCGCGGCGGATCAAGCTGGGCCGCTCACAGAATGCCTCCTCCCAGAATGAGCCGGATGCCGCCCAGGAATACGGCTATCGCGCACAGGATGAGCCCGGCGACCGCCGCACCCTTGCGGGGGTCGCGGGTTGTCGCAAGCGCGATGACGCTGATGATGAGGCCCACCACCGCGAAGGGAATGTTGATCCAGTTCAAAGCGCCGAGACAGGGGAGAAAACCGACGAACATCCCCAGGATTGCCAGGATGCCCCAGACCAGACTCAGGATCTGCATGAGAAACCTCCTTGTGGACGGAAGCAGCCGCGCCTTGCCACAACGCCTATAGAACGTAGATCGCTCCTGGTAGCGCGCGCGGTAAAGCCAAACGGAACAAATTTACTCCAAGCCGTTGTGTGGGGCAAGCGGCGGGCGCGCGCCCTCACCCATGCGACGGCCCGATGCGGCATATCTCCCTCGAAACTGGGGCTTTTCACCCAAGAGAGCGCTCCACGCAGAGGGAAGTACCGCGCCGTCATCATCTTCCGCGCGCTGGCACGATTCTTGCAAGTCATGATCCACCGGAGTGAGAGGTCCTATACTGGAACTTAAAGGAACTTCCCCGCACGATCGGGCCGAAGCAACCACACCGACCACGGGCTGAACTCTGATGACCAGACAAAAAGTAACCATCGATGGCAATGAAGCGACGGCTTACGTGGCTTACCAGGTCAACGAAGTCTGCGCAATCTATCCGATCACGCCCTCTTCGCCGATGGGCGAATGGGCGGACGAATGGGCCGCCAAAGGCAAGCCGAACATCTGGGGCACGATCCCCACGGTAATCGAGATGCAGAGCGAGGCGGGCGCGGCCGGCGCGCTGCACGGGGCGCTGCAAGGCGGCGCGCTGGGAGCCACGTTCACCGCGGCCCAGGGCCTGCTGCTGATGATCCCGGACATGTACAAGATCGCCGGCGAGCTTACGGCGGCGACGATCCACGTCTCGGCGCGGACGGTGGCGACGCACGCGCTGTCGATTTTCGGCGACCACAGCGACGTGATGGCCACCCGCCAGACGGGTTGGGCGCTGCTGGCTTCCAACTCGGTGCAGGAGGCGATGGACTTCGCGCTGATCGCGCAGGCGGCCACGCTGGAATCGCGCGTGCCGTTCCTGCACTTCTTCGACGGGTTCCGCACCTCGCATGAAGTGGCCAAGGTGGAGGAGCTGACACGGGAAGACATGCGGGCGATGGTCAGCGACGAACTGGTGCGCGCCCACCGGGCGCGGGCGATGTCGCCGGACCGGCCGGTGCTGCGCGGCTCGGCGCAGAACCCGGACGTGTTCTTCCAGGCGCGCGAGACGGTGAATCCTTACTACCGCGCCTGCCCGGCCATCGTGCAGCAGGTGATGGACAAGTTCGCCGGCATCGTGGGGCGCCAGTACCACCTGTTCGACTACCTGGGCGCGCCGGACGCCGAGCGCGTGATCGTGCTAATGGGCTCGGGCGCCGAAGTGGCCCAGGAGCTGGTGGAGTCGCTGGCGCCGCGCGGGGAAAAGATCGGGATGATCAAGGTCCGGCTGTACCGGCCTTTCTCGGTGGAAAGCTTCGTGGCGGCGCTGCCGCCGACGGTGAGGAGCATCGCGGTGCTGGACCGCACGAAGGAGCCGGGCGCGGTCGGCGAGCCGCTCTATACGGACGTGGTGACGGCGATCAGCGAGGCGATGGCGGCTGGAGAAGCGCCGTTCCGGTCGTTCCCGCGGATCATCGGGGGACGGTACGGGCTGTCCTCGAAGGAATTCACGCCGGCGATGGTCAAAGCGGTCTTCGACGAGCTGGCCAAGCCGCGGCCGAAGAACCACTTCACGGCCGGAATCAACGACGACGTCACGCACACCAGCCTGGATTACGACCCCTCCTTCTCGACCGAAGACCCGCAGACGGTGCGGGCGCTGTTCTTCGGACTGGGCTCGGACGGCACGGTGAGCGCCAACAAGAACTCGATCAAGATCATCGGCGAGGACACGGAGAATTACGCGCAGGGCTATTTCGTGTACGACTCGAAGAAGGCCGGAGCGATCACGATTTCCCACCTGCGGTTCGGGCCCAAACCGATTCACTCCAGCTACCTGATCAGCGAAGCGAGCTTCGTCGCCTGCCACCAGTTCTCGTTCCTGGAGCGGTTCGACATGCTGAAGTCGGCCGCGCCCGGGGCGACCTTCCTGCTGAACAGCCTCTACGGCCCGGACGAGGTCTGGGACAACCTGCCGCGCAAGGTGCAGCGGCAGATCATCAACAAGAAGCTGCGGTTCTTCGTGATCGACGGTTACAAGGTGGCCGAAGAAGCGGGCATGGGCAACCGGATCAACACGATCATGCAGACGTGCTTCTTCGCCATCAGCGGGATTCTGCCGCGGGACGAGGCGATCGCCGCGATCAAGAAGGCGATCGAGAAGACCTACGGCAAGCGCGGCGAGGCGGTGGTGCGGAAGAACTTCGCCGCGGTGGACGCGGCGCTGGATCACCTGCACGAGGTGAAGGCGCCGGACCGGGTCACCAGCACGTTTGACATGCGGCGGCCGGTGCCCGAGCAGGCGCCGGAGTTCGTGCAGCGGACGCTGGCCGGCATCATAGCGGGCGAGGGCGACTCGCTGCCGGTGAGCGCGTTCCCGGTGGACGGCACGTTCCCGACCGCCACGGCGCGATGGGAGAAGCGGAACATCGCGCTGGAAATCCCTGTTTGGGACGAAGAACTCTGCATCCAGTGCGGCAAGTGCGTGCTGGTGTGCCCGCACGCCTCCATCCGCGCGAAGGTTTACGAGGCGGCGCTGCTCGACGGGGCGCCGGTGGGGTTCAAGTCCGCTGCGGCGCGCTGGCGCGAGTTCAAGGAGATGAAATACAGCCTCCAGGTGGCGCCGGAAGACTGCACGGGCTGCGGGCTGTGCGTGGAGGTCTGTCCGGTCAAGAGCAAGACCGAGGTGAAGCACAAGGCGCTGAACATGGAGCTCCAGCCGCCGCTGCGGGAGCAGGAGCGGGTGAACTGGGAGTTCTTTCTCACCCTGCCCGAGATGGACCGCCGGGCGCTGAGCCTGAGCCAGGTGAAGGACTCGCAGTTGCTCCAGCCGCTGTTCGAGTTTTCGGGAGCGTGCGCGGGCTGCGGCGAGACGCCGTATATCAAGCTGATGACGCAGCTCTTCGGCGACCGGGTGCTGATCGGGAACGCGACGGGCTGCTCGTCGATTTACGGCGGCAACCTGCCGACGACGCCGTACGCGTTCAACGCGGACGGGCGCGGTCCGACCTGGAACAACTCACTGTTCGAGGACAACGCCGAGTTCGCGCTGGGCCTGCGGCTGGCGATGAACCAGCAGACGACCTACGCGCGAGAGCTGGTCAGGCGAACGGCCGGGGTGATCGGAGACGAACTGGCCGATGCACTGCTCAATGCGGATCAATCGACCGAACAAGGCATCCACGACCAGCGCGAGCGGATCCGGACGCTGCGGGAGAGGCTCCAGGGCGTGGATACGCTGGAAGCGCGCGACCTGAAGGCCATCGCCGACGCGCTGGTGAAGAAGAGCGTCTGGGCGCTCGGCGGAGACGGCTGGGCGTACGACATCGGCTACGGCGGGCTGGATCACGTGCTGGCTACGGGCGAGAACGTCAACCTGCTGGTGCTGGACACCGAGGTCTACTCCAACACGGGCGGGCAGATGTCGAAGGCCACGCCGCTGGGCGCGGTGGCCAAGTTCGCCTTCGGCGGCAAGCCGCGGCCGAAGAAGGACCTGGGCATGATGGCGATGAGCTACGGCAGCGTGTACGTGGCCCAGGTGGCGTTCGGCGCCAACGACACGCAGACGGTGAAGGCATTCCTGGAGGCGGAAGCCTACGAGGGGCCGGCGCTGATCATCGCCTACAGCCACTGCATCGCCCACGGCTACGATCTGATTCACGGGCTGGACCAGCAGAAGGCGGCGGTGCAATCCGGCTACTGGCCGCTGTACCGCTGCAACCCCGACCTGCTCAAGCGGGGCAAGAATCCGCTGCAACTGGATTCGCGGGCGCCCAGCCTGCCGCTGGACAAGTACATCTACAACGAGACACGCTACTCGATGCTGAAGCACAGCCTGCCCGAGGCGGCGAAGAAGCTTTTCGAGCTGGCCCAGGAGGAGGTGCGCAGGCGCTGGCGCCAGTACGAATACCTGGCCGCCATGCCGGTCAACGGCGCTGCCGAGCCGGTCGGCGCGGCGAAGCCGGTGGGCAGCTCGGTCAAGGAGCAAAAGGAGTAAATGGACCTCTCGACTGAGTATCTCGGTCTCACTCTGAAGAACCCGGTGGTTGTCTCGGCTTCTCCGCTCTGCGAAGAGCTGGACAACATCCGGAAGATGGAAGACGCAGGCGCCGGCGCCATCGTGCTGCACTCGCTGTTCGAAGAGCAGATCGCGGTGGAGAGCTACGAACTCGACCGCTACCTGTTTGAAACCGCGGAGAGCTCGGCCGAGGCGCTCTCCTACTTCCCCGACATGACCAGCTACAACCTGGGACCGGAGGGCTACCTGGAACACATCCGCAGGACGAAGGCAGCGGTGGGCGTCCCGGTGATCGCGAGCCTGAACGGCGTCTCCGGGGGCGGCTGGACGCGCCACGCCAAGAAGATGGAAGAGGCGGGCGCGGACGCGCTGGAACTCAACATTTACACGATCCAGACAAACCCGAAGGTGACCGGAGACGAGGCGGAGCAAGCCTACTGCGACCTGGTCAGCGAGGTAAAGACCAGCGTGAGCATCCCGGTGGCGGTCAAAGTGGGGCCGTACTTCAGCGCCATGGCGCACATGGCCCATCGGCTGGAGCAGGCGGGCGCGGACGCGCTGGTGCTCTTCAACCGGTTCTACCAACCTGATTTCGACCTGGAGAGCCTGGAGGTGGCGCCGAGCCTCCAGTTAAGCACTGCTTACGAGCTGCTGCTGCGGCTGCACTGGGTCGCGATTCTGTACGGCCGCGTGAAGCTGGACCTTGCGGTGACCGGCGGCGTTCACACGTCTCTGGACGTCCTGAAGGCGATGATGGCCGGGGCGCGGGTGGCCCAAATGGCTTCGGCCCTGCTGAGGAACGGCATCGGGCACATCGCCACCGTGCTGGCGGAGCTGAAGACCTGGATGGAGGAACACGAATACGAATCCATCCGGCAGATGCAGGGCAGCATGAGCCAGCGCTCGGTGGCCCAGCCGGACGCCTTCCTGCGCTCGAACTACATGAAGGTGCTGAGCTCGTACGCGGTGCGGGCGTAGGGGGCCGCTCAAGCGTCCTCGGGCAGGGGGTAAAGCCGGAGTTCCGGCATGGGGAAGTCCTTCACGTTGTCCGTAATCAGCACCAGGTCGTTTTGAATCGCAAGCGCAGCGATCATCAGGTCCGGGACGCCGAGCGTAGCGCCCCTCGACGCCCACTCCCGTTTCATCAGCCCGGCCTGCCGCGCGGCCTCCCACGTGATCTCGTAGTAGTCGAGGCTCCGCAGAAACTCAAGCGTGGGGGCTTCTTCACTCGGCCGCAAGCCAGCGAATACTTCCGTGACGTTGATGGGACAACACCCGAGTGAATGCCCCTCGGATATCAGCCGTGCGAGCAAGAGGTCTCGCCGGCGCCTGCGCCTGAGAGCGTCGATGATGACGGTTGTGTCGAGTAAATAGCAGGCCATCGGCTACCGGTCGGTATGGCGGCGCAACCGCTCTTCCCATTCGTCCCGGAGCTTCCTGACCCAGGCCTCCGATCCGTCCTTCAATTCGGGATGATCCTCGTCCTTCCAGCTTCCGGCGGCTTTCTCCAGCGCCTCGAGTTGTCGCAATCGCCTCAGTTCCCTGGCGGCCAGATGGGCCAGGAAGCGGCTGCGGGCGCGCTTGCCGACCCTCTTGTCGATCTCCGCAACGAGATCCACTGGCAGGACGATGTGTGTGCGTTTGCGGGTCACGGATTCAAGCCCACTCCTATGTTAGCATGATGTGGGACTTGCGAAGTGAGTATCCTTGGGGGCTTGAGGCTCGCAATCGTGTTCGCCGGTCCCTGGCTCCTGGCCTTGGACCAGGGCAGCGGAGCGGTCCGGGGCGTCGTGCTGGACGCGCAGAGCGGGGAGCCGCTGGCGCGCGTCCGGGTGCAACTGGCAGGCTCCGGACCCCAAGCCGTTACGGACGCGAAGGGCAGTTTCGAGCTTGGCGGACTGGCCGCGGGCGACTATATCCTCCAGGTGTCCACGGTCGGCTACCGCATGATCAAGAAGAGCTTTTCGCTGGCGGCAGGCGAAGTGAAGGAGTTCGAGGTCATCCTGAGCCCGGACACGTTCCGGCACACCGATTCGGTGGAGGTGCGCGCCAGCCCGTTCGAGCCGGTTCGGGCGGACAGCCCGTCGCAGCTCACGCTCGAGGGCAACGAAGCGAAGAACCTGGCCAGCGTGCTGGCGGACGACCCGCTGCGCGCGGTCCAGGCGCTGCCGGGCGTCAGCTCGAACGACGATTTCGACAGCCGCTTCTCGCTGCGCGGGGCTTCTTACGACCGCATCGGCCTGTACCTGGACGACGTGCTGTTGCACACGCCCTTCCACACGGTCGCAGGCGAGGTGACATCCGGCTCGATGACGGCCTTCAACGGGGACATGCTGGACAGCATCGCGCTGCACGGGGCGGCGCCCCCGGTGCGATTCGACGACCGCACGGCCGGGGCGCTGGACGTACACACGCGCGAGGGCAGCCGGACGCGGCCGGGCGTCCGGGGCACGGCCAGCGCGTCGAACGCGGGGCTGATGGCGGAAGGGCCGCTGGGCGGCAAGCGGCGCGGCTCCTGGATGGCGTCGGTGCGCAAGAGCTACCTTCAGTACATCATCCAGCGCACGGCCAGGACCGAACCCACGCTGGCTTTCGGGTTCTTCGATGCGCAGGGAAAGCTGGCTTACGACCTCGGCTCGAAGCACAACCTGAGCCTGAGCGTGGTGGACGGGATTTCGGACCTGGACCGGACGCGCTCGCGCAGCAAGCTGGGGATAAACTCGGTGATGCTCGCCAGTTACCACTTCACGCTGGCCAACCTGGGATGGCGCTACACGCCGCAGGCGCAGTTCCTGATGACGAACCGGGCGGCGTTCATGCGGGAGCGGTTCGGCAACCAGAATCGCGACGAGCTGGCGCTGGGAGGCGGCTACTACGGCGAGTGGGTGTGGAACGGGAACGCGACGTGGATGTGGCTGGGGAACCATCCGCTGGACGCGGGCTGGTCGGTGCGCCGCGTCCGCGCGGACGGCTTCTCGGACGTCTACCAGTTCAACCCTTTCGCCGTGCGGCGTCTGGACGAGTACCGCGGGCACGGGCTGCGGGCGGGAGGGTACGTTCAGCAGGCGTGCAGCGCGGCGGCGGGCCGGGTGCGCGCGGTGTTCGGGGTGCGCTGGGACCGGCTCGACGTCGGCCCGGCGGCGGCGGTTGCCCCGCAGGCGTCGGTTGCGTTCCTGCCGCACCCTTCCACACGGATCCAGTTGGGCTGGGGCGAGTACGCGCAGTTCCCCGAACTTCAGTGGCTGTTTTCGCGGATCGGCAACCGCCGCCTGCTGCCCGAGCGCGCCATCCATTACGTGGCCGCGCTCGAGCAGCGGCTGGGGGAGCGCAGCCGGATGCGGCTGGAGCTCTACGACCGCGAGGACCGCGACCTGCTGTTCCGTCCGTGGTACGAGCCGCGGATCCTGGCCGGCCGGATCTTCAATCCGAAGACCGATGCGCCGATCCACAACTCAATGCGCGGCTACGCGCGCGGCTTCGAGGTTTTCTACCAGCGACGGACGGCGAACCGGCTGACGGGCTGGGTCTCCTACGCGCTGGGCTACGCGCGGATGCGCGACGGGGCGGCGCAAGCCGCGTTT
>Ga0315314_1004132_pt1 | contig 11019 bp, 10 predicted proteins | sample TDP9_MG_FD_203631 | JGI IMG/M metagenome (GOLD analysis project Ga0315314, IMG submission 203631) | Freshwater sediment microbial communities from Lake Towuti, South Sulawesi, Indonesia - TDP9 | ecosystem: Environmental > Aquatic > Freshwater > Lake > Sediment | place: Indonesia: South Sulawesi... | reverse complement strand
CCATATCCGCACTCGTAGTCTCAGGCCTGCCCGCTGATGGATTCATTTTCACTGGCTTTTTACCCCGTAAGAAAGGAAGGTTAACAAAACGACTGAAAGAACTGTTCGATTTCGGAAAGACCATTATTTTTTATGAGTCGCCAAATAGGGTAGTCGCCACACTGGAGATCATCAAGGAAAACTTTGGTGATGTGAATGTAGTCATGGCAAGGGAATTAACGAAGAAGTTTGAGGAAGTCGTCAGGGGAAGTATAGACCATGTATTGACTTTACTTAGGGGAGGGAAAATAAAAGGTGAGGTTATAGTCCTCCTCCATAAATGAGAAAACTCAAAATTTTACTCACTGGTTGATATTGAGAGAAATTTGAGATATAATTTATAATGAAATGGCAATAAGAATTAGACTATTCCATAAATTCATCCTCATTATGGTCGTTCTCGCTGTCCTGCCGCTGTCAATTGTGGGACTGAGGATGATTAATATCAACAGGGTAGCTCTTCAGGATTCTATCTTAGAACTGCATACCCATCTGGCTCAATCACTGGCTGAGAAGATAGACGATTACATAGATAATCTGAGAGGAAAACTATCATTTATAATTACTTCTCAGAAGATTGCACAAATGTCCTGGTCAGAAAAGAGAGCTGTGTTGAAGTCTCTTCTGGAGACGAGCGAGGATTTCGTTACTATTTCCATCGTGGACGATAAAGGAGAAGAGATAATAAAAGTTTATAACCCGAAGCTTGAAAAGAAGGCAATGCTACTTAATTTGAAGCAGGATAAGTTGTTTCTTAAAGCACTTGGAGGTAGTCCTGATATCAGTTCTCTCTACTATGTGGAAGACGATCCCAGGTTGAACGTGGCTTATCCATTGGTGGGAGGACAGGTCATTTACATTGTAGTTACACTGAACAAGCTCTGGCATAAGATTTACAGTACAATGATTGGAAGGACTGGATTTGCTTTTCTCGTAAATAAGGAAGGGAAAATCATAGCCCACCCCGAGAAAAAGAAAGCTGAGAAGTTTGAGGATGCCACTCATTTGGCTATTGTCCAGGAGGTACTTTCTGGTAAGACCCTGGGAAGCAAAGAGTTCACTGATGAGAGGGGAGTGGAGATGGTTGGTGCCTATGCTCCAGTGAAGAGATTAGGCTGGGGGATGATTGTCCAGCAGGCAAAAGACGATGCCTATATCTCGGCAATCAAAATGAAGCAGAATGCCATTCTCTGGATAATTGTGAGTATCCTGGGAGCAGCTCTGGTGGGGCTTATTACTGCGCGGGGATTGAGCCGGCCGATCCTCAACTTAATTGTCGGTGCAGAGAAGGTAGCCGAAGGCGATTTTACCAATAAGGTTATGGTGAAGACTCATGATGAACTGTCAACTCTGGCTGATACCTTCAATTTCATGACGCAGAAACTAAAGGAATATAATGAACTACAAATAGACAGGATAATTGCCGAGAAGACCAAGACAGAAGCAGTCATCTATAGCATTGCCGATGGAATTGTGATGACAGATTTTTCCGGCAGGATAGTGCTTATGAACAGGCAGGCTCGGGAAATGCTTCAAGTTAGGGGAGAAGAGGTCTCAGGTAAAAATTTGATGGATTATGTAGTAGATGAGAGGATTGCCCAGAGCCTTCGTGAGATAATAGAAGAGAAAGAAAAGACTGTGGTGAGGGAGATCGACCTCTCTCAGGGTCTCTATCGAAAGTTCATAAAGACAGGTACCAATATAGTCAGGACTGAAAAGGGCAAGAATTTGGGTGTGGTCACAGTGCTCCACGACATTACTCTGGAGAAAGAAATAGAAAAGATGAAAGAAGATTTCGTCCATTCGATAACTCACGACCTGAGGAGTCCAATGACTTCCATTCGCGGGTTCGTGGAGGTTCTCCTTGATGGCTCGGCTGGCAAAATAAGTGAAGAGCAGAGAGAGTTTTTGAGAATAATAGATGTTTCCAGCCAGAAACTCTTGGGCATGATCAATAACATCCTGGATGTGGCAAAGTTAGAAACAGGTAAGATGAAACTTGCTCTCGCAGACTTCGACCCAAAGGAGACGGTGGAAAGGGTCGTCAAAATAATGGAACCCCAGGCAGTTAAGTCGGGGGTGAAGTTATCAAGTCAAGGATTGGAAGCCGTTCCCAAAATTCGGGCTGACAGCGAGCTGATGGAGCGGGTAATTATGAATCTGGTCTCCAATGCCATAAAATTTACTCCTTCTGAAGGGAGGGTCGAAGTAATTGGACAGGACTTCCCGGACAGGATTCAAATTACAGTGGCTGATACTGGGCAGGGGATTCCTCAAGACTATTTAGAGAAGGTATTCGACAAATTTCAGCAGGTGGGGATGGGTACCGGTGAGAAGAGGGGGACTGGTTTAGGCCTAACTATAGCCAAATACGGGGTAGAGGCGCATTTAGGAAAAATCTGGGTAGAATCTGAAATGGGAAAGGGAAGCAGGTTCTCTTTCTGGATTCCCAAAAATTTAGTGAAGAATGAAAAGGGAGAAATCGTATGTGCCTGATAGGGAAGAGGGCAACCATTCTAATTATTACTTTTCTGGGTATTTTATCTCTCTTTCCCCTATCGCGAGGTCAGGAAGAGAGGGTCGAGCTTATTGAAGTGACTGTGGCACCGGGAGATACACTCCACAAGTTCGCTAATATATATTTGCGAGACCCATCACGCTGGCCAGAGATTTACAGATATAATAAAGAGCTGGTCAAAGACCCCGACCTCATCCTTCCTGCAATGAAAATTAAGGTTCCGGTTAGCTTACTAAAGGATGAGATTGCCGATATAACTTATATAATGAACAATGTGCGTACTCGAAAGAGGGGAAAATCGGAATGGGAGAATGCGGTTCTTCATAGGAGACTATTCTCTGAAGATGGAGTCAGAACTCTTTCTGATTCTCAAGTCCGTATAAAATTTCTAAAGGGTGAGATCCTAAGACTGAGTGAGAATTCACTGATAATCTTGAAACCGGAAAAGAAAGAGGAGACAGTGGAATTACTTTCAGGAGAGTTGAGAGCCTCTGAGGCAAAAGTTCTAACTGCTTCTGCAGTAGTTGAGCCCCAGGTCTCACCTACGCTCGCCAAACCCGACTTCAAGACGAAGATAAAAGAGGACAAGACAACACTGGTATCTGTTTATAAAGGGAAAGTCGACCTCGTATCTCAGGGAGAGAGAGTGACAATCCCCGAAGGATTTATGTCTCAGGCGAAATTGAATTATGCTCCGGAAAAACCAATCGCCCTGCCAGCCCCGCCTGACCTGAGCCGGGCTAAGGAGGAGCTGGGGAAGGAAGCTGCGCCTGAGTTGCCTGAAGAGGGAAAATTAGAAGAAAAGATTAATTTACTCGAAAGTCTTGCCGGCCTCGATTTCTCTGAACAGAAGACGAAACTGGGGATAGAATACCTCCATCTTCAAGTTGCTTCTGATTCCGAGTTTATGAATATCCTTGAAGATAAGAAATTGGAAAGTATCGAAGAGTACAAGAGGAGCAGACTTCCCGATGGCGAATATTTCTGGAGGGTCTCCTATATTTATGAAGACGAGCTCGAAAGCGAATATTCTTCAGTCAGAAGTTTTATAGTTACTACGGCTCCTCCTACCTTAGAGGTGTCTTCTCCCCGGGAGGGGGAAAAAATTAGAGATGAGTTCGTTAAGGTGAAAGGGAGGACAGCTAAAGATTGCACAGTGGTAGTGAACGATAAACCCGCATACGTTAATGAGGAGGGAGATTTTCTCGTTGTATTATATTTGAGCCAGGGAAAGAACATAATCACTGTTAATTCTCAGGACAGCTATGGTAATGTGGCTGCATTAGAGAGAGAGGTAGAGATAGTAACTGCGAAGAAGAAAGGTTTGTGGAGTAGTACAGGGATTGCTGCAGTTACTTTAGGTGTGATTGTGATTATTCTAGTCAGCGTCCTCTAATAGGCTGTCACGAAATTCGTTCCAGCCTATGATTACACAGATTTTGAAAAGATTACGCAGATTGGCGGCACTCTTGTGGTGCCCTGCTAAGGAATAAAGGGATGGCTAAAAAAGTCCTTATTGTAGATAGTGATATTGATGCAAGGTTCTTAGTGAAGGTGCGTTTGAGAAAATTCGATGTTGAGTTTATCGAAGCGAGGGATGGGGAGTTGGGATTGGAGCTCGCCCGGTCGGACAAGCCCGACTTGATTGTGATGGATTATGTGCTGCCTAAGTTGAGCGGCTACGAGATGGTAAAGAAAATCCAGAAGGATGAGGCTACCATGAATATTCCCATAATTATAGCCACAATAGCCGGGTTTGACCTGCAGATGAAGGAATTGAATATTGTAGAGTATCTCCCCAAGCCGTTTTCCCGAGAAGAATTCTTAACAGCAGTGAATAAGGCTCTGGGAGAAATTGCCCTAAAAAAAGAGGAATCCAGACCAATCTCTTCGGGTGGTGAAACTCCAGAGGCAGCACTTCTCCCCAAAGAAAAGGGTCGGGTTCCAGAAGAGATGAAAAAGATTGTTATAGCCGACGACGAAGAAGACGTGAGAGAGTTACTGAAGAGTCTACTCAAAGATAGATATCAAGTAATCCTGGCTAAGGATGGTCTGGAGTTGATAGAGAAAGTCAAAAAAGAGAAACCAGACTTAATCATCTGTGATGTGGTTATGCCCGGACAGAGTGGTTATAAAAGTATTAAAAGGCTGAGGGAAATGTCGGAATTTCTTAATCTTCCTGTAATCTTCAATTCCGGCTTGGTTAAAGATAGAGAGTTGTACGAGACCCTAAAGCCAGAAGGGCCGAGCTATTTTATGCGCAAACCGTTCACAAAAGACGCCCTTCTAGATAAAATAGAAGAAATGTTGAAGAAGTAAATGTAGGGGTTCGATTTATCGAACCCGATTGGTTTGGTTCCATAGTCCAGAAAAATTAACTTATGGGCTCATAGCTCAATGGATAGAGCACAGGGCTGCGGACCCTGGTGTGAGGGTTCGATTCCCTCTGAGCCCTTAAATTTATAGGAATCAGGCGTGAAGATTTTTTTAATTTTTGCAAACGGCATATGTGCGGGATGGGCAGGGTTCGTATTTCTCTATTTCCTCAAATACGACTTCGTCTCTTGGGCTATGGGAAATCTCTCTTCCATAATCCAGCTTTTTGCAGCATTTGCTCTAATCTCTGGGAAGAGAATATTAATGACTATTACCATCCCTCTCCTCCTATTCTATGGATTAGAGGGCTTTTTTCTGTTCAGTTGGTCTTCAAGGACGGTTCCTGCCCAGATAAGCCACTCTATAATGGTCCTGACAGCTCTCTATATTATCTTTCTTATGATTACGCGTTGGGAGATAATGAGGCTTGTAGTCGGTATTGTGCTCGGAATAATACTATTTGTGCCATTTAGAGCATTTGAGACTTACTACTTGAAAACCCATCCAGAAGTCAAAAGTTATTTCGAGATTTTTATGGGCAAATAATCTTATGGATGAATCGGGTCGGGATGGAACCCGATCCCTACGCTGGACTCCCTGCGAAAGCAGGGTTTGCGTGTAGAATATCTTACGGAGAGATGCCGGAGTGGTTGAACGGGGCGGTCTCGAAAACCGTTATCCCGATTTCGGGATCGGAGGTTCGAATCCTCCTCTCTCCGCCTTGATTCACAGGAAGGATTCGAAGCCTGCGAACGCCGACCTTATGGGAGGAAAAGCGAAGGATGAGCGACAGTGAGCGGGCGGGCTCTGAGGTTCTGGGAGAAAGGGCAGAACCGAAGAGGAATCCTCCTCTCTCCGTTCCGCTTTGATTCACAGGAAGGGTCGCTGTCCCGATGAATAAATCGGGACGTGTTAGCGACGGGCGCGAGACGGTGAGCGCCCCGGGTCCGAAGGACCGAAGCGAACGAGCGCCGAGATTGTAGCTGCAGAGCGATCGCCCCGTTTCGTCGGGGTAGACTGCGGGGCGATCCCGATGTATCGGGATGGTCGCCCATTGTCAAAGGGAAGGCTAAGCTTTCGCTTTGCTGCTACAAGGTCGGGAGGAAGGGTCGCATTTGTGCGACCCGATTTGGTGACGGGCTCAATAAATTGAGCCCCTACAACTAAGGCCTACATTTGGGGAATGGAATATGGCTAAGAAAATTTCATTCATGCTATTGATTTCCTTGACTTTGGGAATTCTGAGTTATTATGGCGGTTTTCCTCCCAAGCAGTCATTTATCATCTCTATATTTTCCATATCAATTCTGGGAACTCTATTTTTCTGGGATTTTAGGTTAAGCTTCGTTTTCCTGGGAAGTAGCCTTCTTCTTCTGGCTCATGTAGTTAGTCTGGATGATTTTATAAAGTTTGCCTCTTTAGATGTCATTCTCTTTCTTATTGGAATGATGATAGTAGTGGGTATGATGAAAGAGGCTGGTTTTTTCCATTGGTTAATAACTATGTTATTAAGAGTAAAAAAACTTAATGGGAGAAAGTTGTTTATTCTTTTAATGGTGATTTCGGCATTATTATCAGGACTTATGGATGAAGTTTCTTCGATGATTATAATGATGGCTGTCATTCTTGAAATCTGTACTTTCTTGGAACTAAACCCTGTTCCCATGGTCATTTCTTCAGTTTTGGCAACGAACGTAGGTTCAGCATCTACGGTACTGGGTAATCCCATTGGAGTTTTAATTGCTGCGCGGGGTAAACTCTCTTTTGAAGATTTTTTGACTTTTGCTTTACCTGTGGCACTTATTGTCTTAGCCTTCACTATCCTCGTCTTGTCTTTTTTATACAGAAGTTATATAAAAGAAATTTCTCTAAAGCTTAAACCTCATCAAGAGAATGAAGCTTTTCTGCACCTTATTTCTATTCCTCCAGATCTTCGCACAAGAATTAGTATGTTAATATTTGGTATTACAGTCCTATTTATTGCGTTACATAAAAGACTGGAAATTTTTTTTCAACTGGAAGAGAATTCTATGCTGATAATGCTGCCGATAATTTCTGCAGGGATAGTGATGATATATAGACATGATAAAGCGAGATACTATGTAGAACACGAAGTTGAATGGAATTCGTTACTATTTTTTATGTTCCTATTTGCTCAGGCAGGGGTTATCCAGGTATCTGGTGTAGCTGACCTTTTGGCAAAAAAAATTATAAATATTGTAGGGAACAATCCCAAGATTCTATTGGGGTCAATTCTATTTTCCAGTGGATTACTGTCCAGTGTCCTCGACAATGTTGTTGTTGTAGCTTCTTATGTCCCAATAGTTAAGAGTTTAAATATGTTAGGTTCCAGTTTAAGACCTGTATGGTGGTCGATACTATTTGGTGCCTGCTTTGGAGGAAATATCACGATAATAGGCTCGACTGCAAACATAGTTGCATTAGGCATTCTGGAAAAGAAACAAAATATAAAGATTAATTTCTTGTATTGGTTAAGGGCTGGATTGCTCGTTGGTCTTCTTAGTATGTTAATCTCATACTTTATAATAATTCTCGTTTATTAATTCTGGATAGAATAATTATGGACTCAATAAATTGAGCCCCTACATTTCTGGTCGGCTCGCGGATGAGCCCAAGTACTAGCCATTTAGATACTGGTAACGTTCGAGAAAGGCTGGTGAAAAAATGGGAAGTTTGGGTAAATTCATTCTTTTTGGTCTACTCATAGTTAGTCTTCTTTCTTTTCCCTTGGTAGCAGGTGAAGGGATTGTCTTAAGAATTGAATGGAATAACCCTTTCAATCCAGAAGCGACAGACGCGCGAGATGACCATACCAGCATATACTACAAGGTGAGCGAGCAAGGGGCTACTATCAGAATTTATTCAATAAATGGAGAGCTTGTAAAGACACTGGTGGAAGACAGCGCAATAATGGAAGGCAACATAGAATGGGATGGGAAGAACGATAAGGGTGAGATTGTAGGAAGCGGAGTATATTTAGTCAATCTCAAAATCGGCAAGTCTTCAAAGACAGTAAAGGTTGTCGTCTTAAAGTAGGAGTGTTATGAACAAACTGCCCAGAACTGGCGTCCTTCTGGTGACCATTCTTCTTTTCATAGCGTATCTCCCGAATTCAGTTTTGTCCTCAGGAGTGGGAACTACCACAGGGAACTTTCTGAAAATGAACGTTGGCACCCGTGCGGTGGGAATGGGAGAAGCATTCTGCGCTTTAGCCGATGACGTGAGTGCAATGCACTGGAACCCGGCGGGATTGGGCCTCATTATTAATCCAGAATTGGAGACAATGCACACTTTCTGGCTGGGTAATATATCCCATGAATACCTGGGTTATGTACAGCCTTTGTCCTGGGGGACATTGGGGTTAAGCGCCTCGTATCTCCATATGGGCAACATGGAAAAAATAAGGAGGGGCGTCGCGGAGGGTAAGTTTACTGCATACGATATTTATGGTGGTCTGGCTTATGGTCTTCCCATCTCGGAATTCCTCTCTTTGGGCTTTAACTTAATGGCATTACAGAGTAAAATCGATCGGGACACAGCTTATGGTTTTTCTTCTGATGTGGGAATTAAGATTTCCACCCGTAATCGGGCATTTTCCTTTGGAGTCAGCGGGCAGAACTTAGGTATAACCCTGAGAGGTGATGAGTTGCCTGCAAATATCAAGGCTGGTCTGGCTTACAGGATCAAATTTTCGCGGGAGAGAGTTGACCTTTTAGTTGCCTTCGATGTAAATAAGCCACTAATAGGAGATTATAATTTCTGTTTAGGGATTGAGCACATTTTGTTAGACACTTTCGCAGTTAGAGTGGGCTATAAGTATGACTTGGAGAAGAATGGGCTAGACAATTTGCCTGGGTTGAGAGTGGGTGCGGGTTTCCACTGGAAGGGATTTCTGATGGACTATGCCTGGGCGCCATATGCTTCCCTGGGAACAACTCATATGGTCTCTCTGGGATACAGATTTGGTAAAGCAGGAATAGTTCCCACAGTAAAACTTGCACTACAGGCTCAGCCGGGTGTCTTATCGCCTAATAACGACGGAATAGAAGACGCAACTGAACTGGTAATATCAGGTGAGAATTTAGAGAAAGCAGAGAAATGGAAATTTCAAATAAGGGATAAAGAAGATGTGATTGTACTAAGAAAGTCTGGGGAGACTTTACCCATCTCCATTAGCTGGGATGGAACTGATGAAAAAGGTAATGTGGTTTCCGATGGGCTATATACCTGTCAGATAGAGGCAAAAGAGTGGGGGAGGTTGCCTGCGAGGTCTGAATGGACTCCGATTCAAATTGACAATGCCCCACCTAAGGCAGAGGTTACTATCAGCACAGGAACATTTTCTCCCAATGGTGATGGCATAAATGATGCAGTGACTCTCCAACTCCAGGCACAAGATGTTAGTGAGATAAGAAGCTGGGCGGTTGAGATCTCAAATACAGAAGGAAAGCTGGCGAAAACTTTTAAGGGAGAGGAACCACTTCCCCAAGCTATTGTCTGGGATGGGAAAGACGATTACTACGATGCGATTGTTCCTTCCGGAGAGTACAAGGCAAAATTGGTCGTGTATGATATCGCAGGGAATAAGGGAACTTCGTCTCCGCAAAAATTGAGCGTGGAACTACCCCTACCCAAATTAGGGGAAGGGATAAAGGTGGAAGAAGAGGAGCGGGGGCTAAAGATTACTTTCTCGGTAAAGGTCCTTTTCGGCATAGGTAAGGCTGTTCTCCGTGAAGATGGTTACGCTGTCATAGAACAGGCGATAAGAGTACTCAATGCTTATCCTCTCAATAAGGTCTCTATTGAGGGACATACCGATAGTGTGGGAAGCACCAAGAATAATCAGAGATTATCAGAGATGCGGGCCAGGGCTGTTTATAACTACCTGGTAGAAAAAGGGGAAATCGACCCTGGTCGGCTCAATGTAAAAGGCCGGGGAGAGGAGAAACCAATCGCCTCAAACAGGACTGTAAGGGGAAGAGACCTGAATAGGCGGGTGGAGATAATCATCCTCAAGAAAGAGGGAAAATAGAATGAGAAGCGGGGCAAAAAATTTCTTGATTTCATTTTTTACTTCTATTTTAGTTTCGGCACTGGTCTGCTTTCTTTTCTTTCTTTATGGCATCCCATTTCTGGAGAGGGTGGAAGTCCCGGATGTGAGAGAGGTAACCCTCGACCAGGGGAGGCTTATTCTGGAAGGTAAAAGACTATCCTTGCTTGTGGAATCGGAAAGAGAAGAACCTTCTATTCCCCAAGGCTCAATTATCAGTCAGAATCCTCTTCCGGGCTCTTTTGTCAAAAGAGGCACACCGATACGGGTTGCGGTAAGTAAGAGTGAGGGGGGGCTGGCTATCCCCAACCTCTGTTCAGTTCCCCTGGAGGAGGCGCGCAAGAGATTAGAAGAGATGGGGCTTAAAGTGGGCAACATAACCGAGCAGTTTTCCGATTCTATTATCAAGGGTTCCATAATTTCCACCTTTCCTTCTACTGATTCAATAGTGAAAGAAGGGGCAATAATAGACCTCGTCCTCAGTAAAGGCAAGGAGGAAGTTGGCGTACCCAATGTTCTCGGTCTAAGGTTAGGAGCAGCAAAGGAGATTCTGGAGAAGGCAGGTTTAAAAGTGGGTCAGATAGGCTATGTATGCGATGTAGATAAATTATTCGATATCATTTTGCGCCAGGACCCCAGGCCGGGTGTGAAGGTTCCTAAATCTACCGCTGTGAATCTTACCATAAATGCTGAAGAGGAGGAATAAGAAGGAGGAGAGGCTGTAGGGGTCGCATTCATGCGACCCGATTAGAAAGTCGGGATTAGAGAGTTTCAGGAGAGGTGTCCGAGTGGATGAAGGAGTACGCCTGGAGAGCGTATGTTCCGAGTAATCGGAACCGTGGGTTCGAATCCCACCCTCTCCGTTTGATGGATAGCAGTTGTAGGGGTCGCATTTATGCGACCCGATTTGCCTGTGGGCTTGATGAATCAAGCCCCTACAGTGGAAAGGGGAAATCGAAGAGGAATCCCACCCTCTCCGGTTGATGGATAGCAGTTGTAGGGGTCGCATTTATGC
>Ga0315314_1004131_pt1 | contig 11020 bp, 11 predicted proteins | sample TDP9_MG_FD_203631 | JGI IMG/M metagenome (GOLD analysis project Ga0315314, IMG submission 203631) | Freshwater sediment microbial communities from Lake Towuti, South Sulawesi, Indonesia - TDP9 | ecosystem: Environmental > Aquatic > Freshwater > Lake > Sediment | place: Indonesia: South Sulawesi... | reverse complement strand
GTACGCCGAAGCTGATCTCCAGCAGGCGCAACTGATTGCGGCCCGGAATGAAGCTGAGACCGTGCTGCGTGCTGCCGAGAAGGCCCTGGGCTACGAGCAGGCCCAGGAACTCTCCGCGCTGGAGCGGGAGAGTATCGAAGCTGCGGCGGCTGCGCTACGCGCCGCCTTATCCGGGCAAGACTATAAATTAATCCGGGAACGCCTCGAGCAGCTCAACCAAGCTACCTATCACCTGGCCGAGTTGATTATGGACAGCGCCGTGCAGGCAGCGCTCAAGGGGCGACGCGCCGATGAGGTAAACTTGTAACCATGGCCAGGCTGGTCAAAGTTACCTTTCTGCCTCCGAACCAGGCGGTCGAAGTGGATCTCGACCTGATGCCCTACAAAGGCTGCGGCAGGCCGGGCTCGCTCCTCGACATCGCGCTGAACCACGGCATTCAGCTCGCACACACTTGCGGGGGTAACTGCATCTGCACCACTTGCCACGTGCTTCTCAAGCAGGGGAAGGAGCTGGTCTCCGAACCAGAAGAGTGCGAGCTTGACCGCCTGGACCTAGCCGCCGACTTGCGCCTTGATTCGCGGCTGGGCTGCCAGACGGTGGTAACGAAGGCAGGCGAGCTGGTAGTCGAGATTCCGGCTTGGCAGCGCAGCTAAACGCGCCCGGAGAACCGTCTCCCGCAGGGCAAAACGATGCCGGAAGAACTGACCTGGGACGACGCGGAAGAGATCGCCCGCAAGCTCAGCGAGAAGTTTCCTCAGCTTGACCCCTTGACGCTGCGCTTCACCGACCTGCACCGCTGGGTCTGCGAGCTGGCCGAGTTCCGCGACGACCCGAAGGCCTCAAACGAAGCCAAGCTGGAAGCCATCCAGATGGCCTGGTGGGAAGAGTGGCAAGCCCGCCAGCAGGACTAGCCCCCGGCCAATTTTGTTTTCCGCAATTCCGGCCGCCGCTGCTAGACTTACCGCGCCAGTGTGGCGGCAAATTCAGAGTTTTGTATTCAAAGCCAAGGAGGAATTATGCCTGAGAGTGCTCGTCCGGAAACTATCCTCGTGCACGGTGCGCGCAACGCTAATCCTACCAGCGCCGTTTCGATGCCTATCTTTCAGACCAGCACCTACTGCCTGCCCAGTGCCCGCCACGGCGCCGACTTCCAGCAGAGCGTCGAACCAGTTGAGTATTACACGCGCTGGGGGAACCCCACCACGCGCGCCTTGGAAGTACTGTTTGCGCAATTGGAAGGGGCGGAAGCAGCGCTGGCCTTAGGTTCGGGGATGGCTGCCGTCTCTACGGCCGTGCTCGCTGGGCTTAGCCAGGGCGACCACATCGTGGCTGGCTCGCCGCTTTACTCCGGCACGGCCGAACTCTTCCACGGGATTCTGCCGCGCTTCGGCATGGAAGCGACCTTTGTTGACCCGCTTGAGAGTGGAGCTTTTGCGAAGGCGCTCCGGCCAAATACGCGGTTACTCTATGTAGAGACGCCTTCGAACCCGACCTTGAAGCTGACTAACCTCGCGGCGGTGGCGCAGGTAGCGAAGCAGCGCGGCTTGCTGACCATCGCCGACAATACTTTTGCTACGCCGCTCGGGCAGCGACCACTCGCCCACGGCATTGATGTGGTCGTGCACAGCGCCACTAAGTATGTCGGCGGGCACAGCGACGTAGTTGCCGGCCTAATCGCCGGCCCCCAACCCTACCTGGAGAAATGCTGGCAACACGCCAAGCTCTTCGGGCCGACACTCGACCCGGTCGCCGCGTGGTTGCTGTTGCGCGGGTTGAAGACCTTGGCGGTGCGCTTCGAGCGCCAGTGCGCGACGGCGCTGAAGCTGGCGCAGTTGCTGGCCACACATCCCGCGGTGGCGCTGGTGCACTATCCCGGCCTGGAATCGCATCCTCAGCACGCGCTCGCCTGCCAGCAGATGGCGCGTTTCGGGGCCATGCTGTCGTTTGAACTTAAAGGTGGGTACGCGGCCGCGCAGCGCTTTGTGGAGTCGTTGCGCGTGGCGCTGCTGGCGGTGAGTCTGGGGGGTGCGGAAACGCTAGTCGAGCATCCGGCCTCGATGAGCCACGGGCTGTTGGCGGCGGAAGAGTTGCAGCGCACAGGCATCACGGCGGGTCTGGTACGCGTCTCAGTAGGCTTGGAGGCGGCGGAAGACTTGCTGGCGGACTTTGAGCAGGCGCTCGCCGCGGCCTAGCTGTTGGCGCTTGCGAGTTCGGCAAAGCTGCACTAAGCTAGTGTGAGGGGCGCCATGGTGCAACGGCTAGCACGGCAGTCTTTCAAGCTGCAAATCCGGGTTCGATTCCCGGTGGCGCTACCCAATCATGCTGGCTAAGGCTTGCCGATTCCAGGTCCCTCGCTGCCGCTCGGGATTTCGCCGGCGGGCTCACGCCCGCCCAGCGGCTCAAGTTCGATTCCCGGTGGCGCTACCAAATCCCAGCCACTGCTAAGCTAGCTGGTAATCATAAGCGGCGGGGGGCGGAATCTGGCGCACATCGCCCTCAGATTCCTCCGAGCCTGACGAGCGCAGTACTAGGCTCCCTATGGGGACTCCCAGTACCACAGTACCCTTGACTCGGCGCTGCAAGCACGCCAGACTAGCGAGCTAGAGAGCCTTATTGGGAGGAGGCGACGTTAGTGCGCTACCTGCGTGAGCGCGGTTTCACGCTCCTGGAGTTAATGGTCGTCATCGGCATCATACTCATCCTGATGGGCGTGGCGACGCCGAGTCTCTTCCGCGCCATTCGCAGCTACCAGTTGGAATCTTCCGGGCGGCAAATCGCCAACCTGATCTTGCGGGCGCGTTATGAGGCCATGCAGCGCAACCGGCGCGTCTGCACGGCGTTCGTGCGCGTGGCCGGGGAAGCGCGCTACTTTATAGACCTCACCGGCACCGACCCCGAGCCCTGCGACGACGGGGCACCCACGGTTAACCCGGGCGAGCCTTACACCGTCACCTCGGCTACCGCGCAGTGGTACAACAACGACAACCCCACCTTGCCGCCGCTCACCGGGCTGCCTCCGGGCTACAACACCCCGGCCACTGCGGTGGCCCCAGCCAACTACCGGGTGACTTTTTCTCCCCGCGGCACGGTGGTAGTGCCGGCTGGTGGTGGCACCTGGTCGCTGCCGACGCAGGTGCAGATGATTTGTCTGATCCGGCGTGTGCCTGGGGAATTTGATGCTGTCCTGGTCACCGTCACCCCCGTGGGTCGCATCAAGCTTTACCGCTGGCGTGTGGCTAGCGGGCAGTGGCGGGAAATGTAGGAGTGAGAATGGGAAGAGGATTGTCCAGGCAAACACCCACGCGTAACCGGCTTGTTGCCGGCTTCTCGATGATCGAACTCTTGATTTCGATTGCGATCCTGCTGGTGGGGATCGTGGCGGTGGCGCAATTGGTGCCCGTGGCTATCCAGTCAAACTACCGCAACCGCTACGACAGCACTGCGCTCATCATCGCCCAGCGCCAATTGGAGCAGATGGCTGCGCAGGAGTTGACGGTCGGGGATCCGACCGCCCCCAACGGGCCGTATTTCTTTTTCAACAGCTTCCTGCCAGCTACCACCCTGCCCAGCACCCTGTGCAACCTGGGCCAGGCCCCGCCGATTTTTAGCGACGCGCCCGCCAACCCGCCGCCAGCGGCAGCCACTAACGGTGCGCCGCTAGTAGCCGGGGCATTGGCCATCAACTGGTCGTTGCCGCAGGGGGCGGTGCCTGCGGGCTACTGGAATCAAGTGGCCTCTGCGGAGGGCTACACTTACGAGACGCGCTGGAATGTGGCCACTTACTACGGCAACATCAACGGCTGGATTCGTCCGGTGGGCAAACGCATCGTTATTTCCACGCGTGGCGGCCCGGTCGGTACCGCCTTCCCACCCACCACGCTGGTAGCGCTGGTGGGCTGGCGGTAGTAGTGAGGGGGCAGATGACAATCGCTAAGCAACAGGGCTTTTCCTTGCTCGAACTGATGCTGGTGATGGTGATTTTCCTCATCGTCACCGGGGCCGTCTTCGGTCTGCTCAACTCAGCCCAGACTCGCTACCGCGCCGAGCAGCAGTTCCTGGAAAGCTTCCAAGGCGCGCGGCTGGGCGTAGAGTTGATGGTGCGGGACATCCACAACGCTGGTTATCCGCCCCCGTACACGTTTGCGGGCAACCTGCCTATGCCGCCCACCCCAGCGACCTATCCTCCGGGAACCTGGACGGTGCCGGCGCTGGCTCCGGTGGCGCTCCAGCCGCGTTTCGCGGTAGGCATTCTAGGCGTCGATGCCGGCGGGGTGAATCCCAACTGCACGGTCAACGGCGGGGCTACCCCCTGCACCATCCCGAATGCCTGGGACTTGATCCTGGAGCTTGACACCGATCCCGAAAACCCCAACCCGGACCCGATTACCGGCCGCACCCCGCAGGTGGAATGGGTGCGCTACAACCTGCTGCGCACGGCCGGCGCGGCTACCTCGACCCTTTTTCGCACGGTGCGACCAAAGATACCAGGCACGAACCCAGCAGCAGCACAGGACACTATTCCCTTCGTGGAAAACGTCGTGCAGACTCCCGGCTTGGCGCTGGGCGCTACCAACCCGCCACTGTTTACCTACGAGTGCGAGCCGAACCGGGTCGTGGTGGCGGGTACGCAGATTTGCCTAGCTGAGCATGTGCGGAACGTTTACGTCAGCCTGCGGGTGCAGAGCACGCGCCCCGATGTCGCCACCGGCCGCTTTCGGCAAATCACCGTGCAGGGCGCGGCCAGACGCCTGAACCCTAGCCGCTGAATGCGAAGGACAAGGAGGAAGCAGGGATGGTACATCGTCGTCTCCCTGATGGCCAGCAGGGAGTAGTCTTGATCCTGGCGCTTGTTGCGTTGCTGCTGATTAGTGCCGTGGGCGCGGCCATCCTGTTTATGGCGGCGGGCGAAAGCAGCATTGTAGGCAGCCAGCGGCTGACCGCACGTACTTTCTACGCCGCCGAGGCTGGTCTGGAAGAGGCTCGCTTCCGGCTGCTGCCCGCCAACCGGCCCACGGGAACCCCGCCGCAGGGAGTCAACTACGCTAACCTGCTCGCCAGCGCTGTCGGTGTTCCCATCATTCCCTGTACCGCTACCGAGCAGCCCGGCACGCTCGTGCCCTGCAATACCACGAGTGTTGTCATTTATCCGACGCGGCCCGAAAATGTCCTCTACATTATGAACTCTTCGGCGGCTACGCCCCCGCCACCGGCGAGCATTCCTGGCACGCCGGCTTCGCCTACCAACGACCCGTTGCTGGCGAATGAGATTCTCGTGCCCATTGTCACCACGACCGGGAGTATCACGCCGGGTGCTGGCACCGCCACCGCCATTCCTTACGCGTGGGTGCGGGTCAACCTCAAAACCGAACGTGCCAGTGGCCAGGATATTGACCTCAACGGCTCCACCGCCGATGACGAGCCGATCTTCTACTATGAAAGCCGCCAGTACCGCCGCGCGAACCTGCTAGCCTTTGACCCTACCGTACTGCCGGTTCCTTGGGGGCCGGCGCCGCCAGCCAACGCTGGCCGGCCGTGCGCCGCTGCGGTTTGTGCCTCGCCGGTCTATATGCTCACCGCCTTCGCTCTGATCCCGCCCACCAGCCGCCGCATCGTGCGCAGCGAGGTGGCGGCGGTGCCGCCTTTTGCCATGGATGCAGCTATTTCTTCTCAGCCCCCCATTCAGGTCAGCGGCAGCTCGCAATACTATGGGTATGATAGCTGCGACCCTGATTGTGCCGGCTTCCCGCCGGGCACCCCGCCGGCTACTTGCAATACCGTCGTTCCCTTGCAGTCGGCAGCAGCCACCGGCTCCAACGTCAGTGGCAATTCAGCCAACACTTATCCGGCGCCACCGTGTCCGCCACCCGGCACCGGCACCACAAAGGCCTGTGTGCAGCAGAACGCGCCCTTCCCTTACGATGTGGGCGCCCTCATCGAGATGCTTCGGCCGCTAGCGACGCCGCTGGCCCCGGGGGGCTACACTGGCCTGAAGATGGGCGGGTTTCCTTTCGCTGACCCGATAAATGGCGTGGGGGCTAATCCCGTCATCACCTATGTAGGCGGCAACTTGAAGTGCACCGCGGGCTGCTCCGGGGCCGGCATTCTGATTGTGGACGGCGATTTGGACTTCAACGCCAGTATGGAGTTCTACGGCATCATCATCGTGCGCGGGAACGTTAGGGTGTTGGGCGGCGGTAGCCCCTCCACCGGCTGTAACATCTACGGCGCCCTGCTTTCCGGCGGAGCCGTGAGCACTACCGTGGGCGGCGCCATCTGCTTCCGGTATAACACCTGCGCCCAGAAAAACGTTTTCCAGAACCGGCCACTTTTGGTGCTGTCTTTTCGGGAAATACCGGACTAGAATAGCAGTATGCGTAGCCACATTGCCTTTCTGATTTGCCTTGTATTACTACTAAGCCTCGCTGTCGCCAGCCAGGCCAGCGCCCAGCAGCAAGAACCGGAAAAAAAGAAAGCCCGCAAGGTCTGGACTAACGACGACTTCCCCTTGCGGCCAGCCCCGGCGGCAAAAAAAGAGGAAGCGCAGAAGCCGGAGGAGGCGCGCCCGCTGGCCGAACTGTTTGCCGAACTCGACAAAGCACGCGAAGAGCGCCGGCTCAGCCAGGAAACACTAGCCGCTTTTCAAAAGGAACTAGAGGATTTGCGCGAAAAACGTTTTCGCGCTAGAAATGACTACGACCGGAACTTCCTCGACGAGGCTCTAGAAGCTGCCGAAGCCCAAATCGCCAAGGTCGAAGCGGAATTGAAGGAGCTTGACGCCAAGATCGCTGAGCTAGAAAAGCAGACCAAGGGCCGCAAGCGGCCGCAGCCTCCAAAGCAAGAATCGAAGACCCCACCCAGTCCACCTTCCTAAAATCAGCCACGCAAAACCGTCCCCCGGCCTGTTCAAACCCAGTTATAATGGCCGCCGGAGCCTGCAGCGGTGCGCTGGGCGATTCGAGTGGGCAGCCTGTACGGCATCACCGTGCAGGTGCACTTTACCTTCCTGTTTTTGCTCCTCTTTCTATTTGTCGCCGCCACCGTGGCCCACGGCTACGCCAGCGGTTTACGCAGTGCCTTGCTGATTCTTCTCATCTTCGTTTCTGTTTTTCTCCACGAACTCGCTCACAGCTTTGTCAGCGAGCGCTTCGGGCTGCGCGTGCGCAGCGTGGTGCTGCTGCCCATCGGCGGCTTGGCGCTGCTCGAGGACCTGCCACACCAACCCCGACAGGAAATTGGCCTGGCGGTGGCCGGGCCCGCAGCTAACCTGCTCCTGGCTAGCCTGCTGGGGGCCTTGCTTTACCACTTCGGCCTGCTGGGCAGTTTTCGCCAGCCAGTGCTTTCTGGCGAGGCGCTGCTCCCCAGCTTCTTTTGGGCTAACGTCTATTTGGCTCTGTTCAATCTCATCCCCGCTTACCCGCTCGACGGCGGCCGCATCCTGCGTGGCTGGCTGGCAGCGCGCATGGACTACCTTGAAGCCACGCGTAAGGCGGTGGCCGTCGGCCAAGTCTTCGCCTTCGTGTTCATTTTCGTGGGACTGTTTTCTGACTGGTGGCTGATCTTGGTTGGCGTCTTCGTGTATGCGGGAGCAGTCTCCGAGGAGCGCCTCACGCTGCTGCAAGCAGCGCTGGAACACATCCGCCTGGAAGACGTTATGCTGACCGACTTTCAGGCGTTGGCTCCTGCCGACTCACTCACCGACGCCCTCCAGCGCGCCTTGCACTCGCTCCAGGATGACTTCCCGGTGGTAAGCGAGGGCCGGGTAGTGGGGGTAATCACCAAGGCCCGCCTGCTCACCGCCATCCACCGCCTGGGCTGGGAGAATTCCGTGCAGGCGGTGATGAGTCAGCGGTTCGAGTCGGCACAGCCTAGCGATACGCTAGCCGCAGCCTTCAAGAAGTTCAGCCGACGTGGACTTTCGATTATTCCGGTGATTCAGGGAGACCGCCTGGTAGGTATCGTCACGCTCCAGAATCTGCTGCACAGCGTGGCGCTGCTTTCGCGGCAAGGGACGGCAGAATTCGATTTCCTGCGCCGGGGCTGATACTCCGTGTCTCTTTATGGATTAGCGCGGTCAGCGTCAGGGCTGCTGCCTGGTGTCACACGCACAAAGAGCAGCTTCAGCACGGGCGGGGTCAGCAGGGTCGTCACCATGCTCATCACGATGACCACCGCATATAACCCAGAAGAAATAGTGCCCAGGTTCAAGCCGATTAAGGCCACGATCAGGCCGACTTCGCCGCGTGGTACCATGCCCACGCCCACCTGCACCGCTCCACGCCAGCCCAGCCGGTAGGCACCTAACCCGCAGCCGACCAGTTTGCCCAAAATGGCCAGCAGGGTAACCATAGTGGCCAGCAGCAACATCTGAGTTTGTGCGAAAACGCTGAGGTCCATGTGCATACCCATGGTGACGAAGAAGAAGGGCACCAGGAACTCCGAAACCGAGTGCATCTTCTCGCGCATGGTGGGGGCAATCTCTTCCTCGGAAAAGACCAGGCCGGCCAGGAAGGCGCCGATGATGGCCGCCATGCGGATCAGCTCCGCCACCACCGACAGCCCCAGGCAAATAACCAGTCCCAGCGCGAAATAGGGATTGCTCGCCGCGAACTCCACTACCCGCGGCCCCAGTCGCCGCACTACCCGCCGGCCAACCAGCACAGTGAAAATCGTGAAGGCGACAGCCACCACAGTCACGCTGCCAATTTCGGCGTAGTTCACCCGCCCCTGCGAGAGACTGCTGACCACGGCCAGCACCAGCATGCCCAGGATGTCGTCAATCACCGCCGCGCTCAGGATAATCGTGGCCACCACCGTACGCAGAGCATTCAGGTCTTGCAGCACCCGGGCGGTGATGCCGACGCTGGTAGCTACCATCGCGGCACCTAAAAAGATGGCCTCGGTCTGGGAGTGCTCCGTCAGTTGCAACAAGCCGTACCCGAGGAAGAACGGAATCACCACCCCCAGCGCAGCCACCACCAGTGCCATCATACCCACGCGCATGATGCTGCTCAGCTTCTGGTTCAACCCGACGTCAAACAGCAGCACGATGGCCCCGATGGAAGCTAAAGTCACGAGCCAGTCCTGTTGCGGGTTCTTTACCCAACCGAGCACTTGCGGCCCAATCATGATACCGGCCACAATCTCAGCCACCACCGCGGGCACACGCACCCGCTCGGCTACCACGGCCAGCAGCTTGGCCGCGGCGAAGATGGCGAAGATTTGCAGCAAGATTCTTGCCGACTGAGCTTCCATGGTCTCCTACTTCGTTCGCACGACCGCGCTTGCCATCACCACGACTCTAGAAGCCATTGCAAAACCTGCGCAAGGCAGCTCAGGACTCGTAGGGTCGGGCTTTAGCCTGAAGGCTTCAGCCCCCGGGCCCCAGCGGCAGGAGCCGCTGGGCTGAACGGGCCACGGGCCACGAGCCAGGGCCCACGGCTTTAGCCCCTGAGGCCCGCTCGCCTCGAGTCGTTAGCGGGCGAGCCCACCAGCAGGAGCTTATGCAACTGCTTCTATCACCTCGTCCTGACGATGCTTGCCGAGCGCATGCGCGTAGAGCGGGGCTAAGGGTTCGTCCACCTTCAACCCGAAAACATATTCGTTGAAGTTCAACTTGTTCCACTCCGCGAGCACCGCCTCACCCACGCTGGGAGCGTAAATCTGTAAGGGATCACCCAGGGCGATGTGCTTGGGCGGAATCCAGATGCGCGCTGGCACGCGCGCCTTGGCCATCACCATACCCGCCTGCATCACCACCGCCTCCCGCTGCACTACCGCCCCGTTCTGCACTTCGGCCTGGGCTTCGAGGATCACGCCGGGCTCGATGGTGCAGCCTACTAGATGCGCATGCGGGCCAACCACGACGTTGTCGCCCAGCGTGACCGGGAATTGCCGCTGCCGCCCGCCGGAGGCACGCACCACCGCGTACTCCATCACCACGCAGTTCTTGCCCACACGCACCGGCGCCCCTTCTCCAGTTAGCACCGCCCCAAACAGAATCCGCGCTCCGGCGCCCACCTCCACATCGCCACAGAGCACCGCCGTCGGCGCTACATACGCGCTCGGGTCAACCTTCGGTACCACCCCTTGGTGTTTTACAATCATTGCTCACTCCCTCCATCCGTCATCTCTGAAAGCGTGTGTGTCATTCTGAGCCCGTACGGGCGAAGAATCTAGTAGCCATTGCATAACCTGTGCAAGGCGGGTCAGGGCTCGTAGGGTCGGGCTTCAGCCCGACCTGCCGAAGGCACCCTGACACAAACAGGGCAGAAAAACTAGGGGCTTTAGCCCCTGAGGCCCGCTCGCAAGAGGTTATGCAACTGCTTCTAGTCCTACCCCTCGGCGCTTTACAATCATTCCCCACTCGCCCTCTGCATCAATCCCCCAAAAACAAACCCCACCACCCACTATACCATCGCCCACGCCCCGCTTGTCACCCTGCCTGTCCTGAGCCCCGAAACTTCGGGGCGAAGGAAGCCCAGTCGAAGGGTCTCGGCTCACGGGCCACGAACCACGAGCCACGGGCCACGAGCCACGGGCCACGTTACGCTGCACCCGCTCCCTGCGCCATCTCGTGCGCTCAGAGCAAAGTCTGCTGCCCCGAATCCCGAAGCTTCGGACGGCTGGCCACGTCATAAACCAGCTTGCCTTCGTGCACGCGCGCAGCACGATGCAAGCGATGCAGCACGCTCTTGCCGGCATCAACGATGTGAATCACCTCGACGCCGCAACAGGCGCTGAGGTAGTCAGAGATGAAGGCGCGATGGCAGCGCCACCACGCTCGCTCAGCGCACATTATCGCCACCCGCTTCTCTCTGGCTAGCTCCAACAGCTCTGCTATGCCGGCGCTGAATTCCGCCGACCCCATATGGTCGGCATAATTACGAAAGCCGGCACTGCGCAAAGCGGTGTGGGGTGAGTTGGGGTTACCCTGGCGGCGATAACCGCCCAGCACTTTTCCCTGCCAGCGGTAGGCGATACCCGCTTGCGGCAGGCGCCGGGCAAGCGCATCTTTATTGA
>Ga0315314_1004130_pt1 | contig 11023 bp, 10 predicted proteins | sample TDP9_MG_FD_203631 | JGI IMG/M metagenome (GOLD analysis project Ga0315314, IMG submission 203631) | Freshwater sediment microbial communities from Lake Towuti, South Sulawesi, Indonesia - TDP9 | ecosystem: Environmental > Aquatic > Freshwater > Lake > Sediment | place: Indonesia: South Sulawesi... | reverse complement strand
GTTCCAGGTGAGTAATATTGAGATAACCGGACTAGGGGCGCTAAATATAGACCATCTATACAAGGTAGAGCGCATCCTTGAAGATGGCGAGACAGTTGTAATCGAGACCAAATCATCTCCCGGTGGCTCAGCCGCCAATACCATCTATGGCTTAGCTAAGCTCGGGGTGAGTGCTGGCTTCACTGGCGTGGTCGGTGATGATGCCGAAGGCAAAATACTGATACAGGATTTTCAAAAAGTTAGGGTAGATATTTCTCACATTAAGGTAAAGCCGGGGGCAAAAACAGGCTCAGTGCTGTGTCTTAGTGATAGGCTGGGCAGACGCTCCCTCTATGTCACCCCCGGGGCTAATAACCGGCTAACTATGGATGATTTGGATTTGACCTACATAAATCAAGCCAAGATGCTTCATCTCTCCTCGTTCGCTGATGATAGGCAGTTCAAAATACTGCTGGAGTTGATGGACGGGTTATCAACCAAACTTAGTTTTGCCCCTGGGGCACTATATGCTACTAAAGGGCTTAAGGCTCTAGCCCCAATATTAAGTAAGACTTACACCCTTTTTATTAACCGGGATGAAATAAAGCAATTGACCGGGAAGAATGTTATAAACGGAGCCGAAAGCTGCCTTAGGCAGGGTTGCTCTATTGTTGTGGTTACCCTGGGCAAAGGAACAAAACTGGAGTTAGGCAAGGGGATTAGCCGTAGGACGGTTACTGCCACTTGTTATATTAGGGATGCTAAGACTGAATGCGCAATTCAACCTAGCAATTGGGATATAGTGTCTCCCGCAGATACTACTGGGGCTGGTGATGCTTTTGCCACCGGGTTCCTCTACGGTCTACTTAAGGGGAAAGGGCTTGAGGAGTGTGGGCATCTGGGTGACATCGTAGCTCGCTTTTCTATTACCAAGCTAGGCACGAGGCAAGGCTTCCCCACCCGTAACCAACTAGCCCAACGCTACCGCAAGCTTTATTCAGGGCAATTATTCTAAATCAGCTTTGGCTACTCCCCTTTGGCGGTCTGGTAAGGATTTCATCCACAATGCCATACTCTACTGCCTGTTGGGGATTGAGGTAGAAGTCTCGGTCGGTATCATGAGCAATCTTTTCCAGTGGTTGACCGGTGTGCTTAGATATAATGCTTCGGATTAGGTCTTGCATCCGCATAATCTCACGGGCAGCGATTGCTATATCAGCCGCCTGTCCCTCAGCACCGCCAAATGCCTGGTGGAGGTGGATGGTGGAGTTGGGTAGGGCGTAGCGCTTGCCCTTGGCTCCAGCACAAAGGAGCAACGTCCCCATACTGGCTGCCAGCCCAACACAGATAGTGGATACATCAGGGCGGATAAGCTGCATGGTGTCATAAATAGCCAGACCGGCACTGATAATACCACCGGGGCAGTGGATATAGAGGCTTATGTCTTTGTCTGGGTCTTCTCGCTCCAGATAGAGGAGCTGGGCAATAATAACATTAGCCACCTGGTCATTAATCGGCATGCCTAACATGACGATGCGTTCTTTTAGTAGGAGTGAGTATATGTCAAAAAGCCGCTCCCCCCTGGTACCACTCTCAATTACATATGGTATAACATTCATCGGCTGAATATTCATCTTTGCCCTCCATTCATATTATCTCATATTTGAAATTATTTAGTAACCTCACCCCCTTTATCCCCCTCTCCTTCTTAAGGAGAGGGGGAAGAAACTTTAGAGAGGCTTCGCCTCTCTTTGACTCTCCTTAAAAGGAGTTTTAGAGAGGGGCTTCGCCCCCTCTCTTACCCACATTCCCCCTTCCCTTAATAAGGGAAGGGGGTCAGGGGGATAGGTTGCTAGATGAGCTCATATTTGAACCTTTGGCTATTTCTATCAGCCGCTGGATAGTTTTTCGTGTCGTTAATGTTTGCTTGATTGACTCACGGGACTGCGGAGTATTCAACAATCCCTTCAGTTCGTCTTTTTTAGCCTCGTCAGCATCTTTGGTCACGTCTTTAATCTCGACATCTATTTCAGAATCGCTGACTTCAATCTTTTCTGCCTTGGCAACCTCACCTAACACAAGTGAACAAGTAGTCCTCTTTGTGGCTAGCGGACGTAATTCTTTCCGCAATTCCTCCTCCGTCTTGTTGATGCTCCTAAAATATTCCTCCAAGCCACCACCAGCCGCCTGCCAGCGCTGCAAACGTTGGCTAAGGAGCTGGTCAAGTTCCGTTTCTACCAATACTGGCGGGAACTCTAACTGGGTAACATCAACCACTGCGTCCACAACCCGCTCTTCAAAATCTAACCTGGCTTTCTCATCAGCTCTAAGCCTTAAGTTACCATAAATCCGCTCTCGGAGTAAATCTAAAGTTCCAATATCAGGGTCAACCTCCTTAGCAAATCCGTCATTTAACTCGGAGAGCCTCTCCTGCTTTATTTCGTCGACCCTCACCTTAAACCAAGCCTCTTTCCCAGCCAGCTCGCTCTTAGGATAATCCGGCGGTAATTGAAGTCGGAACTCCTTGCCTTCATCCCTCCCCATTCCCAGTAACTGCTCAGCAAATCCAGGTACCGGAAAAGGGTAATTTTGAACCACCTGATATTGAACCCCCTTCCGGTTTATAAAGGGCTTATCCTCAACGCTACTCTCAATATCTAAAACTACTAAATCGTTAAAGCCTACCGGACGCTCTACTGGCTCCCAGGTAGCATGCTGATGGCGCAGCCTGTCAATTATGGCGTTGACATCATCCTTGCTTACCTCTACCGGCTGTGGTGTGACCTGAATTTGATGGTAATCACCGAGCTTAATCGTAGGTCGCAGTGGTACAATTGCCTTAAATATTACTGGGTCAGTCTGGGCTATCTCAATAGAGGGGCTGGCAATAGCCTCCAATTTTTGCTCCTCAATGGCCTTTTTACAGGCTTTAGGAAGCAGATTATCCAGCGCATCTTCAAGGAGGCTTTCTCTACCTAGGTAGCGCTCTAGTATCACCCGCGGTGCCTTGCCTCTGCGGAAGCCCGGGATATCCGTTTTCTTCAGCAGACGGTGATAGGACTCTTCTAAGGACTCCTCTACCTCAGCCGGCTCCATCTCAATGCTCAGGAATGCCTGACTATCCTCTATTTTCTCATTGGTTACTTTCACCCTTCCTCCCGCAAGCGTAGGTGTAATTCAGCCAACTGCTCCTCAGCCACCGGCGAGGGAGCATTAAAGGTTAAATCAGCCGCTTCCTGAGTCTTAGGAAAGGCAATCACTTCCCTGATGGTTGCTTCTCCTGCCAGTAGCATCACAATACGGTCAATGCCAAGGGCTACACCACCATGAGGTGGAGCACCATAGTCAAAAGCCTGTAGCAAATGCCCAAACCGTTCCTCAATCTCCTCATCACTATAGCCCAGCAACCTAAATATCTTCCGTTGAAGCTCAGCGGTGTGAATCCTAAGGCTACCGCCACCAATTTCATAGCCATTACATACCATATCATAATGCCTACCCCGCACTTTCTCCGGGGCACTATCCAGTAAGGGCACATCCTCAGCCACAGGCGTAGTAAATGGATGATGCATTGGCTCCCATCTGCCTTCGCTGCGCTGTAACAGCGGAAAGCCCACGACAAAGGCAAAGGCAAAAAGATGAGGGTCATCCAGCTTAAGCCGATGCCCCATCTCTCGGCGTAATTCGCCCAATGCCATATCAACCAGCTCGGGCTTACCAGCGATAATAAGTAGCAGGTCTCCCATATTTGCTCCCAAACGCTGGGCTATTTCCCTAAGCTGGTCTAAGGTTAGGAATTTAGCCGCCACCGACCTTACCATTTCCGGGGTTAAATCGCTTAGACTACCAGCCGAGGTAGCTAATGACATAGTTACCAAGCCTTCAGCCCCGAGACCTTGCACCAGCTTAGTTAGTTCATCAAGCTGACTTCTACTATAACCAGCACAGCCTGGGGCAGATATACCCTTTACCTTACCTCCTCTAGCCAAAGCCGAACGGAAAACGGAAAAGTCGGAATGGGCGACAATGTCGGTCAGGTCATTCATCTCCAGACCAAAGCGCAAATCAGGTTTATCCGTCCCATAACGTTTCAGTGCCTCAGCATAGGTAAGACGCGGGAAGGGTTTAATAATCTCACAATCAGGCTTAATCGCCCCCATCATAGCGGTGAACAGCTCCTCAAGCAGGCTCAGGATGTCCTCCTCTTCAATGAAGCTCATTTCTAAGTCAAGCTGGGTAAACTCAGGTTGCCGGTCAGCCCGTGTATCCTCATCACGAAAGCACCGAGCTATTTGATAGTACTTCTCCACGCCGGCTACCATCAACAATTGTTTGAGCTGCTGCGGAGACTGAGGCAGGGCATAAAACTTGCCGGGATAAAGACGACTCGGCACTAGGTAATCCCGAGCCCCCTCCGGGGTGCTCTTAATCAGGATTGGTGTTTCTATTTCAATAAACCCTTTAGCATCCAAGAAATTACGAATAAACTTAATTACCTCGTGGCGAAGGAGAAGGTTTCTCCTCATCCGGGCTCGGCGCAAGTCAAGATAACGGTACTTGAGACGGAGGCTCTCTTCCACCTCAGCATCCTCACTTATATAGAAAGGCGGCGTCTTTGATGGGTTGAGTATTTCAGTATCCTGGGCAATAACCTCAATATCACCGGTAGCCAATTTGGGGTTTTCGGTTCCGGGAGGACGAGGGGCAACCTCACCACTAACCTTGACTACATATTCACTACGCATTTCACTAGCTATCTGGTGAGCCTGCTTTGAAGTTTCTGGGTTAAATACCACCTGAACTACGCCCTCCCTATCCCTCAGGTCAATAAATATTAACCCCCCATGGTCGCGCCGACGGTCTACCCAACCAGCCAGGGTTACCTTGGCACCCAGATGATTTTTGTTAAGCTCGCCACAACTATGACTTTTGAGCAAAATCATCCCCTTTTCTTAGCATTCTAAGCTATCAACTAAAGCTAGCTTCGCCACATTGGCTGAGCTACTGCTAGCGTTCTTAATTCATCAATAAATGCTTACCAACCCCTCAGTAAGGCATCGTCGGCATAGTTCTCAGCCAGGTCAAAATGGCGGTGCCAAGCACAGCGAACATAATGCCGAAAATTATAGCGTATATCCCCAAGCTAATTAGGAATATCCTCCAAAACAGCCCCCAAGCTAACTGCCAGGTCGGTTTAACCACCACTTTCTCCATTTATCATTTGCCTCCTCTTTGTTTTAATAGCCAGTATTCTAGGCTATCGGCTAAAGCTAGCCAGCTAGCTTCAATGATATTGGTTGAGCTACCGACGGTTCGCCACTGTTTAACCCCGTCGCTGGACTCAATAAGGACACGAACCTGAGACTCGGTGCCAACGCTTTCTTCCAGGATGCGAACTTTATAGTCAATTAGCTTGACTTGAACCAAACTGGGGTAGAACTGCAATAGGGCTTTGCGTAATGCCCCATCCAGGGCGTTAACCGGGCCATTACCTTCAGCGGCAGTATGTATAATTTTGTTGCCTACTTTCACCTTTACCACTGCCTCAGATAGCATTTCTTCCAGACGCTCCAAAGTCGGTGGGCGCCGCCGCCTCTCAACCACCACCATAAAATCGACCAGCTCAAAGGGTGGTTTATAATCTGGGTTAACCCGACGGACTAATAGCTCAAAGGAGGCTTCAGCATTCTCATACTGGAAGCCACGGCTCTCCAGCAACTTAACCTGTTCCAGCAGCTTCTGGGCTTCCTCACCTTTCGGCGGCAAATCTAGACCCATCTCCTTCGCCTTGTACAGGATATTCCTCTTACCCGATAACTCAGATACCAGTGCCTTTGGTTGATTACCTACTCGGGCTGGGTCTATGTGCTGGTAGCTCTCCGTCCACTTAGCCAAGGCTGAAACATGAAGCCCAGCCTTATGAGTGAAGGCGCTGGAACCCACGTAAGGCATAGAGGTATCGGGGACAAGATTAGCCAATTCACTCACGTAGCGCGATACTTCAGTTAATTTGGCTAGCTGCTCATCAGTAACACAATGAATGCCCATTTTGAGCTTCAAATCTGGGATAATAGAACACAGGTTGGCATTCCCACAACGTTCACCATAGCCGTTAATCGTCCCCTGAACCTGACTAACCCCAGCGTTTACTGCAGCCAGGGTATTAGCCACCGCCAATTCACCATCATTATGAGCATGGATACCCAATGGCACGGTAGTTATCTTCTTGGCAGCCCCAACAGTGGTGGTTATCTCATTGGGTAGTGAGCCACCATTAGTATCACACAGTACCAAGCAACTAGCCCCGGCTTCAGCCGCTGCCTCCAAAACACGCAGAGCGTAGCTCGGGTTAGCCTTAAAACCATCAAAGAAGTGTTCAGCGTCAAAGAAAACGGTAAGCCCCTTTGCCTTGAGATAGGCTATTGAATCAGCAATCATGCCAAGGTTCTCCTCTAGGGTGGTTTCTAATACCTTGGTGACCTGTAGCTCCGAGCTTTTACCAACGATAGTAACTACCCCTACCCCGGCACTAGCCAGAGCCTGGAGGTTAGCGTCGGTTTCTGTCTTAGCCTTGGGTCGTCTAGTGCTACCAAAAGCAACCAGCTTGGCATGGGAAAGGGTCAAGCCCCGAGCCTTGGTGAAGAACTCAATATCCTTAGGATTAGAGCCTGGCCAGCCACCCTCTATAAAGTGGATGCCTAACTCATCAAGCTTCCGGGCAATGTTTAGCTTATCAACCACCGAGAAGGAGATGCCCTCTTTCTGTGCCCCATCCCGAAGTGTAGTATCATAAAGCTGAACTGATGACAATTTTCAGCCCTCCGCTTTCTCATCCATTATATCATAGGTGCGATAACCTTTATCTAAGACCCCATTAATTAAAGGCAACATCACCATACTGACATATCTTCAAGGTATCCTAAGAAATTGCCCCGCCTATCCAGTCAGAAGCGGCTTCGCCACTTTGGTATCGCCTCTGGGTTTACCACGAACTTCGGAACCTCGCCCCGCAGGGCACTAAGGCAATCCTCCATCTGTACAATAGGTAGCTGCCACGTGACTTCTGGGTTCAAGGCAGCGGCGTGAGGGGAGTATAGCGTCTTAAAGTAAATGTCTTCGCTGAGGAGGGGATTATCAGGCTGGGGAACCTCTGGTTCAAAGACGTCTAAGGCGGCACCGGATATCCAATTTTCTTTCAGAGCCCTAGCCAGTGCCCCGGCATCTATCAGGCTCCCTCGGGCGGTATTCACCAGGTAGGCGCTAGGTTTCATCATCCTAAGTTGAGCTTCGCCTATAAGCCCCCTCGTCCCTGGAGTCTCTACGGCATGAAGGGTTACAAAATCTGACTCCTTAAGCAGGGTCTCCAGGTCAGTGAGTTCCACCCCCAACGCTCTAGCTTTTTCAGCGGGAACATAAGGGTCAGCAGCGATAAGTCTAACCTCAAAGGGACGAAGGAGCTGGGCGACTCTGGAGCCAATCCTGCCTAGTCCCACGATGCCCACAGTTTTGTTTCGGAGGAGCGTGGTGGAAACGCTGCGCCATAGACCGAGGCGAGCGTTGCGGTCAGCAAGCTTAAGCTTATTGGCTAGTGCCAGGAGCATACCTACAGTAAACTCAGCTACCGACAAGTACTGCAATTCAATTGGGGTGTTGGTGACCAAAATCCCTAAATCAGTGGCAGCCTTAACGTCTATGTCGCCCACCCCGATAGCCCTCTTGGCGATGACCTTCAATTTTCTCCCTGCTTCTATAACCCGGCGGGTTATGTGCCCATCTCCGGTAGATATCATGATGGCATCCATATCCCGGACTTTCTCCACTAATTCTTCCTCAGTATAGTGCCAGGGGTCGGTAAATAAGCGTCCTAGCGTTACCTCACACCCTGCCGCCTCAAGGGCACGCACTATATCTTCCCGACCTTCATCCCTGCCGGTGAACCATACCTTCCATTGTGGCTTGCCCACTTCTCACCTCCATCATTTGGCTCTATTAATGCTCAGCTACCCTTTTAGCCACCAAGTCCCCCATCTCTCTGGTTCCTACCTTTGTCTTCCCTTGGCTCATTATATCATAGGTGCGATAACCCTCTTTTAAGACCTCATCAATTGCACCCTCAACTGTCTGCGCCTCCTTGGCTAAACCTAAGGAATAGCGTAGCATCATAGCGACGCTAAGGATAATAGCCAGAGGGTTAGCCATATTAAGCCCGGCGCGGCGTGGGGCACTGCCATGAATCGGTTCATAGAGACCAAATATATTAACCCCCTCCCGCGGCACTCCAGCCAGGCTAGCTGATGGTAGCATCCCCATAGAACCAGCTAGCATTGATGCCTCATCGGAAAGGATGTCACCAAACATATTCTCGGTAACAAGAACATCAAAGTATATTGGGTTCTGGATTAGCCGCATAGCACAGGCATCAACAAACATATGCTCCAGTTCAACATCGGGGTATCCCTCCGCCACCTCCGTAGCCACCTGACGCCATAGCCGGGACGACTCCAGTACATTAGCCTTATCCACCGATACCAGTTTTTTACGCCGACCCCTTGCCAGCTCAAAGCCAACCCTAACAATACGCCCAATCTCCTGCTCCGAGTAGGTCAGGGTGTCGGTAGCCCGCCGACCACGAGATGTCTGCCACTGCCTTTTGGGTCGGGCGAAGTAGAGACCACCGGTAAGCTCACGAACAAATATGAAATCCACCCCAGTAATAACCTCCGGCTTCAGGTTAGCAGAATCAACCAACGTCGGAAACACCTTGACCGGACGCAAGTTAGCAAACAGTCCCAACCCTTTTCTTAATGCCAAGAGACCATCTTCAGGGTGCACCTTAGCTTTGAGGTCGTCCCACTTAGGACCACCCACCGCCCCAAGCAATACCGCATCACTATCTTGACACATCTTCAGGGTCTCCTGGGAAAGGGCTACCCCAGTCTCATCAATAGCCACCCCACCCACCAGCCCATAGTGCAAATTGAAGTTGTGCCCAAATCTCTTGCCTACCGCCTGCAGGACTTTGACCCCCTCAACAGTAACCTCAGGACCAATACCATCACCAGGCAAAACAACCAGGTTAAATTCCACCTAAGACCTCCTAGTTGGTTTGTTAACCTCACCCCCTATCCCCCTCTCCTTGGAAAGGGGAGGGGGAAGAGGTTTTTAAGAGAGGGGGCAAAGCCCCCTCTCTTTACTTATACTCCCCCTTCCCTTAATAAGGGAAGGGGGTCAGGGGGATAGGTTACTAGATAATTCTTAATCTCCTTTTGGTATATTCAATCAGCCCGCCGGCTGAAATCAGCTTATTCATAAAATCAGGGTAAGGCTTGGCAGCAAACTCCCTACCTGTGGTCAGGTTTCGTATCCTGCCGCTAGAAAGGTCAACCTCCAAAATGTCGCCTGCCTCAGTCTTATCCACCGCTGCCTCACACTCAAGCAAGGGCAAGCCAATGTTTATAGCGTTACGGAAAAAGATACGGGCGAAGGTCTTGGCGATAATACAGGATATTCCAGCCGTCTTAATTGCCAGCGGGGCATGCTCCCTAGATGAGCCGCAGCCGAAGTTAGTCGTTGCCACAATTATATCCCCCGGCTCAACCCTATTAACAAAATCAGGGTCTATATCCTCCATACAGTGCTTCGCCAGCTCCGCCGGCTCAGACACATTCAAATACCGCGCCGGTATGATGACATCGGTATTAACATTAGCCCCGTATTTATGGACTTTACCTTTGAGCATCAATTAATAACCTCTGTGTTTCTTAATGTTACCAACTCCAGCTCTCAGCTAAGAACTTGATCCTAACATGCTTGACCTCGGCATCTTCAATGTAACGTTGTTTGTCTTTCTCACTCATCTTCCAACTATCGATAGCTCGCCCCTCCTGACCACGATATTTACTATCATAATTGTCCAGGCTTGTGAGATAAACATCGGCAAAGTTTGTAGTTTCCACATAAATGGCTATCCACGGCTCACAAGCGAAGGCTTTGCAAGCATCTAATAATTTTTGTCGGTCTTCCTTTTTGCTATAGAATACATACACTGGAGCTACCTCTTTCCCAATATTCCTTGTTCTTGATTTTACAGTAATGCCAAGCCGCTGGCTTGTAGAAGGATTATAGGCGATAATATCGATCCCAGTATGATCAACAACCATAACCTCAAAGCCTGAACGAGATAGCCAGTTGCATACCAGGCTTTCTCCAAAGTCGCCTATTATCTTCTGGTGTCTTGAACTTTTGACGATGTCCATATGCGCCTTTATAACTCCTCTGAATTGACAGCCCTACGAGCTAAAATTCCACCAGAGCCTTCTCAAAGTCCTTTACTTTCGGGGGCTTTTTGCCTTTGGCAGGTTCAATGGTGTGCCCCTCTTTCTCTAAGTGGGCGGCTTGGGCGGCTACGCCGCCAGGAAGTTTCTCATTAAGACTGCCATCGTCCCTGATTACCCGCCAGTAGGGTGTTATTTCGCTCCTCCCTATTTGCAAATCCTCCTCGGCGGCTTCAGCGGCGATGCGAACGAAAATCCCGGTGGTGAGGGGGCAGGTAGAATCAGCTTCAAAATCCTTTGCCAAGCGCGCCCTGATTTGATTTATCGTAACCAGCCTCCCCTTCTCCACCTTTCGTATCAACCCATCAACAAGAAGCGGCGTGGCTACCAGAAGTTTCCTGCCGCCAAACCTCTTCTCCCACTTTGGCGGACCACTAACTACTTTAGGTAAACCCTCCGGGGGATTCTCCAATTTCTCTCGCCAGGTTTTGCGTGTTTTAACCATTGAACCTCACCCCCTTAATTATAATAACCCTATCCCCTTTATCCCCTTCCCCTTGATAAGGGGAAGGGGAATCAGTTGTTTGAGAGAGGCTCCGCCTCTCTCTGATTCTCCTTTTTCGGTGTGGAAATGCCCTCAGGACAAGGGGCGGCTTAAAACACCAGTCGCATCCAGCATAGGGTTGCCTTTCCCATAATAAACACCCTGTCCACACTAAACCCCTCTTTTAAGTACAGATTAAAGGCAGGCGAATTACGGTCGGCAACCA
>Ga0315314_1004129_pt1 | contig 11024 bp, 10 predicted proteins | sample TDP9_MG_FD_203631 | JGI IMG/M metagenome (GOLD analysis project Ga0315314, IMG submission 203631) | Freshwater sediment microbial communities from Lake Towuti, South Sulawesi, Indonesia - TDP9 | ecosystem: Environmental > Aquatic > Freshwater > Lake > Sediment | place: Indonesia: South Sulawesi... | reverse complement strand
TTCAGAGACTAGACCAGGCTTCGGACAGGTTCACTGAACGCGACAAATCAATCTTCATTCGAATCGTTGAAGCCTACACAAAACACGACATGCCACGCGCCAGCGTCTTCGCCAACGAACTGGCAGAGATACGCAAAATGGAAAAAATGATAATGCACGCTCGCTTAGCCCTAGAACAAATAGTGCTGAGACTCAAGACTGTTTCAGAACTCGGCGACGTAGTCACCACACTGGCTCCAGCAGTCGGAGTGTTGCGCACTGTCAGAAACGGAATGGCAAGCATCTTTCCAGAGGCCGAGAGAGAACTAGGGCAAATCGGAAACCTGCTCAGTGGAATAATAATAGACGCTGGACAGAGCACAGGCTTAACCATCAACTTCGAGACAGCAAATGACGACGCACAAAAAATCTTAACAGAAGCAGCCACCGTAGCCGAACAGAAAATCAAGGAAAAGTTCCCAGAGCTACCAGCTGGAATGCCCAGCCTTGGCGAGAAGGCAGCTACACCAGGAACTCAGACGTGACCTTGGTGTGCACTATGGATATGAGAAGGTGAAAACATGTCCAAGCCTTCCAACTTTTTTCTGTACATCGGCAAACCAGTGAAAGACGAGTACGGAAGAGAGGTCGGCAAGATAGCATCGTTCGCTGTTAACCCCAACGGTCGAGTAAGCGGAGTCTTCGTGGAACACGGCGACGGCGAATTCCTGCGTTACCCAAGTGAACAATTCAATGTAGACGGTGAAGACGTGACTTTATCGCCCTCAATAAAAATGAGGGTTAAGGCTCTATGCGACGAAATTCCTTTAATCTGGCGAAAGGACCAAGCCCTGAGCGAACTCGTCGAGAAAAAGAAGGTTCCTTCCGAGCTGTTTAACGAACTTCACAAAAACTTCGAAGGCGCCCTGAGCCAACTCAAAGTGGACGCTCAAGCCACCCAGGATAGTATAGACAAGCAGATTTCAAAATGTAATGGGCAGATTAGAGAACTCAATTCAGCCCTCATCCACCTAGAGATAGAACGCGAAATCGGCAGAATAGACGAAAGCTCCTACCAAACAGCAATGGAAATGATAAAGGAAGGACTTAAACAAACCAACAACGAAAAGAACGACCTAGAATCCATGCGTAATCAGGTATCAAACCTACTTTTAGGAGATTCACAAACACCAGCAATTAAAGAACCCCCAGCAAGTTCAGCTCAATCTCCAACGCTTCCTGAACCCCCCGTAGTTGTCCACGTGAAGAGTGCGACAAAGACGGCTACTTAGGCTCGAGTTAACTCGAGACCATGGGAGCGTGGAGGCGTGAATCTAACTAAGATTCTTCAGCCTCCACAACCAATAGGGGAAACTATTTTTCAAGCAGTTCGCAAACTGAGAATTCAACGCTTTAAACTCGAGCAGGCTACAGTTCGTCTGCGGGAAAGAGACCGAGTTCTGTTTGAAGCTTGCGTGAGGGAGATTAAAAACAAGCGCCAAGAAAGAGCTGCAATTTGTGCCAACGAGTTGGCTGAAGTTAGAAAACTGCTCAACATGGTAATTCAGTGTCAACTCGCTCTTGAGCGCATCATCTTACGGCTCGAGACAATCAAAGAAGTAACCGAAATAATGGCTGACTTGCGTCCTGCGCTTAGAAGTTTGCACGTTATAACGAAGAATCTCATCAACGTCATGCCCGATGTGGCTCAAGAACTAGAAAATGTGAACGACAGCATAAGTGAAACCTTAGCTATGACGCGATTCAACTCGCCTGAGGCAATAGCGCCCCTCACAGTTAATACTCAAGCGAGTGAAGACATTTTAAAAGAGGTTTCAACCGTTCTTGAAGAAAAGCTCACTCAACAGCTTCCCGCTCCCCCTGCTTCTATCGCCGAAGAGAAGATGCAATCTCGGGAAAACGTGAAGAAACAGATGATTGCTGTTGCAGCCACATGTTCAGAAGTCACTCAGCCCACTCAATCAGGAGAATCTGAATCTTACGTGACATACAAGGACCTGGAGCTTCAGCGTGTTTCCTTCACGATTCAGCGTCAGTCTTCATTGGAAGACCTCATCTTGGGCTATGCCAAGAACAAGGGTGAAATCGATGTTGTCCAGTGCGCGCTCGAATTAAACATCCCACTAGACGAGGTTGAGCAAACACTGGAAAATCTAGACAAGAAGCGAAGAATAGTTATTCAGAGGTGACGGTTTTGAGCGCTTCTTCTGAGTTGGAAAAAGGGGCTACCAATTACGCCATTGAGGCCGTTCGATTGGATAAACAGGGCTCCAAGGGAATGGCTATTACCATGTATCAGAAGGCGATTGAGACTCTGCTTAAACTGGTTCAATTGTATCCCGATTATGGTTTGAACAAGGTTTACATTCAACGAGCAATGGCGTATCAAGAGAGAATCCGAGCCATACAGGGAGTGGGAGGCTCATTCGAACCGCAAGTCAGCGAAGAAAAGCCGACTGAAGAGGAGGCGGCGACACCTCCAACTGAAGGGGCTCGAAAGGCATCCTTTGACGAACTGGTACTCAAAGAGAAACCCAACGTGAAGTGGGAAGAAGTTGTTGGTTTGGAGCAGGCTAAGAAAGCCATCAAAGAAGCCATCGTCTATCCAGTTCAAAGACCAGACCTGTTCCCACTCGGATGGCCCAGAGGCATACTGCTCTTCGGACCGCCAGGCTGTGGAAAAACCCTGCTGGCTGCTGCTGTTGCAACCGAAATCGACGCCACCTTCGTTTCGGTAGACGCAGCGTCTATCATGTCAAAGTGGCTCGGCGAAGCGGAGAAAAACGTAGCCGCGTTGTTTGGATCTATTAGGAAGTCGGCGATGGAGGGACGCCCAGCCATTGTTTTCATTGACGAATTGGATTCACTTATAGGAAAGCATTCTAGCGAAGTTGGCGGCGAGGTGCGAATGCGCAATCAGTTTTTGAAGGAGATGGACGGCGTCATAGACAAGGGTAAAAATATTCACGTGTATGTTATTGGGGCTACAAACAAGCCTTGGGACCTCGACTGGCCGTTTATCCGACGTTTTCAGAAGCGCATTCTTGTTCCTCTGCCCGATTACAACGCCCGCCTGCGTATGTTTAAACTCTATACAAGTCATCTTGTCTTGGCGCCAGACATGGACCTTTACGGCATAAGTCGAATGTCTGAAGGTTTCTCGGGCAGCGACATCAGAGACGTGGCACAATCAGCCCACCTTAGCGTTGTGGGCGAATTCTTTGAGTCTGGGCAAGCCAAAGACAAGCAAGCTCAGCCAAGACCTATTTGCATGGACGATTTTAGGGGCATCTTAGAGGCGAGGAAACCAAGCGTCTCACCAGATATGGTTTCCTCTTACAACAGATGGTTCGAAGCATTCAAGGCTCTGTAATTCAAGCTCTCGCAGTCACAGAGGAGACACAAAAAGTGCCGAGAAAAGGCACAGGGCGAGTAGAGGAGACCTTACCTCAAGATTGGAGAGGTTTGGATAGGTCTGCCAGTTTATTTTGCAAGAAAAATAAACTCCTTTCTCTCTCTGGGCAGACCTCCTGACCCCAAAAAATTGAGGCTAGTCTCCTCATTTAGCTAGTGTACCAAGTTTAAGAGTTTTGTGAAAAAATCTTCTATTCCCAATTGATTTTGTGCAGTGGGCTTTCGCGTTGTCTATGGGTTGTGATCTGTTCCCTCAAGGTTTTGTTGTCTGTTTTGCTTCTGAGTTTTTGGAGTAGTTCGCCTAAGTGAGAGAATATTGGCAACAGTCTCTTCGATTCTCGCGTTATAATCCATCCACTTTTGGATATGGATTACAAGCACTCTCATCATTAAGGATAGCATCATCGTCATCACTCCCATTGATAAGATGACCGCGCCAAATCCAGTGTACGGTTCCATTAAAAGCATGGAAAACCCGCTGGCAAGCATTATGACAGCCACGGACATCCCTGCCCAAAATGCTTCTTTCTCGTTTGTCATGGTGTCACCTGTATTTTCTAGGTTGATTTGAAAGAATATTTAACTTGTGCGAATTGTGGATACGAATTAAAAGTTAACCTTTTTGGTTTCTTTTTGGTATAAATTTTAAGTCTTTCTATTCTTGTTCAATCTTTATGGAAATGTTTTCGTCTCCCTTGATGGAGGCTTCCTTCAAGGTTGAAGTCATCGATAAAATAACGCTTCGCATAAACTTCTGAACAAAGGGGTTGAGAGACAAAGTTTTTCGATTGATTTGAACATTGAGTGAGTCTTTAAGCGCTCTTCTCTTCTTTATGGTAGGTCCAATTCTTTTGTCAACAATTTCTATCAGTTTTTGCGGCTCTCTTAGCACATCGATTTTAGGGATTTTAACCCCTTCCACTTTTATCGCGGCAGAACCTTCAAAAACTAGTATGGGCCTTAAAAATTTTAGGTTTTCAGAAACCTCTCTCAAACTTTTTACAGTAACCACCTTGGGTATAGATGGGTTTTTTGACACGAGTCTTCTGAAGCCTTCTAGAATCAGGATGTCAGCTTCATTTTCGCATTGTTCAACAAGCACTCTCAAATCGTGTTTAGCAGTGTCGACTTTTTTGATCGTTGTCAACTCGTTTGGCGCTACGCATATTATGGTTTTTGCTCCAGCTTGGGCGTGTCTCCACGTGTCCTTTCCTTTAGTGTCTATGGTGAAGTCTGCCTCCGAAATGTGTTTAGCTGTGGCGACTCTGTATCCCTTCTTGGTCAATCCTCTAACTAGGACTTCCACTGCGGTCGTTTTGCCTGACCGTTTGCTCCCCACAACGGCAATAATTGGCATCTGAATCATGACTTTCCCAGCATTGGTATCTGTTAGTCTTTAGTTATTTACGCTTTCTAAAGAGAGCAAACCACCTTTCTCATATAAGTATTCAAAGCCATTCTCAAACAATCCTGTTATTTCTGCTAGTAACCGCTAACTTATGGCACACTTGTTTATCAATCATGTTATTGGAAAATGCAGTACAGCATTCTGTAATAGGCGGCGCATCATAGGATGATCAAAATCGCTTGGGAAATGCCCCATTTGTATGTAGACCCCAAAGTCGCCTCGACTCCAAACGAATGGCCCGAAATCTCTGTTTTTAATAACAGTTACAATGTCTGGTGATGTGACTAGCGCATAATAGACTTCGTCGTTCTCAATGGTGAAATTGGAGACTCCTTCACTCAAGTAGTGTGTGGAGTTGACAACCACAAGAAAATTGTCTTCAATTCCATCGAGAAGAGGAGGCTTGCGACTGGTGCTGACATCCCCCAAGTATCCTCCCACATAATCCGTTAAAGGTATAATGTTATAGTTTGGATCCGTGTTAGCTCGATTTGGGTCGTATATGCCATGATGAACAACAACCAACATGTGACCTGACTCAGCGAAGTTTATCAGATCCGCAATACGTTCATAGGAGAGCAACGTAGTATAACCGGGCTCGTTGTGTTGATAAAGCACTACTGAATCAAAGTTTGCTTCAAGGTTCGCCAACGTGAGATTGCTTGGGTCTGTTGCAAGAACTGCAGCAATACGAGGATCCTGCTCAAGTGCCTCAATAATCTCATTGCCATGCACGAGCATGACGCCACCAAAGTCCCAAGCATAAACTAAAACTCTTGCGCTTTCTCGTTGAAAATGCTGGTTTTCAGCCAAATCCTTAAGAAAATTGTAGGAATGGGTTAGATTGGAATAAGCTTGGCTTAGTTGTTCATAGTTCGCCAAAAGTTCTGAACAGGACTCGTTTAAATTAACGTATTTCTCTGAGATATCTAGGTAAGAAGTGTCCAGCTCGGAATACTTGCCTTCCAACGAGGCAAACCGTATTTGAAACTGAAGATAAAAGCCACCAAACAACACAGCTAACAGAATGATTGAAATGGCCATGACTATGAAAACTTTCTGCATTGCCAATCCCGTGCCCTTGATAATAGCCATTGATTAATTTAATGTTGAGCACGCATTATATTTCTTTTGTTTTGTATTAAATTTTTCAATTTTATGGGTTGTATCCTTTTAGAATAGCCAGTGCCAAAACCGCAGATGTAATGTCGGCTGTTGTTCCAGGGTTAAGACGATGCGCAGGGTCACGCAGTTTTGTGTCAAATTTTAGGAGAATTTCTCTGCCTTCGAGTGTTGTCAAACCGCCGTTTTCTAACACTTTTTTAGCTTGAACTAAAATCTCTTTGGCGCTAGGCATTCCTGTTTTCCTTGAGATAAGTGTGTCAGGTATTTCAGACAAAATCTTGAGAAATGTATGCACGGTTGCTATGTTGATGTCTTTTGTTTCTTCGAGTTGCTGAGTAAAGAATGGATAACCAATGTCAAATGTGATGTGATAATCATTAACCCATTCTGAGGAGATGAAGTCCCAAGGAGCAGAGATTTTGAATACTTCGTAGAGACTAACATTGTCCTCGAGGATTTCCTTTTTGGAAGCAGCGTTGGTCACGTCGAGTTTGGGAGTTTTGCCAAGCCCGCCTGGTTGAGCGATGTTTATGGCTTCGTAAACGTTTACGGTGTCTTCTGGTGAGGTTGACTTTACTACCAACTTTATGCTTTTTCGCAGGTGTTGAATTGAAAACTTGCCTTCTGCAAGGGCTTTTCCCGCTGCAACCGCAACTGGCAGAAGAAGAATAATTGAACCCAAAACCGTGTTTCCACCCTTCTGCCAAAAAGACACGCTTTCAACTGCTTCTTTTATTATTTTTCCAACTCCAACCCTTTCAAAATCAACCTTTCCACGATGCACTAGTACACCCTTTTCCGCAGCACGTTTGAAGTGGGGTCCTAATGCAACTGCTGAAGCCAAAAAATGCTCGTATCGGGTTTCTTCAAAATCTGCGGTTCTGTGAACATTGCCAGGCTTGGGATAGGCGCTCACCTCCAACAGAATAGCGAGTTGCAGGCATTCTGAAACGTATTCAGGAATGTTTTTCGACTTTTTTTGCTTCATCGTGATGCGTGCTCCGTTTTTCCTCATATCATTATGCGTCTAATTTAAATAGACGTTGTGTAAAAAACTACACAGCATCTCTCAAATGGAGAACCAAAATGAAGCTAACAACCAAAAACATTGCTCTGATGGCTATCTTTGCCGCGTTATATTACGTAGCATCGCTCATATCTCCTTTCATCCCGGCTGTGGGTATTTCTGAAATAACAATTAAACTAGAAGCGTTATTGGCATCCATTTTTGGCTTGCTATTGGGACCCTACCTGGGATTTTTGACAGCTTTCTTGGGAGCATTCGTGACATGGATTCTTCCCCCTAGCGGAGGAATATCGTACGGTTTGCCTTTCTTGATGGCTCCTCCTCTAAACGCTTTGGTTGTCGGTTTCATTTTTTACAAAAAGTGGAAATACGCCTTTGTGGTCCTCGCCTCTTTGATTGCGGCGTTTTGGTTTCTACCGCCGTCGCAACCACTCTCCGAATTTTGGTATGTAGGCTTCGCCACGACTTGGGACAAAATCATAGCTTTGGCTCTTATCTTTCCTGTTGTAAAACTGGCTAAGTTCAAATCGTTGATATCGCAGGCGGTGTTCTACTTTTTGTTGGCTTTCATTGGAAATCAGGCTGATAACATGTGGGGTGCAGACATTTTTGCGGTTCCAGTCGTTTATGAAGGGATATTCGGGATATACGACATAGAAGCAGTCAGATTTCTTTTTGTGGTGAGCCCTTTCATATACCCCGCAATAAGGATTATTCAAGCCATAATAGTTATGGTCATTGCGGTTCCGCTTATCAAAGGCTTAGAAGCTAGCAATATAGTTCCTCTTAAAGAGTCAATTGTTGCCTAATTAAAATGCATGTGGATAAGTATGAAGGCTCGGGAAGGCGACATCATCGAAACCTTCGACGGCAATATTTTTGACGTTAAGGGCTTGGTTCATCCACCAGACAAAGTCATAGCCTTCATTCGTTTCACGCCTGACCCGAAGGGCGAAAGAAAAAGAGGGGGAGTAAAATATCGCAAGGTCTATCCACTTCACGAACGATACGAGCTGCTTCGGAAAAAGTTTTCTCAGTATTTGGTTTATGACTCTGTTTTCAACGAGTGGCTCTGCGAGGTTCCAATTGAAGCAATAAAGCGTCACTATGACCCAGCTGAATTTTTGCATAAACTTCACCGAAAAAGAAAACTGAACCCACTTGAAACAGTAACGCTACATTTTGCAGAAATGTTCAAGGAAAGCGCTGATGTTTCGTGGAATGCGCTGGGGTTCTCTGGTTCGTTGCTTGTTGGATTGCACATGCCTCAATCGGACATTGACCTTGTCGTTTACGGGTCACAAAACTCCTATGCCGTTTATGATTCACTCAGAACCTTAATGAATGACAAAAGCAGCTCAGTCAAATCGTACACCACAAAAGAGCTAAGGCAACTGTTCGATTTCCGTTCGAAGGACACTTCCATGCCTTTCGAAGATTTTGTTCGAACCGAGTCTAGGAAGGTGTTGCAGGGCAAATTTGAGGCTCATGACTATTTTATCCGTTGTGTGAAGGACTGGAACGAGACAAACGAGCAATATGGCGCAGTTCGTTATCAACCTGTGGGATACGCCAAAATCAAGGCAACAGTCACAGATGACTCCCAGATGATTTTCACACCATGCCACTACAAAATCGACAATGTCGAAATTGTTGAAGGACCAAAAATGCAACGAATTCAGGAGATAGTTTCTTTTCGCGGCAGGTTTTGTGAACACGCAAGAAACGGCGAGAACGTGACGGTTCAGGGCAAGATTGAAAAGGTGCAAAGGAAAGGCGAAAAAGAATTTTATAGAGTGTTGTTGGGAAACAAGGTCTCAGATTTCATGTTTCCGATGTGGAAAAAGTCCATTAAGGCTTAGCAGCTTTCAGCACCTGTTCGTAATAGCGGGGTCCATAGGTTAACGTGATCTGATGAAACGTTTTCGCTGAAGTGATAACCTGTTCAAGGCTTCCTTCCACGTAAACTTCTTCGTCTCTTTCTGCCTGCATTCTAAACTCCTCAACGTAGGAGAGGATTCGTTGAACATCGTCTGCTTTCACGCTTTCTAAAATTCTCTTGATTTCAATTTCATATATTGAAGGCATGAAGGGCGCTTCACGAGCATCTTTTACTTGGGCAACCGCCTTAACCCAGCCCTTTTTTAATATTCTTGTTCGTGAATCGTACTCGTTGTGGATGTCACCCCATTGTTTAACGGGTTCAAACTCGGTTTTGATGACTCTGCGGCTCCTTTTGTCTTGAAAAAGTGCGTAAATTGCTTTCCTTCTTTGGTGCCAGCAGTATTCTTTTGGGCTGTAGTTGACGAACCTCCAACCTCTACTCTTCTCCTTAACCGCTTTTTCGGTTTCAAACTCATTCCGCAAAGGCGAAGACCTCTCACTGTACATGGTTTCCAAAGCCTCTTGCAACCTTCCAAGTTTTGCTCCACCGTACACAACAAGGTCGAGGTCAGAGAATCGTGGGTGATAAAAACTGTGGAGAAGTGAACCGAACACTCCGAAATCATCGTAAGACAGCTCAGTCTGTTCAAGCATCAGGTTTGAGAGTGTTTGCAAGGCTTGGTGAAGACTGTCGCCTTTGCGAGGCTTGATCCTCAGCATCTTTGGAAATGTCTCGTCTGGTCTTCGGATTTCAGTTATTTGGTTTGTATGAACTCCCACAAAGCGCATCTGGAGTGGAGCGTGCCAAACCGTGTATTGAGGATACTTCTCAGCTACAAAGCGTAAGCCTTGGTCTGAGTAAAACTTGTAATAGATTTGTCTTCCTTTTTGGCGAAGTGCTCGGGGGTTTTCTGATTCAAAAATTGAAGCTGGTGCATATTCCACGTCACAAATGGGGGCTTCTGGCGGGTGAGTATAACCGTAGACTCTGAAGATTAAGCCCTCTTGAGTTAGAACAGCGTCTCTGTCCCTCAGCCTCATACTTGTCAAATTATCTTTCCTCTCTTTGTATTCAAGGGGAAACATACCTCTTTTAAGCTGAGATAAAATATATTTGAACGTTCAAAAGGGTTAGGTTTATGCGAAAGTTCAGAGACCGCGACTTTCTGCGAACCAAAGAAGGATTCCTCTTCTGCGTGGTCGGACCGTATCATCCTCCCAACCGAGTTATATCATATCTAAAGTATGTTCCAGCTAGGCTGGGAAGCTGGGGTAAGGGCATATGGCGGTTCAAACGAGTTCTACGAGACTACACCATTCCCAGCCTGCTAGAAACCTTCAGTTTGCTTGAGAGGGATTATCCGCACTATCTTTTCTACTCGCCCTTCTACAACATTTTGATGACCGCCGTACCCCTTGAATTCGTTACAAAACATTACAAACCCGAAGAAAAACTGGCTCAACTCATAACTGCAAAACGCCCTGACGTATTACAGAAAAAGGTGACGAGATTTGCCTCGTTCTTGTCTGAGAAAAGCGGCGTCTCTGCTGAATTCTTTGGAGTGACAGGCTCGATATTACTCAACATTCACCGCTTGGAGATTTCAGACATCGACCTAACCGTCTACGGCTTGAAAAATAGTATGGCTGTGAAACGTGTTTTGCAAGAAGTTTATTCTCAGCAAACCTCCAAAATCCGAAGATTTGAAGGCTCTGCTCTGAAGGCTTGGTGCAGAAAAAAGGCTGAGTTCTACCATTTGACGCTGGACGAAGCTCTACAGGTTTACAAGAGGAAATGGAACCTCGGCATCTTTGAAGACACCGAGTTCAGTGTCCACCCAACCAAGCTTGAGGAGGAAGTGGATGAGGAATATGCGGACAAGATTTACGAACCATTAGGCATCGTTGTGATGGGTGCAGTTGTGGTTGAAAACTCTGATTCCATTTTTTTGCCCGCTATCTATCATGTTCAAGACGCTAGGGTCATCAAGGGTCCGCAGGTTGCAGACATAGAGGAAGTTGTCTCGTATGAAGGATTGTACGGTGACATAGCCGAGGTGGGCGAAAGCATACTTGTAAAGGGAAAACTGGAACTAGTCATAGACAAAAAGAACCGACGAAAGTATCACCGGGTCGTAGTAGGCTCACCCGAAGGAAAAGGAACAG
>Ga0315314_1004128_pt1 | contig 11024 bp, 10 predicted proteins | sample TDP9_MG_FD_203631 | JGI IMG/M metagenome (GOLD analysis project Ga0315314, IMG submission 203631) | Freshwater sediment microbial communities from Lake Towuti, South Sulawesi, Indonesia - TDP9 | ecosystem: Environmental > Aquatic > Freshwater > Lake > Sediment | place: Indonesia: South Sulawesi... | reverse complement strand
GGGCCTGCCGGTGGGCGACGTCTTGCGCTATCTGATGTACGCCGAGGGCTACGGACAGTTCCCGCTGGGCCGTGAGAACTTCCTGCGGCTGCCGGCGGAGGTTCGCCAGGTGCGGTGCGGTCTCTGTCCGGGCTGCCCGGTCGTATGCCCGTTCGGCGTCAGGGTGGCCGAGCGCCTCAGCCGGGCACAGGAGCTTTTCGCCTGATGAGCCGCGGACTTGTCCCGCTTCTGGCCGCCGCCGGCCTCACCTTGGCGGCGCAGTCGCCCGATTGCGCGCTGCTGCCGGGATGGAGCCAGCACGGGCCCGCGCGAACGTACGTGGCCGACAATCTGTTCGACTACATCGACGGGAACGCCGAGGGGTATCTGCTTTACGGCTTCGTGCGGATGCAGGGAGTGAGCTGCAAGTCTGGCGAGGACACGGTCGTCTTCGACGTTTCCGAGATGGCCGATCCGGAGTTCGCCTACGGCATGTTCACGGCCAACCGCGATTCGCGCCGGCCGAGCGAAAAGATCGGCATGGCCGGCCAGGTGCTGCCGCGCAAGGCCACGTTCGTCAAGGACAAGTATTACGTCGAGCTGTCCGTCGATACGGACAAGGATCACAGTGCGCTGCTGCGCGCCTTTGCCCTGGCGATGGAGAAGCGCATCAGCGGCCGTACCGACCTGCCCGCGACCCTAGGCTGGTTCCTGACGGAGAAGCTGGCGCCCGACTCGGTCCGGCTGGTGCCGGAGAGCGTGCTGGGGCTGCGGCTGCTCCGGCGCGGCTACGTGGCGCAGTACGACTTCGGCAGGGGATTCATCGTCACCGAGACGTCCCCTGAGGAGGCCGCCGAAGTGATGAGCAAGTTCCGCGCCCGCATCGGGCAGACCGAACCGGCAAGAATCGCCGACGAAGGCTTTCAGGCCACCGACCGCTACCTCGGCCGCCTCTGCGTCTTCCGCAAGGGCCGCTATATCGGCGGCTTCGCCAACCTCAAGGAGGGGCAGGACGCCCTGGCGGTCAGCGCAGCGCTGGCAGGACGGATTCCGTAGGAACCGGGCATGCCTGAGGCGGGCCGGGCATGCCCGGCCCCTACGGGAGCACGGGCCGAAAGGCGGTCCGGCGGACGGTCTGTCCCCGGGAGGCCGGCAGCAGTTCAGCGATGGTGCGGCGGGCGAGGGGGTGCCGCAACTCGGGGGCCAGTTCGGCCAGCGGTTCCAGGACAAAGCGCCGCTCGGACAGCCGCGGGTGCGGGATGACGAGTTCGGGAGTCCTGACCACCGATTCGCCGTAGAAGAGAATGTCAATGTCGATCGTGCGCGGGCCCGCGCGAATCGTGCGCTTGCGGCCAAGCTGCTTCTCGATCCTCTGAATGCGCGCCAGCAGCAGCCTGGGGAACAGGTCCGTTTCCGCCTCCACCACCAGGTTGAGGAACCAGGGCTGGGACAAACGGTCGATCGGCTCGGTCTCGTAGACAGAGGAGGCGCGCAGGAGGTGGAGATCCGGCCCCTCCAGCAGCGAGACGGCCTGCTGGAGCATCTGCTCGCGATCGCCGACATTCGTGCCGAGCGAGAGGTAGACGCGCTTCACAGCGGCTAAAAAAGCGTTCTTTGCGTGCTGTCACGCATCCTGCGGGTCAGGCCGTAATACTCGAATGCGCGGTCGGTGGCCACGCGGCCGCGCGGCGTGCGGTCGATGAACCCGAGCTGGATGAGGTAAGGTTCGTAAACCTCCTCGATCGTATCCGGCTCTTCGTCGATGGACGCGGCGACCGTGTTCAGGCCCACCGGGCCTCCGCTGTATTTCTCCAGGATGGTGAGCATGATCTTCTGGTCGATTTCGTCCAGCCCGAAGCGGTCCACCTCCAGCAGGTCGAGCGCAGTGCGGGCAACCTGCTCGGTGACGCTCCCGTCGCCACGCACCTGGGCGTAATCGCGCACACGGCGCAGCAGGCGGTTGGCGATGCGGGGCGTGCCGCGGCTGCGGCGGGCGATCTCTTCCGCCCCGTCGTCGTCGATGACGACCTGCAACAGGCCGGCCGACCGGACGACGATCCGCTTCAGCTCCTCCACCGTGTAGTGGTTCAGCCGGAGCACCAGGCCGAAGCGGCCCCGCAGCGGCCCGCTGATCAGGCCCTGGCGCGTGGTGGCGCCGATGGCCGTGAAACGCGGGATCGGCAGCGAATGCGTCCGGGCGCCCGGGCCCGCGCCGACCAGGATGTCCACCCGGTAATCTTCCAGCGCGGCATAGAGCATCTCCTCGACATCCGGCATCAGCCGGTGGATCTCGTCGATGAAGAAGACTTGGCGGGCGCGGATGTGGCTCAGGATGCCGGTCAAATCGAGCTTCTTTTGCAGGATCGGGCCGGAGGTCTGCTCGAAGGCGACGCCGAGCTCAATCGAGATGATCGAGGCCAGCGTTGTCTTCCCCAGGCCGGGCGGGCCGTAGAGCAGCACGTGGTCCATGGCCTCGCCGCGTTGCCGGGCCGCCTCGATGGCAATGCCCAGGTTTTCCTTCAGCTTCGACTGGCCGGTGAACTCCCCCAGCCGCCGCGGGCGGAGGCTCGCTTCGAACTGCCGTTCCTCTTCCAGCGCCGAGGCCGAAACGATTCCCCTATCGCGCATTTTGTATCAGGTTACCGCACCAGCTCGAGCGCCCGCCGGAACAGCGGCTCGAAGTCAATCGGCGCCCCGGCGGCCCGCGCTTTGCGCACGGCGGACTCGGCCGCGACCGCCGCGCAACCCAGGTTGACCAGCGCAGAGAGGACGTCCTGCTCGACCGCGCTCAGGGCGGCCCGGCCGCCTGGCGGCGCCTCGCCGGCTTCGACGGAGGCCAGCGGCAGCTTGTCCCGAAGCTCGAGCACGATCCGTTCCGCCGTCTTCTTACCCACGCCCGGAATCCGCACCAGCCGGTCCGCCGCGCCGGCGCGGATGGCCGCGTATAGTTCGGGAATGGCCAGGCCGGAGAGCACCGTGATGGCCAGCTTCGGACCGATCCCGCTGACCGAAATCAGCCGCTCGAACAGCGTCTTTTCGTCTTGCGAGAGGAAGCCGTAGAGCGAGAGCGAATCCTCGCGCAGGTGAGTGTGGATGCGCAGCCGGACCTCGCGACCGGACTCCGGCAGCGCCGAGAAGGTCGAGATCGGAATCGTGACGTCGTAGCCGACGCCGCCCGCATCCACGATCGCCTGGTTGGGGTGCTTCTCCAGCAGCGTGCCGCGCAGATAAGCGATCATACAAGTTACCCTATTGTACATGGCCCGGCGCCGGTTCTTTGCGGCTGGCGGGCCCAAGCCGCGGTATCGTGGGCTCATGAGCGGTGGCCCGAACTTTCCCGACCTGAACCAACCCGTGCGGGAGCTGGCGCGCACCGACGCCGCCCGCCTGTATGAAACCGAGACCGTCGCCGGGAGCCTGGCGCGGCTTCGCAGCGAGCGAATCGGCGAGCGCATCATCTACTTCTATGTCACCGATGGCGCGGGCAGGCTGGTCGGCGTGGTGCCGACGCGCCGCCTGCTGCTGGCCGATCCCGCCACCCCGATTCGCGAGATCATGATCGGGCGGGTGATCTCGATCCCGGAAACGAGCACCTTCGGCGAAGCACTCCGGACGCTCACCAGGGAGCGCTTTCTGGCAGTTCCCGTGGTGGATGACGGCGGCGCCCTGAAAGGGGTCATCGACCTGGGCCACTACGCCGACGCGGTCGTGGATATCGAGCGCCAGGTGGAATCGGAGCAACTGTTCCAGCTCGTGGGCGTCCACATCGAGCAGGAACGCCAGGCAACCGCGCTGGGCGCCTTCCGCAGCCGGTTTCCCTGGCTGCTGTGCAATGTCGCGAGCGGACTGCTCGCCGCGCTCATCACCGGCGCGTTCACCGCGTCGCTCCAGGCGGTGGTGGCGCTGGCCTTCTTCATCCCGGTCGTTCTGGCGCTGGCCGAGAGCGTGGCCATCCAGTCGCTGGCCCTGGCGTTGCAGTCTTTTCAGCTTTCGGCACTGCCGAACGTGACCACCGGGGGCATCCTCCGCCAGACCACCATAGGATCGATTCTGGGTTCCGCGGGCGGATTGATCGTCGGAGCGGTGGCGCTGATCTGGCTGCGGTTGCCGGCACTTGCCGGAGTGGTTTTCGGCGGGCTGGCAATGGGCGCGCTCATCGGGGCGATGCTGGGCTTTCTGCTGCCCCGGCTTATTCACCGCTGGAAGCTGGATCCCAAGGTGGCCTCCGGACCGGCCGTGCTGGCGCTCACCGATCTCGGCACTCTCACCGCGTACCTCGGCCTGGCGGCCGCCGTCCTGTGAGTCTTCCGGCGCCCCGCGCCATGCCGTAGAGTGGTCTCTAGGACGGGTCCCCATGATCATCCTGGACGGCGAACAGTTGACGATCGAGCAGGTCCTGGCCGTCGCGAACCGGAACGAACCAGTCTCGCTTCATCCGCAGGCGATCGAACGGATGCGGCGCTCGCGGGCGGTCGTCGAGCGGCTGGCGTCGGGCGACGCGCCGGTTTACGGCGTCAACACGGGGGTGGGCCAACTGGCCGACGTCCGGATCCCCAGCGCTGAACTCGACCAGCTCCAGCGCAACGTGGTGCGCTCGCACGCCTGCGGGGTGGGCGAGCCGCTGGCCGGCGGGGAAGTGCGTGCGATGATGCTGATCCGCGCCAACGTGCTGGCCAAGGGCTTTTCCGGCATCCGGCCGGTGGTGGCGGAGCGGCTCTGCGAGCTGCTGAACCGCGGCGTGACGCCGGTGGTCCCTTCGCGGGGCAGCGTCGGCGCGAGCGGCGACCTGGCCCCGCTCGCCCACATCGCACTGGTGCTGATCGGCGAGGGGGAAGCCGAGTGCGAGGGCGCGCGCCTGCCGGGTGCGGAAGCGCTGGCGCGCGCCGGCCTCGAGCCGCTGGCGCTGGCTTCCAAGGAGGGCGTCTCGCTGGTGAACGGCACGCAGGGCATGCTGGCGATCGGCTGCCTGGAGTTGGCCGCCGCCGAAGTCCTGGCCGACGCGGCCGACCTGGCCTGCGCGATGACGCTCGACGCGCTGCGCGGCACGCCGCGGGCTTTTGACGCGCGCATCCAGGCGCTGCGGCCGTTCGCGGGCCAGTCCCGCAGCGCGGCCAATCTGCTTCGGCTGCTCGAGGAGAGCGAGATCCGCGCCTCGCATATCGCCTGCCGCCGCGTCCAGGACGCCTATTCGCTGCGGTGCGCGCCGCAGGTCCACGGGGCCGTGCGCGACACGCTGGCCCAGGCACGCCGCGCATTCGCGCTCGAGCTCAACGCGGCCACCGACAACCCGCTGGTGATCGGCGAAGAGATCCTCTCGGGCGGCAACTTTCACGGCGAGCCGCTGGCGCTGACGCTGGACTACCTGGCGATCGCGCTGACCGCGCTGGCCGGCATCTCCGAGCGCCGCATCGACCGGCTGGTGAACCCGTGCCTGAACGAGGACCTGCCGCCGTTCCTCGCCGGCCATCCGGGCCTGGAGTCGGGATTCATGATGGCGCAAGTGACCGCCGCGGCGCTGGTGGCCGAGAACCGCGTGCTCTGCCATCCGGCCTCAGCCGGTTCCATCACCACCAGCGGGAATAAAGAGGACTTCGTCAGCATGGGGATGACGGCGGCGCTGAAGCTCAAGCAGGTGGTGGCGAACACGCGCGCCGTGCTGGCCATCGAGATGCTGACGGCCGCCCGCGCGCTGGACTTCCTCCGGCCGCTGAAATCGAGCGCGTTGATCGAAAAGGCGCGCGCGGAGCTGCGCGCCATTGCTCCGGAAGCGCCGGGCGACCGGTCCCTTTCCGCCGAGATCACGCGGGCAGCGCAGTGGATCGCGGGCGCCGGGCCGGCCAGGCTGTTAGCCTGAAGATGCGCCTCACACAGCTCACCTTCCTGTTTCCACTTCTTCTGTCCTGTGCAGAGGCACGAACTTACTCTGAAGGCGCAGAGCGTGGCAAATGGGGGAGGAGTCTCGGCATGACAGCCGCGTGCACCTTCTCCGCCAGTCGGAGTGCGCTCTCCGCGTCTCCCCGCGTCATCTCAGGGAAGTCGCCGGGATACCGATACTCAACTCCGTACGGGTTCAGCGCAGTCACCTCGCGAAGTGTGTCCGCCAGGGCCGGATCAACACTCGCCGCTAGATCGAGGAGCTCACCGAGGTTGTGTGTTTTCGGAAAGTCAACTTGATACAATACCAGAAACGCCTTCAGCAGCTTCTCGGCGGTCTGTTGGGAGCTGAAGCCGATGGCTTCTTGATAGAAGCAGCCCTCGGCCACCAGATGCTGAGCCAACTTCAAGTCTCTCTCTGCCTTCAGCACCCATTGGCGGACAAGGCTGCGCTTCGCCTCCTCAAGCGGCCTCATAGATTACCTTGCCGTATTTGTTCGCGGGATACGCGATTCCGCCGATCAGCCCCTTCGTCTCCTCGAACCTCCAAGTGGTCATGACGATGACGTCGAACGGGAAGCCAAGGCCGCGCAGGGCATCCGCTATGAGGACGCTCCTCTGGCGGGTATCCTGAGGTGCCGGCTCGACCACCAGGAGGTCGATATCGCTGTCACGCGTCATCTGGCCCGTGGCCGCGGAGCCGAAAAGAATGATTCTGTCCGGCCGAGCTACGCTCAGGACCCGGCGGACAATCTCCCTGGTCAGATGCTCGTCGATGCCCACGCGCTCCCATGATAGTCCATTCACCGCAGCCTGGCACGATGGCAGACATGACGGGCTGGAGCGCGAAAGTCAACTGCTTGACAGCACTGTGCGACGGTATATGCTCTTCTTGTGGGTCAAAGGGAACAGGATATGCGTTTCAAGCAGATGATCTTCCCGGCCGCCGTATGCATCATTGTTTCGGCAGCGGTGTTGTCGGCCGCCCCAGCCGTCTCTAACCGGGCCCCGCGAGCCGACGAGATCGGCTACCTTCCGCGCGACGGCTCCCTCGTCGGGATCAACCCGCCGGCCCTCGCCTGGCTTCCGGAGCCGGGGGCGGATGCCTACACGGTCCAGTTTGCCCGCGACGCCGGGTTCACCCGTGACGTCCTTACGATCCCGAAGACGCCCTACGTCCTCTACACCCACACCGCAACCCTGCCGGCCGGAACCTGGTGGTGGCGATACGCCTGCCTCGACAGCCAGGGCGACCGCTCCGGCTGGAGCCAGGCCCGGAAGTTTACCATCGCAGAAGACGCCCAGCCGTTCCCGCGTCCGAGCGGCGAACTCGTCCGGCACCGGCTGCCCGGCCAGCATCCCCGCCTGATGATGCGACCCGAGGAGGTGGAGCAGTTCCGGAAGGCCCGCCTCGGAGCGCAGAAAGAGCGGTGGGATGCGCTGATGAAGGCCGCCGACCAGTATCTGGACGCGCCCCTGATCCCCGAGCCGCCGCCCTGGACGGGCGGCCAGTGGAACGCCAAAGAGTGGAGCCGCAACTACCGGCAGGCCATCAGGGCCTCGGAGACAGCCGAGACCCTCGCGTTCTGCTACCTGCTTTCCGGCGACAGGCGCTACGGCGAGAGCGCCCGAAAGTGGCTGCTCCACATCGCTTCGTGGAACCCCGCCGGCAGCACCAGCATGGACGTGAACGATGAAGCCGGCATGCCGATCCTTCATATCACCTCCCGCGCCTATGACTGGGCCTTTGAAGCGCTCAGCGAAGCCGACCGCGCGACCATGCGCCAGATGATCCGCGCCCGCGGCGAAGAGGCCTACCACTGGCTGCACGACCAGCCGCATGAACAGAAGGCGTACAACAGCCATGCCGGCCGCATGTGGCACTTCCTCGGCGAGGCGGCCATCGCCTACTACTGGGAGGCGCCCGAAGCAAAGAGATGGCTCGACTACGCGCTCACCATCTACTGGGGCTGGTACCCGGTCTACGGCGACGAAGACGGCGGGTGGGCGCAGGGTTACTCTTATTGGGCCAGCTACGTGAACCGCTCCACCTGGTGGTTCGACGCCCTCCATGCCGCTCTCGGCATCGACGGCACCCAAAAGCCGTTCTACCGGAACGTCGGTCACTTCCCGATCTACGTTGCCCCGCCGGGCGGCGCGTTGGTCGGCTTCGGCGACTTCGCCGAGCATCGTCCCAACCCCGCTCCCGCCGCTACGGTCGCCTACTTCGCTCGCATGCGCCAGGTGCCTGAGTGGCAGTGGTACGCCGAGGCCTGGGGTCAGGGAGCCGGCGCCGCCGGCCCCGTCGGTTTTCTCCGCGACGCGCGTCCCAATCCCCCCAAGCCGCAGGCCAGGCCCCCGGAGAACTGGCCGTTGGCGCGCTGCTTCCGCGGCGCAGGCTGGGTCTCGCTGCATACGAACCTGATCGACGGATCAAACAACGTTCAGGTCATGATGCGGGCCGCGCCACTGGGCAACATCAGCCACAGCCACGCGGATCAGAACGCCATTGTCCTCGGCGCTTACGGCTCGCCCCTGCTGGTCAACACCGGTGTCCGGCCCTGGTACGGCAGCCCGTTCTGCAAGCAGTGGTACTGGACCACCAAAGCTCACAACGCTCTCGAGATCGACGGAAAAGGACAGCCGAAAACCGGCGAGGCTGCCGGCAAGTTTGTCGTGTTCCAGCCCGGAAAGCAGTACGACTACGTGGTCGGCGACGCCACGCCGGGCTACGGTGAGAACGTCGAGCGGTACCGCCGCCACCTGCTGTTTTTGAGGCCAGATGTGCTGGTGGTGGTGGACGAGGTCAAGGCCCGCAAGCCGGTGTCGCTGAAGTTTTGGCTGCACGGGCGCGCCCCGTTCACGGTCGATGACTCCGCCGGCCGAGTTGCCCTCACCTTCGGGAAAGCGTCGCTGGCAGGTTTCCTGCTCGCTCCCGGCGGCCTGGAAACCGCCCAGACCGACAAATACCCGATCCCGCCGGAGATGGGCAATCCCGAGCCCGAATGGCACCTCTCCGCGGAAACCCGTCAAAAGCACGCCGAGGCCCGCTTCATCGCGGTTCTGGGCGTGGCGAAGGCAGGAGAGGCGGTCCCGCTGGACGGCGTCGAGGACGCTTCATCCGGCAACAGCGTCGCTGTCCGCTTCCGCCGCGCCGGAAAGCCGGTGAGAGTGTCGTTCGATTTTGCCGCACCGGCGGTGAAAGTCCACTAAGTCAGGCGGGGCCGATCCAGACGGATCAATAGTGGCTCCAGACCGTTTTTGCGGATTCCGCCCTTCACGGAGAAATGCCCTACACCCTTACGGGAACTGATGCAGCCGAGCGCATCCAGGGCGAGCAGGTGAGCCCCGCCTACTTCCATGGTGCTGCGGCGGGGACTCGCGCTCACTGCCCTGGGGACCGCGATCGGAATGGCTGGGTCGGTTGCCATCACGCGGGTCCTCAAGGGCCTGCTGTTTGAGGTCACGCCCACTGACCCGCCCACCTACGCCATCATTGCGGTCGTGCTCGGGACCGTGGCCCTGGCCGCGACGTATGTGCCGGCACGCAAGGTGACGCGCATCGACGCGATGCGGGCGCTGCGGACCGAATAAGCCCACCAGGCCGGCGCCGGCTCCAGTTGCGCGCGGCGCGGCCCTGGATCTGGTATGCTCTTGCGATCAGGAGATCCTAAAGTGGAAATCCTGGCCAAAGGAGGCAACCATGGCAATCGTGAACTGCGACATGCTCAGAGGTGGTGTCCGCAAGACACTTTGCCTCTCCGCGTTGAGCGTCGTCTTCTTCACTTCCGTACTGGGTCAAGAGGGCTTGTCCACCCTGCGGGGGACAGTCACCGACACGAGCGGCGCCGTTGTTCCCGGCGTTGAGGTGGTCGCCCGCGAGGTGCTGACGAACATCACGGCCCGGACGGCCAAGACCGACGCACAGGGCAACTACGAAATGCCCGGCCTGAAGGCGGGCAAATACCAGGTAACGGCAACCCAGGCCGGCTTCAAGAAGTCCGTGGTCGATGACGTCGTCCTCCAGAGCAGCCAGGTCCGGCGGGTGGAAATTGTTCTCCAGGTCGGCGAGGTGGCCACCGAGGTGACGGTGAGCGAACTGGCTACGGCCATTCAGACCGAGCAGGGGAAGATCGGGGCGGATTTCGAAGCGGCCCAACGCTACCAGGACCTGCCGGTTCCCGGCAACGCCTTTTCGGGCACCTATGCCATACTGTCCATCCTCCCGGATGTCCAGCGCAGGTCGGGCACCGGCTCGAGCGGAGGCGCCCCGACCTTTGCGGGCCAGTATGGAAACCAGATCCACATGGCCCAGGACGGGGTGAAAGAAGAGACCCTGAACAGCCAGACCGTCAACATGGAGGCAGTCGCGGAACTCAAGGCAGTCACCGTGAACAACACGGCGGATTACGCCCGGCCCGGCTATTTCGACACGGTCACCAAGAGCGGCACAAACCAGTACCACGCCGAGGCCTCCTACTATCACAGGAACTCCGCTCTGGGCGCGCGCAGCTTCTTCGAGGACGAGAAGGCGAAGATCATTTACCATACCTTCAACCTGAGCGGCTCCGGGCCGATCATCAAGGACAAGACATTCTTCTATGCGCTGTGGAACGGGGAACGCGTGCCCGGGAAACAGTTCTACCTTAGCAGCGTTCCCACCCAGCGAATGCGAAACGGGGACTTCTCGGAGCTTCTCGCGCTCTCCAAGCCGGTCGTCGTCAAGGACCCGCTCACGGGCCAGCCTTTTCCGGGCAACATCATCCCACCCCAGCGTCTCAGCAGTGTTGCTCAGAAGGTTCAGGAGGACTTCCTTCCGCTGCCGAATCGGCCCGGCTTGGCGAACAACCTCGGGTGGATCCATCCTTATCCGGATGACCAGTTCTATGCCGACGTTTTCTCGATTCGCATCGACCACCAGTTGAGTGAAAAGAACTCGTTGTTCGGCAGGCTCCAGACTTACTTCCCGAAGTATGTGAATGCGGGCAACTACCCGGCATTGACGTATACGGAATTGCGCCCCAACTACGCCTGGGTCTTCACGGATACGCACGTGTTCTCACCGAATGTGGTCAACACCTTTTCCACCGGAGGGAACCGGGACGCGTTGTCTTATGGCAAAGCAGTCAATGGCGTCAAGCCTGCGCTCGCATCGGACATCGTCAAAAGGT
>Ga0315314_1004127_pt1 | contig 11030 bp, 9 predicted proteins | sample TDP9_MG_FD_203631 | JGI IMG/M metagenome (GOLD analysis project Ga0315314, IMG submission 203631) | Freshwater sediment microbial communities from Lake Towuti, South Sulawesi, Indonesia - TDP9 | ecosystem: Environmental > Aquatic > Freshwater > Lake > Sediment | place: Indonesia: South Sulawesi... | reverse complement strand
CGACAGGCTGCGGGAGCGGGACCCAGTTGAGGGTTTACCTGTACTACCACAAGTTCGCCGGCGGCGAGCCGCTCACCTTCAGCGGCGTGCTCGGCTTGACCTCGCTCAACAGCGGGACGTACCGGGTGGCGTCCAGCGGGATCAGCTCGACCGCCTTTCTGCTGGAGGATCTGGCTGGCGCGCCTGTCTGCGCCACGGCGGAGGCGACCAACTACAACCACAACCCGATCGACGACGACGGCTACCCGATCCGGTTCTTCGTTGCGGGCGTAGCGACCGTCTACGACTGGATGTTCAACCACTCCTCGATGACCGCCGGACTGAAGTCCCAGATCGCGGACCATATCGACGCTTTCATCGGCGAATTCAAGAACTACGATAATTCGCTTCGCGACGTGCAATACGAAACCAGCACGATGACCAACTACCACTGGGGGCCGTACTCGGCGCTGGCCATCGCAGGAGCGGCAATCGATGACGCCAGGGCGGACGTGTGGTACGACGACTGGCGCAACTCGATGCACCTGATGCGGGACCAGCCGTTCGCCGACCGCTGGATGAAAAACAACACGGGATTCTTCGAGGCGTGGCGATATTCGAGCTTGGGGTTGATCCAGTTGGCCCTTGCGCTGGAAGCTGCGCGTACAGCCAAGGGCGACGACCTGATCAGCCACCCGACGCAGCCCTTTCCGTTCGTGCTCGACGTGATGCGCTGGCTCAAGCACGATCTCCAGCCCGCAGGCACCAGGGCGCTGGATCGCAACTTCGTCGGAGCGCCCAACGGCAGCGGGCAATTGCCGTACGAACCCGGCCGGATCAGTGTCGGCGGGTGGTGGGTGCTTCAGCACCTGGCCGATATCCACGATCACCCGCTAAAAAACAAGTTCCGCAAGTTTCTGGCGGATTCATTCGCGACGATGAGCGGGCTGACCGGGTATCCAAGCGTCACGGGCTGGTCAGTCAAAGGCCCGGAGTTCATGCGGTTCATGTTCTGGAACCCGAGCGGCGCCCAGGCCGCGTGGGACGACGAGGCTACCGAGCTGCCGACCATGAGCAACCCGGCGGGCGGGTACGGGCAGGTCTTCATGCGGTCGGACTGGAGCGCGAACGCGGTCTATGCCAGTTTCGTTTCCCACCCCTACGTGTCGAACGCAGGCAACAACAAGGAGCGCTACGACGCGGGCTCGCTGTTTGTACAGCGTGGCAATGTGTATCTCACAGTGAATCCGCTGGCCGAGTGCGTGCGGGGAATGCCCACTACGCCAGGTGCCTCGCCGGAATATGCCGCTGCCGCGAATTGCTACAACGCCATTCTCAACCAGGGCGCAAATGCCAGTTATCTCGGATCGGCCTACAACAACATCTTCTACCTCTACAAACCAGGGCAGGCCGAGGGGCCGCTAAGTTCAATACGGCAGAACGGCGGGAATCAGAAGCTCGGCACGTACAACCCCTGGTCGCCGGGCAGCGACAAATACCCCGACGCCATGCAGCCAGGTACGCCCTATCAGAAGGCGCGCACCTATACGGTGGATCCGGACGCCGACACGTTCACCTCGAACGGGCATGGCTTCTCGAACGGCGATCCGGCGCTGTTCACGAGCGGGAGCGGGTTGACGGAGGGGGCGGTTCCCGGGGGGCTGACTCGGGGCACACGGTACTTCGTCCGTGATGCGGCGACCAATACCTTCAAGGTCGCATCAACCAGCGGGGGCGCCGCCATTGACATTACCGATGCAGGGACGGGCACCCAGTACGTTTACAGCGGCAAGGGGCCCAGCAACACCACCTGCATGGTCACCACCACGCACCCGACCAGGATCGACCTTTACGAATCGGGGACGGGCTACGTTTACGCCCGCGGCGTCGGGCTCCACTACGTCTACCAGTACGATCCCGTCTACACGACCCACTACCCCTACGAGAACTGGCAGCGGGAGGTGGTATACCTCAAGCCCAAGGTCTTCGTGGTCTACGACAAGACCCAGAAGACGTCCAAGAGCACCGGGACCACGAAGACCATCACTGGCGCGACGAATGCGGCGCCGATTCAGATCACGACCTCCACCGACCACGGCTACCACACCGGAATGACGGTCACGGTCAGCGGTGTGACAGGGAATGCGGCCGCCAATGGGACCTGGACCATCTCGGTGAGCGGCAAGACCACTTTCACGCTGGACGGTTCGGCCGGCAACGGCGACTATGCGGGCGGCGGGACCGTCAGCGGGACGGTGCTCTACCAGCAGTTCCTGGCCTGGATGACGGGGAAGACGCCGGCGGCAGTGAGCGCGCCTGAGGGCGCGACGCGCTATCACGTCCAGGACGGGGCGATTTTCAAGGGCGCGATCACCACGCTGCTGCCGGCGAACAACACCGGGAGCGTGGTCAATTTCGGGGGCTACGGGCTACTCCATCAGATCCGGGCCTTCGCGCCGAACGATACCGACACGACCCAGTGGCTCACGGTGCTGGATGCGGCCGACCGCAGCGAGAACGTTGCCAGCACGATTCGCCTGGCGAGCAACAATATCGACGTGGTGCAGCTCGGACCCGACGCTGTGGTCGGATTTGTGCCTGGGAACAGTCCGGTGTTTCCCCTGCGCTACGTGTATCCCGGGCAAGCTACGACGACGCACACCCTGGCCGGCTTTGCGCCCAACATGGCGCTCAAAGTGGCGATGAATCCCGGAGGCGAGATCGTCATCTCGGCGTCGGGCCCCGGGGATCCGTACACCAGCAGCGCGGCGGGTTTGTTGCGGTTCACCAGTTATCCCTTCAACGCCGCGCGCACGGTCGGCGTTACCAGCCAGAAGGCGTTCCTGCGTTATACCGCGCCGGACGCGGCCCGCTGCCAGGTCCAGGTGAGCCCATCGCCGGAGTTTTCTTCCCTGGTAGACGACGTCAACCCTGCGCTGTTCCCCGGAAGCGATCAGGACGAAGGCGGCCTGCGCGCCAGGATTTTTGTCGTGGGGAACCGGGCAGCGTTGACTCCGGGCACCCAGTACTACTTCCGGGCCACCTGCGGGGCAAGCCTGTTGCTGGCGCAATTCCAAACCAAGACCAGCGATAGTAGCCAGGCCCGCAAGCTCTCGATCAGCTTGCAGCCGCCGGCCAGCCTGGCGGTGGATCACGTCCGGCTGGAATACGGAACGTTGCCGGATGCGCTCTCTTACGCCGTCACCCAGCCTTGCAGCGCCGCGTGCAAGCTCGAGGTTCCGACCTACAGGGGTACGATTCTTTACCTGCGCCGAAGATACCGCAATGCGGCCGGGGCGGACCTGGCGGTCAGCCGGACCGAGCCGGTCTTCGTGAAGTAGGTCAGGTGCGGGGAGGGCGAACCCGCGTGGTCCTCCAGAGGCTCTCCGGCCCGGTAAACAGGATGGCGACGGCGCAGAAGGCGGCGGCTAGCAGCACGGTGAAGGTACGGACCGGCGAGGTCACCCGCTTGAGGGGCCACCACTCGGGCACGGCCCAGTCGGCCAGCGCGGCGCCATAAAACAAAATCTGCGCGCCCAACACGAGCGCACGGGCCGGCTCGGGCAGCCAGAAGCTGGCGCCTAAAGCAACCAGAAGCACCTGGGGCAGGAAGAGCCGTCCCAGTTTCTGAGAGAAGAAATGCCAGCGCATGCGGTTACTGGAAGACAGCAGCTCGGGCATAAATTTCAGGAGCTGGTACAGTCCGGCCTGCGTGCGCACCTTGCGGACGAACTCCATCTCAAGAGCGGTGGGATAGTCGTAGGCGCGGGCGCGCGCCTCGAGCACCACGCGATAACCCCGTAGCATGACTTGCAGCGGCTGGTACATGTCATCCAGGATCGTCTTCGGCGGGAACGGCACAAGCAGTTCTTTCCGGATGGCATACAGGCAGCCGGTGGCGCCCAGCATGGAGTCCAGCAGGCTGAGATTCGCGCGGATCCAGCTTTCGTAGCGCCGGTAGAGGCCGACATCAGCTTCCGCCCGACTCTGGCCTTCCAGAATGATCAGGTCGCCGCTGACAACCCCCACCGCAGGATCGTGAAATCCCGCCGCCAGCAGGCGCAGGCAACCGGGGTCCAGTTCCTGGCGAACATCGGTGAGCACCACGATCTCGCCTCGCAGATGAGGCAGGGCAGCGTTCAGAGCGGCTGCCTTGCCGCCCTGAGGAACAGAGAGCAGACGCACGCTGCGGCCGGCGTATTCGCTGGCGATCGCCTCGGTGTCGTCGGTGGAGCCGTCGGAGACGACGAGGATGTCCAGGGCCCCCGGATCGTAGTCCTGCCGCAGAACCGATTCGAGCTTCGCCCGAAGAAACTTCCCGCCGTTGCGCACCGGAATAACAACCGTCACGCTGCGCATTTCCCCGGCGGACGCAAAGCGCTTGCCTCGACGCCGCGCCAGCCAGGCCAGCAGCAAGGGGTAGCCGATCAGGACATAGAAGACATAGGCGCCACACACCAGGACGAGGGCAGTTGCGGCGTTCATCTACTCCCCTTCAGCGTAGGACACGCGAAGCGAGCGCCGCTGTGCCTGACTTCTCGAGGCCTTGCCAATAGAGCTCGAGATAGCGCTGTGCCATCCGCTCCGGGGTGAACTGCCGCTGATAGCAGGAGCGGGCTGCTTCGCCCCAGCGGACGAGCTGCTCCGGGTTGCGGGCGCACTCCACAATCGCGGTCGCCAAAGCTTCAACCTCTCCGACCGGAACCACCCGGCCGGCGCCGGCGGCCTGGATGATTTCCGGCATGGCGCCGATATCTGTGGTCAACAGCGGCCGGCCGGCGGCCATCGCCTCCAGCAGCGATACCGGAAGGCCTTCGCTTTCGGAAGCCAGGACAAACAGGTCGGCCGCCGCCAGCAGGGCGCCGACGTCCCGGCGCTCGCCCAGGAAGGTGACCGCGGAAGCCAGGCCGAGTTCGGCTCCGAGAGCCTCGAGTCCTGGCCGGAGCGCGCCGTCGCCGGCGACCCAGAGGGCCAGGCCGGGAACCTGAGCGCGGGCCAGGGCGAGTGCACGCAGCACGGTGGCGGGGGCCTTGGGTTCGGCGAGCCGGCCTACCCACAGCAGCGTGAAGCCGGTTTTGCGCGGCAACGGGCCGGCGGGCGTGGAAGGGGCCGGCAGGGCGCCGTTGTAGATGGCCACGAGCTTGCGCACATCCGCCAGTGGAGCGGCCGCCAGGTTGCAGCGCGTGGCTTCGCACACGCCCACGACGGCGCTACAGAACCGGCTGGCCAGCGAGAACTGAACCTCGCGCCGCCAGGGGTGAGGCGGCGGCACGAGCCCGTGGCGTGTACTCACAATGGCGGGCACGCCCGCGGCCCAAGCCGAAGGCGCTGCCACGACAGTGGCCCAGGCATTGTGGCAGTGGACCACCTGCGGGCGGGCCACACGAAAGCCCAGGTACAGCCGAACCGCCAGCCGCCAGCGCCAAAGCGTCCCGTAGGTGTAAACCGGAAAGCCTTCGCCAGCCAGCATCTCCCCGACCGGCCCGTGGCGGGCCAGGCAGTGGACCGAGGGCTCATGCCCCGCCTGCCGGTGCAACCGGCACAGCAGCAGCACCAGCATCTCGGCCCCGCCGACCTGGAGCGTGTCGATGACCTGCGCGATCTTCAACCGGGGTTCTGGATGGGGCAACCTGATATGCTACATCGGGTGGTCATAAGCCTCTATGCGCGCCTGCTGGAAGACGTGCTCCTGCCGCTGCACAACGCGGTCCGCCGGCGCAGCTACGTGCGGCACCGGCGCTTCCTGGAAGAGAGCCAGTGGTGGAGCCGCGAGCGGATCCTGGAATTCCAGTGGCAGGAACTGGAGGCGCTTCTGGACCACGTCTTCCACCAGGTGCCCTACTACCGGGAGAAGTACGCCGCCGCCGGCGTCCGCCGCGAAGAGATCCGCACGCTGGAGGACTTCGCCCGGCTGCCTGTCCTGACACGGCGCGAGATCGAGGAGCGCCGCGCGGGCCTCTGCGCGCCATCTTATCGAGGCCGGCTCCTGCCCCATGCCACCGGCGGCTCGTCCGGCGTCCCGACGCGGTTCTTCATCACCCGGGAGAGCTACGACTGGCGAACAGCCGCCGCCCAGCGCGTTTATAGCTGGTCCGGCTGCCGGCTCGGCGAGCGGACGGTCTATCTGTGGGGCGCGCCCATCGGCACGCCGCCGCTCTGGAAGAGCCTCAAGCAGAGGGCCTTCTTCGCCGCCCAGCGCCAGCTCTTCTTCAACACCTTCACGCAGACGCCGGAGCTCTGGCAGCGGATCTTCGAGCAGGCTGTCCGCTTCCGCCCGGTCCTCCTGGTGGGTTACGTCTCCAGCCTCGAGGCCTTCGCCGCTCACCTTTCCGGGCGCGGCCTGCGCCTGCCCTCGCTGCGGGCGGCGATGGCCGCGGCCGAGCCGCTGTCGGAAAGCACGCGCCAGCGCCTGGAAGCCTTGCTCGGCGTGCCGCTCTTCAACACCTACGGTTCCCGGGAGTTCATGTCGATCGCCGCCGAATGCGACCACCGCCAGGGGCTGCACACCAACGCCGAGAACCTGCTGGTGGAAACCGCCGGGCCGGCCACCGGCGGCCCGGCGGAGCTTCTCGTCACCGACCTCCATAACTACGGCATGCCGTTCGTGCGCTATGCCATCGGCGATGTGGGCCTGCTGGACGGCTCCGCCTGCGCCTGCGGCCGCGGCCTGCCGCGGATCCGGTCTGTGGAGGGCCGGGGTCTCGATGTCCTGCGTGCCGCCGACGGACGGGTCGTGCCTGGCGAGTTCTTCCCTCACCTGCTGAAGGAGTTCCCCGAGATCCGCGAGTACCAGGTCCGGCAGAAGAGCCTGGACCGGATCGTCATCCTGGCCGTGCTGTCCAGACCTCTCCCCGAGCGGAGCCGGAGCCTGCTCGAGCAGGAAGTGTGTAAAGTCTTCGGGGGAACCACCCGCGTGGAACTGGAGCCGGTGGAGTCCATCCCGCGGCTGGCTTCCGGCAAGCGGCGCGTCACCGTGGGGCTCGGCCAGGACGGCAGCGCGGCTACTGAGGAAGAATAGCTTATGATAAAGGCCCTTGTAGTAAGCTATTAGAGCCGCGCCAGACGTCGCGTGACCCATCCCACCGCCTCCCGCAACGAGGACACCCGGGCATCCGGTTCGGCGGACGGGCCCCGCTCATCATAGCCGCAATCGATGAGAATCGTGGCACACCGAGCGGCATGACCGGCATCCATGTCCCGCCACCGATCGCCAATCACATAACATTCCGGCAAGTCCAGGCCGTACTTACTGGCTGCCTCGATCAGCAGCCCGGGACGTGGTTTCCGGCAGGCGCAATTGTCGCGGTCGTCGTGGAAACAGACTAGGAAATCATCGATCGGGAGGCTGGCCCGGAGCGCCTCGTGTATTTGCTCCACCACCGCAGGAGATTGCGTGCCGCGGGCGACGTCGGGCTGATTGGTGACCACCAGCAGCAGCAACCCCAGCCGCTTTAATTGCAGAAGGCAGTCCCTGGCAGCCGGGATGATTTCCAGTTCGGCGAGGCTGCCGGGCGGATACGGTTTGCCTTCCCGGACAATGGCGCGGTTCAAAACTCCGTCGCGGTCGAGGAAGACGGCGCGCCGGCTCAGCGCACCGACTCCCATTTCGTCTCCTCCCGCTTGAGATCCGGATGGGATACCAGCAGGTGCCAGACCACCGCCTGGAACGCTTCGGTATGCGGGGTCGTGTGCACCGGATTCACGGTCGGGATGACGACACAGGCATCCGCCACGCGGGCCGTGTAGCCCCCATCCCTCCCCACGATCCCGAGGACCTTCGCCCCGACCAGCTTCGCATACCGGAGGGCGCTGACGATGTTGGGGCTGACATTCTTTTCCAGGTTGCCGCCTCCGACCGAGAAGACAAGGACCGCGTCCCTGGGCTGCAACCGGCTGCCGCGGAGCCAGCTCTCGAAAATGCCGGCCCAGCCCTCGTCGTTTGTGCGGGCCGTCAGTTCCGAGACGTTGTCGGTGGGGGCGTACGCCTCCAGACCGACGATCTTGCGGAAATCGTTCACGGCGTGAGAAGCGTTGGCTGCGCTGCCCCCTACGCCGATAATGAACAGCCGCCCGCCGGCCGCGCGCGTCTCCGCCAACAGTTGGACCATCCGCTCAATGGCCCCCGTCGCCAACTGGTCAATGATGCCCTTAGATTCGCAAAGGTACTGTTGAACGAAGTCCATCTCTGGTTGGCTGCTCCTGTGTGCCGCGATCACGGCCAGGGCGCAAGCTAAGCAAGAATAAGAGTCAGAGCAGTGGGGAAAAATCTCACGCCCCCTGTCTGGCACGATGTGAAACGGGGATGATAAGATACGCCATTGGACCTGGAACCTTCAGTTCCCAGCGACACTCAGGACGCCACCGCAATACAGCCCCGAAAACCGTTCCCTTGGGCAGCCTTGGCCTGGTTTTCCACGCTACTGATACTGCTTTATGCCCGGGTGCTCGCCGCCATGGTATACGAGTGGGCCACGCTCGAGGAGATGGGGCATGGTTTCTTTGTGCCCGTGGTAGCCGCCTACATTGTCTGGCGGAAGCGGGACGAACTCCTTCAGTTGCAAACAACCCCAAACCTCTGGGGCATCGCGCTGATCCTCTGGGGATTCATTCAACTGGTGCTGGGAACACTGGCCGCAGATTTCTTCCTGGCCCGAACGGCTTTCATCGTTTCTCTGGTGGGTGTCATCTTGACCATGGGCGGAGTGGTGCTCCTGCGCCACCTGGCTTTCCCCCTCCTGCTCATGGTTTTCATGATTCGGATCCCCATGTTCATCTACACCCAGATCACTTTCCCGCTCCAGTTGCTGGCCAGCCGGATCGCCGAGGTCACCCTGGACCTGATGCGCATTCCCGTCCTGCGCAATGGGAACGTTCTCGAACTGGCGAGCCAGCGGCTCTCAGTGGTCGAGGCCTGTAGCGGCATCCGTTCCTTGCTCTCGTTGTCCTTCCTGTCGCTGGTCTACGCCTATTTCTTTGACCGCAAGGTCTGGATGCGGGGCGCCCTGTTCGTAGCGACCGTTCCCATTGCCATCATCTCCAACGCCTCCCGCGTGACCCTCACAGGGATCTTGAGCGAATACAACCCGAAACTGACTGAGGGCTTCTACCACCAGTTCGAAGGCTGGACGATCTTCCTGATCGCCCTGATCGCAATGATCACGGTCCACCAAGCGCTCAACGTGGTTCACTCATGGGCGAAAAGAACGCAAAGTTGAGCTTCCTTGCCAGCCGGCCGGTGCGAATCGCCAGCTTGCTGCTGGCTGTGGAGGTTGTCCTGTTCTACGGGATGCCCACGAGCGAGAAGGTCCCCTTGAATCGGCCGTTAAAAGACTTCCCGAGCGTGCTGAATGGCTGGAGAATGACGCAGGAGATCTTCATCGAGGAGGAAGTGCAGGAGGTCCTGAAGGCCGATGATACGCTGGACCGGTTCTATAGCGACTCCACAGGCGGGCGCAACGTCAACCTTTTCGTGGTCTTCTTCAAATCCCAGCGCGCCGGCGTCTCCCCGCACTCTCCGAAGGTGTGCCTGCCCGGGGCGGGATGGGTTCCCCAGGAGTCCAAAATCATCTCCATTGTTGTGCCCGGCCATTTAGAGCCGATCCGGGTAAACCGATATGTCGTCGCCAGAGAGAATCAAAAGAGCCTGGTTTTCTACTGGTATCAAAGTCACGGCCGGGTAGTGGCCAACGAGTACGCCGCCAAACTTTACCTGATGCTGGATTCCATCCGTCGCCGGCGCAGCGACACCTCCATGATCCGGGTGATGGTGCCGATCGGAGAGGAGGGGGAAGCGACGGCAGAACAGACAGCAGCGCAGTTCATCCGGGACAGCTTTCATCCCCTTCAGCAATACCTTCCCATTTGAGGCGCCGGCCAGGGCTGCCCCGCGGCCAGCGTTCGGGGAAAACAGCGGGGGGTTCCCCACTTTCCCCACATGGGCGCTTGACGCGGACCCATAAAACATATATCATCGAAAGCGTTTTATGCCATCCACATCCAAGCGGGGCGGCGAACGCGAGGTGGTTTTCTATACTACGCTGCAGGCCGCAGAAGCCTTGGGCATCACCAAGCGCACGCTGAAAAACTGGCTGCGGCTGGGGAAGATCACCGAGCCCGACCGAAACCCGATTACAGGTTATCGCCGGTGGACTTTGCGGGATATCGAAAACGCCCGCCAGCTCATGCTGAGAGGAGGAAAAGATCGGGCATGATTCGTCTGGTTGTATCCAACCAACGAGGCGGCGTCGCCAAAACGACCACGGTGCATACGCTGGCGCGCTTCTTCGCCGACAAGGGCCTGCGGGTGCTGGTCCTTGATACCGATCCGCAGGGATCCATGGCAGCCGCGCTCGGCCTGAAGGCCCCGGCCCATCTGCACCAGTTCGTCATCCACAACCATGTGTTCAAGGATTGCCTGGTCGAGGTGCATCCGAACATCGACATCCTTTGCAGCAACCGCGAGACCAGCCAGACCGAGAACATCCTCATGGGCCAACTGGCCCGGGAGATGGCGTTCGTCAATCTCTTCCCGAAAGTGGATCAGCCTTACTCAATCGTGCTGGTTGACGTGGCGCCTTCGATCACGCTGCTTCAGACCTGCGCGATGATCTACGCCCGGCAGGTGCTCATCCCGGTGGCCATGGACCCGCTCAGCCTGCAAGGAGCGGTGGCCAGCGTGGAGACCGCGCGGACGTTGAACGGCCTGTTTCAAACCACCGTCCGGCCCGTCGCTTTTCTGCCGGTAATGATCGACCGGCGGCTGCAAATGACCCAGGTCATCCTGGAATCTCTCAGCGAGCTTTCCAGGCGGTTTGCCGTGCCCATCTTGCACGGGATCCGGACGGATTCCACCGTGACCAAGTCCGCCAGAGCCAGGCAGTTCCTGGCCGATTATGACCCGAAGTGCCGGGCCCTGGAAGATTACTCTGCAGCCGGCCAGCAATTGCTGGACTTGCTCAAAGGCCAACTGGATGGCGAGCGGGAGCTCCAAATCGCCACGGCGTAAGCACAAACTCGAGCCCATCACGGTCGAGGAACTGCTTGAAACCTCA
>Ga0315314_1004126_pt1 | contig 11031 bp, 9 predicted proteins | sample TDP9_MG_FD_203631 | JGI IMG/M metagenome (GOLD analysis project Ga0315314, IMG submission 203631) | Freshwater sediment microbial communities from Lake Towuti, South Sulawesi, Indonesia - TDP9 | ecosystem: Environmental > Aquatic > Freshwater > Lake > Sediment | place: Indonesia: South Sulawesi... | reverse complement strand
TAAAAAGATCCAATGTTGAAGACCTATTTGAGGGAAAATAACGTAGAAAGGAAGGTCGAGGACGCCGAAGAGACCCAAAATCCTTAGCGCAACTTGTGTTTTAGATCCAAGCTTAGTTTTTACCAGAATTAGGGCTAACAACCATGAAACGATATTGGTTGTCATTGAACCCCCTAGGAGGAAGAGACCGTTTGCGAACTCTGTTCTAAGTCCCTCGACTCTGACGTAGCCTAAAATAAACTCTGAGGTTAATGCAGGCTGAGGATAGATTTCGAAATAGGCTATCTTCATATAGGTAAGCCTCCCCCCAACAGCCATCCCCCATAGGGCGTGACCAAACTCATGAACAAAATCCATGACAAGGCCTAGGGGAATAAACAAGACTAGGGGTAAGCTAATCGACAAAACTGAGGGTAAACCAAGCTTAGGAAGTAAAATCTTCTCTAGGATGATTAAGGCCAGAAAAGACACGGCGATCCAAAATGTCGCGTCTATAACTAAGCTGGTAAAAATAAACTTAGTGGAGTTGGTTATAGTGGCCATAGTTATTCGCCAGACCAGAGGATAACCATAATGTCTGGCTCCAATTACGCTGGCATCCGGTGGATTCTCCACAAGGCCCGTAGCTAATGACACGAGAACACCACAAATTGCAACCCAAACCAAAGACTTCAATCTTAGAGTTTGCAACCGCTTTCACTCTGGCACTCAATCATTTTCTTTTGTAATTCTATAAAGAGTTCCCTCAGCATCTCTCCGTATTTCCCAAGCTTTCCGTTATCAAAAATCCTTAATCTTTCCAAGCCTTCATCCCTTACTGTTTCTCTGTTAGTTATTTTCTTTCCTAGGGCTGAGTTTTGGAAGTTTATTAGGTCTTCTATTAGTTCGCTTCTCACCGTTTCTTCTCGTTCTATTTTTCCGTCTTTTAGGTGGATAATCCTGTCGGTTTTTTTGGCCACCTCAGGGTTGTGGGTTACTATGATGAACGTCTTTTTTCCTTCCCGATTTATTTTCTTCATTAAGTTAATAATCTCTTGACCTGTGGTTGAGTCCAGTTCACCTGTAGGTTCGTCGGCTAATATGATGGCTGGATCGTTAACCAGAGCACGAGCTATGGCTACTCTCTGTCTCTCTCCGCCTGAAAGTTGGGATGGCTTGTGAGCAACCCTTTTTTCTAGCCCAACAGACACCAACATTTCCTGAGCCCTTTTCTTTCTTTCAGCTTTTTTAATGTTTAGTTCATGCATAGGAATTTCCACATTTTCTCGGGAGGTGAGAGTAGGGATGAGGTTTTGAAATTGAAAGATGAAGCCGATTTCTCGGCTTCGGAAGGCGTCCAAGTCCTTTATATCCTTAATGGAGGTTCCTCGGACTATTACTTCTCCTTCTGTGGGTTGGTCTAGGGCGCCAATGAGGTTAAGAAGAGTTGTTTTTCCTGAACCAGAAGGTCCCATAATGGAAAGGAACTCTCCCTCCTTCACCTTCAGGTTCGCACTGTTTAAGGCAAGGACGCCGTTGTAACGTTTTGTTAGATTTCTTACTTCAAGGATTAATTTTTCACTCAATTTTCACACCTCGTGGCCTAAGGCTTTAATGGGGTCCATTCTTGTTGCCCGAACTGCTGGGTAGAGACCGCCTAGGAGACCGAGGGAGACGGCTGCAAGTATCCCCAAAATAAGATGCCCTATGCTTATCTGCGCAGGTAAAGGAGTTAGGGCAATCTTCTCTAAGTATTGGATGCCTATCAGAGCGATGGCAATTCCTATTAGGCCGCCTGTGAGGGCTATCAAAACGGTTTCTTTCAAGATCATAGTGAGCACGGTTCTCTTCTTCCAGCCTAATGCCCGTAGGATTCCAATCTCCCGAGTCCTTTCATAGATGGACATAATCATGGTATTGGTGATGATTATGGCTCCGAACAAGATGGAAACCAAAGAAACCATGGAGGTGGCACCCCTGATCAGCTGGAGGTCTTCCTGTTTTGAGGCTACTTCCTTTGGCACGTCAACGTCCACATTTGAAAGTTCCCGAGATATGGCTGCTTTGACTTCACTTAGTCTTCTAATGTCTTCAACGCGGACTTCGATGAAGCTTACAAACCCATTCAGGTCAAAGGTCTCCTGTGCTTCGTTAAGGGGTATGACCCCTCCATAGTCTTCAAGCCTTATGCCAGTTTCGTAAATCCCGACAATTTCATATTCATCGCCAAGAAGCTTAATTTCATCACCTAATCCCTTTTTCAGATGGGATGCCACCTTCTTACCCAGAAGAATTTTCCCTTTATCCTCCTTCGTGAGCTTTCTCCCTTCTGCAACATCAAAGTGGTCGATTGTGAACTCGCCAACCCTTAAGCCGTTAACAATGAAAAAGGGATAATCCTCAACCTTTGTCACCACAAGTAGGACGGAGGAAACCTCCTTTACGCCAGAAACTTGAATTAGCCTTTGAGCTTCACTCTCCCTCAGCCTGCTCAGCATTAGGTCGGTGGACTCTTTTTGAAGAATTATAAGGTCTGCTTCACCCCTTTCAACTATGGATGTTAACTGGGCCTCTAAGCCCCCCATGAGAGACATCAAGAATACGATGGCCGCTATGCCGATGGCTACGCCAAAGATTGTTAGGAGGCTTCGGGCTTTTCTTCGAGCCATGTTTCTCCAGGCCATTTTAGTCATTCTCCAAATTTGCATATTTCCGCAAATTACTATAAAAACGAAAAGTATATAAACCTTTCCTTTATTGTTTTAAGGCATGAGTTCACTCCAAGAAGTCAAAACAGAGTTCATCCATATTTACGAGGGCATTGCTAATAGAAGGGGCTTGTCCACACTTCTAGGCAGGATCATGGCGGTCTTCTTCCTTGAAGGCCGTGAATTGAGCCAGAAAGAAGTTTCAGATTTAACGGGATATTCTGTCTCCTCTGTGAGTAGAACCCTAGACCAAATGTATCGCATGGGCATAGTCCACAAACACAAGGATCCCGCCCTCAATAGCTTTGTCTATCACATGAACATTGACTTCCGCGATCTAGCCATAGGCAGTTTAGAGGTCTGGGTAAGACAGGCCGAGGAGAGTAAAGAAGAAATAAAGAACTTAAGGCAAAAAGTGAACGCCCTCAAATCTAAAGGAGAAGAAAATGCCGAAATAATTCGTTTATATACCATGTTGAAGGACATAGAAGAAAAAATGGAATCTCTTTTAGACATGATAAAAAGGAACATAAAAAAATGAAGGGGTCAAAGACATAATAGACTGCCAAGCTGCAGTTTGAAAACCTAGTCGATATCCATTTTGAAAGTGACGAGTTCCATTCAGCAACTGCAAAGACAATAGATGAGACCAGACAATTGATAGAGGCCGAAAGCGTAAAGAAGGGACCGCTAAACTCCCATAAAAGGCCACTAAATTGGAATATTTGTGTACGCGAGCTATTTTATGGTCTGATCAGGGATGTAAGTTTTGGTACCCTGAATTTCGTCCATGGAGGCCAATTTTTGAAGCACCTCCTGGAGCCTTTCCCGGTCTAATATGAGGAGGGCGTCCATGTCGCCAGCCACCCTGTAAATTCGCCTAACGGGAAGATCCACCATTTTCTGATAAGCCTCTTCCCTCTTTGAAGAGGAAAACCGGATGAAGATGAAGGTAACATTTGCGGATCCGCCGAGGAGCCCTAGGCCTTCCTCGGTTACGTCGATGAAGCCCCTGCCGGTTCTGATGTATCCCCGGTTTCGAAGCTCACGGAGGTGTATGTTCAACGCCTGGCGGGTAACCCCTAGGCGTTCAGCCAGCTCCCTTTGTCTTATTTTTATGGTGTAAACTGTTAAGGGTCCACCCTGCGTATACAATGAATAGAGTAAGCGAAGGGGGCGCCCAGTCAAAACTCGTTTTTTCATAGAACTATCCGCACTCTTCGGCGCCCTATACTCAAGTCCCCTTCTGCGCCGCTCCTCAAACGTCATTCTTCTTCGTCCCTCTTTTTCTTCATTTCTCACTAAATCAATCATAAAAAAGAAGATAGAAGGAACATCCTTATTATTTCTGCGATTCTTTGGCATGCATCTTAAGCACATCCAACAGAAAAGGCTAACAAACCTAATAAGCTCCTTCTCTAAAAGGATAAGAAAAAAGAACAAATAGGCTTATAAACCAGTATAGCGAAAAAAAGATGTGAAAACAAGGGAGGGCACGGAAAATGTCAGAAGCAAACTCGGTACTAATCGGAAGGAAACCCGTGATGAACTACGTCTTGGCTTGCATAACCCTCTTTCACAGCGGAGCAGGGGAAATAAACGTGAAGGCGCGGGGCAGAGCCATCAGCACGGCCGTGGATGTTGTAGAAATCGTTAGGCGTCGATTCCTTCCAGATGTGAAGGTCAAGGACATAGACATAGGCACAGAGCAAATGGCACCCAACGAAGAGGGCGGCACGCCTACAAACGTCAGCACTATAGAGATCACTTTGACAAAATAGGCTGTAGGAATCCTTTAAAAGCTCCGCCGCCCCCCTTTATTTCGGAGGCTCCAAGACGGTAAAGACGGTGCTAGACAATTTCTGCTTAAAGAGCGGAATACTGTGCCCTTACTGTCAAAAGAAGCTTGAATCAGGTGAGGTAAGCGAGACAGACATAAAAATCGCCCGTTTGCTTTTATCCCTTGAAAACGAGTACCCTCCCCTTCAGGAGATGTACTTCCATAAGGCGGTGGAGGCAGACGGCTTTTTGGCCCTGGTGGTCAGAAGGGGCGACGTGGCACGCCTGCTAAGTTATGGAGGCAAAATCGTTAAGGCCGTAGGGAAAGAAATGAGAAAGAAGGTTCGCGTCTTAGAGTATGGAGTGGACAATAGGAAATTTTTGGAAGATCTTTTTGCTCCATTAAGTATCATAACCATAAACACCATTTGGCTACCTGACGGAACCACGGAAACCAGGGTGATCCTCAGGAAGACGAGTCAAAAACCCTCATCGAAAAACATGAAAGCGTTAAGGGAAATTGCTAAGAAACTCCGCGGAATAATCCTCAGGGTTGAGTTTGCACGGTGATGGAATCCTCCTTAAGGGAGGAAGCCCGTCTTGGTGAGTAAGATAAGGAAAGACTGGAAAAACCCCCGAGTTCATTTATGGAGAGAGCCAAGATTAAATTTATGTAAAGGATGCATGCAATGAATAACGTTGATTTAAAAGGGAACATCTTTCATAAAAGGGGACTCCTATGAAGACTGACCAATTGGGGAATTGGCGTAGAACCCACTATTCAAAGGAGATAAACCCTGAAATGGATGGGGGAGAAGTCATTGTCTTAGGATGGATTCGGGACATTCGGGATTTGGGCGGCATAAGGTTCATAGTTCTTCAAGACAAGGAGGGCGTGGTTCAGGTAACTATCCCCCGTGACAAGGTCAGCCAAGAGATGGTGGAGAAGGCGGATTCCCTCCAGGGGCAATTTAGCATAGGCGTAAGGGGGGTGGTTAAAAAGATGGAAAAGGCTCCGGGGGGAGCTGAGATCATCCCCCTAGAAATTCGAGTGTTGGGAATAGCCCAGCAACCACTTCCCATAGACATAAGCGGTCGGACCCCTGCAGACATCGACGTGCGTTTAGACGCGCGGGTTCTCGACCTACGCAGAGACGAAAACCAGGCGATTTTCAAGATAAGGCACGTTACACTGGAGGCGATGCGAAGTTTCTTCTCCCAGCGGGGTTTCTTGGAGGTTTACACGCCGAAGATTATAGCCTCCGCCACTGAGGGCGGCGCGGCGCTGTTCCCTGTGTCCTATTTTGGAAGAGAGGCCTTCCTCGCCCAGAGCCCCCAACTGTACAAAGAACAGCTGGTCATGGACTTTGAGAAGGTTTATGAGATAAGCCCAGTTTTTAGGGCTGAGGAGTCCCACACCCGCCGCCATCTGAGCGAATTCATCTCCGTTGATATGGAAGAAGCCTACGTGACCGCAGAGGACGTAATGGGCGTCCTAGAAGAGATGGTGTGCTACGTGTATGAGAGTGTGAAGGAAAGGTGTCAAAGGGAGTTAAAGGTTTTGAAACATAGGGTTGACGTGCCGAAAATCCCCTTCAAACACGTCACCTACGATGAAATCCTAGAAGAACTCGGGAAAGAAGGATTGCACATTCCATGGGGCAAAGACATTCCCACGCCGGCCTTCAGGAAGCTGGGAAAAATTCACCCCTACTTTTACTTCATCACCGACTGGCCCACCCAATCAAAGCCCTTTTACATAAAACCGCGGGACGACAACCCAGAAATATCTGAAGGATTCGACCTCATGTGGAGCTGGATAGAAATTGCCTCCGGAGGAACCCGCGTCCACTCCAAAGACCTCTTAGTTAAGAGACTAAAGGAGCAGGGACTGAGCCCAGAATCCTTTAAGTATCATTTACAAGCCTTTGATTACGGTATGGCTCCCCATGCCGGATGGGCAGTGGGCTTGGCAAGGCTAGTTATGGCCCTCACAGGAAAGAAAAACCTGAGGGAAGTGGTTTTTTACCCCAGGGACCGCTTCAGGCTCACACCCTAATGACTTTATGACATTAGAACCGAGGTTCTCAGAGGCATCTCATCATAGTTAAGTCAGTGAGAAGAAATCATGGCCTAGCAATGATTGTTATCTGCGGTGTGGACCGCTAATATCCTTAGCAATAGGTCTGTAGAAGCGCGATGTGTAAGGTCTGTGAGAAGAAAAGGGCTCTAAACGAGGCCTGAGAGGAGCAGGAAGGCTCCGAGGCCCGTGTAAATTAGGCCTTCTATTAGCTTCATGTTTTTCTCCTCGCGTTGTTGCCATTTTCTTAGTGAGAATTCTATGATTTCCCTTTTGGACGCGAAGATGAGGATGGCCATGAGGGGGAGAATGAACATTACGTTGTAGAAAAGCAGGTATGTGAGGCCCTCCACGAAGGCCGTCCTTGTGGCCAGCATACTTAAAATGGCAAAGTATATGCCTCCTGTACACGGAAATTCGAAGAGGGCAACCAGAGTTCCAGTGATGAAGATGGCGGGAAGGGTGGCCTTGCGCATCCACTTCCTTGTGGTCTCCCACTGGGACGGGGAAAGCTTCAAACTAATTCCCCGGCCGGGCCAAAAACGATCCTTTATTTTTATGATTCCCGCGGCGATGACAATCAATGCGCCTATCTTTGACACCAGGTGGGGGAGCGAAACCATCGCGATCGCCTGTCGTAGAGTTAGCCCTATGGTTAAGTAGGTGAGATAGACGGCCAGGATGTAGGTTGAACCGAAGAGCAGAACCATACGTTTGATCTGTTGTGGACGCTCCCCTGTGGTGGTTCCCATGGCGAACAGAAGGGTCACCAGGAAAAGCAGCACAGCAAATGCGCACGGATTAATGCCGTCTAGGAGCCCGCTGACCATAACCAGGGGCAAAAATGACCATGAGGAGAAGGGGTGTGGGGGAATAGGAAGGCACTCTGCAATCGAGTTCTCAATTTTGCATTCTGTAACGTTTCCCCCATCGGCCATCATCCTGTACAGGTCCCGCGCCTCGTCTCTGAATATGATGATCCCTCCATACTTTTCTGCGTGGTTGGCCAAGAAGTCGGTTATGATTCTGACTGGAACGTGATTAATGAACAGAAACTTCTCGTCGATACTTACCACCAGCGTGTACATCGCTCGCATATCATCTGGGACCCCCAATCTTTGGTAAAGCTCGGCTAGGTCCCCCCTAAGCCCTGGCTCATTATCAATGGTCCTCACCTGAGGAAGAATGTCCATCTCCCCAAATGCTGCCCACAGTTCACTCACGTAATGCTCAAACCGCTCGCGTATTGGGTCGGTGGGGCATGCGGAGCACGTTGAGTAGGTCATGTAAACAATTACTCTTGCGGTTGAAGCTCCGTAGGCAGCCGCGGGGATAAGTAAGAGTGGTAGGATGCCAACGATGTGAGGTATCCTTGCCGTCATCCTTGGGGGCCCACAGTTTAAAGGTGTACCAGGTTATTTAAATTTGTCTGGATTTCCAAGGAGGTTTTTATCCACATTCATCGCTGTATTGGGATGACCGCTACTGATCGTCTGTAGGCATAGAAACAGGCATAGAATGGGTTGAGCGTTCAACCTATCTTAAGAAGATAAAAAAGGGGGGTTGATTTGGGGGTGTTAGGTTGGCTTCTTCCTAATTGCGATTACTATGACGACTACTAGTACGATTACCTGTAAGCCTATGGTGGCGTAGAGCAGCGAAGACAGGGCGCTGACGGTGCCACTTAGCGCGTCAACCGTATCGCTCAAGGCGTCAACTGTTCCACTTAACGCGGTAACGGCGTCACTTACCGCTCCCACGGCGGTCCTTGTCGCCTCCACAGCCTCCATGAGTCCCGCAGGCACAGGCGCTGTGTACGATGCTTTGCCCGCACCGATCAGCCTTTCGGCATCGTCCTTAGGTACAGTGGCGAGCATTCCTTCAGCAAATGGTCCATAGGTCTTACCATCGGCGCCTGTGAAAGCTGCGACGGCAGCGGTTATATAGACGGCCACGTATGTTGGTGGGGTGGTCGGGCTTCTACCTGTCGAGTAGAGCCTAAGTATGACGAACATGTGTTGGGCCCACCATGAGACCGGGTCCATGTAGTAGTTCTCGGGGTAGGTTGGCCATCCTTCCCAGTTGTAGGTGTCTTGGAGGGTCCAGAAGGGTGTTGGGAAGAGGCCTCCCCAGGGCCGCTGCTCAGCCCATATTATTAGGGCCTTTTGACCCAGCTTTACGAGCTTGTCCATATCCACTGGCGAAGTGGCCTCCATCTCTGCTATTATGCTGTTCAGCTCCGCTTTTCTGGGGAAGCTGTAATTCGCCCAGCCGGTGCCTGGAGCAAGCGGATCGAAGTACTTACTGGCCCATCCCTGTATGTGCGGTGTCTCGTCTATCAGTAGTGAGCATCCAGGCCAGGTGCAGGACACATCGTATTCTCCCTTACTGATTCTAGGGGACCACACCCCGGCTACGACGGGCTCTGCGGTGACCTCTATGCCGAACCTCTTCCACTGGTCAGCCACGACGAACCCTATCCTCTGGGACTCCATCTCGAAGCCTGACGTGGTCAATAGGCTGAAAGTCCAAAGTTCGCCGTTGGGTAGTCTCCACTTCCCATCGTCACCTCTCGTGAATCCGACCCCCTCAAGGAGGCTCTCGGCTTTTGCAGTGTCATACGTCCACCACCCAGTTTCTGGGTCCATGCCAAGTGCAGTTAGGTTATCCTTAAGAGGCTTATAGTACAGGTCGTCTATAACCGGCGTCCTAATGATGGGAAGCAAAGAGCAGGTTGGAACGGATCCATCGAATCCCGTTAGGGCATCCGAGAGCTCCTCGTAGTCCATGGCGTGGGTCAACGCCACCCTGACATCTGTTATGTTGAATGGATACCTCAGATTATTGAAGGCCACACCCTTAATGCAGGCGTCGAAGGGCCATGCATATGGTGCTGTCCGTCTCCACCCAATCACATATGGGTTACCCTTTACAACCATATCAACGGCTTCAGGTAGTAAGGTTCTCAACGCCTCTAACTCGTGCTTTATCATTGCAAGTGCCTTCTTTTCGTCGGGGCCTTGGTGTATATATATGATATACCTCGGGGCAGGCTTCAACCCGAACACTTTGGTTCCCCACCAGTTCTCCTCCCTCTTCCATAGGAACCAGTTGCCCGCGGGGTCCACCGCCTCCAGATTGTAGGGTCCTATGCTCAGCGGCGGATAGAACTTGAAGCTGACGACGTTCTGTCCCTCCCACACGTGCTTCGGCACTATCCACCAACCCGTTCCATATATGATCACGGTGAAGGCGTAGTGGAACCTGGTATAGGGCTTCTTGAGTGTTATCAGGACTGTGTGGGCGTCCTCGGCGACAGCACTTTGGATCCACGTTGTAGCGAAGGCGTAGGTTCCCCACTCCTTAGTAGCCAGGGCAGTATTTATGGTGAATACGACGTCGTCCGCTGTAAACGGTTTCCCATCATTCCAGTAGGCTCCCGCCCTGAGGCGGAACCTAACCGTCATGAAGTCCGCTGAATACTCTGGCGGACCTGCTGCGAGCCAGTCTATCAACTCACCGCTTGTCGTATTGACGTACCATAGGTAGGCTCCACACAACTGCTGGAACCCGCTACCGCCGGTGGCGGGCTTACCAGGAATCTTGTAGTTCCAGTCCGTGGGATCAGGATAAGACCCCCAGTGGTTCTCTATAACCAGGACGTCGCCCCTGGGTACACCAGCCGGCAGTGGAAGCTGAGCCTCAACAGGAGCTGAAAACGCAATTATCGAGCTCAACACAGCAACGATCAGCATCAAGCTAAGCGTCTGTTTTTTTCTTCGGTCCATCTCTCATTTCACCTTTTTAATATTTAGCAGAAATATATATTGTTATTAAGTCTTAATAAATTTTGTGGTTGGGGAGTCAAACTTTATATAAGTGTAAACCCTATACAGCAGTAACGTTGGGGAATCCAGTGTATGGGGCCAAAGTTTTCAAGGCAATTAATAAAGTACATAGGTGTGAGAACCGTTATTTACTTGGCTACGATTTTCAGCGGGGTAACCATAACGTTCTTTTTGGTTAAAGCCATGCCTGTGAACGCCATTGAAAACATACTATTCAGTATAACACAAGTGGGTCAAGTCTACGACCCAGAGGCTTTGATACTGTTGCGTAAAACCTTATATGAGATTTTCGGAGTAGGTGGAAACCCCTTGGAAAGTTACGTTTTATTCCTTCGGCGTGTCTTCACTTTCGATTTTGGGCCCTCGATCATATCCTACCCGACGCCCGCCCGGGAATTAGTTTTCAGGCGGCTGCCTTGGACCATAGGCCTTCTCTCCGTATCGACCCTAATTTCTTGGATTGTAGGGAACCTTTTAGGGGTTTTGGCAGGCTATCTGAGGGATAGAAAGTTTGCTAAGGTTCTAGAGGCGGTGGCCATAACCCTATACCCAATGCCCTACTACATAATGGCGCTCATCCTCCTAATATTGTTTGCAGTTATAATCCCCATATTCCCCTTAGGAGGAGGTATAAGTG
>Ga0315314_1004125_pt1 | contig 11031 bp, 22 predicted proteins | sample TDP9_MG_FD_203631 | JGI IMG/M metagenome (GOLD analysis project Ga0315314, IMG submission 203631) | Freshwater sediment microbial communities from Lake Towuti, South Sulawesi, Indonesia - TDP9 | ecosystem: Environmental > Aquatic > Freshwater > Lake > Sediment | place: Indonesia: South Sulawesi... | reverse complement strand
CATAACCCTTACTGAATACCTGAGACCTGATGTCATCTTACTATAGAGAGTTAATGCCGATTTCTGATATGGATCTGTGATACTGGTTTTCTGTCTTGAGGACAAGTCTATGTCTCGGGGACAGAGTGATGGTCTATGCTGAGCATGGATGTTAAGCATCTGTGTTGAGCATTGATGTTGTGCATACCCTGACCCTGGGGCCTGTGAGGGGGTCTGGGGGACCCTTCCCCCAGCAATAAATTATTTGGTATCCCTGGACCTCGGCCTCGAGGGGTAGAGGGGGGATGACACGGCCACGGGGGGGAGAAGGGGTTCCCTCACAGGCAATCTTACCAATCTCTGAGCCTAGACGTCTAGACGTGGGGCTAGGCGATGGGGTAGGTAAGAATCTGGGACCTGAACCCAGGACCTTAAGGCTTATTTTCTGTGGGCTGCTATCTTGAGGGTATGAAGGCTGCTGACTGGGGGAAGGTTAAGCCCGGAACCATCTTGATCTATGCAGACGAGTATGAGGGGATTTTCAGGGCTAAGGTCCTCGAGACTGACATCAGGCTCTATGAACCTGGGGAGCCTAGCGTCTGGTCTTACCCCTACGGTCTCACTAAGGACACTGGGACCATCAGGATCCAGTACGATGAGGCTGAGGCTATAGTCAACCTGGCTGACATGATCCGGTATAGCCAGGAGAACCTTCAGAGGCTAGAGATGGCCTGGAAGAAATACCAGGCATACGTAGACTACACAGAGACCTACCGGGGACAGTTGACCAGTCTGATCTCAACCCTTCAGGAGAGATAGATCTGGCAACCCAGGGAGAGAGAGGGATCCCGGCCTACAAGAGGAAGACCCTCTTCGTTAAACTTGTGAAACAGGTAAGACAGATCCGGGAAGATCGGCCTGAGGCTAGGATCCGGGCCTGGGCTGAGAGGACAGCAGTAGCCCAGGGACAGGTAGACCTCTTCTTAAGGAAGGTCAAGGCCCTTTTAGATGGCCTGGGGGTCTACTCAGATCTCCATCATCAATACCTGGCCTACGCTACAGCCCTCGACAAGACTCAGACAGAGATGGCCTACATGGTTGACCTGATCCGGGAACATCAGATCCTCAGGGACCGTTTTGAGAGGAGAGGCCTAGACCCTGAGATCCTGGACAGCATAGATACCCTGGTCATCTACAGAACTGCTGACAAGTGATCTCATGCCTACGAAGAGAACAGGACCCAGGTATACGCCAGAAGAGGCCAGGGTTATGATCCCGATAAGTGCGAAAAGGGTAGCCCTGGAAGCTGTCGACCTGGTAATAGCCCTAGAGAGATACCCAATTAATAGCGAACAGGTTGAGAGGAGAGTCTGGTCCCTCACTGGCCAGGCCGGATTTCTGGCTAGGCTCTGTCATGTCATCTGGAAGTACGAGGCTCTGAAAAAGGCTGCTGCTAAGGATTCAGAATAGGACCTAGCCCCTAGATTTTCGGTTAAGGCTTTTATACTGATCCCGGGGATATCCCTCTCTCGAGGAGTGTCCAGTCTTGAGACATCCGGCCTACAGACTTCGCAAGTACGACGCTAAGATAGACCCTGACGCTATTAAGTTGAGGTTCGCAGCCCACAGAGACGCTATGGTAGAACAGGAAGAGGCCATTTTCGGTGAGCTCAGCCTCATCGAATCTAAGGCAAAGGTAGTGTGTGAGGCTGCTGGGATCGTAACGATGAACATCCCGGCATACCTGAACTTTGCCAGACAGTGCTATCGCCTCTTTAAGAAGTTCTCCCAGGTCTCTCGCCAGAACGAGACCCAGAACTGGTTTAATATGTGGGTAGCCCGAGGCTACAACCCGACAGTCCTGGCCCAAGTGGCTGAGCTCTGCGGTATAGCGATCCCAGGCTACTAGCATCGGTCTAGGTCCAAAAGCCTTTTAGCGTCTTCAGGATACCTTTTCTTACGGTAGGTTCTCATGGTCAGAGAACAGATTTGGAGACGCAAGAAGTATGAGGCTAAGCTCGATGGGGCCGTCTCAGAACTCAGGACAGATGCCTATGGAGACAAACAGGCCGAGTTATACACAGCCATCACAACGGTCCTAGTTGAAAAGGAGATCCAGGCTAAGACGGATATCCTGGAGCCCGCCGGGGTAGCTACCAGTGAGATCCCCTTCTACCTGAATAGCATGAGAGAGTTCTGTAAATGCTCCCGGTCCTTCACTAGCACAACCAGAGATAACAAGTGCTACGACATTCTCCTCAGATATCGGGATAAGGGCCTCGAGATCAGCCTACTCTATAGACTGGCTGCTCTATGCGGATGTTACCCCCCTGGATATGGCTACTACGTCTAGATCAGGGAATAAAGCCCCATTTTCTCCTGAAGTATTCCCGGTTCTGGGAAAAGTAGGGCTCATGTTTGATACCCCCCTCATGGATGGCCCTGGATCCATGATGGTAGAACCCTGAAGAGGCTACTGTGCAAGATCTAACCCCGGCCCTCTTAACCCTCTCATGGTAATCGTTATCCTCAAAATAGGCCAGTGTGAACCCTTCATCGAAGAGCCCTACCTTCTCGATGCAGCTCTTCGAGATCAGGAAACAGGCGAAGTCTACTAGGCCATCCAGGATCCCGGCCTCTTGTTTCTTATGCCTACAGGTATCTATCCCTGAGACTATCAGGTATTCAGGGTTTGACCTCAGGAACTCGAGGAGCAGATCTACAGTGTCAGGCTCGAAGACGATATCATTACTGGCCATGAGGCAATACTTGAACTCAGGATCCTCGAGGGCCTTCCTTAGGATCTGATTCCATCCTGTAGCGACTCCCACATTCTGAGGGTTCAACACTACTATAAACCTGGGATCTGAACCCAGGCCTGTGAGGTATTCCCTGGTCCCATCAGAAGACCCGTTATCGACAAGGATCCATCTATGGCCATACCTGGATCTGAAGGATTCTAGGGCCTGTCGAGTGTACTTGAGACAGTTACAGGTCAACATACCCAGGTAGAGGTCCATAATCTTTAATCTGGAATGACCCTAGATAAGACTGAGGCAAGAGTATGAGGATGGCCGTCTTCTCTGTCAGGTCAGCAGCCAGTTTTAGGAACCAGTCAGCCCTTATCTACCGGGCTGCTGTTCATTTTGGGTATGAGTGTGAGGAGAGGGACCTCATAGACCGGGCTGTTTTTCCTAAGGAGAAATGGGATAGACTAGTCTCCCTGATCCCCCTCTGGCCCAGGTATGTCATGGACAGTGTTAGGATCATGGCTCCCTGGATCGCTAAGAGCTCGAGCCTCTACGGTCCTGTAGACGGCCCCCTGACCCTGAATGTTCAGATCCTAGAGGTCCTGAAGAACCTCGAGGTCCTGGTCCCTAGCCAGTTCTGTAGAGAGGCCCTGGTCAGATCTGAGGTCCATGTTAAGGCTGTGGTCCCTCATGGGATAGATCCTCAGGATTTCGAGTTTGATGATTCTCTGAGGTATGGCCGTATGGCCCAGTTGAAAAAGGCCTACCCTGAGAAGAGGATCCTCTTCTCAAACATCAACCCTCTGCACAGGAAGGGCCTGGACCATCTAGCAGCAGCCTTAAGGATCCTCAACGAGAAGAGGCCTCAAGACTGGGTTTTTATCTTGCATACGGGCCTGGCTAAGGCTCTGAGCCTGGTCCCTGACCTCGATAAGATCCCTAACCTGGTCATCGAAGACGCCTATAACGTGCTACCCTTCAGACAGATAGCCCTCAAGACTGTTGCCTGTGATGTTTTTGTCTGGCCTAGTCTCCTGGAAGGATTCGGCCTTCCTCTCCTAGAAGCTATGGCTGCTAAGAGGCCTATAGTATGCCTCGATGCTGAGCCTATGAATGAACTGGTAGGACCTCGAGAGGCCTGGCTCTTCCCCATGACAGGCTTGAGAGAGGAGAAATGGGAAGCTCCTGGATGCCTGGCTCAGTTGCATGAGTACGAGCCCCAGAGCCTAGCAGAGGCCATGACTCAGGCCCTAGATAATCCTAAGGAAGGTCAGGAGAAGGGAGAACGAGCCCTCAAGAGATCTAAGGCCTACCACTACCTCAAGGTCTATGAGCCTCTGGTTAAGGGGATAGGCTAGATGGGTAGACGTAGAGGGGTAGCCAGGACCTCTTTTCCCAGGCGTAGGGTCTTCAGGGTTATCGCTAAATGGTCAGAGTTCTCTGTCCCTAGAAGGTTCAAGCTCCTGGCCCCCAGGATGGTTGATGAGCTTGACTGGGAGATCGAGGTCCTTCTCAGACTTGAGGAAAAGGTCTTCTCTATGCTTGAGAACCAGGGGGTCCCCTCAGATCTCTGGCCCTACTACATAGCCTTTACTAAGAGGATCTGGAACAGACAGGTCCATTTTGGCCAGGAGACATATCTCCTCGAGAAGACTAGCCTGGTCACTGAGTTCACGCAGAGAGGCCTAGCCCCGGGGATCCTGGGCCTGATTCAGCTTGATGCTGAGGCTATGGCCCGGGAGAAGCTCTGGATCCTGAACCCCCCTGTCTGGTCTTACGATTGGATGGTTGGGAAGATCTGGATGGCTGAGCCTGAGGGAGAATCAGGGGGAAGTTACGACTGGACCACAGGAGCTATCTATGTGCCTGAACCAGAAGGCTATCAAGGGGGATACTACGATAATAGAACGTAGTGAAAGCCATGTCAAAGATTGAGTTGAGACTGAGTGATGTAGATCCCCCGGAGCCTGATCCCCCCAGAACCATCTATAGGGACATTTTGAACCTTCCCTCAACGACATACCTAGGCCTAACCATCAGATATTTCAACTTCGATGATGTGACCCTCTATTTTCGGATTACAGGGACAGGTCCAGGCTACACCTTTGGAACGGTAGACCTGGGATCTCTGGCCTCGGGGACCAGTGCGTACAGGAACCTTGACAATTTTGCGAGTAGATCTAGGCCTGCCTCTGAACTCACTGAGACAGTGGACCTCATTCTGAGGGCCTACACGGATGCAGGCTACACAAATCTGAAGTGGACATATACGAGGACTGTGACGGTGATCTGGATTAACAGTGCTGATCCCAGCTATACCCAGGACTACTTGAACAATTTTGATGATGGAACCGTTCAGGGATGGGCCTGTGTCTGTGAGGCCCAGTGTCTTGTTGGTCAACCTACGATAGCTGTGGTTTCTGACTATGTTCTCTCTCCCCCTAACAGTCTGAGGATGCGGAGTCAGAGAGCAGCAGCCTACACCTGGGCCAGAACCCGGCTGTATAAGTCCTTCGCTACCCCTGACAGGAACCGGATCTATGGAATTATGGATGTTAGGCTTGGGAGTAGTACCCCAGCTCAAGTAGGCCATAGAGTTCTAGTGGTCCGTAGAGGAGCTGCTGAAGTTCTCCACTTCGGAAAGGTTTCTGGTGATACAAACTACGCAGTGGATGATGTTCCAGAGGGAAAATGGATGCGTTTCGTGATCGCCTTACCCAGAAATCAGACTTTTGAGATTCAGCTTGCCCATAGCTTCGCTACCTATGTGGACACGAACATAGCCTACCTCTGGTTGGATGACTTCAAAATTATAAGTAAAGACTAGTAGATAGCATGATCGATAGTTATGGAGCCTTTAACGACTGTGGCATGGTTCACGGTCCTGGGCCTTCTGGGAGGGCTGGCCTACTGTGTTATCTGGGCTGAAAAATGGGCTGATCTCAGGTCCTTCAAGTATTCGAGAAGGATCATTCTCGGGGCCATCATCGGCCTGCTCTACAGCTTCCTTCACTCTGACTACGGATATCCTGACTTCGTGATGTCCTTCGTGGCCGGATACATGGGGACAGACTTCATCATGGGCCTGATCGACAGGCTGAAAAAGAAGGGTTAAGGGATCCTTCTCATTATTGATCGATCAACCTGTCGATAGTTGCCTGGCCGGATCTGAGGGACAGGGACCGGGATCCTCTCCTCTTCTATGCCTAGATCTACCTGGCTGCTCAGCCTGTTGAACTCTTCTAGATCCTGTAGGAAACTCAGGATCTCCTTATCGAAAAGGATTCTGAGCCAGATCTTCATAGCCAGGGACCTAGCCCTCTTCTCGAGGTCTGTCTCAGTCTCCAGGGCCGTCTCCCCTCTTCATTCTCTCTACCCAGGCCAGCCTATCCTTCCAGAACTCTGTATCCCTGGGCTCCAGGTCCTTCCTGGTCAGGGCTGCTCTACAGATCTCCTCTAACTCTCGATATCCCATCTTAGGCCTCACCTCTCAGAAGAGTCTGGGTCGAGGGAAGATAAGCCATTTATGAAGGGTAAAACTGTGCTAGAGATCTATGACCAGGGGGGACCCCCCTCTCTTTCCACTCGAGAACCGGGGGCCTATGTCATAAACCGTTAAAAAGTGCACTCGAATACGTAAGGGAACATGGTTGCCTGGTGTAAGGCATTTGGTGAGTTCTATGTCTGAGGTTGTTCTTTACAAGTGTGTGGTTTGTGGTCAGGCTTATACGAAGGTTCAGAGCCTTAGGGCTCACCTTAAGAGGCATAGAGATCTTGAGTGGGTTAATTTGACTATTAGGGTTCCTAAGGCTATGGCTGAGAGGTTTAAGGCTGCTTGTAAGAGTCATAACACTACTACTTGCCTGGTGATCTCGAGCATTATTGAGGCCGTTCTGAAGGGTCAGGATATGGGGGTTGTTGACCTGGCTAGGCTTGTGGGTCCTAACCCTCTCGTAGTTACGATGCATGAGTATTTTATGGGAAGGCCTAGGGGCCACTACCGGGTTCCGGTCTCTGGGGAGCTCTTTCCTTCTCCTCGAGGCCGATGTCCTGAGTGTGGATCCTCTGACGTCTATGAACAGAAGGATCCTTTCGGGTCAGAGTTCAGGACAGGCCGATGTAAGAAGTGCGGGGCTGACTGGTGCGTTAACCCCAGAAAATCTTACCTACCGTGAGCCTAGATCCTGGAGATCCTTCAGATCCTTAGCCTTTCCCAGATACTTCCAGAACTGTTTTCCCTTTTCCTTCCAGACTTCATAAACGTAGGGGCCATGAGGACAGCCACCACAGTTCTTACCACACCGGACCCACTTCAGAACATAGCAGCCCCTTTTCCGGGGGATAGAGGGTTTCCTAATCCTGACGACTACCTGAGACGTCTCGAGGTCATTCACCGTTATAGGAGCTGCTGCATGGCTGTTGACTATCTCAACTAGAAGGACCTCTCTCTCGTTCTGGGCTGCTAGGTCGACACGTCTCTTACCAACCGGGGTCTCATACCTGATAGAGTAGCCCTGACCCTCTAACATGGCCCCTATCCGTCTCCTCAGATCCTCATGTCGACTCATCAATAGCAGCCCCTATCAGTTTGGTAAGACAGTCTTGGTCCCTTAGGATCCTCGTAGTAGTGACACTTCGCAGCCAGAGGGATCTTAACCTGGAACAGATGACACCATCCACTATTCGGATCGCAAGCCTTCCCCGTCTTCCTACAGGTCCCCAGTCTGATCGCCTCTCAGCCCTTCTTAACCTTCCTGACATTCACGAGCTTCCGTTCTCGGTTCCAGGCGAACTCATACTGGCCTATCTGGAGAGGTCCCTTCTCGAGAACCTGTAAGACTATCTGGCTGAACTGGTCTTCCCCATCCCAGCCCCAGTTTCGATCCCAGGGCTCATAGCCTTCCCCCTCTTCCTTCTTCTTCCCCTTCCACTCATGGCCCATGAGCTCCTGAGGGTCAAACTCTGGAAGGGGAGCAGCAGCCTCAGGCTTAGGCTCCTCTGGTTTAGCCTCGGGCCTCGGGGGTATGGCCTGGATCTTCCATCCTAGTTGAGCCATGAGGTAGAAGACAAGTTCAGTCTTGTTATGGAACCTCAGCCCCAGGCTGTGATCTATCTCCTCTTCCCAGAGGGTAACATGAGGGTATCCTGAGATCTCCTGATGGCAATATGCACATTCTCTTTTCATAGGCCTCTACTCTTCTGACATCCACTTCTGAATATCGGCCTTAACTATCCCATCGAACTTATCCAGGTGTTCCTTCGGGATCCCCCGGTCCAGGGCTACTCTAGTGTCCATCTCGAGGGCGATAATCAAGGCTTGCCTGGTAGCCCAGGGGTCTATGTTGTGTAGGACACAGAACTTCCTGAGATCTCTGACCCATTTTAGAACGGCCTCGAGATCCTTCTCCTTAACGGTCTTCATCATGCTCCCCTTGTCTTGATGACAACTATCTTCACTCTCTTCCGATCCTTCCCCCAGAGAGGACCCCCATGTAGAACCCACTCGTAGATCGCTTTATACTCATTCTCAGGGATCCTGTCGACATAGGTTCTAGTGGCCATGCCTGTCGGGGTCTCCATCTCTTCCCTCATGTCGACAAACTTGATGTATAGATGTCTCAAGTCTGGTCAGCCCTCTTCTCCCAGGTTTTTGGCCTTCCACTCCTCGAACCTCTTATCCTTCCTGTACTCTCGGATCCTGTCCCGGATCCAGGACCTCACTAACTCAGGGACCTTAACCCCTTCATATCGGCCTATAGCCTTCAGGTCCTCGAGTAGATCACTCGAGATCCTGACATTCAACTGGTCTGTCTGTTTGCTCAAATACTTCACCTCGCTACATTCTACTATCCTCTGATATCTTTTCTGCTATCAGAGGCTATTAAGACTTATGCCTCTGATAGTGAAAAGTGCAATTCCCGGGGGATCTAGCTTCCTCGAGATCAAAATACCTGAACATGGTTAGCAATTGCTATCATGGACCATGTAAGGCTTAAAGGTTCAGAGTCTGAACTATTCTCAGGTGAAAGGCTGAAATGAGTGAGAAGGAAAAGGCTAAGGCCGAACCTAAACCTGAAGAGGACAGAGGAGCCCTAGACTTTTCAGGCCTCGAGAAGGCCGAGAAGAGCCCTTCCAGGAAGAGAGGGAAGAGATAGATGGCTGAAGAGGTTGAGAGAACCCGAGAGGTCCCCCTGACCAGTGTGGTATCTCCCCCTGGCCCCTTCGATGCTGTTCAGATGATCCAGGATTTTATTAGGATGGATGCTCAGGCCAGGAACATAGACTCTATGGCTGCTAACCTGGAGCTTATGCTAGGCACAGGTATAGGGACAGCAGAGGTCCAGGCCAGGGCTGGCCCAGAGGGGAACGCAGAGGCCCTTAGGACCACAATAATATCGATGTACCGGGAACTCTTCCAGTTCTGGAAGGCCGGGATCTGGCAAGGGGTAGGGTCTACCTGGTCGACCTCGACAGAGAGGTTCATTCAGTGTAGCCAGTGGATCTATGCCTATAAGACCCTCATGTATAACGCTGCTATCGTTCCCAGGATGAGACGTCACTGGAACCGGGTCTATACGCCTCAGGTCCCGGATCCTAGAACGGCCTGGAGACTCTACAGGGAGAAGGTCTTCTCCTGGCCAGACTTCGAGAGATATGTCTCTTACGATGGCTGGGATAAGACCTCAGCAGCCTGGCTTAACGAGGTCTGGAACCGGGAGCCTGACAGTAGGACAGCCTTCGAGTGGTGGGCTAAGGACCTCATTAAGGCCTCAGACCGGGATGACTACTATTTTCTGGATGGATGGGAGAAGGATCTCCATGAGACTGTAACTAAGGGCCTCTACTACTGGCCCAGGCCCTATGAACTGACCCGGATGGCCGATTTTGTAGAGATGGATCAGACCTGGGCCCTTAAGAAGCTGAAGGGAACAGGCCTCAACGAAGAGGACCGGGTAAAGTTCTGGCAAATGCTACAGCTCAGGCCCCTCAGAGAAGAGGTCAGGTCCTTAACCTCTAAATGGGTCTGGCGTTTCAGGATGGGCCGGGCCTCTCTGACAGAGCTTAAGAACTCACTGATAAGCCTGGGGGTCAAGGCCAGGGAGAGAGATCTCCTGGTCAACCTGGCTCAACTCCAGTACGAAGATGAACTCATAGACGAGTGGGTAGAGATCCTGACCTGGCGTTTTAGAACGGCCATCATCACAGAGGCCGAGTTCCTAGATGGCCTGGTAGATCTGGGGATCAACCAGGAGAAGGCTAACCTGATCGTAGAGACTCAGAAGGCTATGGGCTACTACGGATACTATTAGCCTCAGCCAGGGCTCACTATCAGGGTTAACAGGTCCAGGGATTCCTTAACCAGGACCCACATATCTCGAGGATCCTCTAGGTTAGCGGCCTTCCTCAACGCCTTCCTGACCTCTTCCAGGTCTTTTCTATCCTTCTCTTCCATAGGCCCAGATATCCCTACTAGAACTTTTAAATCCTGAGCCCCCCTTCTCTCTATTCAGTGATCGAGATGGTGAAAGACGCAGCCAGGCGTTCAGACCACTACGAGAAGAAGGTAGACGGGGACATTATGAACCTCAGGATCAGCTCTGAGAGAGACTTTATGATCGAGCAGATCCATGACCGTTATGCTGTCCAGACCCTCTATGAGACCAAGATCAAAAACTACCTCGAGGCCATAGGGTTCTACGGAATACAGCAGCATCACTATATGAACTTCGGGGCTGAGTGTTGGGCCCTCTCGAGAACCTTCTCAGGGGCTACTCTCAGGATGGAAGTTGAGATCAAGGCCTCAAAATGGCTTAGGAGAGGTCTAGCAGCAGAGCATCTGATCGCTATCGCCAGGCTCTACGGAGTCGACATCTCAGGCTGGCCATAGGCTCAGAATCTTCCTTCTCCCCTGGTCCCCCAGGATCCCCCCGGACCCCTCAGGTCTCGATGTGGAAACAGTAGTGATCTGTCCAGTCATGCCTCTCGAGATCTACCCGGAATCTATGGCCCCCTTCTCTAAAGAACCTGTAGGCAACTACTACCATGTGAACAGCCTCGTTACAAGAGACAGCCTTCCTATGCTCCCTAACAGCAGCCAGAAACCTACAGCAGACAGGACACTGAACTATAATAACCCCCCTCTCCTGGAAGACAGGAACAGCAGACCCCAAAACCCTACACAGACCACACCTAACCATCCATATCCCAAACCAGTACCAGAAATCCATACCCAACGCATTAAGACTATCTAGTAAGACGACATAGAGGCTATGGTCCTCAGGGATGGTTATGGTACTGATGT
>Ga0315314_1004124_pt1 | contig 11031 bp, 15 predicted proteins | sample TDP9_MG_FD_203631 | JGI IMG/M metagenome (GOLD analysis project Ga0315314, IMG submission 203631) | Freshwater sediment microbial communities from Lake Towuti, South Sulawesi, Indonesia - TDP9 | ecosystem: Environmental > Aquatic > Freshwater > Lake > Sediment | place: Indonesia: South Sulawesi... | reverse complement strand
AGCGTCTCCCGTATGGAAGAATCTGTTTTTGCGCAAGATGATCACCACCGCCTTCAGTCTCATTCGGCGCTTCCTTGAACGATCTTAACGTAGCCCTGCACTTCGTCGATCTCTAAACGGTTGACCAAGAAGCCTTCAGCCTTTACCCGCTGAGCCAGCTGCTCGCTCACGCCATCAGAAGCGTTCAAGACGACGATTCTGCTGCCACTGAAATATGTAACTTGGTCGATGACACCTTGACCATTCACCGTGTAAAATATGGTTCCGCGCTCATGGACGCATTTGAGAAAAAGCTCCTCATCGCTGATTTTGGCTATGAGTTGAAGCTTCATGATTTCCACTCCAGAAGCTTACGCACAAACTGTTTAGCTTCCTCTTTCAAGCGGTTGTAATCGTCTTGGCAGAGGTGCATGATCTCGGGCAAAGGGACAGCCACGAAATACCTTTGTCGGCTCTCTGGCTTACCGCAGACCTTGCATTCGCGGAGTTCAGCCAACGGCTTAAACTTGCGCTTGCTCATTTTCTCCCTCCGGCTTCTGCTGTTTCTGAAGAGCTTCAAGCCTCAAGCGCACAGCCTCAGAGACAAACTCCGCGATGCTTCTGTAGGTTCCAAGCCTGCGGATGAGTCGCTCCACTTGCTGGACAAGTTCCTCCTGAATCGATATGCTCCGGTAATTAGGCAATCTTTACCCCGCCTAAACCTTATCCATATGGTATAAGTGAAGTAGAATTGCTTTAAAATTTGCGGTATGAATAAAGTAAAAATCGCCTCAATTGGTTAAATAAAATTTATTAAGGTTTGTCTACTTTATATATGAAGCAAACATGAGGTAATGGCATGCCTGTGGAAAAGTATAGGGGAATAAGCCTTCAAAGAGAACTCGTAGACGAAATCGAGCAGTACATCAAGGATCACCCGGAAGCAGGCTACAAAAGCCTCGCCGACTTCGTAACAGAGGCCGTTAGAAAAAGATGCGAGGAACTCCAAATTCTTGGACCAAAACCCATCGTTCACCCGGTCCTTGAACACTTCAACGTCTACGAGGACCACGTTACCATCATCGACCGTAAAAGGGAAAGACTTGTGGATGTCTACTTCCGCAACAACTTCGTGCACTGCCAATTATGCGGAGAACGAAACTGCGAACACGTCAGATACGCCGTACAGATTCCAAAGGTGCAGAGAACACTGGAGAAAAAGGGCTTAACAGTTAAGCCAAACGGAAGAATCGAACCTAAAACAGTCCTCTACTAAATAAGATTGCTTAATCGGTGGTTAGTGGTTGCGTAGAAAAGTAATCGATAAAAGGAATGAAAGTGAACTGCTTGATGCGTGTAAAGAGAATGATATAATCTTTCTTGGCGTATTCGGTTCTTATTCTCGGGGTGAGCAGAAAGAAAAGAGCGATATAGACATTTTGGTGAAATTTTCCAAAAGAAAGAGCCTCTTGGATTTGGTAAGGATTGAGAGGCGGTTGTCCGAAATCATGGGCGTAAAGGTAGACTTGGTGACTGAGGGGTCTGTAAGTCCCTACATGATAGATGACATTAAAAAGGAGCTAAAGGTAATTTATGATGAAAAAGGCTGACACCGTGTATTTGATGCATATTCGAGATACAGAGACATATTGACCGAAAAAGTGGTGGTTGGTGTGAGCAGAACCATACTAATGCATATCTTGACTGATATGCGTGTTTTGTTAGGTGAGAGCGAAACCGAACAGCTCTACAAGGAGTTGCTCGCCCACTTCGGACTCGTAGGCGCATCAGACGTATGCCAAGCCCTCGAAACAGCATGGAAAGACCCATACAACAAACAAGAAATCGAAGCGCGCCAAAAAAGGAATAAAAACCATTAAAAACCAAATTAATGAACACTTATGCGCGCGACGTCTAAGGTTCGCTTGTCGCTTTTTTGCGAGGCGACAATTTTCTATATACTGGTTAGAGTCGCTTCCGTGTGAAAATTAAGGCTGAAAAACGGCGGATTTCACATATCCGCACCGTTATTCGGCGTTTGCATGTGAACTTCTAAAAATTTTAAATTAAATTTTCACTCTTCAGCGTGAATAAGGCATGGAGTTTTTGGCAAACAGGTGCTCCACACAAAAGTGATCGAAGCGAGAGTTTATAAGAAGGTCGAAACAATCACTTCCACATGCGAACTGTTCCTCCATCCGAATCGATATTGAGTGAGGCTTTAAAAAATAATCCCAATGTTGATGTGAATTCTCTGCACCATGAGACGTTTAATTTGATGATTCATTATAGGTCAAAATATTACGAAAGAAGGGTAAACGAAATACTTTTTGAGCTTAACTTACCCAAAGAAATTCATGATAAAGTAAAAAGTAAGCTGTTGGAACCTATTGTAGTAGGAGACAAAGAGTATAGCAATTTTATGGAAGAGGTTTCAAGGCGTATCAGTCAAGCCTTTCAACCAATATCAGGACACCTTGCTGAGCTTTGTGCCGAAAGAGAATTAGAGAGAGCTGGCTTGAAGAAGGATTACCACTTTACAAGGAGAAAGGAGCGAACCGACTTCATCATATACTATCCAAATCTGCATTCATCTAAAGCAAGGCATAGGATTGAGGTGAAGAATGTAAGCCTGAGGGAGAGGGCTACTCGGGGTCTTGCTTTTGATGGCGATAGTCTTTTTGGCTTCTTCAACCAGTTAAGTGAATTCACAGAGTCCAATGTTAAGGTCCTGGAAGACCTTTGCATTAAGACCAATGGATACTGTTACATCCCGCCAGATACGTTGAGAAAAATTCCCTATGGCACAAAACGCTTCAGGCCTAACACTCAATTTGGCAGCGATATGGCAGCTTTTGTCAAGACTGGAAGAATGCCTTAAGGTGGATTCCAGAAGTCCAAAATATACTCAAATGTCGTGCCTAAGGTTATGTAGTTGCTTGGCCAACCAAAAATGCCTACTCTGTTGACCAAGTTTCTCCGATCCCAAATAATGATGTTTCTCAGCTCATAACCTGCTTTCTCCATTTCTTCAATTATGTATACATGGACAGGTATTCTTTTACCGCGTTTGCCACCTTTCCACCAGATATCGGTGACGTTTATGATTGAGTGTGCTTTGAGTTTTAGGAAAGGCAGTATGCCTTTGTAAATTTTGCCTATGACTTGGGCATATTTTTTTGGTTCCATTGTGCCCAAATCCCTTGGGTCCGCTGAATACTGTTGAACCTTAAGAAAGTGTTCATTTTTTCGTAAGTCGCCACGTATGCTTTTGTTCAATCTTGGTCTGTTCAACATGTTGGCGTAAGGTGGCGAAGTTACAGCCAAGGCAACCGTTTCTTGTTCAAGATATTCTGGTATATTGTGAGCGTCGTCGCATATGGCAATTTGAGTCGTAGTTTTAGGCTGTTCAGTCCACACATCCAACTTTGTCTGCGCAACTCTTTTGTTCGCGAAATCTACGTATTCCTCTTTAAGGTCAAAACCAACAGCGTTTCGGTTTAGGTCAAATGCGGCGACAAGTGTTGTTCCTATTCCCACGAACGGATCCAAAACGAGTTCTCCTTGATGTGTAAACAGGTGAATGCATTTTTTGGGTAAGCCTATCGGAAAGACTGCTGGATGGATATTTTTGTCACGAATATCCCTTTTCTCATAGAAGAATTCCCAGATCGCGACTTGACTTTGGATCCATTCTTTAGCATTTAAGCAGTTAATGTGTTGTGGTGGACAATTGCAAGTCCTTTCGTATCCTATCTTTAGAGGCCTTGTTACTTCAAGAGTATTAGTCAATGTTTTCCACCCATATTCGTTTCAGCTATTTGGAGAAGCCTCTCTATAATCTCTTCGTAGGTTTCCCCTTTAATACCTAATTTCTTTAGTTTATCTCTCAGGTCTGTGGAGATTCTAATGGTAGTTACATCCTTAGCCAACTTGATACCTATAACTATTATACACGTTAGACGTATTTATAACTTACTATTGGGTAGAGTACAATGTGAAGTTAGAGCAATAAACAAACGCGCGCTTAGGTTTTTGGCTTGCTTCTTTCTAAGAGAGATCATCCTAACAACAGCTCTGCAGAACTGTATAGGTGAGGCCAATACCTTTCCCATGTTCTAAATGCCGTGCCATGGTTGTGATGAGTGCGAGCATTAAACTCAATTTGAAGCCATCCTCTTCTAATACAGTCCAAAAATGCTGATAGCTCAGCACCTTGCAACAACTGCGCTTTGGTTATCTTCATCCTTTGCTTTCCGCCTTCGGAAGTTGTATCTAACGAGACATAAACCATATTCTTTATCTTTAATCGAATTCTCTCTTCCAAGTCATCAAATGTCCAATATGGAATGGGTTGTAGGTCACCCAGTCCTACACGCCTCCGAATATTTTCAAGCCAGTCATGGTAGTCAGCCCTATCTGGAACTCTGCTGCTGTCGAAATGAATTTCAACCCTCTTTAGGTCGTAGTTTATTCTTGCGATAAATCCACGTTCTGAATAGTTAGCCGCGTCAATGTCGACTCTTAAACTTCGCTCTCCAGGTCCATACTTGGGAATTGCCCACCCATAATCTCTAATAAGCTTAGGGATTATTTCTTCTGGCTTGGGTTCAAAGCGAAACAGACTAATCAACGAGTCGCTATTAATTCGATGAGTTTTTAACTCAAATTGCCCATAATCAGCCAGTGGGATATTGTTTTCAGGGATGTCCAAAAGGTCTTCCAGAGTGTTGCCCAACCCTCCATCTTTATCCTGTCTATATTTTGTTAGAGTGACCCAACCTTTTGCTTTTATCTCTAATAATCGTCTGATTAGCTCATCCTTGGTATAAACTGGTTTTTTCTTGGTGGGTGTCTCTTTAAGACCTGGAATCCATCTATACATTACGGAAAACCTCCAGGGTTTACCTATCCATAGAGTTGTCGATATTACTGGTTTTAGATTGAGATAATATGTCAATAGGTCTCTATTCAAGTTATTGCTTTTTTTAGCGCGCGCGTTTACTCTTCTACGTAACCAAGAATGCTTTCCATTATTCTCCCGAAAGTTGGAGCAAATCCCTTCTCTTTATATTTAGTCTCATAATACCGCACGACATAAGCGCCTGTTTCAAGCTTGATTTGAACGAGTATCGGTCGAGCGCTCACGTTTTTCTTAGCTAAGAGACCCAGAATCTTTTTCATACGCTTTTTCTGAGCTGGTTGGACTCCTTTTCGTCTCTATTAACCAAACCTCGTCATCATATCTTGCGACTATGTCAAAAGGCACACCACTGACGCCCTCTAAGTTCAATGTTTGAATCAGGTGAAAAACTGTTCAGGTTCCTTGACCTGTTTGCGCCATATCCACAAAAACAAGCGGTGCTGGCTGCGAAATTCCCATACTCGCGGACTCTAAAACTCATCAACAAACCCGACGATTACGTGCTTCATAAGGGGGAGGAAAGCAGTTTTAGGTTTAAATAAGCTACTTTTCAAGCTCGCATTCCTTTTAGGATACGTCTAACGTATTCATCTTTAAGGCTTGGATCCAATTCTTTAATGTCCTTCACTATAAAATTTTCCCTCTGCTTTAGCCACTCTAAGATTATTCTCCTTGCGTGTTCGAGTTCTCCCTCTTCATCCAATCTTCCAGACGTTATAGCTTCCTTTGACAAAAGCTCTAATTTATCGATTTTTTCTTTAAACTCGTCTACTGAAAGCTTGAAGAGCATCTTTTGTTCAATTCCTTTAATCTTCCAGAAAGCGTTATAGACTCTTAATTCACGGCCATTCGCAAGCACACACCAGCTCACACCCTCTGTGTTGGCATAATTTATTGGCTGCTCTGCTAAATGGTCGTATAAAGAAGTATCCACGGATTTAGCTTCAATAAACACAACGGGTTTATTCTGAATTTTGAGGGCAATATCCACATACTCGGTCCTTTTGCCTATCTGGATCGGGTATTGCCTCTGAACTTCATCCGGGGTTCGAATGTTCCACCCCAAAACTTCAAGCAGAGGTTCAATCAAAGTAGAGATAGTGTTCAACTCGCCCATAGTAGGGTATTTTTCAATTATCGCGGTTGCATGCTTAATGTAATCGTCTATTGGTGTAGGAGTAGGAGGCGGTGGGGGCGTAGGCGGTTTAGTGGGTCTTACCGCAGTAAGATAGTATTTTCCATGTTCCTTATCAACGTAGCCTAAACTTGCTAACCAATTTAATCTCCATAACGCTTGGGCAGGTTTCTCCCAATCGACATTACATTTTTCTAACAATCCTTTATGAACTTCTTCTAACTTCAGCCTTCGACCCTCAGATAACATTGAAAGAATTTCGTCGAAACCTAAAACTCGTTCTCGCAAAATATCAAGAACCACCTTGTTATCCCGAGTTGTTAAAAACTGTCGCGCTGCCGGTGTGATCTTAAGGCGACCATCAACCTTTTCCAATAAACCCAAGCAATCTTTTACAACTCTAATATATGCATGCGGAGTGCCGCCTGACAAGCCATACTCATGTGTCAACCAAGAAATGAGTTGATCCACGGAAGGGTTCTCACTATCTACTTTCTCTAAGATTTTTCGCATGGTCACAACATAACTTTTCGCACCACCTGGTAGAGGCCAAATACCCTTAAACTTCCCCAAAGACAACCCAATACCCCATCATAAATTATCATACTTCTAATACTTTAATACTGCATAAATACCGTATAAAACTTAAGAAATTGGCTGAAGATAAAGAGGTGTGGATTTGAAGTTTCGATTTTTTAGGTTACGGCTTTTCCTGGAGCGGCTCGGTTTTCCATGCTGGGGTGAGTATCACCACTGCACCAGGTGCGGTCTCTTGTTCCGCAAAGACAGCGTCCCCATATCCGGACATAACGCAGAGCACAGCACGCGCCACGCCCATTGTCCCCACTGCTTAAAGAAAGTCTATGTTAGGTAAGATGAGGACGGATATTCCCATCATCTAACCTGCTTCCTTTCCAGCTTCCACCATTGATCCGGCCGTGAAGGAATCCCCAACGCTTTTGCAATAACCCTGCTACATTCTCGTACTGTAGGTTCAACAGTGTTGGTAGCAACAGCGACATCCCATTGAGTTCTCCGAAGTCGTATATCCAAAACGCCGACCAGATAAATGGCGCTGGCTATCAACACTCTCGAATGCTTCCCACTAACTTTAGCTGGACCGGTATCGGAAATGCTCAAGGCTTTCAAGACTCCGATTATAGTATTCATCAAGCAGCCCGGCTCGCCCCAGCATGTAACTTGTTGGAACACTTGGGCGTCAAGTTTTTAAGATGATGGTCATCATGATTGCAGCAGTGCACCGCTGGCGTGAACTATTATGGAAGCAGCTCATTCGGTCCGGTTCAGGATTGTTGGGCATCTTATCGCACTCCCGGTATATGTAAACGATGAGGGCCCCTTCGACTTTTGGCTTGACACCGCAGGCCCTGGGATCATAATCGAGAAATCGTTGGCAGAGGAGCTTGGTCTCGAGGTTATAGATACCGGAGGAAAAGGAATTGGAGCAGGCGGTGAAGTGCCGGCTCTTTTCACAACCGTAAACAGCCTTCGCTTTGGAGAAATTGAATTCAAGAAGATTCACGCGTACGTGCTGGACTTAAAAGGCACAGATGAAAAGTACGAGTTCAAGTTTTACGGATGCATCGGCTACGACCTGCTCAAAAACTTCAAGGTATGCATAGACTACGTAAACCAAAAGTTAACCCTTGTTAAAGCGAAGCAAAGAAAACCAAGCGAGGAGAGAGAAAACCAAAAGTAAAAAATAGAGGGTTAGTTGAGGGCTTTCCGCCTCAACTCCGTGATGTACTCCGCGTATCTCGGGTAGAATTGTATAGCTTTGCGTTTCAACTTCATGTAATGTCGGGCTCCAACCGATTTCGGCGTTCTTCCCTGATGAAGTCGGCAACACTTTCCTGCATGTTTCGTCGAACCATCTGTAAATTTTAAAAATGAAAATATGCAATACCATGATAAAGGGTTGGTGAAAATGATTGATTTGGAAGAATTTAGGGCTAAGCTTCGTACTCGCTATATGAGTAAATTTGATGGGTTTTGGCGATGGAAAATTAAAACAGAAACGGAAGGGGAGCACATTCTTGATGACAACCATATAAATCAGGCGTGTTCCAAGTTATGGTCTATTCTCCGTGGGTGGCAAGCATATCGCCCTCATGATTCGGATGCGTGTCTCAGAGTCCTGAAAGATGCGCTTAAGAAGATGACAGATTCCTATAATCAGATTAGAACCTACAGTTTACTGGAATTCGACAAAGTACCTGATAAACTGCTTAACATGATTTGGCACGAACTCGGTCGCGTCAAGGAGAAAGATGGAAGAAAGAATAACTACGGATATTATTACATTGTTTCGTTGTCCAAGCATCTAATGTTTCTGTGGGGGCAAACACCCGCCTTCGACTCAAGGGTGCGGACTCACATACCTCGGTCTTATAACGCTTCAAAGAATAATCGTTGGCACTTTGGGGAATGGAAAAGAGTTATGCTGAGCTTTCGAGAAGATTTGATGCAAGAACCTGAAGCTGTGAACGCCTTTAAAGCAGAATCGCTAAAAATGTATGGAACGGAATCGACCGTTCCTTACGGAAGATTCTTGGACGTATACTATCATTAAGCTCCTGAAATACACGAAAAAAGAAAGAGGGGTTAGTTGAGGGCTTTCTGCATTTGTTCCACTGCTTTCAGTGTTCTGTTTTTGAGGTCTTCGATGGCTGGGCTGAAATAGTGCCTCATAAACATTGACTTGCCAACGCGCCCCTGAATCAAATCGATTTCCTCTCTCAGCAATCCATGGTGTAGCAGGAAAGTCGCGTGGTAATCCCTTAAATCCTTGAGGCGTGAATGGCGGATAGCATATCTCATTCTCCTCCTTTTAAGACCAGAATCCGATATCGTCGCGCTGCATTCAACGATTCTGTTTAAGAAGGCCTCTGGAATAAAGCTGAAGAACACGTTTTTGCTTCCACGGATGAATCTCTCTGGATATCGGAAATGCTCAAGGCTTTCAAGGTTCCCATTATAATATTCATCAAGCAGCCCGGCTCGCCCCAGCACGCAACTTGTTGGAACACTTTGGGCATCAAGTTTTTAAGATGACGGTCATCATGATTGTAGCAGTGCACCGCTGGCGTGAACTATTATGGAAGCAGCTCATTCGGTCCGGTTCAGGATTGTTGGGCATCTTATCGCATTCCCGGTATATGTAAACGATGAGGGCCCCTTCGAATTTTGGCTTGACACTGCAGGCCCTGGGATCATAATCGACAAATCATTGGCAGAGGAGCTTGGTCTCGAGGTTATAGATACCGGAGGGAAAGGAATTGGAGCAGGCGGTGAAGTGCCGGCTCTTTTCACAACCGTAAAAAGCCTTCGCTTTGGAAGAATTGAATTCAAGGAGGTTCATGCGTATGTGCTGGACTCAAAAGGCATGGATGAAAAGTACGAGTTCAAGTTTTACGGATGCATCGGCTACCACCTGCTCAAAAACTTCAAGGTATGCATAGATTACGCAAACCAAAAGTTAACGCTTGTTAAAGCGAAGCAAAGAAAACCAAGCGAGGAGAGAAAACCAAAAGTAAAAAATAGAGGGGTTAGTTGAGGCTTTCAGACTCTTCTGCTCCTTGTTATCATCAAAGCTACACCAATAGAGAGACTGGAAGAAAACGTTTAGCGCGCTTTTCTCCTTCGATAGTTTTAGATATCTCTTGCTCCATTGTAGATTGCGGATGGTTGGACTTGGAAATAACCTCGATATCCAGATTGCCAAACTCTCCGGCGGTTTATGCAATGTATGGTGGTCACGCTCGCGAGAGATATGTTGCATATGTCGGCGTCGCTGACAAGCTAAAGCGAAGGATAATTCAACACTTAGTAAACCGTGACAGCAGCATTGCAACAGGCACATCAGCCGTTGGTCTAAATCCTGACTATGTTACGGAGGTAAGATGGTGGGAACATAAGAGTTTCAGCGATAGAAATGCACTGAAGGCTGCAGAGTTAGTTGCCTTTCAAGTTCTTGATCCCGCACTAAGAAGCCGAGGCAGAATCCCGAAAAAGGCTAATGAAATATACAACAATGAAAAATTCCGTGCTGAAATGAGGTCACTATTCAAGAGTGAACCGAAAGGTATACTTGTTGTGCCCAATTTGCAGAACGCATTTGACGAAATTGAGAGGCTGGAACGTAGAATCACTGTTTTAGAAAAGTAATTGCATCAAGTGAACAAAACTGAAAGCAAGGCGTGAGATGCTGGATGGAATGGAAAACGCTTTTTGGGTTTGCGTCGTGGGTGGCTTAGGCCCGGCGCGCGCGCACAACGTGCGCCATAAACGAGCAAAAAGAAAAAAGAGAGAGTTAGTTGAGGGCTTCCTGCCTCAACTGCGTGATGTACTCCGCGTATCTCGGGTAGAATTTGCTGGCTTGCTTTCTTAAGGCCATGTAATGTTTGGCTCCGATCTTCTTTGGAACCCTTCCCTGGATGAAGTCCGCGACGCTTTCGGGGATCTCCAGCTCGATCATCTTATCGAAGGCGAATTTTCTGAGGTATTTGGAAGCCACGAAGCCGTATTTGTTGAAATAGTGGGACGCGTTGCGTGCGGTTAGGTCTTCACCCTTGGCTTTGTGGAGTAACCTATGAGTGTGCTCCGTGAAATGTCCGTAGTAAGCCTGCTTAGATTCACGGAACATTCCCAATTCACACCTGTAGAATCCGTTGACCCCCTCCGCATCACCGCTAAATTCGTGTATCAGCTTCACTCCCTCAATCAACCTTAGACCAGAATCCAAAAGCAAATCGTACAGTACAGCATATTTGGCGGGAATGTCCTTAAGCCTTCTCATTGAATCTAAAATCTCCTCTTCACCTGGAACTTTCAGGTCTACGCCACATCCAACTTTCGGCAACGCACTCCTCATCCTATCCACATAAGCTGCGTCAAAGCCGGCGATCCTCAAGTAATTGAACAGGTTCCTCAAAGCAAGCCATAGATGTCTCCGACCAGCCTTAACCCCAGC
>Ga0315314_1004123_pt1 | contig 11032 bp, 9 predicted proteins | sample TDP9_MG_FD_203631 | JGI IMG/M metagenome (GOLD analysis project Ga0315314, IMG submission 203631) | Freshwater sediment microbial communities from Lake Towuti, South Sulawesi, Indonesia - TDP9 | ecosystem: Environmental > Aquatic > Freshwater > Lake > Sediment | place: Indonesia: South Sulawesi... | reverse complement strand
GCACTAAAACAAAAAAGCCTTAATTTGCGGTCCATGATCACTCATTTGAAGGAAATAAGATATGTCTCGACCCTAGTTCTTCAACAAATGGACCCAAAGTTGTTGACTTTTTTCAACATTAACACCCCAGAAGACCTGAAAAAAGCAGAATCTATCCTTAAAAGGGCCAGAATTCAATGAAATGGATGCGGAAATACCTTTCATGCCTCACTTTTTTCGACCGAAAGCTCACTTATAGACCCCCATATAATTTTTACGTTTAACATGCCAAACAACATTCTTCAGACATCTGTGGTCATCCTTTTGTCTGAAAAACACGCCTAGAATAGAGCCTATGAAACCGAATGACTGCAAACACTCCATTATTTAGGGATCTATTTGAAAACTTGTGATGGGGTCTAACCTATCGGCTCTTCGTTGTTTGTGGCATGAGTTCTGGTGGAATATTGGACATGTATTGGAGGAGGCTGACCAGTTGGGGTTCGTTGCTTACTATATCTGCGGCTGTCACCATTCCAATTAGTTGTCCTTCTTGCACCACTGGTAAATTTTTAACCTTTTTCTTTGTCATCATTTTTGCGGCTTCTTCCACTGCAGCATCCTTTTCAATAGTTACAAGAGGTGTTGACATGATTTGTTGGGCTGTAACCCTTGAAGGATTTAGGCCTTCTTGCACTATTTTTGTTAGGATGTCCCCCTTTGTTATTATTCCCATGGGCTTATTTCCCTGCACCACTATCATTGACCCAAGGTCGAAACGGTTCATTTTTCTGACCACTTCTTCGACGCTAGAATCGGCTTTAACGGTCTTTACATCAACGCTCATGATGTCTCGGACCAGAATGACGCCAGCAATTAGGTTCACCATGCGATATGTCTTCAACGAGAAGGTTAATAAAATAATTCCGACACAGGCAAAAACAGCCGCGTAAATTATGCCAGTGAGACCAAATAAGGCTCCCATGGCGTGCCCAACAGTTATGATTGTTAAAGCGATACAGATGATTCCTGCGAAGAATCCTAGAATCCAGGCGGCTTCGTGTAAGGTCTTCATTTTTGTTCCTCCGAATAATTGATTAACAGTTAAACTAATATTTAACATTTCTGTTTCCGCAGCATTACCAAGCATTCATGACACAAATATAGTTTCAAAATTACATACATTTTAATACATAGAGAGGGCACAGCAATGGACGGCAAAAAGATATTCAGGAAAGTGAAATGTATATGGTTCGGTGAAAAATCGTATGATTCAAATAAACTTTAGCCTAATGGAGATGTCTCCCGAAGTAGCCCTATCTAAGGAGTGACTTCCTTACTCTAACAATGCGCTCTTGAAGCTTATAAGACTGTATAGAATTATCCTCTACCTGACGTCAATACGTTTTCTTCTATAGGCTATGACTGCTATCAGTGTTGCTGTCATGAATATTGGTAGGATGAGGAAAGATGGGAGCTCTGGTATTATTATTACTTCTTGTGTTGAATGCGTGTAGTTGAAGTATAGGTAGGTGTATGTTTCATTGGAGCACGGTAATAAGTTATATGAGACTTGTGTGCCATTAACAAATACTTCAAATGTGCCATTCATCAACGCTGTTGGGATACACAATCTACAAAAGCCAGTTGTTCCTTTGACACCAGTGACGTTAAACATTATTGCAGTACCATTGAATTGGAAATCAGATATTGTAGAATTGCAAATCGTTTGAACATAGTGTTCTGAAGTGGCATTGAAACTAGAAAATATACCTATTAACGGATAATGGTCTTGGTTAGAGGCATCAATATCGTATGGAGCATCACCAATACCATCGCTTCCAGTTTCATTCTGGTTAGAACCGATGTGTACGTCTGCGCCTGTGTAATCACTCCAGTAATTCCCGCCAGAAGGATAACCACCATCCCAAGTATCGACGCCAAAATACACATACGATTGCTGACTATTATTTATGAAGTTATTATGATAAACCACGTGGCCCTCCGACTCAGAGATAGATATCCCCAAACTGTTATTCTCTATATTGTTTTCAGAAATGTTGCAGTCATGTAGTCCCACTCCATAGAGATAAACACCGCAATCATTATTTGTTATGTTGTTTCTGGAAACAACGGGTCCATAAGACGGCCCACCCCAAGAAGATGATGCATCAACGCCAGCCCATTTGTTATTTGTTATGTTGTTTTCAGAAATAATGGTGCCAAACACTGACTCCCAGAGGAAGACGCCCATCGCGTTGTTCACTAAATTGTTTCTGGAGATAATGTTGTCGGTGCACCAATTATGGAGGAAGATGGCCTCCCCACTATTGTTGGCAATATTGTTTCCAGATATTTTGTTAAAATCTGAATCTTCGAGGGTGAGACCTCTGTAATTTTCTGTCATCGTATTGCCAATCACTCGATTGTAGTAGGAATTTTGAATACAAAAGCCAACAGTGTTGTTTGTTATAGTGCTGTCACTAATTGTGACATAATATGAACCAAGGAGATAGACTCCACAGTCGAATCCTTTGATATTTGTCCTCTCGATTGTCACATTGTTTATGTTTGATAAGCATATTCCTTTAGACATATAGGTGCCGTTGCCTTGAAGTGTGCATCGGTTTCCGTCAACAATTATGTTGCTTCTTTCAATCACAATCTCGCCATAAATGTTATCTGTAAAGGTGTAGGTGGCATTATTTGCATTAGAAATCTTGTCTGTGCCTTCAACGCTTCCATCAGCCCTGATATAAATGGTTCCACTTGCTTCTACCCTCTGGACTTTGAATGTTGCAAATGAGATACTTACAAGAATAACTACTAAACCTATCAATGATGCAAATTCTAATAACAATCTACTCATACTGCATCAAATAGTATATCTCCTGTTTCAGTTTTTATGATTTATGGAAGAATCTTCGATTGAACCCAATTGGATATGATTCCCTAGTGATGAATGTGGGAGAGGGGTTGATAAGGTTCAAGAAATTGTGAAAGGTTTTAAAAAGTCTTAATGTGGTTAGGTTGCGTAAGACATGCTTCGTGATTTAAGTGTCCACAAGTGTCACAAACCCTCACAAAAACCAGAAAAGCATGGCAGTTTTCAGCTGTAAACCACATCAGTTTAAACGGTGGAAAAATAAAATAGTAAGTGTCCATCCCATGGCTTAGATCATAACATGCTAATAGTTGGTTGGCTTCGAATGTACCAACAGTTATGACATTAGACTACCTATTGGTACCCGTATATTGTATTACTAGTATATAGTATAGTATTATCTATTACCTAATATAATATAGGGCGATTTGTACCAACACTTTTCTTGGAGGTTTCTGAAATGCCCAGACGTACAAGTTATGCGAAGAAACCTGAACTGTATAAGCGGAAGGTAAAGGCAACACGTTACATAAAGGAATTTGAAGATTATGACTTCCACGTTCCCGAGTCTTTTCTCAACATCGGTAAAACATACGATGTAGTCGATTACGCTCAAGATATAATGAAAATGACGAAGACCAAAACCTTGGCAAAAGCGCTAAGGATTATATGTCGTGACATGGAAGACAAGAGGTTCTACACTTGCGATGGGTATTCATTTGTACCCCTATCCGTCTATAACAAACATTTCACCCAGATGGTCGTAGTGTTCTCCACATGGGACATAGGAAGATTACGTGTAAACGAGTGGTTGCCTATACTGAAGCAGACGTATCTACAGACAATGGGTTACAGCGTTTACATCAATCCAATTGATGAAAAAGGAGTAGACGTGCTGGTACGAAAGGATGGAATGCCGCACACAGTCTTTGAGTTTACAAACTACTCAAATCACACATATCTTTCATTCAAAGACGTTGATCGGTACGTAAGCAATCTCAACGAATGGGACAAATACAACGTACACAAAGTAGTAGTTGTATCCTTCGCAAGCAACCTAAAGCACAAGAAAAAGCCAGATCTGTGGGAAGAGTTCCCGAAGAATAACATTGCCATTAAAGTAATGCGTCATCAAGCATAGCAATGATCGATTCTCTTGACTGCTACTCTAAGTCATCCTCTATATCGTAAGCTGGTTCTTCAATGCAACTTCCGCAGTTGGGGCATATGTCTTCATCCTCATCTAATTCAGCATCGCATATGGGGCATCTTCGCTTGGTCTTTTTCTTTTCATCTTTCATTTCTTTCCCCTGCTCAATTTGAGGTATAGGTCGATTACCTCTTCACTGCTCATCTTGTCCACGTTTGGCATTTCCACAAGCTGCATTGTTCCTGCCTTGCTTTGCGTCATTTCTTGGAATATTAGCTGTCTGACTGTTGGTTTGAAATACTCTGCTATTGCGTCACATATCTTCTGGGCAAGCCTTTCAACTGAGCCTACTCTCCCATTGGCAACATTGGCTTTCAGCCTCAACACGTTACTCAGTTTAAGGAAACCTTCCCTCAAGTCCATGTCACTTAAGTACGTGTCATCTGATTTGGGTATGCTTTTTCCTACCATTCGCTTGATTATCCAAGGGCTAATTCCAAGCTCTGCTCCTGTTCTCATGACTAGCTTACGTCCACAATGCCAATGAAGTCTACCGTGTAGCTGAATGCCTGCTCTCTTCGCCAAGTTCCTTAGGGCTATGTTTAACGTCTCATCTTTAGCATGTGAATCCTTCCTAATGCCTCCGAATAACCACATGCCCTTTACCATGGGCAAATATAGCTGCAGAAGTTCCTTGAATTCTCGGCTTATGAAAGTCTCGTAAACTGTTCCTTCTTTTGTTGCTCTCAGCTTAAGTTCTATTGGGGCATCTTGATCTAACTTGTTTAAGTCGCTAACCTTCAACGTTATAGCATCCCCAATTCGCAAACCCAACAACAAAACTTCAAGCATTACTTGCTCCTTCAAGTCGGCTACTGAAGCCATCCGCTGAACTTCGTCTGTAGTTAGCTTATGGTCATCTGTCGAGACTTCAGTTCGGTATATACCCAAAGCCTTCCGTGGTCTAACATCAGTTTTAAAGTAATTGAGAAACTGAATGGCTGCATTTGTTACATTTCTACAAGTATTCTGTGGGTGCTTTTGCTTCAGGGCTACGTAAAACTTCTCCACCGTCTTGGTTGCTTCTGGGTTCTTAATCAGCTTGGTTATGCTGTCTCCATACCATGCTTCAAACTTCTTGATGCCATTAACGTAGTTCTTTCGTGTGTGCTTGCTTGGTATTGTCTCAAGAAAGTCCTCTACTTTTCCCATCGTTATTACACTAAGTTCCAATACGGCTTCACTCTCCTTTTATGGTTGTGAAGCCACAATCCTTAGTAGAGATACAGCCCCTTTAATCGGGTGACTACTCCCGCAAACTCCCCTTTTTTCTAAACATCTTCAAACGCGCTGTAGTTTGATTGCGTTTCCTTTGGAATCAATTTCATATCCGTGCCAATAAACACCTTTCTTTTCATCGAGGAAGCCAAATATGATGGTTGAAACATTGTTCCTTAAATCTTTAGTACAACTTGGAATGAATACAATGAGTTGTAAAGAGAAAGGAGGTGTATTGTATTGAAGAGAATTATGCCCTTTTTAGTGTTCTGTTTAACCGATATGCTGTTTCTAGGCATGGTCAAAAGTGTACCTTTGAGTATGGGGCTTGACTCTTGGACAAAGGGTACGATTCCAGCAAGCCAATACGTTAACATCACTCAAATTTCAACGCCATACGGAAACGGAATATCAGTTAAGACCATTCAAAGCGAACATGTATGGTACAACTTCTTTGGATACTACAATCAGGAAACATTTCCAGCAGGGCTAGTAGTAAACATAACAGGTTACTTTCGTTGCAATTGGACACGTGCACAGGGTTGGCCTGAGCGGGGCCCCTTAGCGTATTTTGATGTTGTGGAATTATATGTCTTATCTGCTGCCGATGTATCTAAAATTTTGAAAACTATTCGCATACTAGATTACGCTTATGCCGATATGCCAGGAGAATGGTACTATAATTCAACAACAATCTCGGTTGAAGAAGAATTTAGAATAGCATTCGGCAGATATTCTTCGATGTCAAATGTTCCTGATGAACTTGAAGCTTCTTGGGCAGCAGTTGACATCACCATTCCACCTGCACCTCCTGCACCAGTTGGTGGCTTCGTTATTTCAGTGGATAAGCTTGCGTTGTTGGCTCCTTGGATTGTCTTAGCCGTGTCAGTGGCGGTTGCTGCCATATCAGTTGTAGCATTAAGGAAGAGATACGCAGTTAGAAAGGCTTTATGTCAGAAGCCTTAAAGCATACGAAGAATCCTAACAATTTCTTCCGAACTCATCAATATGCTGGAAAAACTGCCTAAAACAAATGAATACGTATTCCCAGGAAGAGAAGGACACGTAAACCCAAGGGATTTCGCTGGATCATTGATTTCGGGCCGTAAATGTGTAGCTCGTAAACTTGGAAACCCTAGGCTGCTGGAAATAACGTTTCACACTGTTAGACATTGGAAGGGAACAATGGAATACCACAAGACCAAAGACATTCTACACGTCAAAGAAATCTTAGGACATAAGAACATCAATAATACCCTAATCTACATTAACCTGGAGAGAGCTGTCTTTAAAACTTCAAACGATGAGTTCATAGTTAAGGCCGTTGACAACCTAGATGAAGCATGTAAACTCATAGAGGTTGGTTTCGAGTATGTCACGGAAGTTGAAGGAAAAAAAGTATTCAGAAAGCGCAAGTGAAACAAAAAATACCAATGATTCAGTGAAAAAACCAGTGATTCAAATAATCAGCTTGAAGGATTTGCCCATCATAAAAGAAAATGACGACCTAGCTGAACTCATGTGCAATGCTGCTGAGCGGCAAGGGACTCCAATCAAGGACAAAGACATTCTTGTAATCACGCACGTCATCGTTTCGCGAGCTGAAGGAAATGTCATAAACCTAGATGACGTGATTCCATCGGACTTCGCAAAGTCTATAGCCAAACAGTTTGATAAGAATCCCGCGTTAGTTGAAGTTATTCTCCGCGAGTCTAAGGGCATTGTTCGAATGGGAGACGGCCACTTAATAACTGAAACAAGACATGGTTTCGTCTGCGCCAATGCCGGAGTCGATCAGTCCAACGTTCCAGGAGAGAGAAAAGTCGCCCTTCTGCCAAAGAATCCTGATCGTTCAGCGCAAAAAATTCGACAAAAAATAAAGCGGTTGACGGGAAAAGACGTGGCAGTCATAATTTCCGATACGCATGGCCGCCCATTGCGAGAAGGCGAAATCAACGTCGCCATTGGAGTTGCTGGAATTAAGTCTATCCGAGACCGAAGGGGCGAAGCAGACCTGTTTGGACGCATTTTAAGGGTGAAGCAAACAGCCATCGCAGATGAACTAGCATCAGCCGCCGAACTAGTCATTGGTCAAGCAGATGAGGGCGTTCCCGCAGCCATAATTCGCGGATACCCTTACCAAAGCGTTGAGAAAGCAAGGGCAACGGAGCTGGTTAGACCGAAGGAGAAGGATCTGTTTATTTGAACCTTCTAATTCGATGCCTTCTTCTCGTTATTGTTGCTGTTAGCCATATTGTGAACAGAATGGCTAGGTCCCGCATAAATATGATTTCTGGAACTATTGTTACCCCTGGAAGGGTCGTGACATCGTCCACGGCGTCTAATCCGACGTCGAAGAAACCATCGCAATCAACGTCGATCACAATGTCATAGTTTGCAGGCCATTCAGCTGGCAAGTCACGTGCTGACACGAGATGGGTTACAGGGAGGAAGCCATTCGAGTCGGTCGTGGTCGTGTCGGGGCCATGGATCCTCACGTCGGTTATGGGGGCGCCATCAGTCCATGTCGTATTTAAAGTTACATATATTCTGACAGTTTTATCAGCGGGAAAACCCGCTCCTTTGACATAAATGTGATCCTCCGGGTAGAAGATGTCCTTCGGTGAGCCTGTGGAGTCGCAGGAAACCGCTGAAGGGCTCAGTATGATATTTGCCCACATCCCCTTCGTTTGCACTGTGATCATGCCGCCACTCACGATGTAGGTTTCATTGTTTAAGACATCGGTGAGGATGGTGCCTTCGTCTACTAGGTCGCCCACATTGACATTAACTGTCTGAGCAGTACCGCCACTGTTGTAAACTAAGATGGCAGCTGTTGAACCATGTCTTCTGGCTAGGACATAAATGTTTTTGGCGTCGTCCACCAGCCTAGTTTCAAGGGTGCCAACCCTAAGAACTGGATGGCTATTTCTAATTTCTATGAGCTTCTTACAATGGTTAAACATGTCCACGTCCGGACTTCCACCAGTGTCAGGCCAAGGATAGCATTGTCGAGCGTGTTCAAACCATCCTGGGCCGCTCATGCCGACCTCGTCGCCATAATAAACCACCGGAACGCCAGGATAAGTCATCTGGAAAATAACTGCCAGCTTCATCCTAGTCTTGTCTTCACCAAGTTCACTCAACGCCCTCGGAACATCGTGGGAGTCAAGAATGTTGAATAAGGTGTAGAAGACCTCCTCTGAATACCAGCTCCGAATGTTATTCAAGCTACTGGCAAAGCTTGATACGCTTCCGCCGTTAGCCCAATTTAAGACTGCGCTTCGAAACGGATAGTTCATGGTGGAGTCCCATTGGTCGCCCTGTAGCCAACGGGAGGAGTCTCCCCATGCCTCGCCTAGAATGAAGCCTTCAGGGTTTATTTCTTTGTAGTAGGTTCTGAACTCGCGCCAAAACTCATCGCTTACGTCAGGTCCGCAATCGAGGCGCCATCCATCCACCCCCAGATTGTTCCAGAATTTTATTACGGAATCGTCTGCCCTGTAAATGTAGTCCTTAAAGCCAGCCACCTCTTCAGGCTCAGGCATATTCTCAACGCCCCACCAACATTTGTAATCATCTGGCCAATTGTAAAAGACGAACCAATCATACCATTGCGATGTTTTGCTCTCGTAGGCGCCGTCTGTTGGGAAGTCGTTGTCTCTATCGAACCATTGGTTTTTGGCGCTGACGTGGTTGAACACGCCGTCTAAAATCACGCGTATGCCGTATTTGTCTAGGGCTGCTGTCATGTTTTTGAATACTTCTAAGCTGGTGTTGTAGTCGAGAATAAGCGTGCCTTCAGCGTCACGATGATTCATACCGAAGTATCGGTTAACAGACTTATAATCAATGACCGTATAGCCATGATTATCCGTGGAGTCCATGGTTGGATTAAACCAGATGGCCGTGATGCCCAAATCCGCCAAGTACGAAGCCTTCTCCGCAACACCCTGCAAATCTCCGCCAAACCAGTCTCTGCCATAAGGCGCGTCAAGATAAGGATATTCGCCCCAAGTTCTATTTGCAGCATACACAGTAGATGGCCAATCGCCAGGATTCTTCCATAATATATCGCCTGAGGTACCGTCGCCCCACGCATTGTTGTTGGGGTTTCCGTCTCGAAATCTGTCAGGATAAATCTGATAGAATATGGCATGTTTCATCCATTCTGCTGGGTGCATGAAGTAACGTACCTCCACTAGTCTAGAGACATAATTATTGTATGTTATGTTTTCTCCTGAGACTGGCACCGCATAAATGGTAAGGTTGTATATGCCAGCTGTTTCTGGCGCTGTCCATGAGAAGTTTACCTCCTCACTGGACATGCTCATGAGTAGAGGAATAGTGGTAGATTTTTCTAGGCTGCCATTTACGAGGAATTGGACTTCCACACTGGATTCGTCGTTTGATCCGCGGTTCCCCACTTTGGCGGTTATTATGGAAGAATCACTTGGCTCGAGGAAGCTGGGTGCCTGCATCGCTGACACAGACAAATCGTGCTCAGGGGGTGGAGGAGAAATAAGGTTCATGTCAATGTCCGTGTAGGCTGACACTACAGCAAAAGTCTCATTAGTAAAACCGTTGAAAGCGTCTTCTTGTTCAGCCTTCGTTGCAAAGAAAGCAGCGTCAAAGGCATTAGGGTCTAACCAATGATCTGTTCCACCGCCAGGAGCCCATGGATCTATGGCCGCATATTCTGTGCTCCATACCTCCCTGAAGTGCTCATAATCTTGTAAACCTACGAAAGCGGAGAATCTCCAGGTTTGGCCAGTGGGGTCTGGCAGTCCTGCGGCGCCGATGGGAACCGCAAACTCAATAGTTTCATAAACGGTTGTGTCTACCGCTAAAGGAAAATTGCGAGTAATTTCGGTAGTGGTATACGATGTGCCGTTCCAGTACCAGAGCACAACGTCTTGAAGGGCTATTTCTATGAGGTACTCCCACCAAGCTTCTGGGGGAAGTTCTATGTTACTCCAAATGCCCCAACCTATCTCTTCTTCAACCCAGTAAAAACCAGACCCATATTTTCGGTCGGTGTCTATGCATATGGCAACGGCAGTTGTCTCAGCTTGCCCCCCAGCAACCCAGCCTCGATCTGTAATGTTATCAAATTTTAGTAAAAAGTAAACGTAGTCTGCGTCCCGCGTAATTCGAAGCTCTTTTAAATCGGCGTCTCCACCAGTGAAAACCCGCGTACCCGCTTGGATAACAGTTGGGTATGTGTAGGTGCCGTTTCCAGTGTCGTCTTCCATCTCATCAACCCATATGTACTCATATTCGCTGATTGTTCCAGTGTTGTTATTTATGGGGGCCGTACCTATCCAATCTGTGGGGTTGCCATCAACTATTATGGGCGGACCCCTAACCACTGGAAGCATGCACCATGTTAGTATCGAAGTCAAAAGCAGTAAAAGAGAAATAGAGACTATTTTTCCTCTCATTCCAATACCTCACTTACCATTTCACAAAACATATCTGTATATACCAAATTCTCTATTAAGTCTTTTTGCATAAAATTTCAGCTATTGAAAACTTGTGGAACACTTTTACGTTCATGTATACTTATTGCGTAATCCAGGCTATCTTCGGTTTGGTCCAACCGGTCGAGTAAGCGTATTTTATAAACTATTTTTTTCACGTTTGGCATATTAAACTATTTTAGGTTAGACTTAAGGAAAAGGATCTGTTATTTGACTTTTTCGATAATGGCTATGTAGTGTGGTCCTTCAGAGTCTATG
>Ga0315314_1004122_pt1 | contig 11035 bp, 6 predicted proteins | sample TDP9_MG_FD_203631 | JGI IMG/M metagenome (GOLD analysis project Ga0315314, IMG submission 203631) | Freshwater sediment microbial communities from Lake Towuti, South Sulawesi, Indonesia - TDP9 | ecosystem: Environmental > Aquatic > Freshwater > Lake > Sediment | place: Indonesia: South Sulawesi... | reverse complement strand
AATAAAACTCCGCCTTAACGTTTGCCAGCTCAGGGTTCTCAAGCAAATCCGACATGATCCGCGCCGGAGGCCACCCACCCCGAGAAATGCCCACAATCACGTCGGGCTTAAAGCCGTCACTACGGACCTCGTCGGCGAGGTTTAGGAGGAGCTCATAAATCTGCTCCCAGGTGGGAACCTCAAATTCCAGCCCCGACCCCAATCTTCCTTCCCTCGAGAAACGAGTTATCAATGAGGCTGTAAACGTGATTTAAACTTTGTTGCTTTAACGATGTAAATCACGTTTTTGGAATTAAAGGCGAAAATCGGTCGCTTCCACTTACCTTCTCTTTAGAGCGCGCTGGACATATCAACTCTTTTCAATGTTTTAGAAACTTTAAACCATCGAAACAACTAGGGAGGCCATCTTGTAGAGAAGCATGCTCATGATCGCTGTGGAAGGCACCGTTAACCCCCATGTCAAAACTAGACGGGCTATTATCGATTTATTTATGGCTCTACGATCCTTTCCTAAGCCGACGCCTATAATGGCTCCGACGCTTGCTATGGAAGTTGAGATCGGAAGGCCGAAGCCCAGGTAGATATACGGCAAGGTTACGAAGAGATATACTACTAGAGCGTTTGCTAGTTCGGCTGCAAATCCTGAAGATACATCTAAACGAATGATCTTGTAGGCGACCGTTTCTATAACCCTGTAACCCCAGGTTAGGCCGCCCAAGGCTATCCCTACAGATCCAAAGGCGGCTAGGAGGAACATGGCGGTAAAGCTGGGGATGTTACCTGATTTTTGGGCGACTGTTAAGTAGACTCCGGCGGCGTTTCCTACATCATTGGCGCCGAAGGAATACGCAGAGAAACAGAGGGAACCAATTAGAAAGAAGGAAAGAACCTTGACGAAGCGTTCATCGTTCAAGAGTTTGCGGAATCCTCTCTTAAGGAGAAGATAAAGAGCTAAAGACAGGGACATGGCGCAGATAGGAGACACGATCCATGAGATGCTCAGCTTTACAAATATGTCGATCGTCGATTCTAAGGGTCCATAAACGATCAACCCGTAACCAATGACGCTTCCAATGACCGAGTATGTGTTTGATATCTCAAGGCCCTTCCATGTACAGAAGGTGACCCATAAACATGCAGAAAGTGTTATCGTAAGCGCTCCCAAGACATCAATATCTGGCACTATACCGGTACCTATAGTTTTGATGTTTATGAAACCCTGAGCTAGAGCTCCCAAAGCGGAGAAAAGGGCGAAGAGAATCACAGCCTTTTTAGTAGAGATGACCCCTGAGCCGACGGCGCAGTCAGTCGGTGTTGCAGCGTCATTTGCACCGAGGTTCCAAGCCATGAAAAAGGATAATCCAAGCCCACAAGCCAACAAGACAGCGTTCGCGTCCACGCAGCTGATTCCTCCTTTTAAAGACGAATGGGAAAGAAGGACGACAAAAGATAATTCCTTCATTAACCGAGGATAGCTATGCTCCTAATAACGTCGGCTACGTCTTCAGAACGATCAGCTATATTCTCCATGTTCTCCACGGCTTCTTTCAACATCAGCCATGCAGCTATGCTCCTAACCTTGTCGCCGTATTTTAGAATATTCTCTGTTAAGGCAACGCGATAGTCATCTATCTCCTCCTCCATCCTTTCCACTTCATGTGTAACTTCGATGGCGACCTTAGGGTCTTCAAGAAGTTTTATGAAGGCCTCCCTCATCTTCTCTGCTATTTTAACATCCATGTCTGCCAGGCTTTTCAACCCATTCTTGATTTCGTCTGGAAGGTCTTTGGATGATGAAGCGCTGATCTTCCTTGCAGCGGATTTGGCGTTAGCGGCCACATCATCGGCTGTTAACACAACTCTTACAACTTCCTCTCTCGTGATGGGGTGAAAGGGCCCTCTAGAAAGCTTTTCTAGGATCTCGCGTTTCAGGTTGTCAGCATATCGTTCTTGCTTGAAGACCATTTCGAAATCTCTTTTCACGCCCTCTAAATCGCCCTCACAAAAAGAATAGAAAACCTTCTTCATCTCAGCGACCGTTGCAACAATAGCGTCTGCATGCGACTTGCACTCGCCTAGAATCTCCTTCTCCTTTTGTCTGGACAACCAAACCGAAATATGACCCGATTTAAACATACAAACTCGCCTGGAGTATTTATCACTTCAATCTTTAAAAGCATTTTCCACTTATTACAATCTTTGATTCAAAAGTGTCCCGAAAGTGCACTACTAAAAATGAGCATATTAAGAAAAGAGGGCCTTCTGACAGCTACTTAGCCATTTCGGGACGAAGGGATTTAGGATACTTATAGATTAAATTTTATAAGGGTAAAGAGAAACTATAGGCTAATGGGTGAACCGTATGTATGGCTGTGCAGGGAAAATTCTCCGAGTTAACTTAACAAGGGGAAAAATAAGCAGCGAAACACTAGAAGAGGATGTTGCCCGAAAGTTCTTGGGGGGCAGAGGCCTAGGCGCCAAGATCCTCTTTGAGGAGCTTAAGCCGGGTATAGACCCCCTTGGACCCGAAAACAAGCTGATCTTCGCCGTCGGCCCTGTAACCGGGGCTCCTTTCGCCGGGAACAGCGGGTGGGCGGCCATGGCCAAGTCCCCCTTAACGGGCCTCTGGGGGGAGGCCCACGCCCAGGGTTACTTCGCCACGGAGATGAAGTACGCTGGCTATGACGCCATCATCATAGAAGGGAAGGCGAAGAAGCCGGTCTACCTCTGGGTCCACGACGACGAGGCTGAGTTGAGGGGCGCAGAACACCTTTGGGGCAGGGTGATCGGGGAGGTTCAGGAGGAGATAAGGAAGGAGCTGGGAGACGAGAAGATTAGAGTCGCCTCCATCGGCCCCGGCGGCGAGAACCTGGTCAGATATGCTTGTATTATCAGTGACCTCTATAGCGCCGCGGGAAGGTGCGGGATGGGCGCCGTCATGGGCTCCAAGAAGTTAAAAGCCGTGGCCCTCCGTGGCACTGGAAACATCCAAATCGCAAACAGGGGAACCTTTAGGGACCTTGCGAAGAAGGCTTCAAAGGAAGCCATGGATGGCTGGGGGGAGGACATGTATAAGTATGGCACCGACGGTGGGCTAGATGACCTCCACGGGTCGGGGCGTCTCCCCACCATGGCCTTCAGGAAGTGCTCCTTCGCTGGGGCCGAAAAGATTACGGGCGAAACCATGGCGGACACCATCCTTGTGAAACGCGCCACGTGCTTGGCGTGTCCGAACTCCCACTACCGCGTCGTGGAGGCAAAGGAACCCTACGCTGTTGATCCGGCTTATGGTGGGCCTGAGTATGAGTCCTGCGCCTCCTTGGGTTCCCTTTGCATGAATGACAATCTGGTGGCCATCGCTAAGGCCAATGAGCTGTGCAACAAATACACCATTGACACCATATCTACGGGTGTGGTCATCGCCTTTGCCATGGAGTGCTACGAGAAGGGCCTCCTAACCAAGAAGGACACGGGAGGGATAGACCTCACCTGGGGGAATCACGAGGCGATTATACAGTTGATCCCCAAGATCGCGTATAGGGAAGGAATCGGCGACCTCCTAGCCGAGGGCGTTAAGAGGGCGGCTGAAAAGATTGGTGGAGGATCGGAGAAGTGGGCGCTCCATGTTAAGGGCCAGGAGCTGCCCATGCACGAGCCTAGAGGCAAAAAAGGACTCGGCCTCTCTTACGCAACTTCGAACAGGGGAGCCTGCCACCTCCAGACGCCCCATGACGATTCCTTTGAAGACGAGGATGACCTGGCGCCCGAGATCGGCCTAACGCCGGACATAGCCCCTAGATACCGCCTCTACGCCGGTCCTGAAAAGGTTAAGTTGGTGAAGATAGGGCAGGACCTGTGGTCCCTATATGATAGCCTAGTGGTTTGTAAGTTCACACCCTATCCGGCAGGGATTTCGATGGAGACCTTTGTTGGAATCGTTAACTCCGTTACTGGCTGGGGCGTCACCCCCATGGAGTTGATGACCGCGGGGGAGAGGGCCTTCAACCTATGTCGTGCCTTCAACGCCCGGGAGGGGGCGACGAGGAAGGATGATACACTCCCTGAGAGGCTCATGGAGCCCCTGCCTGAGGGCCTGTTTAAGGGCGAGGCTATTCCCAAAGAGGTTTTGGATCGCATGCTGGACCACTATTACGAGTTCCGAGGGTGGAGCAAGGAAACGGGTATACCCACCAGGGCGAAGCTGGAGGAATTGGGGCTCAAATATGTAGCCGACGGGCTAGGGGGGCTGGGGCTCATTTAACCCTTTGGAGGGCAACAGAGATACGGGTGACTGTTAAGGTTTACTCCGTCTTGAAGGAAGTCTTCGGAAGCGGTTCATTGCTAATTGAAGTCGAAGAGGAAGGAACCCTAGGGGACATATTAACCGAGCTTAGTCACAACCATGGAGAGGCTTTCCAAAGGAAAACTGGGAGAGACCTTAACCAAGCCCTAGGGGACCGCTTCAACCTTTTCCTCAACGGCAAAAGAATAAGGCTTCCAGAAGACTTGAACATCCAACTAAAGGATAAAGACGAGATAGTGATTCTTCAGCCCGTAGGCGGAGGGGCTGTGAAGCCTAATTTACGCCTTTCCCCTCTTTTCTGTTTCAAAGCCCGATGTTGGTTATAGCATCTGAATTAAAGAAAATTGCGTTCATTGTTCAAAACTGAAAAATTTGTAGATTTACCTTCTGTCTCCTTGAAAAGGCTAAGAGAGGTTTACAGAGAGATGGGAGAGCATTGCAATCTAACCCCTTTGGATTCTAATAGCACCCTTTAACGAATGGTACGGACGGTCAACCATAGAACCTTTACGGCTTTCATACGTCCTTTCATTATATCTACGGCTCCGAAAGTGCATACACCGTAAATCTTTTATAATACTTTCATCAAAAAGCAGTGGGAGGATGAAAAGTTTGAAGGAAAAAACTAGGACGTGGACTGGAAACATCGTCGCTGTGATCCTGCTGCTTTCTGTGTTTGCTGCCTCTCCGGTGATAACTCGGGCTCAGGAAATACCTAGAGAAGAGGTTGTCTTCGTAGCTTCCGCCTGGAGTATACCAGGCTGGAATCCTCTACTGCCAGATGTGTGTTGGGCCTCCACTATAATGTATCCTTCGCTGTACTTGTACAGTCCCTACTCAGATGAATGGATACCCTATGCTGCTGAGAGCTACCAATGGTTAGATAAGTATACGTTGCACGTTAAGATCAGGGATGAAGCTGAATGGTGGGACGGCGAGCCCATAACCGCCGGGGATTACAAGTACACTTTGGAACTGGGTAAGAAGTATGTCATAGGACCTCTCACACCTATATGGGACTATGTGGAAGCGATTAATGTGATAGACGATAAGACCGTGCAGATTGTCACCAGTGATGCGAAGCTGAACTACTTCCAGCTAATCGGTATACTCGACCAGTGGTTCCTACCTAAACATAGGTGGGAAGCCCTAGAAGCGGATCTTGGAGAAAAGATCGCAAGCGAATTCAGGGATGACGTACCCGCTGAGATAGTGGGTGCCGGCCCCTACAAACTTTTGAGCTGGACTGAAGAGGGCGGCTTCTACTATGTGAGGGTAGACGACTGGTGGGGTAAGAATAGATTCGGCCTGCCTCGCCCCAAGTATATAGCGCACAGAATGTTCAAGGATAATGTAGCCGCCGCCCTAGCCTTCGAAGCCGGCGAAATAGACATAATGACGCACTTCACACCCAAGATCTGGGAGCTGTGGGAAGTTAAGGGATTGGCTAGGAGAACCTACTATGCCCATTCACCTTACTATATAGGAGGTGACCTAGTAAGCCTATATATAAACTATAAGTATCCATTAGACGACCTCGACGTTAGGAGAGCAATAGCACACGTAGTACCATTCGACGAGTTGATCAGCAAAGCCTACTTCAACTACAGCATCAGAGCCGCGCCAGTACCGATAATTCATACGAGTCCAGCTGCCCAGTTCATTAATGACACTCTTGTAGAGCAGTACAAGTTCGAATTCAACCTAACCAAGGCTAAACAGATACTGGACGATGCTGGGATAGTCGATACCGATGGCAACGGCGTGAGGGATATGCCCGACGGAACAGACCTCGGCCCCTTCACCATACAGGTACCCTATGGCTGGACCGACTGGATGATGATGTGTGAAATCATGGCAACAAACCTACAAGAGGTGGGCATAAACGTCGTGACAGAGTTCCCAGATTTCGCGGTCTGGTGGGAACGCCTAGGCAAGAAAGAATGGGATCTAGTCATCGGATGGGATGCGGGCGTAGGATTCGACCATCCATGGAACACCTTTAGGTTTATCATGGACCCAAGGCTAAGCCATCCCTCAGGCAACTGGGAGAACTATGCGAATCCTGAAGTGACACCCTTAATAGATGCTGCTCCCAAAGAGAGCGATCCTGTGAAACTCATGGCTATCTACAGTAAGCTACAAGAGATGTTCCTCAGGGATCTGCCCGGAGTACCGCTGTTTTATGGCGCCGTCTGGTACGAGTACTCCGAGGATTACTGGGTCGGCTGGCCCGCAGAGGAGAACGGTTGGTGGTTCGCAAACTTCTTTGGTGGATCTTGGCCCTCTAACATGCCTGCGTTCTTCTACATTGCTCCCAAGGGTGAAACACCAAGTTTACCTGACTGGGTTACAGAGTCAAAGATACCAACAAGCCAAATATTAGAAGACTTGGCAGCTGCTCCGTCGCACGGTTACATCACCGTAACAACAACGGTGACAACAACATCCATCGCAACAACAACTACCACAACGACAGCAGCCGCCACAACAATAATTTCCACCACAACTTCCGTCACAACAACCACCACCACAACAACCAAGGAGACAACAGTACCGACAATGGACCCAACAAGCGTGGCAGCAGCGGGAGTAGTCGCGCTGATCGTGGGCCTAGCGGTCGGCTGGTTGGGCGCAACAAGAAGGAAACCGTGACCCCCTGGTCACCTCCCCCTTTATTTTTCACATAATTCGAGTGGGTTTCTCACGACACCTTGAGATTAAACCTAAAAATTAGGATGCAAACGGGGATGCGACTCTTATGTTTGAGAGGGGTGTCATGACCATCCTTGTGTGGGGCCTTCTATTGGAAATCTTAACGTTGCTTTACTTTTCCTCAGCACCTTGGCGATTTGAGTTTGCATACACCTTAGTCCTTCTCATATTCAACTTAACCGCTCTTATAATAATGATTGCACGATTAAGAAGGTCATATAGATAACCGCTGAACACATCTTCAAACACCCCTACGCTTACGTGGGCAGTCCCAATGACGCTAATAGGTCCAGAATGTTCTTCGGTTTCACAGGAAACCATATGAAAAACCAGAGTAGCTGGACGGAGACAAGGAGCAGTAAAGCTATTTTATGGAACCTCAGCCGCGAAAGGTAATGGGTAACTCCGATGTAAAGTCCGGGCATGGTCATATAGAAGTAAAACGGGTAAACCCACCTTTGCATGAAGTAAGCAAACACCACGTTGGGAAGAAAGTTGGCTCCGATCCAGGCTAACACAAATAACCCTGTCCCCTGTTCCTCACCTTTCCGCGCTCTTTTGATCGCGTCTAACGCAGCCACGGGTGCAGCCATCCAGATGCCCCACCATAAAGGGCTGTATATTCCGTAATAAGCGATCGGATGATACTCTCTAACGATGCCGCCTCCCAAATGTTCCCTCACCGTAGTAACGTAATAGGGGGTTGGAGGGAAAGGTTGCAAGGGGTTTATCCACTGCAGAGGAAGAATTACGTCCCCCGGATTCTCATATCTGAGGCCCGTATGATAACTGAACATCAGATTTAGGTGCTCGAAGGGGTTACCGTGGAAAACATTGTATCCAATGTCATAGATCCATAACCCAGCCAACCCGACGGCAAACCCGACGAGGAGCGTCCTCCCAACTACTGGCATCCAATCCCTTAAAATCCCCAAGGCCTTGCCACGCCTGATGGGCCTCTTAAGGAGCAAGAAGACCAAAAGCCCAATCGCAGCAAAGATGGAAGCTATTTTACACAGAAACGCCAAACCCAGGGCCACGGCGCTCAACTCGTACCTTTTTCTTAGGAATAGTATAGCTGCCATAAGGGTGAACATAATGGATGGCGCATCGAGTATGGCTATCTGCCCGATGTTGAAGGCCATAATGTCCGTTGCAAACAGCGCCGCAGCAGATAAAGAAACGGCCCTATTTCCGGTGAGATCTAGTGCAAGTTCATAAAGCAGGACTATTGATACTGAGCTCGATATTACGGTAAAGAAGCGCCAGCCGAGGGGCCTGTCCCCAAACAGGATTATCCCGAGCATTATTAAGGCCTTTGACAAGGGAGGATGCTCGTTGTTCCATGGCTCCCCGACAAGCAGTCTCCTTGCCGCTTTGACGTAGTAGAACTCATCGAAAACGAGCCCGGTGTCATAGTATCTCTCGCCGGCCTCGGGACCAGGAACGTTGATAATCGTTAGCCTTAGGGCAAGAATAGCCAGCGTCAACGTCAACAGCGCCCATTCGGAGGACGAAAACCTTAGAAAAATGGATGGTGGCCAACGGAGCGCCTTAGACCATTCCTTACCCCTTCTTAGAAGGTTGGTCTCCACGGATTTCCCTACTACCGCCACCTTCCTTGCTCCCAAAACTGCAATCGCCAGCCAACCGAGCATCCCAAGGGTCATGATTAGTGTCTCATTGAGAAGATAAAAGGGGCGGATGCCTGGGTGAATCCCGGCAGCTAAGCTGAAGGTGTATCTGTAGTAGTTAAAAAACCAGTGGAGGAGGATGGGAGCTTGAACGCCATAGAGCAGGTAGGATAAGCCCATGGCGAAGCCCTGCACAAAGGTTGAGGTGATCTTCCCTGCCTCCCATGTGCCACCATAGTGGGCTAACCCGAAGATTACCGACGTTAGGAGGACCATTACCCACTCATCTAAGCTTATACCTGCCCGGAAGCCCGAGTCGTCCACTGTCCCAAGACCGAGAAGTCTCTTAGCTTTTTCGGGATAAAGTAAGGCTAAGAGGGAAACTTTTAGACGCTCCCTCCACCTTGTTAAAGGCTCCTTCCTCCTTCCCAACATCAAGAGGTAGATAATCAGGAAGGCGCCGATTGGGATTATGCGAAAAACGACCTCTTCAATTAGCGGAGAAATGGTTAACTGAAGGAGGGCCAGCATGGGATCCTTCGAGATGGGGGGTTCGCCTGTCGGGAAGCCGTGGGATTCCTGAAGATAGTGGATAGCGTCCACGGCAACGAGGGTCATGCTCGTTATGACGGGCATGGCGAAAAGAAAATTCTTTAAAGTGTCGCCCAAGGGGCGCGAAGGGGCGTTCCTAATCGCCCTATGGAAGCCTCCCCTCATTCTCCAGGCGGCGACAAGGCATAGGAGGTAGACGCCAAAGAGAAACGAGAAAGCCAAGCCGAAGCTAATGTGCAGGGGCGTCCAAAAAATAGTTACAGAAAAAAGAGAGGTTGGGGAATATTGGGTTGAGATGTTTTCGAAAAGGAAAAGCTCCAGCCCCAGGGGCATAGCGAAGAAGTAGGAGACCACTAGGAAGGAAACTAGGATGATGAAGGCGACCTTTAAGAGGCGTCCAAAAGCCTTCTTTACCCCGTTAAAGGCTTCCATAAATTTACCTTCTCACCGCTCGATTTTCTCCCTCGATTACAAGCTTCAATTCATAGAAGGGTGCCCTAAAATTAAGGTTTTCGCATTCAAATATCCTTGGCGAAATTTATAAATACGAGGTTATGAGATTTATTATGACTCCGAGGCGAACCCGTTGAATCCTTTTATTCGCTTCCTTGCCAGGCGTATCGGATTTCTGCTTTTGACCTTCCTCGTGTTCATCGTGGTGATCTTCGCGTTACCTAGAGCTATACCCGGCAACCCGCTCGCGGTCCGTCTAGCCCAAATATTCCAGCAATTTCAAGCTAACCCCGATCTTATCAAGGCTGTCGAAAAGAAACTTATGGAAGAGTTCGGTATGGATAAACCTCTACACCTCCAGTTCCTTGAGTTTATAGGCAGACTCCTAAGAGGCGACCTCGGGACATCCATCGCATTCTACCCCCGCAAAGTCGCAGATTTAGTGTTCATCTACCTACCATGGTCTCTAGGCGTGCTGATCCCGGCTACCCTAACATCCTGGATAGTAGGTAACCTCCTGGGAGCATTGGCAGCTTACAAGAGGAAGACTGCTGTAGACAACGTTCTGCTATCGTTTTTCCTAACGCTATCCCAGACACCATACTACTGGCTTGCTATGCTACTCCTATATGCTCTAGCTGTAAGCCTTAAGATATTCCCGATGAGCGGGGCCTATAGCCCCCTCATGATGCCAGCGTTAACTATACCCTTCATACTAGATATGCTCCACCACTATATACTACCTTTCCTCTCGATAGTCATAGGCGCCACGGGAGGCTGGGCTATAGGTATGCGGGCCATGGTTATATACGAGCTGGAAGCAGACTACGTGAAATACGCGGACTCGTTGGGTCTTCCAGACAACAAGATAATACGATACGTATTCAGGAACTCAATGCTACCTCAAATCACGGGTTTAGCTATAAATCTAGGCGTGATCCTAGGAGGCTCCCTCATAACAGAGCTTGTTTTCTCCTATCCAGGCACAGGCTTCCTCATATTTAGGGGCCTCTCCACACTAGACTACCCCCTAATCCAAGGCACCTTCGTCCTTCTAATCTCAACATTACTACTCGCAAACTTCATAGTGGACCTAATATATGCGTATGTAGACCCGAGAATTAGGACGGGCTACGTGGGTGAGTAGCCGTGATACCTCCGATAGTCAAGGACCTATTCAAAATAAAGAAGCTGGATGTAAGTGTAGCGATATTTCTAGGAATAATGTTCATAAGCGTATGCGGGCCCATAGTCTACCCCGTAGACCCTTTAGACATGACGGGCCCCCCTGAACATCCCCCTTCACAACGTTTCCCCCTGGGAACAGATAGCTGGGGTAGGGATCTGTTGGCTCTCCTTCTCACTGGAATAAAGAACT
>Ga0315314_1004121_pt1 | contig 11037 bp, 8 predicted proteins | sample TDP9_MG_FD_203631 | JGI IMG/M metagenome (GOLD analysis project Ga0315314, IMG submission 203631) | Freshwater sediment microbial communities from Lake Towuti, South Sulawesi, Indonesia - TDP9 | ecosystem: Environmental > Aquatic > Freshwater > Lake > Sediment | place: Indonesia: South Sulawesi... | reverse complement strand
GGGTTACTCCCAATCCGCCACGGTGTTCAGAAACATTAAAATCCACTGTGTCGAGATACATATTGCGCAAACTAGGAGAAACAGGTTCGAACAACTGTATACGCGTTGAGGGCCGGTGGTCTAGCCTGGTTAGGACATCCTCAGGGACCTGAAGCAGCCCTTACGAGCCGCCGAAACGCACTAGGAAAGGCTGAGGTCGCCGGTTCAAGTCCGGCCCGGCCCACCATGCAGCTAGACTTTTTTGGTGGCTAGGTCTCTGAACCAAACATTTTCCCCTAGGAAAAGAGAACACCACGCATATTCTGCTTCTTTTGTTATGACTTGGGTCTTGCCGCTGGTCATCTGTCGACAAGCCGATTACTGATTGATCTCAATCTTTTTATGGAAGTCGTGACGCTGTTAGTTGCCTGAAACAGGTACGGAGATCACAGGTAGGAGGAATAGAGAAAGGTGATCGAATTACCGGAAGCGTCAACCATTGCACGACAGATGAACGATGAGCTTAGAGGAAAGCGGATCGAGTCCGGCATCCGCGGAAATGCTCCCCACAAATTCGCATTCTACAACCGCCCACCAGAAGAGTATGAGGCGATTCTCAGGGGCAAGACGATGGGCCCTGCGATGGGACATGGTTCCCAGATTTGGGCTTCCGTGGAGCCCGATTATGTGCTCGTTCTCGGGGGAGGTGGCGAGAGGATCCTGTTTCACCGAAGCGAGGATACCCTGCCCAAGAAGCATCAGCTCCTACTCCACTTTCAGGATGGTACGTACCTGACTGTCACCGTTCAGGGATGGGGATATGCCCAGCTCTTTCAGGAGTCCGAGATCGCGGCGCAAAGAAGATGGCTATCTCCTCTGAGCGATGCGTTCACATTTGAGTACTTTCAAGGGCTCTTCGAAGAGCTTGCCGGGGATGACCCGAGAAGCGTCAAGTTCTTCATAATCAGCAAACCTGGCATCTGGGGTGTCGGAAATGGTTACCTGCAGGACATCCTCTTCCGGGCGAAGATTCATCCTAGGAGGAGGAGCATCGAAATCGCCGGGAAGGAAAAGCGGGCGCTCTATGAGGCGATTAGAGTAACCCTAAAGCAAGCAGTAGAACTGGGCGGCAGAGATACCGAGCGCGACCTATACAACCGCCCTGGTGGATACCGGAGAATCCTTGACAGCAGAAACGTGGGTCAGCCTTGCCCTGAATGCGGGACGTCGATCGAAAAGATCCAGTTCCTAGGCGGCGCATCGTATTTTTGCCCCCATTGCCAGATCTAGCAGTCACCAGCTCGCTCAATAGGGTGTGAACTGGATATGCAGCAAATGCTCGTCCTCTACCCTAGCGTGCCTCCCTATAATAGAACTATAGACCCAGACAGCGGAAGGACTATGAAGGATAACCTCAAGAGCCAATCTGGAATAATGAGCAGTCTTCTTCTGATAACAGTTGTGATCGGGGCAAAAAAGAGAGTGAAAGCAGCAAACCGAGGGAACAGACTTGAACCCTTTCGGGTTTAAAGATTGCCCGGTCCACCGTAGTTTTGCATTGAGCGCTGAACAATACCATGATACGGGCATCTCGCGTATCTCAGTGTCTAGCCACAGACTTCTATATATTCTGGATGTCGCCAGTCAGCCGGCCATGACACTAGCTGAAATGTGTTGCCATTTCTTCGTTTCCGGGTAATGAGAGTATCTTGTCTATTGCTCGTTCTACTTGCTTTGTGGATTTTGTCCTTGGGTCCACTATTAGCCACTCAAATATCGAGTCTCTCCCGCCTTCGATGAAGGCTTCGAGCGCCCACTCCATCCTCATCATTCTCGGATGGATTACATACTTCATCACACGCCTTGGCAGGCTGCCGATGCGTATCCTGTGAATGCCTCTGCGATCCACTTCAGCGGGAGCTTCCACGACCACATCGCTTGGAATACCGTCGATCGTTCCTTGATTCGGGACGTTGACCTGATATACAGCCTTCTCGTCGTTCGCTATTGAGCTAATTATTGGCACGACGGATTCTGGACTCATCTTAGGAGGAAGCAGTTTCGTCAGAGGAGTCTTCTGATCGCGAATGGCCTTGGTGCCGCGGTTCAGCCACTTCTTGTGATATCCTAGGTAGATTTTCCAGCCCGTCTCGGAGTCGGGTCCGCCGGTCGGCCCGAACCACCTCTTCTTCACTTCTAGGTTCCAGTGATACTTCCACGTGCCTCCTCTGACACTATCGCCTATGGGCATGGAACCGTAATTTCTGTACATGTCGATTGCAGCTGGAGACATCTGCAGATCGAAGGGATTTTTCTGCGTCTTATACCAAGTTCTCCAGTATTTCTTGGCCCTCTTTTCGATCCACTCATCCAAGAGCGGGTGCGCGTCCTCACCTTTGCAATGGAATTTGGTCGCCCAGACAACGTGGTTAAAACCTGCTGACACGACCTCCACATCTTTCAGACCAAGCCCCAAAACATTCGCCATCTCCTCATATCCCAAATGCCCATGACACAGTCCAATCACCTTCGCCTTGCTTTCCCTTGACACAAGTGTGGTGCCATCGAAGACGGGGTTCGCAAGCAAAAGCAACCATGCGTCTGGACATAGTGTTTCAACATCTCTGGCAACATCCATCATGAGTTTCAGCTGGTAGTAGCCCCAGACAGTGTGGTAGTCTGAAACCATATTCCACTCTACGCTGTTTATGCCCCTATAGTAGCCGTACTTCTCGGAGGCAGCTCTCATCTTCTCGTAATACTGGTGTCCTCCAGCCATAGCCGTGTTTATCACAAAATCCGAATCTTTTATGGCTTCCGCCCTGTTCGTAGTCTTCTCAAACTTCAGATTAGCCTTCACCTCGGAGGTGTATCTTTGGGCGAAACTGGAGATGAGGTCCAAACGATCGGCGTCCTTGTCCATCAGCGAAACGGTACTGCCCCATAGGCTCTTAGTCAGGCAGAGGTCGCGCACCAACGTCGTAGACCAAGCAATGCTCCCAGCACCAATCACAGCTATCCTAACGCTGGACATAACATCGCACCTTCATGTTCAAAACTAGCTTAATCGCTTATGTCAAAGGTTCTTGCGTATGCGCCTAATATGTTTTGTTCACTCCTTTCTTGCAAAGACCTTCCACACCGAGAGCAGCTGTTGAGCTGCTGCTTCATCGCCAACTCGTTGAATATCGACTCCTCGCATCATTTAATATTCAAGTTCTAACAAGGATTAGTCAAAAGGTTGGTTGATTTGGGCGCATGTTACTTAGTGGACGGCTCATCAGAGAAACATATCATCCGACTTTCCTTCTACGATGTCGAAGAGAAAGACCTAATCGAAACCAGCGACGAGAGCTATAGGCCCTACTTTTTTGCCAATCACCCTCTCAGCGCCGAAGATGAGACGGCCGTCCTTCGGTTACAAGCCGGGACTGGTACGGTTGAAAAGGAAGAACTGTTTACAGGCGAGGCGAAGAAGCTGACTTGTCTAGAGTTGGATGATCCGTCTCTTCTTCGAGCTGCGTCAAAGATGTTTCAGACAAAATGGGAAGACACTGTTGACTACGTCCTCAGCTATGTCTACGATCACGAACTCGCCTTCGGAGCTCCCTATCATCTTGAGGCCGGACAGATCAAACCAGCATACGAGATCGATGAAGGCCCAAGGCAGAGGTTCCAAGAGAAGTTCTTTGACATCAGCGAAAGGGACACCGGGAAATTCGAGATGCTGGAAAGATGGTTCACCCTCTGTTCGCAACCCATACCCGAGATTCCGTTAGAGAAGCTAGGCGGAGACGAAGGTTTCGACCCTGAACGGCTTTACTTGGCTTTCCTGCTGTCAAGGATTGCCAACCTTCCGCTTCCAATGGCTATCACTAACCGACAGGTGAGCACGTGGATAAGATCAATTCTACTTTGCCACTTAAGAAGGAAGAACATTCTGATACCCAGATCGGCGGAACTGAGAAAAGGAGAGACCGCGCAAAGTGTTCCAGGCGCCCTGACCTTCCAGCCGAAAACAGGAACTTACTTTAACACAACGGTCTTGGACTTTGAGAGCCTGTACCCAAGCATAATCGATTCGTACAACCTTTCCTACGAGACCGTTGACTGCAACCACCAAGAATGTAGCCGAAACAGAGTTCCCGGAACAAATCATTTTGTGTGCTTGAGGAAACGGGGCATATACTCTATGTTGATTGGCGCGCTCAAGGACCTTAGAATATATTGGTTCAAACCTCTCTCAAAAGACCCGTCTGTCTCAGCTGATGAGCGACGTTTGGCTGAGGCTGCGTCTCGCCTCTTAAAGCTCATTCTCGTTTCAAGTTACGGTGTTACTGTCAGAATCCATGGTTTAGCTCAACCTGCACTTGCGGAATCGATCACTGCCTACGGGAGGTATGCCCTGAAGGAGAGTTGGGACCTAGCCGAACTGAATGGGTTGAAGCCTCTGTACGGGGATACCGACTCCCTCTTCTTAGACAGCCCGAATGACGAGCAGGTAAGATGGCTTATTGGAACCGTGAAGGAAAAACTACGTCTAGACCTTGCTGTGGATAAGGTCTACTCCGTCTGTGTTCTTCCTAGGGCTATGAAGGCCTATTTTGGCATAAGGAAAGACGGAACCCCTGACGTTAAGGGGCTCACGGCGATCAAGTCCAATTCGCCCCCGTTCATCCAGAAGGTTTTCATGGACTGCGTGAAGCAACTAGCAAATGTGAAGAACTGGATAGAATTTGAACGTGCAAAACAAAGCATACCGAAGGTAGTCGACAGCGCAATCGCAGACCTCAGATCCGGAAGGGTTCCGCTGAGAGAATTGGAGTACATTGTCCGGCTACACTTCGACCCTTCCGAAAGACCAGTCGAGGAAGAGACGCTTCACCAGCCCTACCAGTGCGCCGTCCAGCTCATGAGTCGAGGGAAAGAGGTCCATAGGGGAGAAATAGTCTCCTTCGTGAAGGTTAAGCCTTTCAACTTCAGCGGAAAAACTTTCACAGTGAAGCCCACCGAGATGGTGAAAGATTTCCGTGAGGTAAACGTAAACGACTATATCAGGAACCTGACTACAGCCTTCAGCCAAACCTTCAAGCCGATGAACATATCCTTCAAAGAGGAAAGGAAAACGACTTTGGCGGATTTCATCTAGGAAGGATTTTTGGAACATCTATCCCGTTTTCCTTCGTTTTCTGGCGAAAGAAAGTTTATATCTTCCACAATGTTTTGAAACCCTCCTAGAAGGGCTGGTAGGGTGCGTGAAAAATGAGACCCAAACCAATCAAATGGGTAGTAGAGGACCCTAAGAGGGAAAACATTTTCTGGCCTTCCGATGAACTCAAGAAGACAGCATGGGTAAACGACGGATCGATCTACGAAGAGGCTTCACAAGATCCCGTTGCCTTCTGGGCGAAGCTCGCAAGGGAAGGGATAACATGGGCCAAAGAGTGGACAGAAACCTATATGTGGACCCCACCTTTCTATCAATGGTTCATCGGTGGAAAACTCAGTATATCCTATAACGCTCTGGATAGGCATATTGCGACTTGGAGACGAAACAAGGCTGCGATAATATGGGAACCCGAGCCGGTGGATGAGCAGGCCAGAGTCCTAACGTACTACAACCTTTACCGAGAGGTAAACAAATTCGCTAATGTCCTTAAAAGCCTAGGTGTGAAAAAGGGGGACAAGGTTGGCATCTACCTGCCGATGATTCCTGAAGTCCAGATCGCTATGCTGGCGTGTGCACGGTTAGGTGCTGTACACAGCGTGGTCTTCTCCGCGTTTAGCGGGCAGTCATTGCGAGACAGGATGATCGATGCGGAGGCTAAGGTTCTCGTCACTGCAGATGGCTACTACAGAAGGGGGAAGGCTGTTGATCTCAAGGCAAATGCTGACCTCGGGGCCGAAGGCACGCCAATTGAGACGGCTATCGTTGTGAAAAGGCTTGGCAACGCTGTGAACATGGTTCCCGGACGAGACCTCTGGTGGCACGAGCTTATGGAAAAAGCTGACCTCTACTGTGAACCCGAGGTTGTGGACAGCGAAGATATGCTCTTCATTCTGTACACGAGTGGCACAACCGGCAAACCCAAGGGGATCGAGCATCATGTCGGCGGCTACGCGGTGCAGGCTTACTGGACGACCAGGTGGGACTTCGACCTTCACGATGATGATGTCTTCTGGTGCACCGCCGACATCGGATGGATCACAGGCCACACATACAACTGCTATGGACCTCTCATGAACGGTGTCACAACCCTAATGTTTGAAGGCGCCCTGGACTACCCAGCCCCAGACAGATGGTGGCATATAATCGAAAAGCATGGCGTCACCGTCTTCTACACTGCCCCAACCGCGATCAGGATGCTCATGAGGTTTGGAGATGATTGGGTCAGGAAGCACGACTTGAGCAGCATACGGATCCTCGGCACGGTTGGCGAGCCAATAAACGAAGAGGCTTGGCTATGGTACTTCAACCTGGTTGGCGGTGGCAGATGCCCGGTGATTGACACTTGGTGGCAGACTGAAACGGGTGCAACCCTGATCAATGCGTTGCCTGGAATCGGTCCCTTCATACCGACCGTCGCCGGTAGACCCTTCCCCGGAACAAGATTCTCGGTACTTACCGAGGAAGGCAAGCCGACGAGCATGGGTGAAGGCGGATTCCTCACTCAGATGTCACCCTTTGCGCCGGGAATGTTCAGAACGATCTTCAAGGATCCCGAGAGATTCAAGCAGCAGTACTTTGGCGTCTATGGCGAGAAGCACTACTACACTGGTGATGGAGCCTTCATCTTCGACAAGATGGGCAACATACGTGTCACGGGCAGAGTGGATGACGTGATGAAAGTCGCAGGACACAGACTATCCACGGCAGAGGTCGAGAACGCAATAACTCAGCATCCAGCCGTAGTTGAATGCGCAGTGGTTGCGGCGCCACATGACATCAAGGGCGAGGTGCCCGTAGCCTTTGTCACGCTGAAACCTGGCTACAGGCCTTCGCCTGAACTTGAGGTTGAACTGAAAAAGCAGGTGGACAAATCCATCGGTCCAACGGCGCGGCCTGAGAGGATCGTGCTGGTCGATGACCTGCCGAAGACGCGCAGCGGAAAGATCATGCGGAGAATACTTAAAGCCCTTACAAGCAACCAGCCTATAGGCGACATCACGACGTTGATGAACCCTGAGTCAGTTCAAGCCCTGAAAGAGAAAGTCGGCTACATAGAATCCGCCTGAATTCTTTTTTCCTATTTTCTTGCTTTCAGCTTTTTCAAGCTATCCTAGCAGGTCGACGCGTCAAGGATCTGGAAGTAAGGTCTTAAATGCTTAGGACCCGCTTCTATCGATGAGGCTGATCGTCTTGCCAAGTCGACGTGGGCAACTCGCTTCTGTTGTACCAAGAGACAGCAAGCTTGAGAGGTTGGCAACTGGCTTCCAGTTCACCGAGGGGCCTGTCTGGAACACTTCGGAGGGTTTCCTGCTTTTCAGCGATATCCCGGCTAACCGCATATGCCAGTGGTCTTCGGACAGTGGCGTGAAGGTATTTCTGGACCCGAGCGGTAACTCGAACGGCTTGACCTACGACAAGGAAGGGCGTCTCCTGATCTGTGAACACGGCAACAGGCGGCTCTCAAGAATCGAGAAAGACGGCTCATATACGGTGTTGGCCGACAGGTTTAGCGGCAAACGCCTCAACAGCCCCAACGACATCGTAGTGAGGTCCGATGGAACCATATACTTTACAGATCCGCCTTACGGCATACAACCCGAACGGCAGGAGCTCCCGTTCCAAGGCGTGTACCGTCTTGACCCTGTAAGCAAGAAGCTTACTTTGCTGGTAGACGATTTTGAGCGCCCGAACGGTTTGGCTTTCTCGCCCGACGAAACGGTTCTCTACATTGCGGACTCTTCGACTAGAAGACATGTGAGGGTCTTTGATGTCAGAGATGGCGGAACATTAGGCAACAGTCGCCTCTTCGCTGAGATCCGTTCCAACCTGCCGGGAAACCCTGACGGAATGAAAGTCGATGTTGAGGGCCGTCTCTATGTGGCAACAGCAGGCGGTGTCTGGGTTTTCTCGCAAGAGAGGAAACATCTAGGCACGATCAGAAGTCCTGAAACACCGTCAAACTGCGCCTTCGGCGACGAAGATTGGAAAACCCTGTTCATAACGGCGAGAACATCCGTCTACCGCATAAGGCTAAGCATCCCTGGCATAAAGGTGCCCTAAACCCGCATCTTCCGCGCAGCAAGACTAGCTTTCGGATGTCTTTGTTCTCCTTACCGGGTATTTGCGGTGCTTTCTAGCTATTTCGAACATAGCCTTTGCGTTGGCGCTTTCCACCCCCTCGTGTATCGAGTGGTCAGACGCCAAGATGTATCCGCCTCCCGGAGCGCCTATTCCCAGGCATTCCAGAACTTGCCGCTTGATCTGTTGAGTTGTTCCGTGAGGGAGTAGGTTTGTGGCGTCAACGTTTCCTATTAGTGTCAGTTTGTCTCCGTACTTTGTCTTCATCAACTCCAAGCTCATACCTGCTTTTCTCTCGAGGGGGTGAACGCCGTCGAAACCCATCTCGACAATGTCGTCCATCAAAGCCATGATCTGACCGTCGCTGTGCAGCAACACTTTCGCACCTCTTTTCTTGAAGGCTTCCACTTCCCTCTTCATTGATGGAAAGATGTGTTTCCTGAAGGCTTGAGGCGAAAGGAAAGGCCCGTCTATCATGCCCAAGTCGTCGGGTATCCAGACTATATCGACGCCCATATCGATCGCGATCTTGCCAAGCTCGGTCTGAAACCCCGCCACCTTTTCCGTGACCCGGCGGACGCTATCTGGGGCAACGTAGAGGGTGCGCATAAAGCTGGTGAAGCCAAAGAGCAGGAGACCTTGCGTAAATGGTCCGCCGATGATGGCAGCAATGGCCAAGTCGTCTTTTACAAGGTTGACTATCGCCTTCACAGTTTCAACCCTCCAAGAAAGAAAGGGATCAGGCGCCTCGTACTCCTCAGCGTCGTCAACAGTCTTTATTGGTCCTTCGACGTACCAGTCCATGCCGTCTATTGATCTTTGTTTTATGCCCCACTCGTCAACCGTTACAGCCTCCTCGGACTTCTTGACTGAGGAGGTGCCTGAGCAGTGCTCAGAAGATTCAGCCAATCTGCCCGGAAAAGCGCAGATCAGGTCCAGCCCGAGGACCCGATGGACATTGGCGTATTTTTCCGGCGTATTTGTGCGTACGCCTTTCTCGCCCAAAATCCCTTCGAGCGACCTCTGCATGTAAATGTGGTCAGTCAAAGGCACGAGATCCGGTTCCTCATGCTCTAAAGTCGTTAGGACCCTTTCTTTTGGGTTCAGCTCTACCTCCGCCCCATCAGTGTGCTAGGTGAAGTCGCCCTGACTTCTCTCCTATCTCTAGAAGGGGGAGATATATATAGCCTCGTTGAAGGTAGAACGGCGTCGTCAACCTAATCGGTCTGCAGAATTGTGGGCCCGGAGCGATTTGAACGCTCGACCAACAGGTTATGAGCCTGTCGCTCTAACCGTGCTGAGCTACGGGCCCGTTTCAGTCACAATTACTAATCGGTTAGGTTTCTACTTAAGAGTTTTCCTCGGAGCAAACTTAAATCCGCAGAATGCCATTTCACTGTCTTAGACCAAAGAAGCCTAGGTGAGGATGGTTGCATGCTCTATAAAGAAGACTGGGACGAGGCGAAAGGGGTTTTTGAAGAATGGTGGGATGGAACCCTAGAACGCCCGTTGGTTCAGGTTTACTCTCCAAAAGAAAGGATGCTTGCTTTCATAGACTCTTGGGCTTTCCTTCGGTTCTATCCCGATGTGGACAGGGCTCTGGATGAGCTGCTGCTTCAATTCTCCCGAATCATTTTCGGCAAGGAAGCCTACCCAAACGTTTGGGTCAACCTTGGTCCGGGATCGCTTTCAGCATACCTTGGCGGAGAGTTGAAGTTCGACGGGCGGGTCAACACGTCATGGTTTCAAGGGAACTTTTCGCTAGATGACCTTGAAGAAGCGGATTTTGACCCAACTAATGAATGGTGGAGATACACCTGCCGGGCCTATGAGACCGCCACTAAAAGATGCGAAGACAAGGCGGTTGTAGCCTTCACCGATCTGCTTGACGCCGTGACGGTCACCGGGCAGCTTAGAGGGAATTTCCCCACGAACCTTTTGAAAGACATGTTTCTCGAAGGATTCAAGCTGAAGAAAGTGTTGGCTTGGGTCCACGAGCTTTTCTTCCGATACTTCGATGAATCCTGTAGACTCATCAATGTCACCGAGGAGGGTTATTCGACTTGGGCGGGGCTATGGAGCAGGCGAAAGCACTTTACGCTTCAATGCGACGTAATAGTCTACCTTTCGCCAAAGTTGTTCAGGGAGTTCGTCTATCCGCTCATCATCGAGGAATGCAGCTATTTCGAAAGAACAAACTGGCACCTAGACGGACCGCAAGAGCTAAAGCACTTAGATGACCTTCTGAACATCAAAGAACTTGACTGCATCCAGTGGATTCCGGGAGAGGGAAACCCTGACGCCGGAGAAGACTGCTGGCTACCTCTCTACAAGAAGATTCAGGAGAAGGGAAAGAAAATTCAGATGTACGTCCCGGCTGAAAAGGCGGTTCACATTCTCAGCAAGATCTCACCAAAAGGAGTGGCAGTCAACGCAATTTGCAGAACAAGCGACGAGATGAAGAAGCTGACAGCTGAAATCGAGAAAACGTACTGCTAAGCCTTCACTTCCGATTTGTCCCTGAAACTATTGCCCTCTATGACAAGTTACGAGAAGAACGAGTCATAGGGATGATTCTGTTAAGTCTTTTGACCCAGCTCATTGAGTAGTGTTCTTTGCAAATCGCACTTAGGCAATTTATGATCGCATTATTTCCTAGAAATTGGTTCCATGTTTCTACAATTCTACAATTCTAAATAGCGTAAAGCATAAATAGCTCAATAGGAACTTATTAATCTAGGTGATTAGAAATCCCCAAAGCAGGAAAATATGAGTATCCTTTCTTCGATATTGATTCTATATTGAAAAAG
>Ga0315314_1004120_pt1 | contig 11041 bp, 11 predicted proteins | sample TDP9_MG_FD_203631 | JGI IMG/M metagenome (GOLD analysis project Ga0315314, IMG submission 203631) | Freshwater sediment microbial communities from Lake Towuti, South Sulawesi, Indonesia - TDP9 | ecosystem: Environmental > Aquatic > Freshwater > Lake > Sediment | place: Indonesia: South Sulawesi... | reverse complement strand
TCGACGGAGGCACATGGCTCCGCTACGACTACACCCAAAACATATTCTGGATCACAATTCAACGTGGACCAATGAAAAACACCACATACGGACCATACCAAGGATCCCTCTGGACGCTAACAAACCTCATAAACCCACTCGCCCTAGCAGGCATATCACTATCCATAATAGCCCTAATCTACCGACCCATACGCAAACTATGGACGAAAACCCACCAACCAGCAGCCCCAAACATTCAAAGAAGTTGTTGTCACCAATTCTAAACGGAAATTAATAACCCCTAAAACAGAAAGCCGTCTCGCTTCCTACGTACATAACTTGCTTGATGCCACTAAGAATGATTGGGCAACAACAAGCACACAGTATGCAGCCTACCCCCCGCGCAACATAGAAGTGGCAGTCACCTACTCGGGCGCGCAGAATACTAGTTCTAAAGCAGAAGCCAGCTCGGTATTATGACTTGTTCTAAGCGGAAATTAATAACATCTGAAAGAAAACTGCCTCAAACATGTAAGAAGTTGTTGCAGCAAAACACTACGCAGGTCAACAACAACTTCAAAAAAGCCACAGCACCATCCATACAGAGCATTCAGCTCGTTGATGTCACCGAGAACAGTCGTACGACGACGCCCACACAACTTCTGCCAGACGAAGACCATATGCTAACGTCAGCTTAGAAGACGTTGGCACAGAAACTGCTCTAAACCTTCTCCTCTGGACTCTCATCGCCGCTGTCCTGCGCGTCTTCAATGCCCTTCTGAGTAATCTTAAACCTGACTTTACCCTCAGGCAGAGACGGAGAATCCAAAATCGAAGCAATCCGCGTGCCCTTACCACCCTTCCTAAGATAAACCCGATGCGTACACGCATGAGCCATCACGTTGCCACCAGCCGGCTTATTCGGATCACCAAAGAACGCCGTAGGATTAGCCTGCACCTGATTCGTAACCACCATGGCTAAGTTGAAGGCTTCCGCCAACCGCAACAACCTGTGCAACTGACTGTTCAACTCCTGCTGACGCTCAGAAAGATGCTCCCTACCCATGTACTCGCCACGGAAATGACTAATCATCGAATCCACGACAACCAGCTTCACGTTGTTCTCAGGACAGAACTTCGGCAAATGCTCAATCAGCAAACACTGATGGCTACTATTATACGCCCGAGCCAAGAAAATGTTACCCAAAGCCTCATGAGGATCCAAACCCAACGCGCTAGCGATTTCAAAGACCCGCTCAGGAACAAAAGTCCCCTCAGTATCAATATACACAGCTTTCCCACCCAACCCACCCTTCTCAGGAGGAAGCTGACACATAATAGAAAACATCAAACACAACTGCGTCTTACCAGACCCAAACTCACCAATAAACTCAGTCAACACCTGAGTCTCAACACCACCACCCAAAAGGTTATCCAAATTCTTGGAACCCGTGGAACACTTACACATATCCTGCCGTTTCTTCCACAACTCCTCAGCAGTAGTAAAATCAGAAAAAACCAACCGCCTAGCCGAATCAACAATATTAAGCACAGTGTTAAAACCAATCCCAGTCTTCTCAGCAATCTCCTTAGGCGGAATAACCGCAACCGCCTCAACAGTCGTAATCCCCGCCGACCGAAGCTTCCCCGCCGTAGCAGAACCAACACCTTCAAGCTTCTCCAACGCCAAACTCTCCATACTACAACCCAACCCTAACCATTGACAAAGCGACTCAACACAATTAGTAATAAAACAACCCATCAACCATACAAAAACAAACACAGAGAGACCCAAGTGAAAATAAACCACCAAGAACCCCACGCACCCTTAAACAGAAGCCCTGAACTCTACAAACAGAAAGAAGAAGGCGCTAAGCGATTGGTCCCTTCTTCTTTTGAAATTTCTCTTCCCGCAGCCCCGTGGATCCAACAACGCCGACACTAGACAGCCGAAACAAAAACACCATCAAGTCAAACGCTACTACAACGCCAATCTAAACTACGTGTGCACATACCTCTTCGAAAACGAAAGAAACGGCACAATAGAACTCGTATCCCGAACGCCTCGAATACGCCGAATCTTCTGAATCACCTGCTGAGAAACCTCCTGAACCGTAGAAAAAATCGGCTTCCCCATAAGATTAATCTCAACCACAGCGAGCAAATCATACTGCCCACTAATAAAATGAACCTCAACCACCTCATCAAACCCCAAAAGCCGCTCCTCAACCTTCTCATCCAAATGAGGATCAGTATCCACAAACACAAAAACATGATACGAACCCTTCATCTGACTTGCCACGGATACATACACCCAACAACTTCACGATTGGTAAACCAATCCACACTTAAGGTTTTCGTGCACACTCAGCCACCCACGCCAGAGAACGCCAACATCCCAAAAGCCACCGGCAATTCACGCAGAGACCACGCGAAACCGCACCACAAACCATGCAGAACCGCACCACAAAGTGAAAGTAAACAGAAACAGCGCCACCATCCAGAAATCGAAACAGCGCCACAGTCGCAAACTGAAAAGTAGAACTTTCACCCAAAAAAATTTTTCTGCACTCATACTAATAGACCCTACAGCAAGGACGGCCTACATCTATGCCACGATTCAAACAAACCACAGACATACTACGCCTAATGGCTCACAAACAAAACATACGCAACATAGGCATCATAGCCCACATAGACCACGGCAAAACCACCATGACCGACAGCCTACTAGCCGAAGCCGGACTACTCTCACCAAAAATAGCCGGAACTGCCCGCGCCCTCGACTACCTCCAAGAAGAACAGAAAAGAGGCATAACAATCAAAACAGCCAACATAAGCCTACTACACGAAGAAAACAACACACCATACATAATCAACCTAATCGACACACCGGGACACGTAGACTTCACAGGCAAAGTAACCCGAGCCCTAAGAGCCACAGACGGCGCCATCGTAGTCGTAGACGCAGTCGAAGAAATCATGGTCCAAACAGAAACCGTAACACGACAAGCATTAAACGAACGAGTACAACCCGTACTATACATAAACAAAATAGACCGCCTCATCAAAGAACTCCGCCTCACACCAAACCAAATCCAAAAAAAACTAGCACACATAATCAACGACTTCAACAACCTCATCGAACTCTACGCCGAACCCAACTACCGAGACCCATGGAAAGCAGATCCAACAAAAGGCACAGTAGCCTTCGGCTCAGCCCTACACAAATGGGGCTTCACACTCAACATAGCACACCACAAAAACATCAAATTCAACGACCTAATCGAAGCATACCAACAAAACAAACACGAACAACTTCAAGACGCAATACCATTGCACAACGCCATACTGGACATGGTAGTCAACCACTTACCCAACCCAATCACAGCACAACACTACCGCATCCCCAAGATCTGGACCGGCTACCTCGACTCAGAAATCGGACAAGCCATGCTCAAATGCAGCGACACAGGACCAACCGTCATTTGCATAACCAACACGCTGATGGAACCACATGCAGGACTAATCGCCACAGGCCGACTATTTTCAGGCAAAACCACAACCGGCGACGACGTTTACCTAGTCGGCGCCAAAAAAAGCCACCACATACAACAAGTATCAATGTACATGGGAGCAATCCGCGAGATAGTCGACCAAATCAACGCCGGAAACATAGCCGCACTCCTAGGACTGGAACAGGCAAGAGCAGGCGAAACCCTAGTCGACAACGACCACAAGGACACCATGACACCCTTCGAACGCATCCGATACGTCTCCGAACCCGTCATAACCATAGCCCTAGAACCAAACCACCCAAAAGACTTACCACGCCTAATCGAAGCCATGCAACGCCTAACAATAGAAGACCCAAACCTAACAGCAATAATAAGCAAAGAAACCGGAGAATACCTACTCAGCGGCATCGGTGAACTCCACCTAGAAGTAGCAACGAAATTCCTACGAGACTACGCAGGCGGTGACCTAGAAGTAATCGCCAGCAAACCCATGGTGGTCTACAGAGAAACCGTAGCCACAAAGGGCATAGCAGCCCAAGCCAAAAGCCCAAACAAACTCAACAAACTGCGAATACAAGTCGAACCAATAGAAGGCACAATCATTGAACTCATGGAAAAAGGCGAAATCACTGAAGACACAAACCCGAAACAGGTTCTCGCTACGCTGCAAAGAACAGCAGGATGGTCAACAGAGCAAGCACAAAATGTGTGGGTAATCGAGCCTCACAAAAACATCCTCGTAGGCACAACGAGCGACGTTCAACACTTGAAGGAAGCACGGAATGCAATAATTTCAGGCTTCATGTGGGCTTGTCAAAACGGCCCTCTAACAGGAGAACCCATCAGAGGCATCAAAGCAAAACTCGTAGACATCCAACAGCACGAAGACCCAGCTCACCGTGGTCCCGCCCAACTCGTACCCTCAACCAGAAGAGCCATATTCGCATCGTTTCTAACAGCCAAACCCTCGCTGGTGGAACCCATATTCAAGATCAACGTCACTGCGCCGGCTCAATGGGTAGGACAAATAAGCAGCATAATAACCCGGCAGAAAGGCAGAATCACGTCGTCAGAGATGAAAGGACCAGTAACCAGCATCGCAGGCTATATTGCAGTGCGGCAAACCTTTGGCTTGGCAGCCGAGATGCGCTCCGCCACATCCGGACACGCCTTTTGGCAGTCTACGCTAGACCACTGGGAAAGAATACCCGAAAGCATAGCCATCCCGATCATCAAGGAAACTCGCATTAGAAAAGGACTGCCGCCAGAAATCCCGACAGCCGACAAATTCATCGACGAATCATAATCGTCCCACGACATTTTCCGACCATAGAGATGGAAATTCATATAAAGTCACGCATCAGACTGAAAAAACAAATTGTCAAGCTGCGCAAGTTGGCGAGGTTTGTGACATGAGTGAAACGCATTTTCTTAAGAAGGGAGTGGCAGAATTCATTGGGACATTTGTGTTGGTGTTGATGGGCTGTGGAAGCGCAGTTCTGGCAGGCCCATATATTGGATTTGTGGGAATATCATTCGCCTTCGGCCTCTCGGTCCTATCTATGGTGTATGCTATCGGGGGCATTTCTGGATGTCACATCAACCCGGCGGTGTCCATTTCGATGTTAGCGGCTGGCAAGATGAAAGTGAAGGACACTCTTCTCCATATAGTGCGATCGTCGGTGCGATTGTTCTTTACATTATAGCCCTTGGCAACCCTGCATACAGCCTTGCAGTTAACGGTTTGGGTCAGAACGGCTATGGAGCGGCTTCACCCAGCGGATTCTCAGTGTATTCTGCCTTGATTACTGAAGGTGCACTCACATTCATTTTTCTGCTTGTCATTTTCGGGTCAACGAGCGAAAGAGCGCCGAAAGGCTTTGCAGGCGTGTCAATCGGGTTCAGCTTGATTCTTATTCATTTGGTTAGCATACGCGTAACAGGCACGTCGGTGAACCCTGCCAGAAGCTTGGGTCCTGCAGTTATCGTGGGTGGAACAGCATTGATTCAACTGTGGCTGTTTTGGGGAGCGCCTATACTTGGGGGACTGCTGGCCGCGACTGTGTGGCGACTGCTCGAGGGTTCTCCAAAAATCAGTTAGAGCTGACGCTTGCAATATTCCGCGCCGTCGCAGGTAACAGTGTTCAATTGTGGGAAGCCTTCCCTGCAAGTTCCAAAGGTCATTCCTGCATTTTCAGTCTGCTCTTTAATGCGTTTCATCAGATCTAATCGCAGTTCTTTTGGGAGGTATCTGTATCCGCTTATTCTTTGGCCTTTTTCGAGGTATGGTGGCTCCAGATGCTTTGCAACTGTAGGGAAGGTTTGTTTGAATCTCTTCCAGTTGTCTTGTTTGACCTTGTAGGTTGAGGCTGTTACGTGTTTCACGCCGATTGCGGCTAGTTTTTTGACGAGTCGGTCAGGATTGTCATTTAATGTTGGGATTATTGGGTCTATTCGGATGCAGACTGGGATGGCTTTTGCGGTCAGTGTTCTGATTGCTTGTATCCGCTGGGCGGGTGGTGGTGCGTTGGGTTCAAGTTTTCGGGCTAGGTCGTCGTTTTCTGTGGTTATGGTGAATGCGACTATTGATTGTGTCTTTTGTAGGATGTCGGTGTCTCGTGTTACAAGGTTTGATTTGGTTATGATTTGGATGCGGCAGTCACGTTTCGACAGAATCTCTAAGCATTTTCGGGTTATGCCGAGGTTTGGTTCAATTGTTGGGTAAGGGTCGCTTGAATTGGCTATGGAGACTAATTGACCTTTAAGGCGACTTGCTTCTTTCTGGAGTCGTGTGGTGAGGTCTTTTTTGGGTCGGCAGTTTTGGAAGTTGTGGATGTAGCTGGTGGCATAGCAGTAGATGCAGTTGTGGTCGCAGCCGGTGTATGGGTTGAAGGTTAGTTTGTTGAGGCATGTGCAGAGCGGGTTGCGCCATGGATCGAATGGTGTGAGTAGCATCACTATTCGTCGCAGCGCGATGTGGGATTTAAGGTTTCCTTTGGAGAGTTATCAGTATCTGTATGGAAGGCCGATGAGGGTTTGGGCGATGGCTATGAAAAACGATGTCATGGAAACGATGAACATGTAGATTGACAGTCTGTAGAGTACTTGTTTTCCTTGGATGTTGGCGTGGTAGAGCGTGGCGAAGGTTATTGTGAGTATGAAGGTTAGAATGTGAACTCGGTTTACGAAATACCAGATCAGTTCAATTGCTGTGTAGCGTGGTGGAAGATTGTAAGCGGGGAACGCTCCTGGGAAAGCTCCGAAGAAAAGGGTCACTGGAGAGGGGGACCATGTGATCCAGAGGAGCAGTAGGGACACGAGTAGCATTGAGGTGACGTTTCTTTCTTCCTGCATTGGTCTCTACCTTGCCGAGGTTTGTGCTGTTTGCTGGTTGTCTAGGGCGTTGAGGGGAAGGTGAAGAGTATTTTTAGCGTTGTGATGAAGAGTAGTGCCATGGCGGCTGTGAATAGGTAGATTGAGGCTGTTCGCAGTGTGTTCTTTCTCGGGATTCCTGTGGTTGCGAGCGTGGCGGTTGTGATTGTTGCTATGAAGAGTAGTGTGCTGATTCGGTTTATGTATAGGGCGAGAGTTGTTAATGGGTCAGGTGTTCTTGAGGGGTAGTAGTAGGGGTAGAGGGTGAATCCCATTACGATGGATGGCACGAGCATTATGATTGAGATTATGAGTATCCATTTTACGTTTTTTTCTTCCTGCAACATGTTTGCTCCGGAGTATGTGTTATGATTGTTGTGTATAATAGAGTGACGGCTAGTATGAGTCTGGAAAATTTTTTGTGGTGAAAGTTCCACTTTTCAGTTTGCGACTGTGGCGCTGTTTCGATTTCTGTATGATGCTTTGGGCTCTGTTGGCTCGTGTTTTAGCGTGGTGTTCTATGTTGCTAGGCGTGACGTTTAATGTTGGCATGCGTGGTGTTTAGGTATGTTGCCTGGGTTCTGCGGGAAGAGAAATTTCAGAAGAAGAAGGTGTTGATTCCCTTTAGCCTTCTTTCTACCGTGTTGCGGTTAGGGCTGCGGGCAGGCTTGGACAGTTGTCCTTGAACAAGCAGTCGCCGTCTGTTTGTGTGCGTGATGAAGTTGACTCGCGCTATTGTTCATCATCATCACGTATGGGTTTGGCTGAAGCTGTGTGGACATCGTCATACGACTGTTCCCGGTGACATCAACGAGCAGCATGGTTGCGGGTTGTGCTTGGACAGTTGCAGTTGTACATGGGAACCTAGACTGTTTGTGGCTGTCTGAATTCTCATGGATCGTTGGATTTTGGTTACACGCTGTGACGTATTCAGGTGGTTTCGGTTAAAGGTGAGGCGTGTGCGTTTGTGGCAGATGGTTATTGTAGCGGTGTCATCAAGCTTTTTTGTGGCTTGGTTACTGAGAGTGCAGAAAAAAAGAAGAATCAAGGTTGTAGATTTGACAATAGAGGGTAGAGGTTCAGAGTTTTGGTTTCTGAGGTTTCTTTGAATGTGCTTTTCTGAAGACTAGAGCAAGTGCGATGAGGATCATGAATAGTGGCAGGGTCGTTGTTGATGGAAGCTCTGGGACGGCTCCTGTTCCTATTATCCGTACTTCGTTGGTGCTCTGGTCGTAGGTTAGGTAGACGAATGTGTGGGTGCCGTTTGATGTGTAGTGGAAGGTTAAAGGTGGCGAGTTGTTGACCAGAATTGTGTAAGGTTCCCAGAGCATTGCATTCGGGATTGTCACTCTGCAGAAACCTATTGATGGAGAAGGACCGGTGACGTTAAACGTTATGGTTTTCGCAGCTGCGTTGAAAGCGAAATCGGAAACTGTGGAATTGCTAGCGACTGTCACGAGATAAGTTACTTCACCCCAAGTCCCAGCGACAAATGTTTGGAGAGGCTCCATTAGCGGGTAATGATCTAGGTTGGTTGCATCAATCGTATATGGCGTATCGCCTATGCCATCGCTACCAAGCTGGTCTTGGTTTGGACCGCTTTTCACATCAATTCCAAGGTAATTGCTCCAGAAGTTTCCAGCGGTCGGATATCCGCTGTCCCAAGAATTAGCGTAGCTAGGCGTTCCCATGTATACTTGATAAGTGTTGCTTGTGAAGTTGTTTTGATAGAATTTGTTGTTGGAGGAACTTAAGAGGTAGACGCCGTACTGATTCTGTGTTATGTTGTTTCCAGAGATTGTTGAATAGTGTGTGTTCGCGAGTAGAAGACCGTTACCGTTGTTCCTTAGGTTCAGTCTTTCAACCGTTATGTTCGTGCTATTGACAAGCCCTACATAAGCGGCTTCTGAGTTTACCACTTCATCCATTTTATTCATGAGGTAGTAGATTGGCTGGCCGTTTATGAGGTTTGAAGTGTCTATGATGTGAAAATAATTGTTCAAGTGGTTGCCATAAACGCCAAAGTTGTGTTCATTGCCACTGATTAGGTTCCCAGCTAGTATGTTGGATGTAGAACCTGTGAGAATGATACCGTCAATGTTGTCTGCTACAGTGTTCTCAGTTAGTATGTTGTGTGAAGAATTACTGAGTTGGATTCCAATCTGGTTTTTGTTTGCGTTGTTCCTTATTAAGCTGTTGTTAGGAGAGTCAATTAAAGAGACAGCATATTGGATGTTTGACATCAGTTTGTTGGTTTCTAGTTTGTTTCTCGAAGACTGATAAAGATTGACGCCAAACTTGTTGTTTGCCACTTCATTTCCAATTATAGTATTGTCAGAAGACTTCGAAACGCAGATACCGAGATTCTGGTTCGTGGTAACGTTGTTCCCGATTAAGGTAGTGTTTGAAGAACTCCTCAGATAGATGCCGTCGTAGTTGTTTGCAACGATGTTTCCACGTAAGGTATTGTTTAAAGACCCGGAAAACAAATAGATACCCGCGTCCTTGTTTGCCGTTACGTTGTTTTCGAATAAGTAGTTGTATGAAGAGCCGCTGAGATAAATCCCGTCATCGTTCTTTGTTGCTGCTACGTTGTTCCGAGTTATTCTGTTGTTGGAGGAATTCTCGAGATCGATGCCGAAGTAGAGGTTATCGGCTGCCGTGTTTGAATGTAGGCTGTTGTTTGAAGAACTGTAAAGGCTAATGCCACGCCAGTTGCTTATCGCTTTGTTCCCGATTAAGCTGTTGTTATAAGAGGCGATTACAATTATGCCAAACTGGTTGTTTGCCACATAGTTCTGAACCAAGTTATTGTCTGAGGAATGATTTCCGATAACAATGCCGTGCCCAAGACTTGTTACATCGTTTTCGGTCAGCGTGTTGTGCTCAGATCCGTCAAGATAGATGCCATACTGCTTATTGGCTGAAGCTACGTTTTGAGTCAGAATGTTGTATGAAGAGCCTACGAGATCGATGCCGTTGACTAAGTTGCTTGTCACCAGATTCCCTGTTAAGTTGTTGTGGGAAGAATCTTTCAAATAAAGACCAGAATACTCGTTTGTTGTTGCATTGGTTCCGAATATTCTGTTGCTTGAGCAACCATCAAGAAAGACCCCGTATCGGTTATTCGCCGCCGTGTCTGAAAGCAAGCTGCTATTTGAAGAACCACTAAGATAGATGCCATACCAGAACTCTGCGACTTTCACATCCCTGACAGTTACATTGCTTCTTCCCACAATGGAAATTCCTTTGGAATCATAGGCCTGTGAGCTTCCTTGAAGTGTAAATCCATTTCCGTCGAATACTATGTTGTTTCTCTGAACCACAATAGAATCAGTGATGTTGCTAGTCAAGGTGTAAAGGTCTCCGTCCTTCAGTAATGGAGCCGTTGGCGGGTCAATACTCCCATCAGCTTTGATGTAAATGGTTCCGTGATCTGCTTTGACTGGTTGAACCTTCAACGCCAGCGATAACGTGCCAATTAGAAGCACTGTTAAAGTCATTGCTAGCTCTATTTTTCTTTCCAATTCAATTTTCTCCTTTCTCGTTAGTAGTCGAATCATTCGAGGTATTCAAGATTTAAGACTTGTGAAAATATCTTCGATACGTATGACATACGCCCTAATCCAGAATATCCGAGAGTTTTCCGACTTTGTGGGTTACTCAGCTTGACGTTTTCAGCTCTGAAACGTAGAAAGTTGGATGTTGGTCAAAAGGTTGTGTGCTCGGTTCTTTTGATTATTTCGTTTTGGAGTTCGGTGCTTAGGTCGACGAAGTAGTCGCTGTAGCCGGCGACTCTTATTATGAGGTTTCTGTATTTTTCTGGGTGTTTCTGTGCGTCGCGCAGCATTTCGGAGCTGATTACGTTGAATTGAATGTGATGCCCGTCCAATTTGAAGTAGGTGCGTATGAGGCTGCCGAGCTTGTCCAGTCCTTCTTCGTCGGCTAATAGTTGAGGCGTGAATTTCTGGTTGAGGAGGGTTCCGCCTGTTCTTGCGTGGTCGATTTTTGCGCAGGATTTTATGACTGCGGTGGGTCCTTTTCTGTCGGCTCCTTGCACTGGTGAGATGCCTTCGGAGAGGGGTTCGCCTGCTTTTCTTCCGTCTGGTGTGGCTCCGACTGCTTTTCCAAGGTAGATGTGTACTGTCGTTGGCAGGAAGTTGATTCTGTAG
>Ga0315314_1004119_pt1 | contig 11045 bp, 8 predicted proteins | sample TDP9_MG_FD_203631 | JGI IMG/M metagenome (GOLD analysis project Ga0315314, IMG submission 203631) | Freshwater sediment microbial communities from Lake Towuti, South Sulawesi, Indonesia - TDP9 | ecosystem: Environmental > Aquatic > Freshwater > Lake > Sediment | place: Indonesia: South Sulawesi... | reverse complement strand
GGACGCTGGCTAGTCGGTGCTCTTCAGGGTAACCTTGGGAAGTCGTTATGGACAGACCGTAGTGTCGGCCAGTATATAAGAGAAAGGGTTCCAGTATCGGCTGAACTCGGTGTTATGGCCTTAATTGCCGCGTTATTACTGGCGCTGCCGGTGGGCATATATTCCGGGATACGGCAGGAAACGGCCGGCGACTATCTGGGCCGTACCATTTCTATACTGGCTATTTCGGTGCCTAGCTTCTGGTTAGGCACCCTAGTGATAGTCTATCCAGCAATCTGGTGGGGTTGGTCCCCACCGGTGCAGTACATTTCTCCCTTTGATAATCCGTTGGGAAATCTGGCCCAGTTCATGTTGCCGGCGGTGATTATGGGCATGGTAATGTCCGGAACGACAATGAGACTAACGCGTACCATGATGCTTGAAGTGTTGCGGCAAGATTACATCCGGACAGCCTGGGCAAAGGGATTGGCAGAAAGGGTAGTCGTCATGAGGCATGCCCTGAAAAATGCGCTAATTCCAGTGGTCAGCATGGTGGGATTACTAATTCCGGTCACGATTGCCGGTTCAGTTGTCATCGAGACGATATTCTGCCTGCCCGGGGTCGGCCTTCTCCTAATCCAGGCTGTCAATAGTAGAGACTACGCCATAATTTCCGGAATAAACATATTACTGGCTAGCTTTGTATTGGTAACAAACCTGGTTGTTGACATCAGCTACGCCTTTCTTGACCCCAGGATCCGCTACACCTAGGGAGCAACCGGAAAACGGATGAGAGCATGAGAGAGATACGCCCAACGGTGGAAGAGAAAAAGAGGCGCTCGTTACTTAGTGACCTGCTCGTCAGGCTGGTCAGGGAAAAACCCCTGGGCACGGTAGGTGGGATTATCGTGCTGGCACTGCTTGCGGTGGCGGTTCTGGCTGATGTGCTCGCCCCCTACGGAATGAATGAAATTCACCTAGCCGACTGCCTGGTGCCACCATCAGCGCAGTACCCCATGGGAACAGACAACGTTGGGCGAGACATGCTCAGCCGGATTGTCTTCGGGGCTCGTATCTCCATGTATGTCGGTCTAGGCGCGGCTGCCCTCGAAACCGTTGTCGCTGCGCTCATCGGGCTTATTTCCGGGTTCTTCGGGGGCAAAACCGACATCATAATTCAGCGGTTTGTTGATGCCTGGATGGGCTTCCCCGCTCTAGTCCTTTATCTAAGTGTGATGTCCATTGTCGGGCCGGGACTGATACAGGTGATACTTGTCCTAGGCGTCTCAAGTGGCATCTCCCGCTCGAGAGTGGTGAGGGGCGCCGTTATCAGTGTCAGGGAGAATGTGTACGTGGAGGCAGCGCGGGCAGTTGGCGCTTCACCGGCCAGAATACTCTATCGGCATATCCTGCCCAATGTTATGGCACCGATAATTATCCTATTTACTGTAGGTTGCGGCGGTATGATCCTGGCTGAGGCTACTCTGAGCTTCCTCGGATTTGGCATTCCGCCACCGGCGCCCAGTTGGGGCGGTATGCTTAGCCAGGCTGGGCGCAAGTACATGTATCAGGCTCCCTGGATAGCTCTGTGGCCGGGGGCGGTTCTGTCCACGGTGGTATATGGCCTGAACATGCTGGGAGACGCAGTGAGAGATTTGCTGGATCCCAGGCTGCGGGGTGGTGCCGGGCGGTACGCTGGCGTGAAGGTGAAAAAGCCGAGCAGTAGCTGAGACTAGAAAGGTTAAGGAGATAGAATCAGGCTTTAAGTATGGACTAAAACAAAAGGGAGGTTAGCCATGAAGTACCAGTTTGTTGATTATGAGCAAAAGGGCCCGATTGCAATTGTAAGGATGAACCGGTATGAGCGGCGGAACTCAACGAGTCGCGAGATGATGCGTGATGTAAATGCCGCCTTCGAGAGGTTTGAGCTTGACGATAGTGTCCGCATCGCTATTCTCACCGGGGTCCGCAACTGTTTCTCCTCCGGGGCAGATGCCAAGGATGCCGCGGCGACGGCCAAGATGACTGAGGAGGAACGCAAGGAGCTGGCCAGAGAGCAGAGTAAGGACAGGAGATTCGGCGTTTATCAGCGTATGAGAGAAGGCAAGATATTGAAGCCGCTTATTGCCGCGGTGAATGGTTACGCGATAGGAGCCGGAGCGATGATGGCCTGGCGCTCTGATCTCGTCGTTGCTGCTGAAAGTGCCTACTTCCAACTGCGGGAAATCCATATGGGCTTGATGGATGCCGGAGGGCGAACGTTCGCTGAGTTTAATCTGCCTTACCATGTTGGACTTGAGCTTTCCCTGGGCTTGAAAATGACAGCACAGAGAGCCTATGAGGTTGGCCTGGTGAACAAGGTGGTGCCTGATGATCAGGTCATGCCGGCCGCCATCGAGATGGCTGAGCAGCTTTGTGAACTACCGCCTCTGGCAGTGCAACTGACAGTAGAAGGCGCACGACGACTGGTGCTCACCCATCTCATTCCCCTAACCACGGCACTAGGGGAATTCCAGGAGACCGAGGTTTTGATGAAGACTGAGGACTCCCGCGAAGCCTTCCGAGCTTTCCTGGAAAAAAGAAGACCCGTGTTCAAAGGCAAGTAGGCCATAGTTCCACCACTCATGTTTTTGGTTGAACTGCTTCTTGTTGTAGCTCTCTTTTTGGGGAACACTGTTTTTGAGACAACGATACCGCTTGACGGTCGAGGAGGCGGAGATGGCTTTTGGTCTTGAGGGTGTTAAGGTGATACAAACGGCGACAGTCTGGGCCGGGCCGCTGGCGGCCCGACTCCTGGCTGACTGGGGGGCCGACGTGATCTTTGTTGAGCCAGTGAGAGGTGAGACGTCGCGGAACCCGCGCTACAGGGCGGTCGAGGGAAAGGACAAGGTGTCTACTGTTAACCCTGTCTCCGAAAACTACAACCGTAACAAGAGAGGGATAACCCTCGACCTGTCCCAGGAGCGCGGCCGGGAGATCATCTACAGACTCCTGGAGAAGGCAGATGTTTTCCTATCAAACTTCCGCCCGCGTGAGCTAGAAAAGTTCCGACTGGACTATAAGCTCCTGAGCCAGTTGAACCGCAGACTTGTTCACGCCAATATTACTGGCTATGGTAGGAAGGGGCCTGATAGAAACCTCCCGGCTTATGGGAATCTGGGCGTCTGCCGGTCAGGGCTACAACACCTGCTAGCACTGCCTGGGATGGACCCGGTGGTAGTGCCTTATGATTTGCCTGACAATATAGCGGCACTGGCTTTAGCTTGTGGAATAATGGCGGCGCTGTTCATACGGGAAAGGACCGGGCGAGGGCAGGAGGTGGATACGTCTCTCTTCCACAGCATGGTTTTTGCGGTGTCGGCCGAAATAGCTGAGGCTCTTGTCACCGGGCAGGATCAGCAGCAAGCTGCGAGAAAAGACTATGCCTACGCAGTAAGGAATTATTACCAGACGAGAGACGGGAGATGGCTGCGTCTCAGTCTGGCCAATCCAGACCCATATTGGTCAAGTCTCTGCCGTGCCGTAGAACGCGAAGATATCGAACACGACCCCCGGTTTGAGCTGTTCGAGCCCAGAATGGAGAACCACGCCGCCTTATTTCATATTCTGGAAGAGGCCTTTCTAAGTAAGACTCTGGCTGAATGGCGGGTTCGTCTGACCGATGCCGGCATACCCTGGAGTCCGGTGCAGAATCTTCCCGAGGTTATCGCTGACCCTCAGGCCCGGGCTAATGACTTCTTTGTCCCCTTCGACCACCCTAGCCACGGTCACACGGAGTTGATAGCAAATCCAGTTACCCTCAGCAATTGCCCGCAGACGATAAGAATGCCAGCTCCAGAACTTGGTCAGCACACAGAGGAAGTCCTTCTGGAGCATGGTTACACCCGGCCGGATATCGCCCGATTTAGAGAGCAAGGCGTAATAGCTTAGGGCCGACCGAGGCTGTGATTGGCCAGCCTTTCCAGCGCAAGCACCATAGCCGAGTGATCCAGATCACCACCGCCCTGGGCAGTAACCGCATTAAAAAGTTCCTGCGTAATAGCGGTGTTAGGCAAAGCCAACCCCAGGTCACGCGCTCCTTGCCGGGCCAAGTTCAGATCCTTCTGGTGTAATCGGATACGAAAACCAGGAGCAAAGTTGCGCTGAATCATTCGTTCGCCGTGTACTTCCAAAACCCGACTTTGGGCAAACCCGCCAAGTAGTGCTTCTCTTACTTTCACCGGGTCAGCGCCCGCCTTAGAGGCAAACAAAAGCGCTTCGGCGACCGCCTCAATGGTCAGTGCCACGACAATCTGGTTAGCCACCTTGCAGGTCTGGCCATCCCCGTTAGTGCCAACATGAACAATTTTCTTACCCATAATTTCGAAATATGGCTTAATTTGCTCAAATACTTCCGGTGGGCCGCCGACCATAATCGAAAGAGTGGCATTTTCAGCACCTGCCTGGCCGCCCGAAACCGGCGCATCGAGCATCTTTACGCCGATACCGTCAAGCTTTTTGGCAAACTCTTTTGTTGCCAGCGGAGATATAGAACTCATATCTACCACGATAGAGCCCGGTCTGGCACCCTCGGCCACCCCATCCTTGCCGAACAAAACGGCCTCTACATCGGGCGTGTCGGGCACCATGACAAAGATTACGCTGGATTTTTGCGCAACTTCCTTGCTGCTGCTACAGGCTAGCGCACCCATCGAGGCTAGTTCCTTAACTGGTGCGGGGCTTCGGTTGTAAACGCAGACGGTGTGGCCGGCAGTGAGCAGATGGCCCGCCATTGGTTTGCCCATTATCCCTAACCCGATAAAGCCAAGTTTTGCCATGACTTCTCTCTTAGCCGTTGTTAACGAGCAGGCTCTTCAACTTTGAACAGCGGTCACCCCTTTTCTTGGCCACCATTGTAAAAACCCTCGGCACATCAGCCAGCAGAGACGCCGATTGTTCAGCCGCATCAGAGTAGAATCTTATGGTTCTCTCCTCCATCTCAAGAGCCTGGTTCAAAACGTCAGAATAGCTTGCCCTCTCCTTGAGCCTGGTCTTAGACGCATACTCATCTGCATTCATATTGAAGGCGAAACAACCTTCGATGGCATCAGTGATAACGCCATAGTATGCCCTTTCAATCTGTATTACATTCCTCCTGTTTTCCCTGGCAAAAGATAGCCAGATTTCTCTACCTTTGACAAGACGCTGTGCCAGGTCCTCGTAGAGCTTTATGCCCTCTTCCTCAAGCTGTTTAGCCAAACTGACGACCGCAGAAGCTGTATTCAGTTCCACCTATAGCCACCTCTGGATAACAACTTTGCTTTCGGTGAAGAAACGAACGGCCTCTCGACCTTGTGTATGTAATACCCCGAAGAAGGAATCCTTCATGCCACTGAAAGGGAAAAACGCCATGGGTGCCACTATGCCGATATTTATACCCACATTACCACTGGTAACCCGGTACTGAAATTCGCGAGCACTCCTACCACTTGAGGTAAAGATAGCATTACCATTACCAAATCCGCTGGCATTACACATTTCGATTGCTTCATCCAGATTCTTCGCCCGCATAACACTCATTACCGGGCCAAAAATCTCCTCACTGCCTATTTTCATATCAGCGGTAACGTTCTCAAAAATAGTTGGGCCGAGGAAGCATGTTTCAGGATAGTTACCGACGATCTTTACCTTCCTTCTGCCATCAAGCCTGAGTTTGGCCCCTTGCTGTATACCACTTTCGATATAGCTCAATATCCGTTCCTTTTTCTCTTTGTCACGCACTGGCCCCATTTGCACCGATTCATCGAGCCCATAACCAATAACTATCCTGGACGCCGCATCGACAACCCGGTCCAAAACGCTATTGTAAAACTTATCGTCTTCACCGACAATTACCAGATTGGCACCGGACAAGCAGCGTTGACCCGTATTGCCAAAAAACGATGTCATGATAGCGGGTATGGTTCTCTCCACATTGGCGTCTGGCATTATCACCATAAAGTTCTTGGCGCCACCCTGAGCAATAACTCTCTTACCTGTTTGACCGCACCTCGCGTAGATAACATCTTTGGCGGTTGGAGTGGAGCCGACGAAGGTTATCCCAACAATGTCCGGATGGTCTAACATCCCATCTACCACAGTCCGCCCCCCGTTGACTACGTTCCAGACTCCGGGCGGAAAACCAGCCTCATCTACCAGCTCAGCGACTTTCATCTGGCTGAGGGGGACTTCGCTGGAGGGTTTGATAACAACGCAGTTCCCGGTAGCTACGGCATATGGTGCTGACCAGAGCGGAATCATAAAAGGAAAATTAAACGGGGCGATAATCCCGAAAACTCCCAGCGGCGTTGGGATAAGCCACTCATCTATGCCGGTGGCGATATCCTCGGAAAAATAGCCCTGCATTAATGTTGGAATCCCACAAGCAACTTCTACGTTTTCGATACCACGCCTTGTTTCTCCCCGGGATTCATCTATAGTCTTCCCATGCTCCTGTGTCTGGACTCGACTGAGTTCCTCAAAATTCTCTTCCAATAACTCTTTCAGTCTGAAGAGACACCTTGCCCGGGCCAGTGGAGTCGTTGTTCTCCAATCGGGGAAAGCATCTTTGGCCGCCGTTACCGCGGCATTTAGCTCATCTCTGGTTGAAATGGGGACTCTGGCGATGGTCTTCTGGGTCGCTGGATTCACAACATCGAGGACCTGAGTTGATGCGGACTCTACCCATTCTCCGTTGATGTAGTTCTTAACTGTCACTACCCCTTTTATTGGTTCTTCAAGAAGCGCCACCGGTAAAACACTCCTTTCCGGTTAGAATTTCCTTTCGGCCTGAGCAAGAAACGAGCGACCACGGTGGTCGGAGTCTTTCCGGGGTAACCAGGTAGTTCTGACGGGCAAGAGTATAGCAAAGACTCAGTCAGCCGGTCAAGGTAGTGTGCTCATTCGTCCAACAGCGGTTGAAGTACAATCACCCCTATGATATTGTTTGAGCCAGAATTTATGTATATGGAGACGTGAATGAAAGGCTTTTTTGGCCGGGTACTGCACGTAGACCTGACCGACTCAAAGTACTGGGTAGAAGAAATACAAGATGAAGTCTTTTCTTCCTGGCTAGGCGGGCGGGGACTGGGGAGCTACCTCCTCTGGAAGAACCTGAACCCGGGAGTGGAGGCTTTGTCTCCCCAGAATGTGATAATCTTCGCCACCGGGCCGGCTACGGCGACGAATATGTGGGGAATCAGTCGTTACGGTGTCTATAGTAAGTCACCGCTGACCAACTTTTTCGCTGATTCCTATGCCGGTGGCTCGGTGGCCCGACAAATGAAAAAGTGTGGCTATGATGCCTACATTATTCACGGAGCCGCTCCATCGCCCGCCTTCCTTGAAATCTCCTCTGGCGGAGTGACATTTTGGGACGCTGCTGAACTCTGGGGTAAGGACATCTACGAGACGGAAGACCTGTGCCGCAATAAGGTCAGTGTTGGCGCCGCTCAAACCTTAGCCATCGGTCCCGCTGGTGAAAACCTGGTGAGATTTGCCAGCATAGGGAACAACCGCTGGCGAAACGCTGGCCGAACCGGAATGGGAGCCGTCATGGGCTCCAAGAGGCTGAAAGCCATCGTGTTTCACGGGAGCAAGGAGCCCGATATAGCCGATAAGGCGTTGCTTGAGCGCCTGGTTAGAGAGCTTATCGAAAAAGGCAAAAACAATCCCACCGTGCAAAGGTATAAGCGATTGGGGACGCCAATGATAGTGGCGATGACCAACTCGGCGGGTGCTTTTCCAACCGAGTATTGGTCAAAAGGAACGCTTGACGGATGGGAGAAGATTTCTAGCGATGCTCTGCTAAGAGATTTCAGGGTCAAGCCTAGAGCTTGCCCACGCTGCTTTTTTGCTTGCGGAAAGCTGACCACCGTGCTCGAGGGAAGGTACCAGGGACTGACGATTGAGGGCCCGGAGTATGAAACCATCTATAGCTTCGGGGGTCTGTGTAAGATTCTGGACCTGAGGGAAATTGCCTACCTGAATGACCTCTGTGATAGAGTCGGGCTGGATACCATCACTACTGGTAATCTGGTGGCCTTTTGTATGGAGCTAGCCCGAAGAGGTAGGCTCTCTGAAAAGATTGAGTACGGCAATGCCAACCACGCTGCGGAGCTAGTGTTAAGAATATGCCGAAGAGAAGGGCTGGGCGATATTCTGGCCGAGGGAATAGTGCGGGCGAGTCGAGTTCTGAAGGCTGAGGAGCTAGCCGTGCATGTCAAAGGGTTAGAACCAGCCGGATATGACCCACGAGTGCTTAAAGGCATGGCGCTTGGTTATGCCACATCGCCCCGTGGCGCCTGTCACCTACCGGCGACGTTTTACATTTTCGAATTGCGCGGGGTCTTCGATCCGTCAGCAGTGAGGGGGAAAGCAAAATCATATATTGGGTGGGAAAACAGGCTTACCATTATGGACACGATGATTTTGTGCCGGTTCTATCGGGATATGGTTGGTTGGCCAGAGCTGATTACCCTCATGAAGGCGACGACTGACCTAGACGTTGACGAGCGTGAGTTAGCCGAAATAGCCAACAATATCAGCACCTTAAGGCACATGATAAACCGGCGCGAAGGGTGGAAAAAAGAAGATGATATGTTGCCGCCACGGTTTTTCGAGCTGACGACTGACGGGAAGAAGGTCAATAAAGAAGACTTCCTGTACATGCTCGAGGAATACTACCGGCTCAGGGGTTGGGACGAGCAAGGACAGCCACTCAAAAAGCTTAACATTTGAGGAGGAGTCAGGCTTGCAATATGCCGCTAGCCTTCCCCACCACCGCCTTTATCCCCTGGCCTTTCTCCATCCAGATATCGAGGTTCAGTCGAATACCGGACTCCTCGTCAATCATCTCCACAACGGTGCCGCGGCAGGTTACCCGGTCCCCTTCCTGGACTCCACCATCAATAAAGGCCAGTGAAACCCTGCCTCCCCGCAGCCAGCCTGGCCCAAAGAAATTGACCAACATCTCAGACATATACTCGTTAAGCACGTAGCCCGATACGAGAGGCCCGGCGTAGCCGTGGCTCCGGGCATAGTCCGCGTTGTGGATAGAATCGGCAAGAAAAACCTGATTGTGAAGCGTACTCTGGTAGGCTACCTTGGTCAGGGATGGGATTTCGCTGCCCACTGAGAAGCCCTTGTGAGAAGTGACCGTCTTTCCTGTCTTCTGCTTGGCTATCTTATCGGCGGCATACCCGCTCGGACGGCCGCCCCGGTCCTGGGTGAGGTCGCCATGCTTTCTATCAAGGCTCAGCAGGATATGTTCTCTGCTTCGCCTTATCTCAAGACCATCTTCGTCAACCGTCGAGGACTCGACTACCACATACTCTCGTCCCCGTTTGATATATTTATCAGTGAGCTTTCCGGCGGTGATTAAACGCTTGCCGACCCGGGCCGGATTTACATATTCGTGTTCACTTCTGGTAGGAAAAGTGGCGTGCATATCGTACCTGGTGGCTAGCGTTCGCTGTCCCTGCAAGCTGGCCCTGAACGCGGGAGGAACCACCGGCCCACCAAAAGGCGAATCCTTCCGGTAGATAGGGTTATGGTCACCCCGTTCCTCACAAAACTCCCGCACCGTCTTCTCATCAGGCAAAAACTCTATCGGGCCAAACGTATCACCAACCCTTATCTCATCGAAGTGCATCTCTTCGGGCATCTTGCCTCCTCCTTGTCTGCGCTGGCAGCACTCGCTTTACCCGGCCTAGTTCTTCACCGGTCAAGCTGTTGTTTTCGAGGTCGTTTAGCAACCTATCCCCCTGACCCCCTTCCCCCGTATTAAATACGGGGGAAGGGGGAGTAGAAGTTAGAGAGGGGTTTCGCCCCTCTCTAAAACCTCTTCTCTCTCCCCTTATGTAAGGGGAGAGGAAACAGGGTGAGGAGTTACTAAACGACCTCAGTTTTCACCAATCTGTAGTTCTAGGGCGTGTCTATGTCCGGTGGCACGCTGCCGATCACCTTGCTTTCCTCAAGCCGAGCTATTTCCTCCTTCGATAGGCCCAGGAGCTGGCCAAGGATGTACTCATTATGCTCACCAAGGCACGGCGCCGGCAATCGAAAGGTAGCTGGCGTCTCAGAGAGCTTAATGGGGACCCCGGCATAGGGGTGGGTTCCCGCATCAGGGTGGGCTATTTCAACGAAGAAACCACGCTCCTTCAGGTGGAGGTCGTTTAGTATCTCCATACCGGTAAGGACTGGGCCGCCGGCAACCCCGGCCGCCTGCAAAATGTGCATCGCTTCATAGTGGTCGCGCTGGAGGGTCCACTCCTGGATTAGCCCGTCCAATTCGTCTTGATTTTCCCATCGGCTCAACTGGTCAGCGAACCTTGCGTTCCTGGTCCAGGGCGGGTGGCCAATGGCCTGGCAGAAGGTACGCCACTCCTCATCTGAGGAGATTGCTATCACCACCCACATATCATTCCCTTTACAGCGATAGCACCCATGGGGTGCCATATGAGGATGGCGATTACCCATGAGAGGTGGTATTCTTTTGTTCAGGGGGTAACCCACGAGGGCCTCTCCAATTACGGAGGCCACCGCCTCTGACATGGCAAGGTCGATGTATTGTCCTTTGCCGGTCAGGTCACGATGCCAGAGTGCCACGAGCACCGCGCTTACACCGTGCAAGCCTGATATTGGGTCACCCCCGGCAATGCCAAGCAGATTTGGTGGCCCTCCCGGATAGCCCATTAAACTGGTAAGACCAGCAATACCCTCGATGTTCGTGCCAAAAGCCGGGTAGTCCCGGTACGGCCCGGTCATTCCATAGCCGGGCATGGATATCATAATGATATCTTCCTTTATCTGCTTCAGTACCGGGTAGTCAAGGCCAAAGTTACTCATGACTCTGGGCGTGTAGTTTTCTACCACTATATCGCTTATCTTGACCAGCTTTTTAAATATTTCTATGGCGGGTGGCATGGAAAGATCCAGAGTAAGGCTTAGCTTGTTGCGATTGAGGTCATTAAACATACCATGACGGTTCCAGTGCCGCTCACCAAACTGCCCGTTAGGGAAATCAGGTAGAACTCTTGAGAGCGTCC
>Ga0315314_1004118_pt1 | contig 11048 bp, 17 predicted proteins | sample TDP9_MG_FD_203631 | JGI IMG/M metagenome (GOLD analysis project Ga0315314, IMG submission 203631) | Freshwater sediment microbial communities from Lake Towuti, South Sulawesi, Indonesia - TDP9 | ecosystem: Environmental > Aquatic > Freshwater > Lake > Sediment | place: Indonesia: South Sulawesi... | reverse complement strand
GTTCCGCCTGCGTACATCTTGACGATGCCGTAGATGCAGATGGGGATATATTCGGCGTTGTTCCCGGTTTTGAGAGCTATGCCAAACGCCTTCTCCGTCGAATCCGCCTCGTGGACCAGCGGAGGCCAGTTCTCACCAGCCGCAACTGTAACGAAACGGCCCTTCCGAACGTTGTCCTCGTCGCACTTGCACGTCAAGATCAAAGCATTCGCAGACATCACCTCTCCAAGCACTGCTTGGGGAACCAGATCTTCAGCAACCATAGTTTCCTAGTTCCTCCCTCTTTCCTTTCCCTTTCTATTGCTTTCACCGTTCCATCGCGGCGAAAGCGTCACAGAAGTGACCGTGACCAAAGTAAGACATATTCTCTCTTGAAACGTTCATGTCCGCCTACCTCTAACCCTCTTCACCTTCCTCCAAACGTCTTATGAGGTCCTTCAGCCTAAGGTTCTGGCGGTAAGCGCCGTAGCTCCAATGCTTCGGGACACGTTCGTAACAGGCCCGTTTGAGCTCAGCCAAAATTTCGGCTCTACTAACCATCTCTTTAGCATTGCTCGCCGCCGGATCGATGACAGCCTCGCCCAAAACGCTCCCCGAATCCACAAGTTTTTCCAAGGTGTCCACACGTGTCTTCAGAATCCGGCAATGCCTCTCCATCCTTTCACTGAGCTCGGTTAGGGTCAAGTTAACAGCTTCTAAGGCAGCTTCGACATCTGGGGCCTCTCCAGTCCGCCTCTTCACCGATGATTCGGCGGCTTCTCTGAGCCGTTTGACTATGGCCTCCCAGACCCCAACTGATGTCTCCCGGTCTCCGGGTTCACAGTCCTTTAGAAGCGATAGGCCTGTGAAGGTTATTCCTCTTGGCGCAACGCCGTCAACCCTTTCGAGGTTGTCCCATTCGTATTCGACGCTGCAATGGCTGATCGTTCCGTCCTTAACGCAGCCGAGAACCTCTTCATCCCTCAGATCGGCCACGTACTCAACCGCGCCGTCCACATAGCTCGCCTCCAAAACTTCACCGTCCAAGGGGTAAACGTGATCCAAAAGAAGCGGAGCACCAGCCAAAGAACCTGCAGCCTTCCTCAGCTCCTCCTCTAAGTATACGCGGACACCGGGCCATTCCTCGGGATGAAAGGTCTTTATGGGATGAAGGGCCCTTCCCCCGATCAAGTTGTCCCTTTGAGGCGTCACTTCGCCCTCCCAGCTGAAGAACTGGCCTGCGCCCTCTTCTCCGAGCCGAGCTCTGAGGGCGCCGCAGATTCGCTTGGCACGTTCCTCGGGTTTTCCTTTTGAGATGAAGTCTTTGACGCAGTCCTCGAAGTTACTCCACTTTCCAAAGGGCATAGGACATCAAAAGCTCTGAAAACATCTGAAAATAAAAGTCCTATTATACGAATGAGACAAATTGAACTTCTTACAGATATTTAATCTTGATATTAGGCTAAAAGGTAGAAAGATTGGGCTTTCTAAGTTATCTGGGTTGTGTCTTGCCTGTGTTCGCTTCTGTTGCGTCCCCATATGTGTGGAGAAAGGCTTATGTGTTACAATGTAGTCTCATTTCCTCGTGATGATTATGACTGAAAAGAGCGCCGTGGTTACTCTCCGTCTTTCGCGCCAAGACCTAAAGAGGTTAGAGGCTATGAAAGCCCTCGAGAACGTTGACAGGACGACTCTGCTTAAGGATTTCATCGAAGACGGGCTGCGTCGTCGAGTCGTCCATATCTACAAAGACGGCAAACTGACCGCGTCAAGAGCCGCAGAGATATTGCAGATACCGCTAAGAGAGTTTCTAGATATGCTGGAGAAGGAAGGTGTCCCGGTAAACTGGGGTTCTGAGGTAGTCAAGGACTATATGAAGGCAAGGTATGGAGCATAAGCCGTTGTTTTCAGCGGTCTCAGATGTCGGACCACTGATACATCTGGCTCAGACAAGCAAACTTATCATCCTTAGAAAGCTCTTCGGAAGTGTGCTGATCATTTCCAGGGTCGAACGGGAGACGGTTGACAGGGGAATCAGACTCGGCCATCAAGACGCTCTGATCATCAAGCAAGCGATAGATGAGGGTTGGGTGAGAGTCAAAGATATTGCTCATGCCTCGGCTAGGGATGCAGAAAGGCTCGCTGAAAGCGAAAGAATATCGAAGTCAGACGCTGAGACGCTCCTGCTGGCCAGGGAAACAAGGGCTGAAGTCGTGCTGATCGACGAAAAGGTCATCTCAGACCTTGCTAGGATGTTTGGGCTTAGGGTCTGGAACACATGGGCACTTCTGCTCGAAGCCCTGAGCCAAGGTTTCATCAGCGTTTCCGACGTAGAATCAGCGATCGAGGAGCTCGGAGAGAGGAGACACAAACTGAAACCTGAACAAGCCGCAGAGATACTAGAAGCCGCGAAACTCATAGCATCTACAAGACGAGCAAGAGACTAGAGACGAAAGACCAGAAGAAACGCCTTTAGGAACAAGGACACTACCCTGAGAGCAGGAGAAGATTCTGGATCGGAAGTGCTATAAAAGGGGAGGCTTAACTATCGTTGAGAGTGACGGAACATGTACACGAGACAAGATATTCGGATCTTGTATGACATGATGCAAAGGGCTCTCCGCGAGTTCCAAGGCAGTAAGGCATATTTCAGTGTGAAGGCGGGCCTCGAGTATCCCTTTGTCAAGAATTCGGAGCCAGACATCCTTCTCAGCTGGGAGAGGGTTACACAGATTACGCTTGAGAAACTTGAGATTCTCCTCGGCGCGGTTGACTATGGCCCGGACAGGGAAGACGCCTTGAACCTCGTCGATCAGATGCATCCGCCCTTCAAGTACAAAGAAACTGAAGGCTGAGGTATTCTGGAGAACGAAGTTTGGTCGCGATCTTCTGGGACTTGAAGAAGCCGCTTCCTGAACGAAGAATGAACGAAAAAGTTGCCTTAAGGCCCGTTGGCAAGGGTCAGCTAAGAGGCGTAGGCAGGATTCTGGTCGTGACTTGGCCCGGGTTCGTCAAAGACCCAGAAGTTACAGAGAAGCGTGTAGGGCCGTATATGGAAGCCGGCTTGGAACAGCCCTTCATAGCCTATTTGAGAACCAAGCCTGTGGGATGCGTCTGCCCAAAGCTTGATTCGGAGTCGAAGGTCGGTATCTTGGATGGAGGGATACACGTTCTTCCAGAGTATCGGAGGCAACGTATCGGAACCACCCTTCTCTTGACAGCCCTGAAGTGGCTGAAAGACCACGGCATGGAGAAGGCCAAAGTGACCCCCTTCAACCCTGAAGGCGAAGAAGCAACCCAAAGAGCCATCGCCTTTTATATCTCAAACGGCGGGGAGCAAGTCAGCAACCGACCCTGAACTTGGTCGCTTCTATGTAACAGGCTATGTTGCACTGCTAGGAAATGGCCTTTCGAGAGGCATCCTTGCAGATTGGCTTGGCTCGAGCGGGTTCGCTAACCACAAGCTCGATAATGTGGGATCACGGTTCTCGAAAATCTTATTAGCTTGACTGAACAATAAAAAACTGCAGAGACTGGTGGAAGAAATGGAAACTTCTGCCTGAATCGGTAAGGTTCTCCATTAGCTCTTTATCCACCGTTTCAGAGATGGTCCTGAATGGGTTCTAAACTCAAATGTGATCTCAATCTCATATCTCATGACATCTTGTCACTCATTGTTAGGTATCTGATGTCGGGTTCCCTAGGCTCGCTTACTAGGAGGTAAAGGGAGGGAGAAGATGGGCAGGAAGAAGAGGTGTCCCAAATGCGGTTCCAAGAAGATTGATATCTACACGGTTCCCAACAGATGCGGAGTCTGCGGACACACATGGACCGGAATTGGAAGAAAAAAGACCCCTAGGAAAGAAAAGGTTCGATTTTGACTCGACCGAGATGAACCTGCTTGGCATTAAAGACACTGGATGAGAAAGCCGAATCTCAACTTCAAGAGATGAGAATGAAAGCCATAGATGTGCACAGCGAACTCCAAGACTTGCCTTGTACGCCATTCTACTGCAGTTTGTCCTTCAACTACCACGGTGTCTGCTTGAACTCGCCATACATCTGGTCAGGAGCGAGTATGTCTGGGTATTTCTCCCGCAACATGCAACGTGCAGAATAGCACAGGTGGCAGGCGTCGGCGTAGAGCTGGTCATGGTGCAGGTTGAACCTTTCAGCTAGCGCAGCTGGTCCCCCGCGGATCAGTGGTTCAAGAATGGGACTGTCAAAGGGATTATAATCTTGGATTATTCTTGAGAAGGGCTTCCTCCACGCGTTGCCTACAGATATGCCTTGGCAGACATGAACATACCCGAACGGGTCAACATGAACCCTTCCTGGGTTGGCAAGATCCTCGTAGGGGCACTTTTTGAACTCGCGCCAAGGCTTCTTGTCTGCTTCGCCTATTAGTTCTTTGGCTGCTCTTCCCCGGTACATCAGTTCGCCTAAGCCAACCTTCACTCCTTCAACCTCGTCTGGACAGGGCGTCTTGGCGTTTGAGCGTTTCACGGCGAGTACACTGGCTTTCATGTTCAGGGTGTTGGCAGCTTCTAAAGCGCTTCTCAACTCCTCCGTTATCCAGTCTTCCCCGTGGTATAGGTCGCTGCTCAGACTCAGTCTAACGATTCCAGTCTTAGCCATTGGCCGGAGCCACTCTAAAGCATCTTCTGGACAGGTAGCCCAGTAACAGTTCGAGAGGACTTCCACATGAAACCCGAGCGCCGCGGCTTCCTTGACAGCTTTCACCATGATTGGATAGTAGAGGAAGGCTTCTCCCCCCTCTAGCGAGATGTAGGTCACGGTTTCAAGCTTCTTCGCCTCGCCCAAAATGTTCCTCACTCCCTCAAGAGTGAAGGCTCCTCTAGATTTTGGGCTTCCCCAGACAAAGCAATGGTCGCATTCCGAATCGCACCTGTAAGTGAGAAGGAAATGTACGCCTTTCAACTCCATATCGAACTACCACCTAGACGCCGTATTTCTCCAAAACCTTTCCCGTCGCCGCGATACGGTCTAATAGAGCATGGTGGCATTAATGAATGTTGGGTTCATGATGACGGTTCGGAACCGGATGAGCTTTTTCCTAGGCTAGGCGGTTGGCTATCTGAGCAATGTGACTTTGACTCTGTCTTCTCTGACAACGACCAACCTATTTTCTATAGGGATATCCTTGACCAGTATATGCTCAATCCTTACGGCTACCTGTTCCGGAGAGATTGGAGTAAACCTTAAGAGGATTAGACCTTTCACCTTTAACCTCTTTTTGAATACGAGTTCGCCGAAGTCCTTGTCGAAGGTAACTATGGCGCGGTTTTCCCGGTTCGCAATCGCGGCAACAGCCAGGTCCTTCAGGCCCGGCGACAAGTCTAGCAGCGACTTTATGTCTACGCCTTTTCGCTTCAAAACTTGTACGGTTTTGACGGGGATATTCTCGTCCGCTAGGAGCTTGATCAAGGAAGAGGGTACACCGTCTCTTCTTTCAAGACTTCTGTTGCATATCTAAGGGCAGCTTGTATGTCTTCCTTCTTGAGCTGAGGATAGTTCTTGATCACGGTTTTCTCCGTCCACCCGTTGGCCAGAAGGTCTAGGATGAACTCGACCGACATCCTTGTATCCTTTATGATCGGCTTGCCGTCTAGGATGTCAGGGTCAATGGTGATTCGGCTTCTCCAATCCGTGGTCATCCAAACCCCAGAAGGTAAGAGGTGAAGAAGGGGTATAAATACCTTCCCGGAGTGAGTGGTCTGCGGTGTCAATTCATGAGTTGACGGAATGTCGACCCGTGGTTGGAGAAACCCTAAGTCTGAGATGCGTCGGCAACGTTTTCCTGACGAATCGCGCTCACAAGCTCATTGGTCATCATAATATGGTCTATGAATTTGCCGCCCTTGAAAATCTCCTTAGGAATTCTCCCGGTCTCTTTGAAGCCAACCTTCTCGTAAACGTGCTTAGCTCTCGCGTTCGTCGAGAAGACGCCCAGAGTGAGTACCTTGAGCCCCATCTTCTCCGCCTGAGCGATCAAAGCTCTGAGCATCTCTGTACCGATTCCTACCTCACGGTAGCCCTGACGAATAGCGATGCCTATCTCACCGACGTGGCTTGAGTAGCCCTTTTTTATGCCTATCTCTGAGTTTGCCACGACTTTCCCGTCGACCTCAGCAACCATCATGAAAACCCTATCATTCTCAAGGTCTGCCAGATTACGCCTAAGCCATTCTGCCTCTTGTTCCCTTGTAACCTTATTTGGGAGCGCGATGTCGGCGCCTTCTTCCACAAGCGAGTTTATGAAATCCGTGAGGTCGTCAAGGTCCTCCCACCTCGGGGTTCTCAAAACGACTTCTCTACCGTCTTTGGCAGCAAACCGGCGCATGATTTGACCTGTCTTCATAGATGTCCCGTACGTCTTATATCTGGTAGGGAAGAAATAGTTTTCCAAACACATTGGTGGACTCCACGGCTTGGCATCAAGTTAAGGCGTGAGTTTTGCATCTTGTTGGAAGGGCTGGGATGGGATCAGATGTGGATAAACGCGGAATAGTGATCCCAAAGAGATGAGGTACATGGCTACCTCCTCGCATTCCCGGTCCTCCCGTCACCTTCGCCTTTTCTAGCGTTCCATGTGGGTTAGGAGTTCCGAGAGCAGCCTCTTGCAGAGACTAAAGGTCTTCTTGGCTCTCGCTGTTGCATCGTCAGCGTCATCTTTACTGATGATGTCCTCCGGAGAAAGGAATGCTTCTTCCCCGCCGTAGAGGCTTGGGTCCCTCTTCTTAACCAAGATTCTCGAGGATTCGGAAAGAAAATCAGTCTCTGCTTGAAACCAGCCTGGAAACCGAGACTTGACTTCCACTAGGACATCTGAGACATCATGAACCTTCGGATACTCTATGCCCACCGCTTTCAAGACAGCCTTCAAGCTCAACTCGACACATTCTTGGCTCAGCCTCACCGCGTACGGATAGTTCTTCTCCGCGCGGGCTTCTTCAGCGTTCCTGAGCCTCGCCTCGGCTTGACGGAGATAGGACTCTGCCAGCTTGACCAGCTTCAAATCGGGATCTCCTCACCGAACCTGTAGTCAGGCTTTAGGTCCCAATACCAGTGCTCCTTGTCGATGAGGATTCTTTTGGCGCCCAGCTTCAGCAACTTCGCCTTCAAATCTGTCAGGACTCGCTCCAAGAACCGGTTCTTATCGTAGAGGATGATGGCATCTTCAGTCAAGTCTAGGAAAAGCAGCGTCATCTTCTCCGCCTCTTCCTCTCTTAAAGGATAGAAACTCAGGCTCGTGTAGATGCCCTTCTGCCTTAGCCATGCTAGCTCACCCTTTACCATTTCCTCAACTTTGAGCAGGCTTTCAGTTCTCGAACCAAGGCTTCCCGTGAAATCGTTTGATACAACCAGAATGTCCATGTCGCTGTCTTTTCTTGCCACTCCGCGAGCAACGGTCCCATAGACCGCGAAGGACGATAGGCTGAAAGCCTTCGATGCGAAACGGAAGGCGTCGCACAGCAGCTTCGCATATCTCTCCTGAGGAAACTTATCCAAGTTCTGCAACGCATCTGAAGCCAAAAGGATGAAACTCCGCGGGTCCAGAAGCCTGTACTGCCTTGGCTTCGAAGCTTCGAAGACCAGAAGGATTCTCTTAGCATGAAGTTTGCTGAAAGCCACGGCCAGCTTGTTCTCGCTGAAGGAAAGGTGTTCCTTTGCCTCTTGAAAGGTGAAGAGATCGTCCTCAAACCTTGCATAAAGCTTAGAGTAAACTTCGCCGAGCCAAGATGGAATCCACATGTGCCTCGCTACCTTAACTATTTGTTAAGGTTAACATACTATTTAACTTTTCTCAGTACAGTGAAGCTAATATCAATGGTTCAACTATCAAGATGCCGTGGAATTGTTGATTCTTGGGTCTGGGGGGGCTCAACCTCCTCCTCGACCTGGATGTACATGTAGGATCTGCAGAGAAGCAAGACTCAAGGGGATTCCCCACTATCGAACCGGTCCGTCTCTCTACATTCCTAAGCAGAATATCTTGTTTGATGCTCCCGAAGAGATTAGAGAGCAGTTGAACCGTGGAGGGATCGGTCATGTTGAGCACATGTTCATCTCTCATTGGCATCCAGACCACACCATGGGAATAAGGATTCTCGAACAGATGAACTATAGCTTTGGGCTTAAGCCCGTCAGAAAGAGCACATTGTACATATCGAAAGAGACAGCAGAGAATCTCAAGAACCAACTTCTACCCAGTTTCATTTCGCTCTATGAAATACGCAAGATTGTTGAGGTAAGGAATATCAGGGAAGGAGAGACGGTCAAGTTTGGAGAACTGGAGGTAACCCCTTACACTCTGCCGAAGAGTGATACGTTTCTCTTTAGAATTAGAGAAGGAAAAAAGGTTGCAGTATATGCGCCATGCGACGTACGCAATTTCCCAGTGAAAGAGTGTTTGATGAAACCAGACGTGCTCATACTGCATCTAGGCTATTTCAAAGAACTTGTGCCTCCAAGTATAGATCTAGGCGAGGATTCGTTTGATGACAATCTCCAAACAATCATGGAACTGGAGGCAAAGAAAACGGTTTTCATGCACATAGAAGAAATTTGGGGAAGATCGTACGACGACTACAAAGAGATGGAGGGGCAACTTAAAGAGTTCAACGTGGAATTCGCATATGACGGTATGAGGATCAAGATCTGACTCCTAAGCTCCCGGGGCACTCCACGTTTGAACATGCAAAAAACCCAGTTCCTTTCCTTATCAGGAAAGAGACTCCGGAACGATTTCACGATCGGTCGGATACTCAAACAGACCTGAAAGAATCAAAAGAGTTTGACCGCTTCTTCAAGTCTGATTCTCCTTATTTCCCCAATTGTGTCGAAGTCTGAATCATCAGTGATTATATCTTCTATGCCGTTTCCAATCGCACAGCCAGCGTGTATGGCATCTCTTGGTTTGAGCCCGTATCTTTCCACAAGTCTTTGGGCTTCTCTTATGGCTTTTTCGTCGACGCTCAGGAACTTCAAGTTCGGGAACCTTAAGAGTTTCCGACCTTGGGTCTTGGCAATCTCGACTCCTAGGAGTTCCCTGGCAATCCATGTCACTTCGTCCCAGCTTAGGGAGGCTGTGGCCGCCCTCAGCGATCCTGCTGCGACCTTGGTGAGTATCTCCTTCGCTTTTGATGCCTTTGGTTCTGCTTCCGCATCATAAATGATTGGGTATATGAAGACGTTTGAGTCAATGTATCTCATATTCTTCCTCTACCTGCTTTTCTAGGAGCCTTTCAATGTCTACTTTCCTCTTGATCTTTCTAGGCACTGAGCAGAAATCCTCAACGAACTCTTTTGGGTCTCTCTTTGCTCTTAGAACCACTTCGCCTTCCCTCACTTCAAAAACGACCTCTACGCCGGGTTTGAGGCCTAAGTGCTCCCTGATATCTTTAGGGATGACGAGCTGTCCCTTTTCGCCGATAGTTCTTCTGAGGTACATTCAAACCACCGAGTAGGAATTAGTCATACCGACGATTTAAACTTTTTCCAACCAGAGGTTCAGACTCCAGTTGCTCAAGGAGGCTTTCCTTCTAAGAGACATGTTTAAATATTAAAATGATTAAGTTGAATACGGCGATCAAAGATGCCTGTGACCGTGACTACGAGGGTTGAAGATGACTTGGCGAGGTTGATAGACGAGGTTGCCAAAGCCGAGGGCATGGACAGGTCCACAGTAATCAGGAGGTTTCTGTCGAAGGCTGTGAAAGACTGGCTCGTCGAGAAGAGTCTCGAAGACTACGAACGGGGCAAGTTGACTTTGTGGCAAGCCGCCACGCGGTGCGGTTTGTCTCTCTGGGAAATCATGGACCTTGCCAAGAAGAGAGAGGTCCATGTTCCTTACACGTTAGAGGAGCTGAAGGAGGATCTGAAGGGTCCTAGATGAGTGGCATTGTCTCGAACGCTACTCCTCTGATCTATCTGGCTAAAGTAGGCAAACTTGACTTGCTGAGAAGGGTTTTTGGCGAGGTCTTCGTTCCCAAGGAGGTCCAAGTTGAGGTTGTGGACAAGGGAAAACAGTTGGGAGAAAGGGACGCCTATGCTGTCGAGAACGCGATCCGTGAGGGTTGGCTCAGAGTTTCACAAGCAGATGTCTTGGAAGTTCCCATAGAGCTGGAGCCCGGAGAGATTGCGGTGCTCTCGCTCGCCAAGAAACTGGGCGTGAAGGAGGTTCTAGTGGATGAGGTTTCCGCTAGAACTGCGGCGAGGTTGCTGGGCTTGACTCCGAGGGGAACGGTCTTCATCTTGCTGAAAGCCTTGGAGAAGAAAGACATGGATCTAGACGGGTTTATTGAAACCCTCAACCAGATGATAGCCAATGGCTTCAGGTTAAGAGAAGAAGTCTACGTCGAGTCCATAAGAGAAGCGAGAAGGATCGCAGAAGGAAACTAGCCTTGTTGGCTCCCATAAGGCTTTCTGGAGCAGCTCAAAGAGGCTCCTTTGGCTATAGAGCCGTTATGGTTGCATGCTTGAAACGTGCATGCTGGCTACGATATTGTTCTGTAGATGCATCCCGTCGGAATGTGCTTCACCGGAACGTTTGGAAACTTTTCCTGAATGTGTCTTGCAAGGGTCACCATGCCGGGCTCCTCAGATGTTGAATGGTTCACTATGATGAGGGGGACATTCATGTCTAAAGCCCATTGTCCAGACTCCCAGAGACGGGTTCCATCATCGGTAAGCAACAGGACATCCGCTTTCATATGATACATCTGACGGTAATCTGTAATAGCTCCAGTTCCTAGAGCTATTCTTGAAACCCTTTTATCAGGGTCCCCGACAACGTGAACTGCCTTCTGTCCAAGCGGTTCAACCTTCTCTAGGATTCTTTCAGCCAGCTCTTGGAGACTGATATCTCTGACTTGGTGAACCTCGTAGAATTTCCTGTAAGCTACAGGTTTCCCATCGAAGCCAAGCCACTTAGCCCACGCACCATGAATTCCAACCTCTGGGTAATCATCCCAGACATCGTGACATCGGTAGACAACCATCCTTTCTTTCTCAAGCCAACTCTTCTTTCTGACCCAAGCATCCTC
>Ga0315314_1004117_pt1 | contig 11049 bp, 12 predicted proteins | sample TDP9_MG_FD_203631 | JGI IMG/M metagenome (GOLD analysis project Ga0315314, IMG submission 203631) | Freshwater sediment microbial communities from Lake Towuti, South Sulawesi, Indonesia - TDP9 | ecosystem: Environmental > Aquatic > Freshwater > Lake > Sediment | place: Indonesia: South Sulawesi... | reverse complement strand
TGGGAAGGCTGGGCGGGGCCGCCATTGCCGGGGTGGGCGTCTCCGGCATGGTTGTCATGCTGGTGCAGTCAATGATGATGGGCCTCTACATGGGTTTGCGAGCCATGGTCGCCCGGTTTATCGGCGCTGGTGATGCCAGGGGAGCTAACCATGTGGCCCAGCAAGCCCTGGTTATTGATGCTACCTACGCCGTAACTATGGCCGCAATAGGCATTCTTTTTGCCGAGCCCATATTAGTGCTGATGGGACTAGCGCCCGATGTCGTTAGCCAGGGGGTGCCCTACCTGCGCATACATTTCGTGGGCATGGTGACGATGTCCTTGCGGAGGCTAACCGAGGCCACTATGCAGGCGTCCGGCGATTCGGTGCGACCGATGTGGATAGCTATCTTCTACCGGCTTTTCCACATCGCTCTCTGCCCCTTCCTGGTCTTCGGCTGGTGGCTCTTCCCCCGCATGGGCACCAGCGGCGCAGCTTTGACCAGTGTCTTTTCTCAAGGTCTGGGGACATCCCTTGGGCTGTGGTTCCTCTTTAGTGGACGCACCCACCTACGGCTGACCCTGAGAAATTTTCGGATAGACCCAAATATCATCTGGCGTGTGCTAAAGCTTGCCCTCCCTGCCTCGGTCACCGCTATGGAAAGAACTCTCGGCCAATTGGCACTGATGTGGTTTATGACTCCTTTTGGTACTCTGGCGGTAGCGGGTCACACCTTAAATCAGAGGGTAGAGATGTTTGTCCACACGCCAGCGATGGCATTGGGCCAGGCGGCCGGGGTGCTAGCCGGGCAGAACCTGGGAGCACGTCAACCAGAGCGAGCCGAGCGAACTGGCTGGCTGGGTGCCGGCTTTTTGTCGGGTGTTATGCTCATTGTTTCACTGGCAATATTCCTTTGGGCTGCCCAGATAATCCACATCTTCAGTTCTGAGCCTGGTCTGGTGGAGTTGGCCAGCATCTTCCTCAGAATAGCTGCCGCTGGTTACTTGGTGATGGGCCTTACCGCTGCCTTGCAGCAGTGCATAAGTGGTGCCGGCGACACCTTGCCGCCAATGGTGATTATGCTGCTGAACATGTGGCTGATACAGATACCCCTAGCCTTCTTTCTGCCGCGGGTTACTGACCTTGGTGTTTTTGGAGTTCGCTGGGCGATAGTGGCTGGCTCGGTTACCGCCGCAATTGTTTACACAATATACTTCGGGCTAGGTAGGTGGAAGCGAAAGAAGGTCTAGCTCAGGCGGTGGCCTCAAATGGCGCGGTGAGCGCCTCCTTGGGCAGCATATCGCACAAAATTTTCTCCAGCGCCAGGGTGTGACTGCACAAACCCCGCTGTGAGAAGAAGTGGCAGGAGCACTGCCACTTGCCATTCCGGTAGCCAACAATATAATCGTCATTCTCGCCACGGAATTTGGCGGAGAGCTCGGAGAATGTAACCCGGTCTTTCTCTTGGGCATAGCGCTTGGCCTTTTCCAGCTTCCCAATAAGGCTCGACTGCATAGCTACACCTCCCTAATCTAAGAAGCACTCAGCCCACCCGGCTCAGTGCTTCCTTTTCCGCATGACTGCCCCTGAAGTTGCCCATCCCTAGTTGCCTATTTCTCATGACACATCTTATTTAGTCATAACCGCCTTAATTATACCGCCCTTTTGTCGATAAGTCCAGTTCACCGAGGGCTCGGACAAATTCCCTATTAACCTCACCCCCTTCTTCCCCCCTCTTAAGAGTCCCACATTGCTTAGACCTTGCCATTAGCTGTAGAATGGACGCGCTAGAGTCAGAGCAGCTCCGCAGTGAGAAGAGTGAGCCTCATATAATGCCTGGAGGAGGCCGAGAGTGAAGGCACTGTTACAGCGAGTCAGCCGGGCCTCAGTTAGCGTGGCCAATGAGGTAGTGGGGCGGATAGGCCAGGGGCTGGTTATCTTTGTCGGCGTAGCTAGCGGGGATACCGAAAAGGACGCACAGTACCTAGCACAGAAGGCGGTGGGCCTGCGCATCTTTCCCGATCAGGCCGGCCGGTTTAACCTTTCCGCTCTCGATATTAGAGGTGAGCTCCTCGTGGTCAGTCAGTTTACCCTCCTCGCCGATACCAGGAAGGGGCGACGGCCCAGTTTTGTTGAGGCAGCGCCGCCAGCACAGGCTGAACCATTATGTGAGCAGTTTGTTACCGCCGCCCGCGCCAGCGGACTCAAGGTAGAGACCGGACGTTTCCAGCAGTACATGCAGGTGGAGATCCATAACGACGGCCCGGTGACGATACTGCTGGACAGCCGCGAGAAATCGCTGTAGCCAGGTTTGTTGCAGTTAGTTGCAAATACAACCCCTTGCAATAACTTCTCACTTGTGCTATAATCCAAAACGTGGAGCAGGCCAGGGATATTGCGGCCAGGTTAGCCAGTAGTGGATACCGCCTCACGCCGCAGCGGCTGATGATACTTGCGGCCATAGAAAACAGCGATAACCATATTAGCGCCGAGGAGATCCACGCACAGATCGTGGCCAGATACCCCAATGTTAACGTCTCAACCGTTTACCGCACGTTAGAATTGCTCACGCGGCTTGGTCTGGTAACCGAGACTGACCTGGGCGAGGGCCGGGTTAGATACCATCCGGCCGATAAGGGACACCACCACCATCTGGTCTGCCGCGAATGTGGTGCCATTATTGACCTTGATGAATCGCTGCTGACTGCACTGAAGGGCGCTTTGCTGCGCGAATACCGGTTCGATGCTGATCTCAGGCACCTGGCCATCATAGGCCGCTGCGCCAACTGCCGGCGGTAATTTTTTGAGGTCTTGCTGCATCCTGCCGAAAGAAACAGATGTTAGCGGAAGAAGGAGGATTCAGCCATGAAGAGATTCCAAGTCATCGGCACTTGCTGGCTGGCACTGGGCCTGGTCCTTGCCCTGATTCTGGGCAGTTGCCAGCCGGCGGAAACACCAAAGCTCAAGGTGGTGACCAGCACAGCCCAGCTCGCCCAGATAGCGCAGCGGGTGGGCGGCGAAAAGGTTGCTGTGGTCAATATCATTCCCCCGGCGCAATGCCCGGGCCACTTTGATGTCAAGCCCGGCGATATCCAAAAGCTGGCTGATGCTAACCTTTTCTTAATGCACGGCTGGCAGGGGGAGAAGTTCTCCCAGAGCTTAATTGCCTCAGCCAATAACCCGCACCTCATTGTGGTCAAAATCGACCTACCGGGCAACTGGATGACGCCACCCATCCAGCTCCAGGCGACAGAAAACATTACGGCCACCCTGTCTCAGGTGGATGCCAAAAACAGTGCTGCCTACCAGCGGCGGGCGGGAGAATACAAAGACAGAATCAGGGTCAAAGAGGCCGAGTTGAAGGCAAAGCTGGCCAAGCAAAATCTAGCCAGTATCAATGTCATCTGCGCCGAACAGCAGGCCGGATTTGTCAAGTGGGTGGGGCTTAACGTTGTTGCTGTCTACGGCCAGCCTGAGACACTGACACCCCAGATTGTTAAGGGGCTGGTCGATAAGGGGAGAGCCACCAAGGTAAGCTTGATTATTGATAACGTGCAGAGCGGACAGGATGCCGGAAAAGGAGTCGCCGAGGAACTAGGCATCAAGAGAGTAGTCATCTCCAATTTCCCCGGCTGTTTCGAGGGTACCGAGACCTGGGAGAAGACCATTGACCACAACATCGAACTGATACTGGCCACACTCACTCGGTAGCCAGATAACCGGCAGAGGCAGGTTGATGCGACCTACCGTGATAAATATTGAGAACGCCGTGGTCTCCTACCGCGAAGATGTTGCCCTCAGGGGCGTGTCCCTCAGGGTGGAGGCCGGGGAATTTGTTGGTATCATCGGACCTAACGGCGCCGGTAAGACCACATTGCTGACCATAGTCAACGGGCTGGGCCGGCTGCTCAGCGGTCGGGTATGGGTGCTGGGGAACTACCTCGCCCCAGGCAATGGCTACTCACTGAGAAAGAAAGTCGGCTATGTCGCCCAGGTCGAGAACATAGATGTCAAGATGCCAATGAACGTCCGTGAGGTGGTCATGATTGGCCGCTACGGGAAGTTGGGCCTGTTCCGGAGACCAGGCCGCCACGACTGGGAAATCGTAGACGAGATGCTGGAGCTGGTCGGTATGACTCACCTTGCCCGCCGACCCATCGGCCACCTCTCCGGCGGGGAACAACAGCGGGCAGCCATCGCCCGCTGTCTGGCGCAGGAACCGGAACTGTTCCTCCTCGACGAGCCAACCGCTTCACTCGACTGGAAGGCACAGACGGAGATATTGGACCTGGTGAAGAGGATTCACGACTCACGCTATCTTACCACTCTGTTTGTCACCCATGACCTTGACGCGCTGCCCGCCGCCTGCGACCGGGTGGTGCTCATGAAGGAAGGTCTTATCCGGGACGAGGGCCCGCCGGAGGCAGTGCTCACTGACGACAAGCTGAGCCAGCTATATGATATGCCAGTTTCAGCCGTGGCCGAAAGGCGGGGAAAAGCAACTCCGGTCTAACCAACCAGGGAGGCTTTCGCTTGGAGATTTTTGGTTACCAGTTCATGCAAAATGCCATCCTATCTGCCTTCCTCGGCGGTATTGCCTGTGCCACCATAGGTGTCTTCGTGGTGCTGATGCATATGCCCTTTATCGGTGTCGCCATGTCACACGCTGCCTTCGCCGGGGCTCTCCTCGCCCTCTGGCTAGGCCATAACCCATTGCTCGGCGCCATTATCTTTAGTCTGCTGGCGGCAGCAGTTATTGGCCCTCTGGCCGACCGCGGGGAACTGAGCCCGGAAACCTCTCTAGGCGTTATCTTCTCCCTGATGCTTGGGCTCGCCTTCCTCTTTATCGGACTTATGCCGGGCACAAAGTCAGGCGCTCTTGCCCTCCTGTGGGGCAGCCTTCTCACCAACACGCGTAGCGATGTTGCCTTCCTGGCAGTTGTGGCTACTGTCGTGGTGGGGCTGGTCTTCATCTTCTACAAAGAAATCCAGGCCACCATCTTTCACCGTGGCATTGCCCTCTCGGTGGGTCTGCCGGCCACGCTTATTCTGTATGGAGTCCTCTTCTTGACCGGGGCCACGGTAACGGCAACGCTGCGCTCCATAGGCGGTCTTCTCATTTTCAGCCTGATTCTAAATCCGGCGGCGGCCGCCTACCAGCTTACCTACAGCATGAAGCGCATGTTTCTGCTCTCGGCCGCCTTCGGCGTCCTCTCTGGCTGGGCCGGTCTTTTGATATCCTACCTTTTAAACCTCCCCAGCGGCGCCACCATCGTGGTTACCTCATCGGTCATCTTTATGATGGCCACCATATTCTCACCCAAGAGAAGGGTAAAGGGCTGGCGGAACGAAAGCAATGAATCGGGCATACTTCAACGAGCAGGCTGAGACCTGGGATGAGACCGTCGCCGAGAAGGACGCCGCTAAGCTGAAGCGAATGGCCGAGCGTCTCGATATTAAGCCCGGGGCTACCGTCCTTGACGTTGGTACCGGGACGGGCGTCTTCCTTCCCTTCCTTCTCAACAATATGGAGGTAGCTGGGCAAGTAGTTGCCCTTGATTTTGCTGAGAAGATGCTGGCCCGGGCCCGGGACAAGGGCTTTAGCGGCAATATTGATTTCCTCCAAGCCGATGCCGCCAACCTGCCCCTGGGCGAGGAGCTCTTTGATGTCATCGTCTGCTATTCCAGCTTTCCCCACTTTAACGACAAGCCGAAAGTCCTCGCCGAGATGAGCCGTGTCATGAAAAGTGGGGGGCGGCTGCTCATCTGCCATACCTCAAGCCGGAGTGAAATCAATGAGATTCACCGCCAGAACCCGGCGGTGAAAAACGACCTCCTCCCTGACCAGGACGAGATGCAATTGCTGCTGGGCACGGCTGGATTCACTGAGATAAAGATAGAGGATAACCAAGATAGCTATCTGACCAGCGCCAAGAAGACCAGGTGAGGAGCGCTATAGTAAGCGAAGCGTCTGCGGCTCAAGCTCAAGGCTGATGTCCAGCGCTTTTGACGAGTGAGTCAGGGCACCGATAGAGATGACATCAACCCCGGCCATCGCCGCAGCACGGACATTGGCCAGCGTGATGCCCCCCGAGGCTTCAGTCCTTACCGTGCTCGGTAGAAGGCTCACCACGCGCCGCATCTCCTCTGGCTTCATATTGTCCAGCATGATAATATCGGCTCCCGCCTGGGCGGCCGCCAGGGCCTCCTCGGCGGTGGTGACTTCCACCTCCACTTTCAATCCCGGCGGGGCATTTTTCTTCGCCCTGGCGACGACATCTTTCAGGTTCATGCCCAGGGCGCGTAACGCCGCCAGATGGTTATCCTTGATCAGGACGCCATCGCCAAGGTGAAAGCGGTGATTTTGCCCGCCGCCGGTGCGCACGGCATACTTTTCCAGCCACCTGAGGCCCGGGGTAGTCTTGCGGGTGTCGGTGATTTTCGCAGCAAAGCCACGGCTTCTCGCGACATAGCGCGCCGTTGCGGAAGCAATGCCACTCAGCCTTTGCAGAAAGTTGAGGGCTACCCGCTCCCCTTTGAGGATGCTGACCACCCGACCAGAGACAGTAGCCGCTACATCTCCCGGTTTTACCCTTGTACCATCCCTGATAAGCACTTCCACCCTGAGGGAAGGGTCAACCCGGAGAAACACCTCCCGCGCCACTTCAATACCGGCCAGTACTCCTCTGGCCTTGACCAGGATTATCCCCCTCCCCTCAAGCCCAGCCGGTATCAGCACCTCGCTGGTGACATCACCGTGCCCGACATCCTCACTCAGAGCGAGGTCTATTATCTTATTCAGCCATTCTCTCTGGTTCTGGTTTACCCAGTATGCCACCTTTAGTTACCCTTATCTTTGCTCCTGATTCCACTTTCAGAACAACACTATTTTCATCGATGCTTTCTACTTCACCATAGATACCACCGGCAGTAATTACTGTGTCGCCTATCCTGAGGTCATCCACCATCACATCATGTTTCTTCTCCCGCTGCCGGATGGGCCTGAGCATGAGGAAATAGACCATGGCAAAGATTAGCACCAGAATGATGAGCAATGACCACGCGCTGCCCCCTGGCATCTTTATCTCCTCCCGGTTAGTTCATGCCACCTGACTCAATCTTACCCTGTAGTGACCAGGGACTTGTCCCCACAATCTTAACGTTTACCAGCCGGCCCAGATGGTCGCCGCACTCGCTGAAGAATACCAGTTTACCAGTTCTGGTTCTACCCTGCCACTTGCCCGTCCTTTCCCCCTCAACCAGAACCTCGACTGCCCGGTTCAAAAGCTGTGAGTTAATCTCGGCGGCAATATTCTGGTGAAGCCGCTCAACTACGTCCAGCCGTCTCTTTTTCTCAGCCGCCGGCACGTTGTCCGCAAGTTCTCTAGCCGCGATTGTCCCGGCTCTCGGCGAATAGGCAGCTACATGGATGGTATCAAACCTCAGCTCGGCAAGCAAGCTCACGGTACGCTGGAACTGCTCCTCGCTTTCCGATGGAAAGCCCACGATGACATCGGTGCTCAGGGCCACCCCCGGTATTCGCCTGCATATCTCAGCGACAAGCTGGCGATAGTGCTCGACGGTGTAGCCCCGTCGCATCGCCCTCAGGACGTCATTATCACCAGACTGCACGGGCAGGCTTATCTGCTCGCACACCTTGTCCAACCGGCCCACCGTTTCAATCAGCCGGCGGCTCATGTCCTTCGGGTGATTGGTCAGAAAACGCAGGCGGGCCAATCCACCCACCCCGTTGAGCTCCTCAAGCAGGGTGGCCAGGTCCGGCTTGCCCGGCAGGTCATGACCGTAGGAGTCCACATTTTGCCCCAGCAGGGTGACCTCTCTTGCCCCGCGGGATACCATCTGTCTTACTTCAGCCGCTATCTCCGCTACCGGACGGCTCCTTTCCCGGCCGCGACGGTAGGGAACAATGCAGTAGGAGCAGAAATTATCACAGCCCTGGATAATTGGCACATACACACTCACCGGGGGGCGCCGCAGCGGCTGCGTCCGTTCGCTCTTCCCAAGCCAGGGCGGATAATCGCCCGGAGCAAAAAAGTAATCAACATGGGGGAAAGTCTTTTTGAGTCCCGTGGTATCCGAGTTTACCAGACAACCCGTGACGGCCAGGGTCAGGTTGGGACGTAGCTTTTTTAACGGTTTCAGGGCGCGGAGCTTGTTAATCACGCGGTTCTCTGCACTCTGCCGCACCACACAGCTGTTGAGGACAATAATATCTGCTGGCTCGGCGCTCGCGGTTGCTTGATAGCCGAGCTGCTCAAACAAGCTCGCCAGCCTTGCCGACTCCGCCTTATTCATCTGGCAGCCGATAGTCCAGATATGGTAGTGAGGCATTGTCCCCTAACCCACGGTGCCGAAAAATATACCCCTTGTCAGGGGTATGTCACTGGTGGCGGAGGGAGTGGGATTCGAACCCACGACCCCAGTTTCCCAGGGCAAGCGCTTAGCAGGCGCCCGCACTAGACCACTATGCGATCCCTCCCCGTCTCCACCAACTTTACCTAATATTTTAGTTTCTTATTCACTTTTTTACAATATCCTGCCCCGCCAGCGTCCACGATTGTAGCAGTTCTCACACTGGATGGGCAACCTCTCACTAGCAAGAGCGGTTAGCAACCTATCCCCCTGACCCCCTTCCCTTAATAAGGGAAGGGGGGATAGAAATAAAAGAGGGCTAACGCCCTCTTAAACACCCCAGTTGGGAGGTGGAGAAACGCGAAGCCCATGTGTAGGGTATCAAAGAGGGACGAAGTCCCTCTTACAAACCTCTCCCCCTCTCCTTCAGAAGGAGAGGGGGATTTTAAGGGGGTGAGGTTAATAAGAAATCTCTCCAACGCTCTTTCCGGGTAACTGGTCAATCTTTGATGAGACCCGAATTAACAACGCTTGCATTTGTGGTATATTTATTATTGCGTAGGGCGCGTACCGTGAACGAGGATAGCCTATCATCAGCATCAATAAGCCGAGGCCTGGGGACCCACTTCGTTGGGCAGAGGGTCATCTACCACCCCCGCCTGACCTCAACCATGGATGTAGCCAAGCGTGCGGCACAGCGGGGTGCGACTGAAGGGACAGTTGTCCTAGCTGACCAGCAGATAGCCGGAAGAGGACGGCGGAGGCGTGCCTGGCTCTCCCCCAGGGGCAACATCGCACTATCAGTTATCCTCCACCCGAGCCTGATTTACCTCCCTTGCCTCATTATGCTGGCTTCCCTGGCGGTGGTTCACAGCCTTGAGGCAGTCACCGGCCTGAAAGCGCAGATCAAGTGGCCCAATGATGTCCTCATCAATGGTCGTAAGGTGTGCGGAATTCTGATTGAAAGTGATGTACAGGGGAGCCGGGTGAACTACGCCATCATTGGCATTGGCATAAACGTCAACCTGCGGCTGGCCGATTTTCCCGAGATTGAGACAATCGCCACCAGCCTTGCCCAGGAACTGGGCCGGAACGTATCACGCCTGAGCGTAATCCGCCACCTGCTCGCTGAGCTAGAACGGTTATACCTGGCTCTCTCAGCCGGCGAGTCTATCTATGAAGAGTGGCGTGACCACCTGGTAACGCTGGGTAAGAGAGTTCGAATAGAATCAGACGAAACAACCTACGAAGGCATTGCCGAATCGGTGGCCACAGATGGCACGCTTCTCCTGCGCTGCCCGGATGGCCGCCTGAAAAAGATTGTCGCCGGGGAGGTTACCCTGCGCCAGTAAGCGACTTTTTCAGCGGTCTCAAGCTATCCGCTACCCTTTCCTTCAGAAGAGCGATTGCGTGCCCGGCTAAAGGCTTCAATCAGGTCTATTGGTATCGGGAAGATTATCGTGCTGTTCCTTTCCGATGCTATCTCGGTCAGTGTCTGTAGATAACGGAGTTGTAGTGTGGTTGGCTCGCGAGCGATGATAGTCCCGGCTTGAGCCAGCCTCTCCGACGCCTGAAACTCGCCATCGGCGTGGATGATTTTGGCCCGTCTTTCCCTTTCCGCCTCAGCCTGAGCCGCCATTGACCGCCTCATTGTCTCGGGGAGCTCCACGTCCTTGATCTCGACAATGCTGACCTTGACACCCCACGGGTCAGTCTGTTCGTCAATTATCCTCTGCAACCTCTGGTTCAGCATCTCCCTCTGTGTCAGCAGCTCATCAAGCTCAGACTGCCCCAACACATTGCGTAGTGTCGTCTGCGAGATCAGCGAGGTAGCCCGGATATGGTCGAGTACCTTCACCACCGAGGCTTCCGGGTCAACCACCCTGAAGTAGACTACCGCATTTACCTTGACGGTGACATTATCTTTGGTAATCACATCCTGCGGTGGTACATCCATCGTTACCACCCTGAGGTCTACCTTCACCATCCGGTCAACGAAGGGAATGATCAGGAAGAAGCCGGGGCCCTTGGCGCCACTAAGCCGCCCCAGCCGAAAAATAACTCCCCGCTCATACTCCTGCACAATCTTGACTGCCATCGGCACCAGTATGAGCAAGACCAGGATAATCACACCAATAACAATCGGGTTCATGCGTTTACCTCCTTTACTGTTTCTTGGTTACATACAGCTTCAGGCTATCGACCCTGGTAATGACCACCTCCTCTCCGGGCTCCACCCGCCCTGCTTCCGATACGGCTGTCCACCGTTCTCCCTTGAAGAAAACTATTCCTTCGGGATTGAGAGCTGCTCTGACGGTGGCCGTCTTGCCAATCAGTTCCTCTCTGCCCGTGGATGCCTGACGGCGGTGAGCCTGGATTACCCGATTGACGACGAAGGCAAAGAAACCGGCAATAAGGACAGCTATTGTGCTAATAAGCCAGGGGTTTACCTGAAAGAGCGGTCCCCCCTTGAACAGGATTAGCGAACCAAGAACGAGGGAAGTTATACCTCCGGCGGTGAGCAGGCCAAAGCTGGCGGTAAACACCTCGGCGATAAAGAGGGCAAAGGCAAGGACGATGAGCAGAATTCCAGCGTAGTTCACCGGCAGGACACCAAGTGAGTAGAAAGCCAGCAACAGACAAATACCGCCGACCACGCCCGGAAAAATGAGCCCGGGGTTGGAAATCTCCGCCATC
>Ga0315314_1004115_pt1 | contig 11050 bp, 12 predicted proteins | sample TDP9_MG_FD_203631 | JGI IMG/M metagenome (GOLD analysis project Ga0315314, IMG submission 203631) | Freshwater sediment microbial communities from Lake Towuti, South Sulawesi, Indonesia - TDP9 | ecosystem: Environmental > Aquatic > Freshwater > Lake > Sediment | place: Indonesia: South Sulawesi... | reverse complement strand
GGCGGGCGTTCCCACGCCCGCCACGGCTGGCATAGGAATGCCAGCCCTACAGCACGCATTCGCGGGGTAGTCTCACCTCATAATCTGAGGATCAAACCCGCGGATACGGATAACGCAATGACCCTGGCCCGGCCAGGGAATGGGCTTTGGCGGGTGGTTGGGTTGTGGCAACGCCGAGAGAAGAGGGCCGGGCTTTTGGTTGACCTGGCTGAGAAGGCAGAAGGAGATGCTGGGGTGGGGTGGAACTCGGTGTGACGGACGAGGTGTTCTGCTGATACCTCGAAGATGGGAGGGAGATCGAGTATGGGCAAATGGCTTTCCATCCTGATTGGGCTGGTTCTCCTTGCGCTCGGTGTGTGCGGCGTGGTCGCCTGGTGGTTGGATGTGCTGGTTTTCCTCAAGGCGGCCATCGCGATCATGGCCATCATCGTGGGGCTGGGCATCTTCGTGTTCGGCCTGAGCGAGCTGCGCGGGGGGGCGGAAGAGCCACCTGTCGTGGAACCCCCGCCTGCGCCGCAGCAGCCGGGGGAGCAGAGCCAGTAGGTTACTGAGGGGACCAGGTGCAGCGGCGAGCGAAGGCCGTCTCCGCTCGCCGCAACGGTGTTTCTCTTCCTGGTAGCGGATCTGAGGTTTAGCTTCCTATGGCTTGCTTTGCAGTGGCGACGACCTGATCGAAGGCGGCCCGGTCTCGCACCGCGAGTTCCGCCAGGCTGCGCCGGTCCAGGACCACGCCTCGGGCCTTGAGGGCCTGGATGAAGAGGCTGTAGGTTAGCCCTTGCTCTCGGGCCGCCGCGTTGATGCGGGCGATCCAGAGGCGTCGGAACTGCCGCTTGCGCGCCCGCCGGTCACGAAAGGCATATCTCTTCGCCCGCATGAGGGTCTCTTTGGCCGACCGCAAGAGGCGATGCCTGCCTCCCACGTAGCCGCGGGCCTCCCGCAAGACTGCTTTGTGCCGGCGATGCGCGGCCTTTCCCCTTTTCACACGCGCCATGTCATCCCTCCCAGCTCAACCTCTGCTCGTTGGGGGCACGAGACGCGCGAGCTGCTTGCGATCGCTCGCCGACACCCTGCCCGGCGCGCGCAGGCGCCGCAGCCGGCGAGATCCCTTCCGGGTCAGCAAATGGCTCTTGTAGGCGTGCCGGATGCGGAGCCTGCCGGTGCCGGTGCGCCTAACCCGCTTCGCCGCTGTCTTCTGTGTCTTGAGCTTCATGCGGCCGCTCCGGGACTGGCGGGGGAGCTTGCGCTTGCTCCTGCTGGACCTGCGCTTGGACATCGGGAGTGGTCTTTTCCTTTCTTCTCGGAACGGCCCTCAGGCCTGGCCTGGGGGCGAGCATCATGATCATCATCCGACCTTCGAGACGCGGCTCGCCCTCCGTCTGAGCCACGTCTGCCAGCTCCTGGGCGACTCGCTGCAGCAGCCCGGTGCCCATCTCGGGGCGGGTCATCTCGCGGCCGCGGAACCGCAGAGTGACACGGACCTTGTTGCCTTCTCCCAGCAATTCCCGGAACTTGCGGAGCTTGATCTCCAGATCGTGGTTGCTGATCTGGGGCTTCATGCGCAGCAGGCGGACTTCGGTGGCCTTCTGCCTGCGGCGCGCCTCGCGCTCTCGCTTGGCCTGCCGGTATTTGTGCTTGCCATAGTCCGCGATGCGGCAGACCGGCGGCTGCGCGGTCGGCGCGACCTCGACCAAGTCCAGATTCCGCTCCCGCGCGAGCCGCAGCGCTTCCCGCGCGGGCATGATCCCCAACTGCGCCCCGTTCTCGTCAATGAGGCGCACCTCCCGAGCGCGGATGCGCTCGTTCACCCGGACCTCTCGTTCGATCTTTCAGTCACCTCCGCCACAGCTAAGAAAATGACGCGCCCACCGGCAGGCGACCTTCGCCCAGTCGGAGCGCCGACCACGGACGCGCCTTGGCTGGGGTAGTATACCAAAGGCACTTTCTGGTGTCAACGATCGTTTTCCGACTCTCAGGGTCATTGCGTTATCGGTATCTCGGGGCTTGGGCCCCAAATCGCGCGGCGGGACTAAGCCGCGACGGCGAACTGTAGGGCTGGCCCGCTGAGGCGGGCCAGCCTGGCGGGCCCTTCGACTCCGCTCAGGGTAAACTCTGGTACGCCCGTCCTACAGAACGACCTCACGGCAATAATGTAATGACCCTGCCCGACCTCTCTTGCGAGGTTCGCTTCTATCCATGTCTGTGCGGATCGTGTTATGGTATACTGAAGAGTGCATCGGGCACGGGCGTCTGGCGGTTGCGGGGCGCTCGGGTCAAATGGCGGGAGGGCGGCTGTGCTGTGCTATCTTGTTGGCGGGGCAGTGGGCCTGGCGCTCCTTGTCTGGTATGGCGTGGCCACGCTGTGGGCGGCTTCGATCTCCACGCACCGGCCGGAGCTGCATGAATCGGTGCAGGGGGCCCGTTATGGCTGGCGGTGTCCGCGCTGCGGCCGGGTCTATGCGCCGGCGTGCAAGGTGAACAGGTGCGGGGGGCCGCTGGTGTGGGTGCAGCGGGAGACGCGCATCAAGTGCGCGCGCTGTCACCGCTACTTCATTGCCCACCCGATGCTCTTTCGACAGGCTCCCCGGCCGCGGCCGATGCTGTGTCGGCAGTGCCGCTGGGCGGGCATGGTGAGGGACTGGAAGATCCGCTAGTTGACTTGCCTGGCCAGAGTGAGCCAAGTGAACTCTGGCCGGAACCCTATCGCCCGATGGTAGAGATTCCAGGCCACCTGATTGTCCCGCCAGACATGCAGGTGCAAAGCCTCGGCTCCGGCCTCGATGGCCGCCTCCATGGCGAGGATGACGATGAGCTTGCCCAGCCCTCTGCCTCGCCAGGCTGGTGAGACCTGGACGCTCGTGAGCCCGAAGAGTCTCCGGCCGTATTCCCGGGCGTATTCCGGCCATGGGCCATAGGCGGTCATGGCGACGACTTCACGGCCCAAGACCAACTCCACCAAGTCACGATCGGGGAAGCAGGGAGCAGCCGCCGGGCGCCGATGCCGCTGGAGGCCCCAGGCCTGCGCGCGCCGCCAGAGATGTGCTCCCTCTGTTTGCAGTGCGGCGATGTGATCGCGGGGAGAGAGATCGAGCACCGGTGTGCCGTATTCGGCCACCGGGGCGAAGCCGGCTTCCCCGGCCACCGCGAGCAGTTCCTGGCGGCCGACGCTGAGGCCGGGGAACTCGTAGGCTCCCGCGATGCCGTTGTAGAAGGGCTGGGTCCCATACAACCAGCTGGGGCCGAGCAGGAGATGGCGCGCGCCTGCTGCGGCAAGCCGGTCCCCGGCTGCGGCCAAGAGATCCCGGGCCAGGGAACGCTCTGATCTGGGGGCGACAAGCACATAGATGTGCCCTTCCGCGGGCTCGCGCCTGGGCGCTCTGGGGGACGACCAAGAGTTGAGGCGCGGCCCGAAGTGCACGAATCCGAGGAGGCGATCACCCTGCGCGGCCACCAGCAGTCTGCTGGGGTTGAACCAGGGCTGCGCGATCACTCGGCCCCGGAGATCTTCTTGGTCGAGGTTGACGAAGTTGGGCTCGCCGCGCAAGCTCTGGTTCCAGATCTCGACGAGTCCGGGCAGGTGGCTTGGTTGATAGGTGCAAAGCTCTACCACAGATGGCTCCGGGCGCGGCCGGCAGTAGGCGATATCGGTTCCCGCCTGAGGCGGGCAAGCCCGCTGGCGAGAAGTTCGGGAGGCGAGCGGACACTCCTGCGGCGAGCTTGACACAGGGCTCATGGGGCAGATACCATGCTCGAAGTTGGGGGGAGAATTGCAGGCGGAGGCAAGAACGATTGAGGGCTCGATTGGCGTCTGCGCTGCTGAGCGTTCTCGTAGTTGGGGTGATCTCTTCGGGATGGGCGCTTTCTCTGGAGGAGGAAGTGAGGTTGGGGAAGGAGGTGATGGAGGAGGTACGGTCACTGGAGCTGACGGCCGATCCCTCGCTGGAGGCCATCGGGAGGCGGCTGGCGGCGGGGGTGGAGCGGAAGGAGCTGCCGTGGCGGTTCTGGGTGATCGAGGACCTGAAGAGCTACAACGCGTTCGCCGCGCCGGGTGGGTTTGTGTTCATCACGCGCAGCTACTACGAGAAGCTGAACGACGATGAGGCGGCCTTCGTGATCGGCCACGAAATGGCCCATGTTGATCTGCGGCACTATGAGAAACAGATAACACGGCGGCGGCGCGCAGACCTCGGTCATCTGCTGATAGACATCCTGACCAAGGGAGAGGGCGCTTGGGGCACGGCGGCCGACTTGGGCGCGACCGCCTACGTGACCCACTACAGCAGGGTGATGGAGAAGGAGGCTGACCTGGCGGGATATCGTTACGCGGAGGAGGCGGGCTATGACGCGCGCGCCGCGGTGAGCGCCCTGGCAAAGCTCGGGGAGGAGCCCGACCTGCATCCCTGGATCGTCAATATCTTCTCCACGCATCCGCTGCTGAGCAGTCGGGAGGAGAGATTGGCGGCGATCGGAGAGGTGGAACCAGCAGAGATTTCCTCTCCCGAGCCATCGCGCAGCCACTGTCGAGATTTCACGCGGGGGCTACAGCCTTTCGCGCCGCCGGTGCCCATCGCGGTGCGGATCCTGGCGCCCGATGGCGGCCGGTGGGAGCATCGCTGGCGGAAGAACTTCACCAAGCGCCTGCATCTCCGCTTGCTTCCATTGGGGTTTGCCATTGCTGGCGATGACGTAATGTACAAGCGGGATATCGGGGATCCGCTGGAGCTGGCGCGGAGCCGCGGGGCGCGCTATCTGGTGCTGGTGACGGTGCATGAGATGCAGGGCACGGCCGCGGGTCGCGCGCAGCTTGCCGGGAGACCTGTGCGAGCCAGGATTGATGTCGCGGCGAGGCTCGTTGATGTGGAGGGGAAGTCCGGGAAATGGGAGGGGCGCTTCACTCATGAGAAGGATGGTTTTGATGTATTGCCAGACGACCCGGCGCTTCTCTACCCCGATACCTGCATCGGCGCGTTGGCCGAAGAAGTCGTAGGAGAGATTGCCCTTGGGTGCGCCAAGGCCGCGGGGGCCAGGCCGGCAGAGGCCAAAGGCTGACGGCAGGAAGCCAGGCCAGAAAGAGAGAAATCCTCCTCGGGGAAAGAACAACTGGTTGATATGGGGAATCCCGGTTGACTTCGGGCTGGGCAGGCGGACTCCTGGGTACAACCTCTTTGCCGCTGGCCCGGCCGGCACCGACTGGAGGCCACGGCTATGCGCACATTGCTGGTCATGGTGGTGTTGATCTTGCTCTTTCCCGCGGTTTGCTGCCCCGCTCTCGCCACCGAGCAACCGGTCGTTGGCGCCATACGCTGGGACGGCTGGTGGCACGGGAGTCCTTACGCGCCTTGCCTGGATCCCCAACAGTGGCACTACCGGCTCCCCTTCTACAGTCGGGTGGTGGCTCCAGACCAGGTGGAGTTGTTCGGCGATTGCCAGCAGATGGTGGACGTGGAGATCGCGTATGCCAGGCAAGCCGGACTGAGCTACTGGGCGTTCGACTACTACCAACCCCAATCCTGGTGGGGTGCAGACTCGTATAACTACGGATTGAAGCTGTATCTCTCCAGCCAGCAAAACTCCGGACTCAACTTCTGCCTGATAGTCTTTCCGGACGGATCCCTGGGCCCAATAGCGGAGTGGCCGGCCACGGTGGCCACCTTTGTGGACTGGTTCCGGCAGCCAAACTACCAGAAAGTGTTGGGCGATCGTCCGCTAATGTACTTCTACACCGTGTACGCGATGGAGAAGTTCTTCGGCTCCCAAGCTGCGGCGAGGGAGGGATTGGACTACCTCCGCCAGAGCGCGGTCCAGGCCGGCCTCGGGCCGCCATATTTGGTGGCACAGGTGTGGAGCGCGCAGGAGGGGGCTGATTGCGTAGACAAGTACGGGTTCGACGCCGTCAGCGCCTACGCCATGTTGGACTTCAGCAATGGCAACCAGGAGTATCCCTACACCACGCTGACCGCAGCCACCGAGGACTTCTGGGAGGCATGCAAGGCTACCGGCAAGAAGGTCATCCCCATTGTGATGTCAGGTTGGGACAACCGCCCTTTGCAGGGAGACCAATGGAAGGACCTCTACCCGCAATGGCCGGGCCCCTGGTATCGGCCGCCGACGCCTGCAGAGCTGGCCGATCATCTGACCGTCGCACTGAACTGGAACACGCAGAATACCGGGGCTGGTGAGGCAAATGCGGCCCTCATCTACGCCTGGAACGAGTCCGGGGAGGGCGGATGGCTGGTGCCCACCCTGAGCGAAGGCAGTGCCCGGCTGGCCGCCATCCGGAAGGTGCTGCGGCCCAGCCCGGCGTTCCCCGATGTGCCCCTGGAGCACTGGGCGCTCCGGGAGATCGAAAGCTGCGCAGACGCGGGCATTGTGTTCGGGTATCCTGATGCAAACTACGGGCCGGGGGACCTGGTTACCCGGGATCAGATGGCGGTGTACATCGCGCGCGCCGTGGCCACTCCCACGGGAGAAGCGGGACTGGCGGGGTATACGCCGCCTGCGGGGCCCTCCTTTCCTGATGTCGCCCCGGATCACTGGGCCTACAAGTACATCGAGTTCGCGCGCGCCAATAACATTGTGGAGGGCTACCCGGACGGCGAATACGAGCCCTCCGCGGCCCTGGATCGGGGACAGATGGCAGTCTTCATTGCCCGCGCCATCGCCACGCCCAGAGGCGAAGCAGGGCTTGCGGGATACGCGCCCCCCGCGAGTCCGACCTTCCCCGACGTGCCCACCGGTTTCTGGGCGTACAAGCACATCGAGTACATCGCCGACCCAGCAAGAGCTGTCACTCGTGGCTACGATGACGGGAAGTACCATCCTGAGTACCCGTGTAGCAGAGATCAGATGGCCGTCTACGTCGCGCGAGCGTTCAAGCTGCCGTTGTGATGCTGGGAAGAGGAGACTACCCGCAGCGCACCCGCAAGGGCCGGCGTTTTCGCTTTGAGGCCACCCCCGTGTGTTCAAACGGCTTGACAGGAGACGAGTCGATGGGTATAATGGCGGTCCCTGTGACCACAGAGCGGCCAGGCATGAGGTTTCGTGTCCACGTGACGTACCAAGGCAGGCCGCTCCGAGGGGTTATTGTGACACGGCACCTGAGGGAGGGTTCCAATGGCAGACAAGTCTGGTCGAGAGAAGGAACCATTGCAGCCTGTGGAGCCCTCTGAGCTGCTGAAGGGACTGCGACTGACCACCGGGAAGGCGGCGCAATTCTGCGGGGTCTCGCGGCGGCAGCTCTGCTATTGGACCGACACCGGGATCGTCCCGTCGGTTGAGGGGGATGATGACGATGGGGATGACTCGAGCCGGCGCGCGTATGACTTCGAGGCGCTACACCGGGTGCTGTTGATCAAGCGTGCACTGGAGCAGTCTGGGGGCCTTCGGCGTGCAGCCCGGGAGGTGGACCGTTATCTGGGCCAGCGTCGGCGGCGTGCGGAAGAGCTGGCAGCCTCTATCGAGCAGAAGCGGGAGGAGTTCCTCACCGAACAGGCCGAGAGGTTGGAGGCCCTGGTCTCGCAGGTGCAACAGCTCCTGCCCCGGCTGAGAGATCGAGAGCAGTTGCTGGAGCTTCACCGCGGGCTGGAGTGGCTGGAAGGACTTGCCGAGAAGGTGCAGGCCGGCAAGGTGCTCTTGGAGGAGGACGCAGAGACCTGCCTGCGCCTGGTATCACTGCTGGAGCAGGCGGAGGCCAAGCTGGATAGCATGTCTCCGTGTGCTTAGTGTGCTGGCTGCGCGGGCAGGCGGCGATGGGTCAGGTTGGGATCGGCACTTCGGGGTGGAGCTACGGGCATTGGCGGGAGGTGTTCTATCCGTCGGGCCTGGCGCAGGGGCGCTGGCTGGAGCACTACGCCAGCGAGTTCGACACTGTAGAGCTGAACGCCACCTTCTACCGACTGCCTGAGGAGGCCACGTTCCGTGGGTGGCGGGAACGCACGCCGGAGGGATTTCTCTTTGCGGTGAAGGCGCCGCGCACGATCACCCATGTGAAGAAGCTGGCCGACTGTGGAGCAGAGGTCTCCGCGTTCTGCTCCCGCGCGAGGTTGCTCGGGGGTCGGCTGGGGCCCGGCCTGTTTCAACTGCCTCCGCGATGCCCCTGCGATGCTGGGCGACTGAAGGAATTCCTGTCCTGTGTTCCGGAGGGCTTCCGCTTGGCCTTTGAGTTTCGGGATCCGAGTTGGCTCTGTGAGGCCGTCTATGCTCTGCTGCGGGACCACAAGGCGGCCTTGGTGCGCGTCTCGGCACCGCGGTTTCCGGACGCGGAGGTAGCCACCGCGGACTTCCAGTATCTGCGGATGCACGGGGAGAAGCGCCTCTACTCCTCCAAGTATTCCGAGGAGTCGCTCTCCCGGTGGGCGGATGCCATTGCGGCATGGGCTGCCGCGGGGCAGGCTGTCTACGTCTACTTCAATAATGATGCCCACGGCTATGCGATCCAGGACGCGCGCGCCCTGCGGGAGATGGTGAGGGAGCGATGCTGAGCGTTGGCATCGTGGGCCTGCCGAACGTGGGCAAATCCACGGTCTTCAATGCGCTCTCCCGCGCCGGGGCGAGAGTCTCGAACTACCCTTTCTGCACCATCGAGCCCAACCGGGCAGTGGTGCCCATACCGGATCCGCGCTTGGAGCAGGTAGCGAGGATCTTCGGGCAGGAGCGGGCGGTGCCCAGCACCATCGAGTTCGTGGACATCGCCGGGCTGGTGCGGGGGGCCAACCGCGGCGAAGGCCTCGGGAATCGCTTTCTTGCCGCGATCAGGGAGGCGGATGCGATCCTGCACGTGGTGCGCTGTTTCTCGGATGCTGAAGTGGCACATGTAGAAGGCAGCCTCGATCCAGCGCGGGATATGGAGATCGTGCACCTGGAGCTGATCCTGGCCGACCTCGCTACTGTGCAGCGAAGGCAGGAAAAGATCGCCTCCGCGCTCAGAGCGCACAATGCCGACGCGCAGCGGGAGGCGGAGGACCTCTCACGCCTGGCCGAACACCTGGATGCCGGACGTCCGGCCCGCACCTTGCCCGACGGGGCGGAGCTAGCAGGGCTGGTTGAGCTTCACTTGCTCACGGACAAGCCAGAGATCGTCGTCGCAAATATAGGCGAGGAGGACTCCGATGCTGCGGCAGCAGTGGCTCAGATAACCGAGCGAGCGGAAGGATCCGTGGTGGCCCTGACGGGGAAGCTGGAGGCCGAGCTCGCGGAGCTGGAGGAGGAAGAGCGGGCGGCCTTCGTGGCCGAGCTGGGTATTGGTTGCTCTGGGCTGGAGCGAGTGATCGCGGCCTGCTATGACGCGCTTGGGCTGGTGACGTTCTTCACGGGGATCGGCGCGGAGGCGCGCGCCTGGGCGGTGCGGCGAGGCACTCCTGCGGCGGCGGCCGCGGGACGGATCCACAGCGACATGGAACGAGGGTTCGTCAAGGCGGAGGTGATCGGGCTGGAATCGCTCGCGGAGTTCGGGTCGTGGCCGCAGGCCCACCGGGCCGGGCGCGTGCGGACGGAGGGGAGGGAGTACCAGGTGCAGGAGGGGGATGTGGTGCTGGTGCACTTCAATGCGTGAGGGCCGCGTGGGCAGTCGAGCGCTGTCTTCATCGGCAAACGGGCTTGACTAGCAGGGTAGCTTGCCGTGGATTGAGTTGATCTGCACTCTTCTAGGAGTGTCGGGAACACTCCTGTGGGAGTGTGAGAATGGTCAGTCCGCGGCCATCGCGGGATTGGCCGGAGATGTCCGCCCGCTTCAGAGGCATCTGAAAGGGTCCAGGAGACATCGGCCGGTCGGCCGAAGAATGACCATCGGTGACCATGTGACCGAATGGCCGTATTTCGGCCAAATCGGTCATGCTGGCCAATTCGGTCAATCTTTGGTCATTTCGGAATGAGCCAAGCGAGCATTGGGTAGGTGCTTGACAGGGGAGGCGGTTGGTGGGCACTTGGGCAGGAGCAAGCTCCTGCTCAACAGACCGCGGGCGACCACAGAGGGTTGCCCCTACAGGTTGGGTGCTGTAGGGCGGCCATGCGCCGGAGGCGCATCGCCGCCGCGTGGCTGTCAAGTGGCATGTGGCAGGAGCAAGCTCCTGCCGAACGGGGAAGGAAGGGCAGGAGGGGAGCTCCTGCCGAACGAGATTCAGAGGGGTAGCTCGAAAGCCCGCGCAATGTACACCGCCATCTGCCCGCGATCAACAGTCTCATCTGGGCGATACTCGCCCTCGGGATAGCCCTGCACCACGCCCTCCGCGACAGCGTACTGGACGTACTTCCTTGCCCAGTGATCGCATGCCACGTCGGTGAAGAGTGGGGTCGAGCATCCGGCATCGGGCACGTTCTGGTCTCCCCCAGCAAGAGCGCGGGCAATGCACACCGCCATCTGGTCGCGGGTGACGGGCTGCTCCGGGTGGTATAGCCCGTCCGCGTAGCCCCAGACGATGTTTGAGATAACACAGGCGTTGACCTCAGCCCAGGCCCAGTGTTCCGGGGGGACGTCTGGAAAACTGAGGGAGAGGTATGACAGATCAATGACTCCCTTTGTGCTGTTCGGATCCGGCTGGGTCGGGTTCCCGTCCCGAATGTAGTCCAAATACCCGTATCCGAAGGAGGCATCGATTGCAGGCCTCCCCTTGTAGCAGACTTTCCGGAACCCACCCAGGTAACTGCCGTCGTCAGCAACCGGGAGCTCCTCCGCGCTAGTCCTCCAGTCAACGAGGAAACGTTCTGCGCTCACCCATGCCCCAGCGGCAAGTCTGACCTCAGGATCGAAGATGATGATCCTCAGCCTATCGTTCTCTATGTCCGTCGAGACCGGGCTTTCCCAGAGGAGATTCAGTGTGTTGCTCCTCAGTATCCGAGAAGCCTCTGAGGCATTCACGTAGAGATCAACGGTGCTCCCGACTCCTTTGGCCGGCACTTCGAACGTCACGATCCAGTGGCGGTATAGGATGTCCGCATGACTGCTCGCCGCACAGCCCGCGTCCGGATCCGCGTAGTAGTTCACGCTGCTGGGGAGGGTGGTCTCCTCGGCTGCGATGAGCGTAACAATGATCTCTGCTCCCTCCAACAGGCCGCCGAG
>Ga0315314_1004114_pt1 | contig 11050 bp, 8 predicted proteins | sample TDP9_MG_FD_203631 | JGI IMG/M metagenome (GOLD analysis project Ga0315314, IMG submission 203631) | Freshwater sediment microbial communities from Lake Towuti, South Sulawesi, Indonesia - TDP9 | ecosystem: Environmental > Aquatic > Freshwater > Lake > Sediment | place: Indonesia: South Sulawesi... | reverse complement strand
GTAGCCGTTCCTTGTTGATCATCGTGCCAAACTGGGATCTGCAGGCGCTCTCGAGCTTTTTCCAGAACGTAGAAGCATTTTGGCTTCTCGATGTCTTCTAGGTTTATGCCGCCGAAGCCGGGTTCAATCAATTCGCAAGCGCGGACGATTTCATCTGGGTCTTTGGTGCGCAGGCAGATGGGAAAGCCATCTACGCCGCCCAAGTACTTGAACAATAAGGCTTTGCCTTCCATCACGGGCATGGCTGCTTCCGGACCTATGTCGCCTAGACCCAAGACGCGGGTGCCGTCTGTCACGACAGCTACGTAGTTCCAGCGGTTTGTAAGTTCAAATGATTTGTCCGGGTTCGCCTGAATATCCTTGCATGGTTGAGCCACGCCAGGCGTGTACCAGATTGAGAAGTCTTTGGGACTTGTTATGGCGCATTTTGGCATAACTTGGACTTTTCCCTCGTAAAACCTGTGTAAAGGTGGAGCCAAAAGCGCTGGTTTCTTAGCTTTTGCCAGCAGCTCATCAACTGTTGGCTTCCTCTCTTCTTTTTTGGTCATGAAATGATGTCTCCTACTAGCGAGGGTTGACTGTTACCTTCTAAACCTATAAGTTTTAAGGTCATAGCACGGTTGGCTTGAGGCAACACTTATTTGTTGATTGGACGATACGTCACTGTTTTGGTGATTTGTTGGTAAGTTTCAGCAGATTGATCGGAAAGAAGGTTATCGGCGCAAACGCTTACATGCTTGGTGAAGTGACAGGCGCAGATGTGGACACGGAAAAATGGCTGATAACCCATTTGCATGTGAGTTTAGCTGATGAAGCCACAAGGGAACTCGGCTTCAGAAAACCACTCCTGGGCTCAGTAATAGTATGCTTGCCTATCAACCTGATTCAAGCGGCAGGCGATGTAATCTCATTAAACAAATCCGTCAAAGAACTGAGAAACGTAGTTGAACCCAAAGAACACCGTTGAACGCATATTTTTCAATATCGAGAAGATACGAGATAACCCTATCCAAGATCAATCAAAGCGGGAACACAAAAAGAATGTAGATTGTTTACGGTCCTTTTTTCGTTATCTCCCGGATCACGCCAGCCGCGATTGTTGTACCCATGTCTCGTATGGCGAAGCGTCCAAGCTCTGGAAAATCAGCGTAAGCCTCGACGGAAATTGGGTGCAATGGTTCAAAGCGTATGAGCGCGCTGTCTCCAGTCTTTAGGAACGAAGGTTTCTCCTCAACCGTTTGTCCAGTTCTTGGATCGATTTTCTTGATCAACTCCACAAAGCGCACAGCAACCTGCCCTGTATGATAGTGCAGCACAGGTGTGTAGCCAGCTGCTATGGCGGTGGGATGCAGTATAACCACTATTTGCCCAATGAACTCCTTTGCCACTGATGGGGGATTGCTAACGTGCCCTCCAACATCTCCTCTTCGAATGTCGTTTTTGCCTATGCCTCTCACGTTGAAGCCAATGTTGTCACCTGGCTCTGCTTGGGGCACTGAAACATGATGGGTTTCGATGGATTTGACTTCGCCTTGCTTGTTCGCTGGCATGAACACGAGTATGTCGCCGACTTTGACCACGCCGGTTTCAACGCGGCCTACAGGAACCGTCCCTACACCAGTGATTGTGTAGACATCTTGCACTGGCAGTCGCAGGGGCTTTCCTGTCGGCTTAGGTGGCAATTCCAAAACATCGAGCGCTTGATAAAGACTCGGACCCTTGTACCACGGCATTTTCTCGCTAGGCTTGACCAGGTTGTCGCCTGTCCAACCAGACGTAGGCACGAAAGGAGTCTTATCCACGTTGAAGCCAACTGTCTTCAGAAGCCGGCCAATCTCATTTTTGATCTCATTGTAGCGGTCTTGGCTCCAGTTCACAGAGACATCGTCCATCTTGTTGATAGCTACGACTAGTTGACGAACGCCCAGAGTGAAGGCCAGGAAGGCGTGCTCCCTAGTCTGTCCACCAGGCCCGATTCCAGCTTCGAATTCGCCTCTTTTGGCTGAGACAAACAACACAGCGCCGTCAGCTTGGCTTGCGCCAGTTACCATGTTCTTCACGAAGTCTCTGTGTCCCGGCGCATCGATGACTGTGAAGAAGTACTTCGGCGTCTCGAATTTCAGGAAGGCTAGGTCGATAGTTAAGCCTCGTTCTCGTTCTTCTTTGAGCTTGTCAACTATCCAAGCGAACTTGAAGGTTTCTTTGCCCATTTTTTTGGCTTCCTCTTCATATTGTTTAATTTGGCGTTCATCCACGGTTCCAGTCAGATAGAAGAGGTGGCCTGTCGTAGTGGATTTCCCGTGGTCCACGTGACCCATAATAACGAGGTTCAAGTGTGGCTTCTCGGGTTTACTCATCGCGTTTTTTCTCCTCCAATTCCTTTACTTTCGTTTCCTATTATTGTAGTGAAATTCGATATTCAACAGTCGGTTCAATTATATATCTTTTTTGAACATCGCAAGAAAACAGTGGCGGACCCGCGGGGATTTGAACCCCAGACTTTTGGCTTAGAAGGCCAACGCGCTATCCGGGCTGCGCCACGGGTCCAGCAACAGCCATAGACTTGAGTCACCAAAAATATTAATCCTTGCATTCAGAAGTTTTTCTGAGTCTTGGAGTAGATTCTATTGAGAAAGGGAACAAGCGTAGTCATTCTCATATGGGCTTTTGTGGCTAGCTTGTGGATCTTGTATGTCTTGACCCCACTTCTTGCACGTGCGAGTTCTCCTAACTTGTTAATTCTGATTCTGGCCCTTTCTTATGAAAGCTTGTTTGATTTTTCGATCTCAGCGACTGTTCTCGGAGTTATCTGGACCCTTTTGTATGCCGTTTTTAGGCTGAGAGAGAAACGTAGATGAGAGGATTTGCTATTCCAAGTAAATCGCTGGGCGATACGGTTTGGCCAGTTGCGCCCTTTTCTTCGGATCGTAGTGCTTAGAGTCTCCTTCTTGAGAAATGACGACTTCGGCGTTCAACTCTCGCTTGAAAAAGCTGCTGGCTTCCTTCAGAATGCTGCTCTCATCGACCGCGCCGACTCTAATCAACCGGTCTTTTCTTTCCGTTGACATCTTATTCACTTCATCCGCAACTTTCCCCACAAACTTTGCCAGCGGAGCTGCTACCTTCTTCATCTCGGCGTCTTTCAGGAATTCCCTCATCAGATCGCCTTGCACAACTTTCGCCGAGACAGCTTTCTGCAAAGCCACAGAATATGCATTGAACTTCCAGTCTGCAGCAACATAATAGTGAACTCTTTTTGGCGCCATGCCAGTCGCTTTAATTATGTCCAATGTGTCTTGCAATGTGGAGATTACTAGAGCTTCACTCTCCTCAGCCCGAACGTCTATCTTTTCTGGATCTGATGGCGGCCACGAAGCTTGAGATACAAAGTCTTCACGGCCCATTTTCTCCCAGAGTTCCTCGCATATGTGAGGAGTCACTGGCGCCAGCATTCTGATTTGTGCATCCAAGACTTCGCTTAGCACACTGTCGATGACTTCTTTTCTCTCAGGAGCAGTCTTCTTAACGGCAACTCTTCGCGTGTACCATTGCACGTCTTGATCCAATTCATACAGAGCGCTGTGGATGGCTTTGCGCACAGCCAGCTTATCCATGGCTTCTGTTGCCGTCCTGATATGCTCTTGCAGTCGGCTTAGCATCCACTTGTCTGAAGAGGTCCGGGGCTTCGCTGCCTTCTGGGTCTTAGCCTTGGCAATCTCTTCGCTAAATCTGAGCAGGCGTTCTAGTCTGTCTCGCATCGCTGCCGCTAGTGTGGCGCTGAAATCTGCGTCTTGTAATAATTCAGCTGCTGTCAAGATGCCCAGTCTCAGGGGATCTGCTCCGAACTGCGTTATGCCTTCGATTAAGGGTATGATGTTTCCAAACGATTTGCTCATCTTTGCGCCTTGCATCAAGACGCTTCCATTAGTGGCGATTTGACGTGGCCATAAAGCTTCAGGGAACACTGCAATGTGGTTGAAAATCATGAAGGTCAAATGATTTGGAACTAGGTCGCGTCCTGAGTGACGGCTGTCTAGGGGATAGAAATACAGGAACTCTTCGCGCATCTCTTGTAAGGCTTTCTGGTCGATGCCCGCTTTCTTTGCTGCTTCAGCTGGCTTTCCAATGCCTAGGAATATCCAGTCGAAGACTTCGTCAGTCATCTGTGCTGGCTTAATGCTATGCTTTTTGAGGGCTTTGACTATGGTGTAGTAAGCCATGTAAATTGTGGAGTCAGACAAGGATTCTATGATCCACTCTGGATCCCACGGCAGTTTTGTGCCCATACCCGATTTTCTTGCACATGCTTTTTCGTGTAGCCAGTCTATGACGTTGTTGAATTCAGCCCGCAGCTCTTCAGGTAGAATCTCCATCTGGTTCAGAGCCTTGTGCGCCTTTGCCTTCCACTCGGGATTGCCGTAGTCGATGAACCATTGGTCCTCGAAGATTTTGACCAGACATTCGGTTCCGCATCGACACATCACGGGTTTGTTCAGTAACTCGTACATGGTTTCAGCTTTGCCTTCAGCCATCAGGTCTTCTTTGACTTTTTCTTTGGCTTCATTCACTGACAATCCAGCATACTTGCCTGTGTTCGGTTTCATTTTGCCGTTGTGGAACTCGTGTCGATAGACTTCTTTGGTGGCGTCTTCTAGCTTTGGATCCTGCTGGCTCTTGATCCCCATCTGCTTGGTCACGTCGCCTGCAGGGATATCAGAGTATTCCGCAACCGAGATGATTGAAAGGGGTTTGACAGCAGCCACGACGTCTGGCTTTAATCCATATTGTTTTAGCTGACTGGGAGCCTGCGTTAAGCTCTCCAGAGCAACGTAATCATAAGGGGCATGTCCCGGAACAGACATAACGACGCCCGTGGCGTTTTTGGGGTCAACGAAGTCAGCTGGAAAAACCATAGTTTTCTGCTGGGTCGCCGGGTTCTCAACGCTCTTGCCTATTAGCTCGCTTCCTTTAATGGTTTCTTGCACCGTGACCTTTCGGTTCAGGTATCGCAGTTTTTCTGCGGCTTCTTTGCTTATTATCCACTTTTGGTTGTCAACTTGAGCCTTCACGTATTCAACTTTGGGGTTCAGCCACATGTTTGTGACGCCGAAGATGGTCTCTGGTCTCAGTGTGGCAGCAGGCAGAACCCAATCATCGTATTTGAATTTGATTAGGGTGAACTCGCCGATTTCCGGTTCCACATCTCCTCTTGTGTCGTGTTGACCCACTGGGTTGCCGTCTTTTGGGCACCAGCCGACTGGGTGGCTGCCGCGGCTTATGTAGCCTTTTTGGCGCAGTTTTTGGAACTGCCATTCAATGAAACGGTTGTAGTGTGGATCAATCGTTGTGAACTCGCGTCTCCAATCGATGGAGTAGCCGATTGCTTTCATGCCTGCTTTGATTTCTTCATGGAAATAGCGTGCCATTTTAAAGGGTTCAGCGAATTCTTTGAGCTTTTCTTTTGGCACTTTGTAGACGTTGATGAAGTCGTCGATTAGGTCTTGGTCGTTCTCTGCTAAGCGTTTAGACATGGCTAAGACCGGAGTACCTGTGTAGTGGAACGCCATTGGTAACAGCACGTTGTAGCCTTTCATGCGCATGTATCGTGCGTGCACATCTGCCAAGGTGTAGGTTCTGCCGTGTCCAATGTGTTGTGGAGAGTTGGGGTAGGGATAAGCGACTGTGATGTAGCATTTGGGCTTCTTTGGATCTGGGTCAGACTCGAAAATCTTGGCTTCTTCCCATTTGCCCTGCCATTTTTGCTCGATTTGTTTCAAAAACGCCATAAAGGCTTCTGGATTCGGCTCTGGAGTATTAAAGGTTTTGTCAACATCTATTGAGGTAGCGATCCCTCATTTTCCAGCACCAAACTGATAATCGACGCAACACTTGCTTTAATTCTTTACGCCTTACGGCTCAGTTTCCTCGAACCCTTGGCGAGTTGAAGGTACTCCGCCTCGATTCTGCCGCCTGATTTCAAGTATAGGATTGCTCCAGGAGCGAGGGAATCAAGATAGGCTAAAGTGTGAACGTAAAGTCTTCTGCAGCCCAGTTGCCTTGCTTCATCCAATGCCGCATTCATCAAAACTGAGCCGATTCCCTTGTTTCGGAATTCAGGAAGAACTGTCACACCTGAGAACGCAGCCTCATCGCTTCCGGGACGGGGGAATACGCCCACGACGCCTGCGATTTTTCCATCGACTTTGGCAGCGAGATGCTTGTACTCCTTCATCCATTCAGCCACTTTCTTCTTGACTGATGCTTTTCCTCCGCCTTCTTCAATGTACCAGTCCCAGTATGGTAGTAGACCCTCGACGAACGCTTTTGAGGCTTCATTCACGTGCTCTTGGCAGATTTCGTCTACAACCGCTGGGCAGCTTCGGGGCTTTTCTTCAATCGGCTTGGTAAGATCCCATGCGATTCGAAGTATCCTTCTCACAGGTCTGAAGCCACATCTTTGATATGCCTCAACGTATGGCTGAACGGTTGGCGTAACGGCTTTCACAAGCTTGGGCCGTCTGGAAACTGCATAGTTCAACGCTGCTTGTATCAAGCCGTCAACAACGTGTGGATTTGAGAAAGCTTCCCTGACCGCAAGGTACTGCAGCAACAGGTATCTTTCAGCAGAGAGGTTGAACACTCCAACGCAACCAATAGGTGCGCCTTCTTGTTCGGCGATGAAAAACCCGTCAACGTTATAGTATGGAGGAGACGTGAACGTTTTCAACCGCTTTGCTGTGAGTTTCTCCAAGTTTCTGAAGGCTACGTTAATGAGCGACAACACTTGCTGCGAGTCGTTTTGTCTAAAAGTCCTGATGATCATTCATTTCTCTTCTTTCAGCTGCTTTCTGACGGTTTTCTCAGCTCTTTCGATTGCTTCTGAGAGTTTCCCGATTTGGATTCCTCCGCCCTGTGCGAATTCAGGCTTGCCGCTTCCGCCGCCTCCAAGTTTCGACGCAGCTTCGTTGGCGATTACGCGGGAGTCTACGCCTTTTTTCAACGCTTGCTTTCCAGCCATAACAACGATTCTTGCAATCTTCTCGTCTTTTCCATAGAACACGGTGACCATAGACGAGTCTCTCTTGACTAGTTCGCTGGCAGTTTTTATCATTCGGTCTGTGTCAAGTGGTTCAAAACGTCTAACAGCAAGCTTCACTTCTGCGACCGTGCGGACGGTCATTAACTCTTTGGCTTCTGCGGATGGTGCACTTTCTTTTTCTGCTATCTCTTTCAGCAGACGTTCTCGTTCGCGTCGCGCCTCTTTCCACTCTGTCAACAGCCGTTCAACTAAGGACTCAAGTTTTTCTGGCTGCACATTGAGTTTTTCCGAGACTTTCATGAGCAGTTCCTCGTCTTTTTGAATAGATTTAAGTGCCTGAGTGCCAGCGCTGAAGACTATTCTTTCAACGCCGTCTTGGACGCGTTCGGTGCGCACTATTTTCACGAGTCCAATTTCACCAGTGTTCTTAACGTGGGTTCCGCCGCAGGCTTGGACTTCCCAATCTCCTGTCTTGACCACACGAACGTCTTTTCCTGGAACGGCGCCTCCTTGATAAAGTCGAAAGCCGTGCTGTTTCTCAGCTTCTGTCCGTGGTTTAACCGATGTTTCTACGGGTATGAGTTGCATTACAGCTTCGTTTGCTAATTGCTCAATTTTGCGTGTTTCATCAGCTGTTAAACGTTGAAAATGGGAAATGTCCAGTCTTGAGGATTCAACTTCCTTCTGCGCTCCGCTTTGCCAAACATGTTGCCCCAGAATCCGTCTGGCTGCACCCATTATAACATGTGTCGCCGTATGATGCCTCATAAGACTGATTCGACGATTCCAATCAACGCTGCCTGTTATCTCGTCGCCTTCTCTTGGAACTTCGCCCTTCACAACATGAACGATTGCATTGCCCATCTTCTGGACATCTGTGACTTCCGCGTTTCCTTCATGAGACTTGATTATGCCATGGTCTGCGGGTTGCCCACCGCCCTCAGGATAAAACGCAGTCTGATCGAATACAACGTATTTGCCGTCAATGGCACGAAGCACTTTAGCCTTGAACTCTCTGATGTAAGTATCCTCATAATAAAGCGTTCTCGTGACTGGAAGACCAGCTAGCGCAGTTTCTATTCCTTCTATTGGTTCCTCTTCGATTGCAGGCGGCTCCTGCAGATGCTGCGCTGCAACTTTGGCGTAGAAGTCTTCTGGCACTATGACCTTGACGCCTTCCTCTTTCACTGATTCGGCTACCACTTCGGGCGGCAACCCGTGTGAATCGTAGAGTTGAACAATGGTTTCTTGAGGCATTTCCTTGATTCCTTTTGTTTTCAGCTCTGCGGCGACGCGCTTGGCAAGCTGGCTTCCCCGTTTCAGAGTCTCAGTGTATTTTTCGCGTTCCACTTCGAGCATGGTTAGGATTTCGTCTCGCATATCCTTGAGATGTGGGAAATCTGAAGACCAGAATGCTATTTGCTTGTCAACTATGTCGAATAGCTTTTCTTCAATGCTCAACGCGCGTAAGAGCCGGTAGGTGCGCCTTAGAATCAGACGGGTCAGATAGCCTGCTCTCACGTTGGATGGGACAACGCCTTCGGCTAGCATGAAAGCTAAGCATTTGGTGTGGTCGGCTACTGCGAATGCGTTTTCAATTGGAACCATGACTTTGGTAAGCGTGTCCACGTCGATTCCGATGTTTTTGGCGACTTTCTCTCTTGATTGGCTTCGATCTGCAGCTTTCTCTAAAATCATGAGCCCGGACTGCTCAGCAACCTTCGTTACCAGTTTGGTGTCGATCTCGGTGATTCCTGCTAGCTTCATGATTTCGTCTAGGATGGAGCCGTAAACTGCGTGAAAACAGCTCAATGTTCCCTGCGACAGCCAAGTGTACCTTTCCATACCGTAGCCTGTGTCCACCGTGCGTATGGGCAGTTCGACCAAGTCGGTGTCGGCTACTTTGAATTTCATGAACACCAGCGTGTCGATTTCCTGTCCTCGCACTATGGTCTCCAAGTCGGGTCCAGCGTTCCCTCCCCCCGACCAAAAGTCTTCTTTATACATGATTTCTTCCGATTTTACTCCCAGATTTTTGGCTAGGAATTCATGCTGGTATCTCACTGTACCGTCTTTCCAGTAGATTTCTATATCGGGATAATTGAACGCGTGGTGCCCACCCATTTCGAATATGGTTGCGTGGCGTCCAAAAGTAGGTCCAACATTGTCCACATCAACGAATCGAATGCAAGGCTGACTGATCACAAGCGGGTTAGCTGGAGGTGGAACAACGCCGTTTGTGACATAGGGTTGAAAATCCACTATGCTGGCGCTGGTGAAGTAGAGATCGTCGCGCCATCTGGACACAATTGGATAAGGTTTGACTCGTTCATGTCCATGCTTTTCAAAAAACGAGAGGAAAGCTTCTCGCATTTCGCTGAGGCTGTAGCTCTTGCGCATGGGCGAATTACCTATGAATGAGAGGCTGGCGCATCCCTGAAGCGTGGATTCGCCACAGGTTGACTGGTTCGGGTTCAGCGTCCAGTAGTATTCGCCGCAGCTAGGGCATTGTTTCCTAACGTAGCCTACTTCGTCAAAGAAGGAGACATGATATTCACTTTCTGGAAAGCGGCGTTTCAAGAGTTAATGCAAACCTCCAAGTGCTGCGCCATGGAAACTAGATGACTTCACAAGTTAAGTCTTAGGGAGAGATTTAACCATTAAGCCTCCAAGGCTTCCCAACTTGTAGAGGCACTAAATAATGCGGTGTTCATTTTAAATGCAGTCACAGCAATAGTCTGCTGTGTTTGTGGCGTTCAAGCAATGAGCGCTGAAGCTAACTCGGACCGTTTAAGCGAGTTAAGCAAGAAGCTTGACTTGATAATGAAGAGGCTTGACGCTCTTGAAGTGCTCATTCTTGAAAACCCTGAGTATTCATCCTTAGCTCCATCGTTAAGAGTGCTTAGAGCAGGCGTTGGACTTTACGATGAACCGTTGAAGGTTCTAGCTCGATTCCGAACAGCTGAGCAATACGTTAAGCGCAAACCCATTGCTCAAGATGACATTTCACGTTGCATTGTTCAAGCCTTAGCTATGCGTGGACGCTTGAACACTTCAGCCATTACTAGGCAAGTAGCTTCTATGAGGGGAAAAGCCTCGAGAAGAATCATCAGAGAACGATTGAAACGGTTAGAAAAAGATGGCGTTGTTCGAAGGGTTGAGGGTTTCGGAAACGCTTACGAGCTGGTTGACACCTCAAGTGACCACTGACCTGACCACTTTTTTCCACGATAAATAAGTCATGTGTCCAGTCTCTATATTGTTTCAGAGGCGAAAAGACATGAATGTAGGAAAAAAGCATAGCAGTACTGCCAGAGCCGGGTTCGTAAGGAGCAAAGTGCTTGGCATAATTGGGAATTTTCACGATCTGCCTTCGATGAACTCCGATGGAAGTCACGAAGCTGAGTTTCACTTGTACGACGAGAACGCAAGAAGAATAGTTGAGGCTGCGTGCTTGCAGTTGGAACTTGTAAAGGCTGAAGCCTACAAAACACTGCAGAAGATGGTCTAAGCGATGTCCAAAAGAGTTAACTTGATTGGGAATCATAGCATTTGGAGGTGAAAGCTTGATGAGCGAAAAGCCAGAGAAAAAGAAACATGGTGTTGAAGCAGAAGAGGTCAAACAGATCCTGAGCGCTGTCTCAACTGAGGTGCCAACGTTGATAAAAAGCATTATTGCCTCAGTGTTCTCCGAAGAAGCAGGCAGAAGCATGGGAAAAGCAGCAGCAGCATTCTACAAAGAGCTAAAGGACAGCGGCATGCCCGATAACGTGGCTGTGAAGATGACTGAAGATTACATCGGCGTGTTCACCAGCTTGGGCGACATGCTGAAGAAAGTTGGACAGAAAGGCAAAATGGGCATTCCACCCGAAAAAGCTGAAGAACTCGAGAAGGAAATCGAAAAAAGAATCAAAGAGAAAATCGCTGAAAGAAAGAGTGCAGCCGAGGAAGAAGAGGAAGAGTAACATCTTTTCCTTCCCGCATTTGCTTGTATTTGGAGTTGAGTGATCA
>Ga0315314_1004113_pt1 | contig 11053 bp, 11 predicted proteins | sample TDP9_MG_FD_203631 | JGI IMG/M metagenome (GOLD analysis project Ga0315314, IMG submission 203631) | Freshwater sediment microbial communities from Lake Towuti, South Sulawesi, Indonesia - TDP9 | ecosystem: Environmental > Aquatic > Freshwater > Lake > Sediment | place: Indonesia: South Sulawesi... | reverse complement strand
CTGACAGATTTGTGGAGGGAATATGTCCCCACTGTGGCTACAAGCAAGCACGTGGAGACCAGTGCGAGGCATGCGGACGCCTCCTAGAACCCACCAAACTCATCCAACCCTACTGCACCATATGCCGATCCACACCTGTCATAAAAAGAAGCAAGCACTGGTACTTTGACATGCCGAAATTTGCTGAGCATCTTCATGAATACATTAGAAACAATGAGCGGCTACCTGAAAACGCTCGAAGCTTCAGTTTAAACCTCCTCAAAGAGGGGTTAAAGCCTAGACCCGTCACTAGGGACAATAAATGGGGGATTCCAGCACCCTTCCCAGGAGCTGAAGACAAAACCATCTATGTGTGGGTTGAAGCTGTCTTAGGGTACCTGTCTGCCACCGTAGAATACTTCAAGAAACTGGGGCAAGAAGAAAAGTGGAAAGAATACTGGCTCAACAAAGACGCAAAGACATTGTACTTCATAGGAAAGGACAACATTCCCTTCCACACTCTCATTCTTCCAGCCTTGCTCCTCGCCACCCATGAAGACTACAACCTACCATGGAACGTCGACTCCATAGAGTTCCTGATGTTTGAAGGTAAAGCGTTTTCTAAGAGCCGAAGGATCGGCGTCTGGATCGACGAGGCGCTACAACTTTTCCCAGCCGACTACTGGAGGTACACCCTAATATCCATGCGTCCAGAAACAAAAGACACGAACTTCTCATGGAAAACCTTCATCGAAAAGGTGAACTCCGATCTTAACGACGCTCTAGGCAACTTCATTCATAGAACCCTGTCTTTCATCAATCAATACTTCGACAGCGCAGTTCCGAAGCCAAGTAAACTCGACGAACACTATAAACGCACCCTCCAGTCAGCAAGAAGAACGGTGAAGAAAATCGCGCAGAGCCTGGAAGAATTTAGGCTACAAGAGGCCTCGCGTCGCGTCGTAAGTCTCAGTCGCCTCGGAAACAGGTACCTCAACGAAAAAGAGCCATGGAAAACCATCAAGACCAACCCACAATTGGCAGCCAACACCTTATATGTGGCTGTTCAAATAGTCAAAATCCTCGCGATAACCCTCGAGCCCCTCACCCCGTTTACAGCCGAAAAAATTTGGGGGCTCCTTAACCTACCGGGCACCGTTCACGAGCAAACATGGGACGAAACGGGGAAAAATCTCCCACCGGGCCACAAAATAAAGGAAGCGAAACCAATTTTCCAAAAAATAAAAGCCACAGAAGAAGAACTGCAAATCAAGCTAGAAAAAGTGAGATCTAAGTCGCAAACGGCGTCCATCCAAGGGTTGTCAAAGTTGGATGTGTAAATGGGCAAGATAAAGTGAAGAGTTTGGGCCTTAAAATAGACCTCCACGTTCACACGTGTTATTCCTACGACGCCGTAACCACCTTGGAAGAAGTGGTCACTTATTCTAAGAAAAGAGGGTTAGATGGAGTTGCCATCACAGACCACGACACCCTCCTTGGAGCACTAAAACTCATTCAAAAGAGCAAACTCCTCGTCATCCCAGGGATGGAAATAACCGCTCTGGGTGGTCACGTCCTCGCACTTAACATAACCAAGTCGATTCCTCCAAAATTGGGCCTTTCCGAAACGGTCGAGAGGATTCACGAAGCGGGTGGAATAGCCGTAGCGGCTCACCCAACCTTGGTTTATAAATCGGCGCTTAGCCAACAAATAACATCCTACGATGCTATTGAGGTGATCAACTCAGCAGCCGTCCCCTTCTCGTTTTTTACATACCTAAGCCGAAAATTCGCCACTCTCCTCAACCTTCCGCAAACTGCTGGGAGCGACTCCCATTATGCTCCTGAAATTGGAGCAGCTTACACTATCGTCGAAGCCGACCCGGATGTTGATGAAATCATTCAAGCAATTAAAGGGGGAGCAACCCTTCCGCTGGGGAAACCAATACCTTGGAGGGTGAGACTTCGGAGAGGAGCGCTTAGCCTGAAAAGAAGGATATAACTGAAAAGGCTAATCTTTTTCAGAATCTTCAATTTGGTCTAGGTCTAAGTCGATGTTTAGGGGGCTCTCCGGTTCTGCATAGGGATCTATGTCGAAGAGGTTTAGCACCACAGCCTCGAAAACCGCTTTGGGAGATACGTCGGGCGCCACTTCGGAAATCACCTCAGAGCGTGTAACCTGTAACACTTTGCTAACCTGTTTAGCCATTTGCTTTCCTTCCCCAAGCTTCCACGCTAAGAAGGTCTCGAACCGCCACTCGAATAGCCTCAGCCCTGTTTGGGTAGTATTTCTCGTTTACCAATCGGTCTAAGGCCTTAATGTACGGTTCAGGTAGATAGAGCGTAATTAGCCTCATATGCATCCCTCCCATAAAACATTATGTGTAAAAACTATGAGACCTGTTTCTATCTTATATTAGTATGTGTTAAGAAATAAATATGTTTTAAATATGAAGAGCCCTATCCTTATAAAGACTCCTATTCCTCTTGTCTAGACCAGTTGCTGTTTCATGTAAAAGAATAGGTTTCGGAATGCTTATGTTTCTCTTGACGATTAAAACGTATTGCTTTCTAAAATCTAACGGCGGACCATGAAAACTGGGCGGAAACTTAATGACAGGGAAATCTAGGCGAGTTTACCTCAAGAGCTTTGGTTGTCCGACAAATCTTGCGGACGGAGAGGTCATCGCCGGCTGCTTATCAGAGGCTGGTTACGACATTGTTGAAAGGGCTCAGAGCGCGGACATCTTAATTTATAACACGTGCGCAGTTAAGTCTCCTACAGAAAACCGAATGATAAATATCTTGAGAAGGGCCCCGAGGGACAAACGGCTTATCGTAGCTGGTTGTCTGCCTCTGATAAACTTTGAAAGATTAAAAGCTCAGGTCAGATTCGACGGCATGGTCGGCCCAGCGCCAGGTTCCAGAATCGTCGAGGCTGTACGCAGGGTAGGCCGTGGAGAAAAAGTTGTTATGTTAAAGAAGGATTCCAAGCCGAGCCTCGGTCTTCCCAAAATTCCGGTAAACAGCGTCACAGGGATTATACCCATCAATTACGGTTGTTTAGGGGCGTGCTCCTACTGCTGCGTTCTCCTAGCCAGAGGACGCCTAAGAAGCTATCAAACCAACGAGATAGTTGAAAGGACGAAACGAGACCTAGCTTCTGGCGCTAAAGAAATATGGCTAACCTCCCAAGATACGGCTTGTTACGGAAAGGATATAGCGACCAATCTTGCGGACTTACTCAGGCGAATCTGCGAAATCCAAGGAAATTTTTTCATTCGGGTTGGAATGATGACTCCGAATCAGGCGCTGGAAATACTGGATGATTTAATCGAAGTCTATAAAAATGAAAAGATATTCAAGTTTTTGCATTTACCTGTTCAGAGCGGAGACAATGAAGTCTTAAGGCTTATGAACCGTTTCTACGCCGTAGAAGACTTCAAAAGAATCGTTTACTCCTTCAGAAAGGAAATTCCAAAAATAACCGTGGCAACGGACGTTATCTGCGGCTTTCCAGGCGAAAGCCAAACTGCCTTCGAGCGGACAATGGGGCTCATTAAGGAGATTCAGCCCGACGTTGTCAACATCTCAAAGTTCTTCCCAAGGCCTCATACACCCGCGAAAAAAATGAAACCACTTCCCCCTCAAGAAGTGAAAGAAAGGAGTAAACAGATGGCAGAGTTGTCGAGGAGAATTTCTCTAGGAAAAAATAGGGATTGGATAAACTGGGAAGGAACAATACTCGTCGACGAGAGGGGGAGGGAGAAATCATGGATTGGGAGGAACTTCGCTTACAAACCGGTGGTTATAAAGGCTGAGGGTTTTCTGCTGGGGAAGTTTTTGAACGTTCGGGTTATTAGGGTGTTTCCAACATACCTGGAAGCTGATGTTGTGTAGGTTTTACCCTCCGCCTACTGGAGGGAAAATTGCTACGGTGTCTCCCTCTCTTAACTTCGTTTCTAATCCCTGAAATACATCGATGCCTCTGCCGTTTATGAGGATCTGGATGTGTGTTCGCACGTCTCCCTTCTCATCGTAAACGTAGTTCGTGAATTCTCTGCCATATTTTTTTGAAAGTTGGGTCAAAAGTTCCTTAACGGTGATGGTGCTTGAGGATTCCACTTCTTCTTCTTTCTTGCCTGTTATTTCGCGGAGAGTGGTGAAAAATTTCACTTGGACCTTCATTTCGGATTCCTTCCAGTTCCACTAATTATGTATCAGTTTACGGAAGAATTTATACTGTTCTTTCTTGTCGGTGTTTCGAGAAATTCTTCGGGAAGACTATTTTGGAGTTTAAAGGGTACGCGCCTGTTTCCTATGGTTTGTTTACCATTTTGTTAATTGCTTCTTCCATGTCATGGCCGTGGCAGTAGACTAGAGCCCTTTTTATTCCCTTTACTTTCTCTGCCGCTTTTCTGATGTCCATGGCGAGCTTGAATGCGATTGGGCAAAAGGGGCTTGAGGGTACAAAATCGACTTTCACCACTCCGGGTTCTTGTTCTTTCACGTTGGTGATCATTTTCATTTGGCCGAAGGTTAACCCTGTTTCCGGGTCCACCACCTTCTCTACTTCGTCTCGAACCCTTTTTTCTAGGTCTGTCAACCTTCTAACCTCTTCTAGATGTTTATTTATTGGATTCTAATGAAAAAGGTTTCTCCTTTTAACAAGGTTGTGTGCTGTGCGGATTTGGGTCAATTAAACTTTAAATATCGCTAGGGGTTCTCAAATTAAACGGCGCTGCTGAAGCTGTCGATCGAGCCGCCGTAGCTCAGTTCGGTAGAGCAGCGGGCTCAAACGGATCCTAAAACCCTTTGAGGCTGAAGCTGTTAACCCGTTGGTCGACGGTCCGAGTCCGAAGACGTTGACTATGCGTCTCGTCTGGCGAATCCGGCGGCGCCATCTTCTTTCCGTCTCTTGTAGGCCAAGATCCATATGATGGAAGTTTAAATCACTCCGCTGGACTATCCTGTTTTAACTTTTCTGTTATTAGGGCTCCAAATAGACCGTGCGTGGTATGCACCGCAAATGCGTCGAGAATGTTGGATAGTATTTATAGGGGGGCTAGATAGTCTTCTATCAGACAGGAGTAGAGTTGTAGCCCAGTTTTGTCGCATAGGTTAAATATTCGAGTTTTATGTAAACTTAAAGGCTAAGGGTTCAGAGGCTGTGCTGAGTGTTAGACATAAAACTGATTCGAGAACACCCAGAAATCGTGAGAAACGACCTAAAAAAGAGAGGAGACCCTGAAAAACTCGAAATGCTCGACAACCTAATCGAATACGACAAAAATTGGAGACAATCATTAACAAAGCTAAATGAATATAGACGCAGACTGAACGTGATAACTGCTGAAATTGCAAAGCTAAAGAAGAAGGGAGAAGACACCACCAAACAACTCGAAGAAGCAAAAAGAATACCCCAAGAAATAAAGAAACTGGAAAAGCAAGCCGAAGAATACAAAGAGAAGGCAGACCGCATTCTGCTAGGACTCCCAAACATCCTCCACGAGTCCGTTCCCTTCGGCAAAGACGAAACCGAAAACGTCATCGTGAAACTTATCGGCAAACCACCAAAATTTGATTTCAAACCAAAAGGTCATGTAGAAATCGCTTCAAATTTAGGTTTAATAGATTTTGACAGGGCTGCCAAAGTTTCTGGTCACGGATTCTATTATCTAAAAGGGGATTTGGCTCGACTGGATTATGCCATCATGAACTATACAATAGACTTCCTCAGAAAGAGAGGCTACACACTGGTGGAACCCCCCTTCATGATGGGCAAGAAACCCTACCTAGGAGTCACAGACCTAGACTTCTTCGGAGACCAACTCTACAAACTAGAAGGCGAAGACCTATACCTCATAGCCACAAGCGAACATCCCATGGCAGCAACCTTCATGGACGAAGTCATCAACAAAGAAGACTTACCAATAAAATTCGTCGGAGTAAGCCCCTGCTTCAGGAAAGAAGTAGGCGCCCACGGCAAATACACTAAGGGCTTGTTCAGAGTGCACCAATTCAACAAAGTTGAACAATTCATCTTCTGCCTGCCGGAAGATTCATGGAAGTTTCATGAAGAACTCCAGAAAAACTCTGAAGACCTTTACCAAGGCTTAGGACTACACTTCAGGGTCGTTAACGTCTGCACCGGAGACATAGGAATAATAGCGGCGAAGAAATACGACATAGAAGTTTGGATGGCTGACGGCACCTACAGAGAAGCTGGCTCCAACTCCAACTGCACAGACTACCAAGCCAGAAGACTGAACATAAAGTACAGAGAAAAGGAAGGACAGGCTCCAGCCGGCTTTGTACACACCTTAAACAACACAGCCCTCGCAACCAGCCGAACCATAATAGCTATTCTAGAGCAGTATCAACAAAAGGACGGCTCCGTCACAATCCCCGAAGCTTTAAGACCATTAATGGGCGGAATCGAAAGACTCGAATAAGCTTTTAATACTCCCATGCGAAAACTCTCCAGTCGCAAAGAGGGCCCAACGTGTCAAAGAAAAGACGTGTAAAGGATAAGTGGCGCGGAAAGGACTGGTACACAATAATGTCTCCACCATACTTCGGAGGAGTTGAGTTAACAGCCTTGCCCGCCGATGACCCCTCAAAAATTGTTGGGAGGGTCGTGGACTCCACCCTCTACGACATCACCAACGACTTTACACATCAGTACCTTAAAATATATTTCAAGGTTACAGACGTTGAAGGAAAAACCGCCCGCACGATCTTTAAGGGACACGAATACTCCCGCGACTATCTGAGAAGCCTTGTTCGAAGAAGAACAACGCGAGTAGACGGAATCTTTAACGTCACAACAGCGGATGGCTACAAGCTAAGATTGGCTGTTTGCGTTTTCACCCTTACGCGCATCAAGAGCTCCCAAGAACAGGCAGTACGCACCATCATGAAAAAAATCATTGAAGAAAAAGCAGGCGCACTCACCTTCGACCAATTCGCCCAAGAGCTTGTCCTAGGAAAAATCGCTTCCGACATCTACAACGAAGCTAAAAGGATAGCCCCCCTGCGCCACATAGGTATCCGAAAGTCAAAGCTCATCCTTCAACCAGCAGTCGCCGCGTAGCAACACTCAAGTTTCCCCTTATGACTACATTTACCTTAGGGAAAATCTTGGAAGCCAACAGGCTAACGGGTTTAAGGAAGCGAGTTGCCCAAGAAGCCGCCATTCTACTCTACACATCCCAGGAGAAGGAATATAAGCAAGCGAAGAAACGAGCAGCGAAAACGCTGGGGGTACGAGTTCTTCCAAGCAACCTTGAGGTTGCGGAGGAACTTGACAAAATCGCTGAAGAAAAGGAAGGCCCTCCAAGGAGAGAAAGACTTCTCCAAATGCGGAAAGAAGCCCTCCAAATAATGGAGTCGCTGAAGGACTTCAATCCAAGACTTGTTGGAAGCGTTTGGAGAGGAACAGCTCATCAGAACAGCGACATAGACATCCTCACGTTTTCTCAGGACCCAAAATCTGTGCTTGGTAAACTTCAGAAAAACAAGTACAAAATTACGAGTTCTGAGTGGCGCTCAGTGACTAAACGAGGCAAAAAGGAATCATCGTTTCACATCCATGTTGTTCTCTCCTCAGGCCACGAGGCGGAAGTTGTAGTTCGGGACCCTGAGAAAATGGGTCAAGCAGAAAGATGTAAAATATACGGAGATGCTGTAACTGGTCTGAACCTCCCTCAGCTTCAGAAAGTTATCAGGGAGAAAACGCTTCAAAAGTTTGTGCCTACATGATGAACCTCGTTTTCGGTCAGCTTAAATAACCCTTGTCTCATAGAGGAAATTGAACGAAAGAAAGAATATTTCAACGAGCGATACAAGCGGTATGGAGTGTATCAGCTAAAATGGGGATCGACAAAGAAAGGTTCAGGAAAATGTTTCCGCACTTAGCTCAAGAAATGGAGGGCAAAGAATACAGAATAACCATAACCTCGGTTAGATCCGATCTTCCAACAGGAGAGAAAGCCTCTTCAAAGAAGTTTACTAATTACATGCCGGACGTAATTGATTTCATTCGTAGATGCGACAACGAGCAACAAGCAGAAGAAATAATTGACTATCTGGAGAAAAGAAGAGAAATCAGCAAAGACTACGCCAGAAGGCTCAGGAAACAGCTGAAAGAGAAAGGCGTGAGAAGCTTCGGATCGAAAAAGGAAGACGACTATTACCTTAAACAAGACGGATTCTAGCTCATAGACCTAAAAGCCCGTAAACCTTCAGCGACCCCACAATCTTATCATCTAATAGTCGAAAAGAATATTTTCTCGCAAACCTTATAATATATTATCGCTGAAAAGAGAAAGAAGGGAGCGGATAAGAATACTGAAGAAAATTGGCTTAGTTGTTGCCTTAACTCTTACTCTGATGCTTGTGGCCTTTCCGGCTATGATGCCCATGGCTCGCGCCCCCCCAATAACGCTTAATCCAATAGCCGATTCTTGGGTGGACAACAAATATCCAACTGTGAACCATGGTGGAGACTTCACCCTGCATTGCAGATGCGACACACATCCATGGTTTGGAAATATAACAAAAAGGTCTTATCTCAAGTTTAATCTAAGCGGCATAGATCCTAACACAATAGGCGGCGCAACGCTCTATTTGTACTGCACCGAGAGTAATGTCCCCCCGGACACAATGAATGTAAATGTACATCGGACTGAGGACAGTTGGACAGAGTATAGTATAAACTGGAATAATGCGCCTGCTGTCGGCACCTATATCACAACAACAGCAGTCGACGGAGTAAATCAGACGTACGCTTGGGGCGGTGATGCCATGACGAGTTACGTCAAGGCGGAGGCTGCTGGTGACGGAATCGTGAGTTTCGTATTAAAACTTCCCAACGACACGGTGTATGTACATCCGGCGATGTGGCATAGGGACTTCAGCAGCAAGGAAGGCACTTATTCGCCTTACCTGAAAATTTTTGAACGCCCTGCGGCTTGCTTCACCGTTTCGAATTACCGTCCAAACAGGTGTGAAACGGTCACCTTCAACGCTTCGTGCAGTTATGACCCAGACGGCTCGATTGTCAAATACGAGTGGGACTGGGAAGGCGACTCCACCTATGATTTCGACGCTGGCGACAATCCAATTGCAACCCACCACTACGAAACGCATGGCCTTTATTATCCAAAACTAAGAGTCACCGATAACGACGGCATCACCGACGAAACAAATACAACAATCTTGGTCCGCGGACACCCAGTGGCCGACTTCACCTGGACACCACCTACCCCAACCGTATACGAAACCGTCAACTTCGACGCATCAGCCTCAACGCCAGACGGCGGAACTATTGCCAGTTATGTGTGGGATTTTGGCGACGATACGCTCGTCATTAATGAAACGGGTCCTATAGCAACTCATATTTACACGGTAGCAGGGACATACGATGTTACCTTAATCGTCATAGATAATGATGGACTTAGCGACACCGCCACGGCTGCACTGACGGTTTACCACCTCCATGACGTGGCTGTCATTGATGTTGCTCCATCTTCGACAGAGGTTTATGTTGGTGAAGCCGTCACCGTTACGGTGGTCGCCAAAAACGAAGGAACGACAACAGAAACCTTCAACATCACCGTTCACTACGACGACAACATTCTAGGAACACAGGACATCACTGACTTAGCTCCAGATAGTAACACAACTCTAACTTTCAGTTGGGACACTTCAAGTGTACCTGCAGGCGAATACACGATAAAGGCTGTGGCGAGCACGGTTCCTGGGGAAACAGAATTTGAGGACAACACCTGCATCGACGGCCAAGTCAGAGTCGGAGTCAGGCCCGTACGTGACGTGGCTGTTGTTGGCGTTACGCCGTCGGTCACAGAGATTGATGTTGGCCAGGTTGTCAACATTACGGTTACCGTTAGAAATGAGGGAACCGCCACCGAGGACTTCGACGTTACCCTTTATTACGGTGACACCGTCATTGGAACGCAAACTGTAACTGGTTTGGGACCGGGAGCAGAGACAACCTTGAAGTTTAGTTGGGATACGACGGGGGTGCCTGAAGGCGACTACGTCATAAAGGCTGAAGCCAGCATGGTTCCCGGGGAAACAGACATTACGGATAACACACATGTTGACGGCAACGTCACTGTCAAGTCACCGACAACATACGCATTCCCTAGGGAACTCGCCACTCTGGCCCTTATAGCCGCAGCAGCAATCGCCCTTACCATCCTTGCAATTCTCTTATATAGACGAAGAAGAAAAAAACAAAGCGCATGAAGAAGCTCAAAAACTTTTACTACCAAATACATAGAAAAATATTTTTGAGTTTAACCCACTGATACTGACGGTTGATGAAGTGTCTAGAACCACAAAAAGGACAGATAAATGGCATTTTTTGAGGTTGGGCGCTGGCTGGGACCGAAGCGTGGTGCCCATTTATGAAGCCGCTGCGCGTGGAAAATGCGTCCCCCTCTTAAAAACTCTTCTCACCAGTCACTGCAGAAATGAATGTACTTACTGCGCTTTCAGAGCTGGTCGAAAGTGTCCACGAGTGACGTGGGAGCCCAGAAAACTGGCAGAAATAACCAAGAATCTTTGGGAGAAGGGAAAAATAATGGGCCTCTTTCTAAGTTCCTCGGTTTTCAAGGATTCTGATTTTACCACTGAAAAACAGTTGGAAACTGTTCGCGCCCTCAGGAACATGGGATACACCGGATACATTCATCTCAGGCTGATGCCCAACGTGAGTCAACATTACATCCGTGAGGCCGTAGAACTGGCAGACAGAGTGGGGGTGAACCTTGAGGCTCCCAACAAAGATGTTTTCAGCGAACTCTGCCCAGACAAGGGGGGCTTCGAAGAATCTGTTCTCAAACGTTTAGAATGGATTGTAAGAGAGGTTCGAAGGGCAAAAAATGAAACGACTAAACCGAAATTTGGCTTTGCTAGGGCTGGAGTCGACACCCAAATGATCGTCGGCGCTGTGGATGACAACGACTGGCAACACATCCAAACCACCGAGTGGCTTTACAAAAAGCTTGGTTTGAAAAGAGTTTACTACAGCGGCTTCGAGCCC
>Ga0315314_1004112_pt1 | contig 11054 bp, 13 predicted proteins | sample TDP9_MG_FD_203631 | JGI IMG/M metagenome (GOLD analysis project Ga0315314, IMG submission 203631) | Freshwater sediment microbial communities from Lake Towuti, South Sulawesi, Indonesia - TDP9 | ecosystem: Environmental > Aquatic > Freshwater > Lake > Sediment | place: Indonesia: South Sulawesi... | reverse complement strand
GCGTGGACACCCGTTCTTGGCGGGCATTCAATCCGGCACTCACGTTTACTTCGTGCACTCCTACTTCGTGCGGCCTGAGGATGAAGCAACAGTTCTCGCGACTACAGTCCATGGTATTGAATTCCCGGCTGTGGTGGCGCGAGGGTCGGTGATTGGGACACAATTTCACCCAGAGAAGAGCGGCAGGGCTGGGCTACAAATGCTTCGAAATTTTGTTAGAATAGTGGGCTCTACAGAAAGTAGGTTAGATAGCCTGCATCCTTCCGATGATTATAGTCATTGGATAAAGATAAATGCGGATATCCCATTATTTATGCGAACCAAGTTTTGAAGGGAAATGAATGATAAACGAGGAAAAAGTTCAGAGGCTGGTAATTGAAATCCTAAAAATACTAGAAGAGAAAAAACATGAAGGCCCGGTCGGCGCGCGAGCGATAGCCAAGGAGCTGAGTAAGAGGGGACTTGAAATTGGGGAAAGGGCAGTTCGTTATCATTTGAGGATCTTCGATGAGAAGGGCTTTACTAGGAAGATAGGCCTGCTAGAGGGGAGGACCCTCACCGAGAAAGGTAAACAGGAGATAAAATATGCTCTTGTCGGTAAACGTGTTGGTTTCGTTATCGGAAAAATAGAGGAACTCATCTATAGGATGAGCTATGATCTCGAAAGTGAGGAAGGCACCGTCATCATCAATATTTCTCTATTAGATGCAGATGAGCTCGAAAAAGCGCTGGCCATAATGAAAAAAGTTATAGATGCGGGATATGCCCCCAGCCCACTTATAAAAATAGCTCGGGGAGGAGAAAACATAGCAGAGACCAAGGTACCAAAGGGAAAAGTTGGAATAGCAACGATATGCAGTGTTACTATCGATGGGATATTGGCGAAGGCCGGCATTCCTGTAACTCCAAAATTTGGCGGCGTGTTGGAGATCGAAAAATGGATGCCAAAAAGATTCACCGATGTTATAACATATCAAGGGTCTTCATTGGATCCGCTGGATGTCTTCGCATCTAGGAAAATGACATCGTACTTAAGTGTGATAAAAATGGGATCTGGGAGAATACTTGCTAACCTTAGGGAGATACCCATGTTGGCGAAAGACCGCGCCCAGAACATAATAGATCAGGCCAAAAAGAGGGGCTTGAACGGCGTGTTAAAGGTAGGCGCCCCTGGTGAATCTTTGTATGGACTTCCCGTCGACGTGAATCGGGTGGGCATGGTGATCGTGGGTGGGATCAACCCAATAACGGCAGCTGAAGAAAGCGGCATCGCGACCGAAACAAAAACTATAGAGACCGTGATGGACGTAGCTGAAATGCAACCCATTCAAAAATGGGTATAAAGGTCGACTATCGCCCTATATAAAAATTTAAAACTTAGCCCACCGTTAAGCTTATATATATATAACGGTGTTATATTTACCCTTTGAAGGAGTAGGAGACGGATGTTTTTCCTAGGTCCTCATTTGCCTCCAACCCGCGGATGGCCTGACCGCCTCCTGTTCCCTCTACGCCGAGGTAGCCTAGTGGCTGAGGCAGTGGGCTGCAGACCCGCTTACGCCGGTTCAAATCCGGCCCTCGGCTCCAGGTGGGTTGAATGAAAATATTGTTCGTACATGCAGATTACCTTAATTACAGGGCGAGGGAGAGGACGAAGTTTGCAGAGGAGGTGGAGGAGGGCCGCAAGGCAGGCAGCATCGACGATCCCCTTATAGCTTTCGTCTGCGTGGAGCGAATCGATGAAAATTCAAATGGCATAGCTGAGGAAGCTTTAGCCGAAATCAAGGATGTCGCAAACAGGGTTAAGGCCAAGAATATCGCCCTTTTCCCCTTTGCCCATCTCTCGCATGACCTGGCATCGCCGACCTTTGCGGTGAAGCTGCTGGCCGACCTTGAAAACAAGTTGAGGGTGGAAGGCTATCTCGTCCTAAGGGCACCGTTCGGTTGGTATAAAGTGTTTGAGTTCAGGACCAAGGGGCACCCGTTGGCTCTCCTATCGCGGTCCATACCAAATCAGGCGAAACAGATTTCCCATTCATGAGCATCTAAATGGGCAAGTTCATTCAAAGGCAGCTTATTTCCTCTTTCTCAGCATCGCGCAGAGATTACAGTACATCTCAGCCACTTTGATTCCCCGCATTTCTCCACGTGCGATGACATTTGAGAGCTCCCTTAAGGACTTCATAAAATCGCTTCTCTTGAGAAGTGCCTCAGCGCGACTTGTGCCCCTTAGCGATCTGAGATACTGGCTGACTGCAGGCTGGGTGATGCCCAACCTTTTGGCTACCTCAACCTGATTTAAGTTGTGCCTTTCAACCAGATCTTTGACGAGGATGGCCCTTATGGTCGGGAGGACATCCTTGAATATTTCCTCGCAGGGGGGCTTCATTTTTATCAAATAACGTTGTTATAAGCAATGTATTAAACTTTAGGAAGTCGTCGGAATGTTTAGGTTTTCTTTACCGACGCCTTAATGGGATATCTGATTTATAAGGCTGTACTCACCGGCATTACTCGAACATATATTTTTTACCTTCTATATCAGAAATTTTTATTACCACTTCGTTTTCATCAATCGACATCGGCAGGTAGCTGGGCCAGCATCCTCCAGCCAGATTTTGGGTTCCAATGCTGTTGATCGGAAATTCCCTCCCGCAATTATTGCAGTGCATAACATCGCCAATCTGCCTGTACCCTTTTTTCGCTGGGTAACAAACATCGCATGCGTCGAATGCAACGTGAATTTGACCGTCATTGCCTTTGACTGCGAAGTAGCGGATGTTCACCCCGCCTGAATTGTAGGTATAAAAACTTGCCCTATCGCTTATTTGGGCTATTGGAATCCTGGCCTCGGTCTGATTCGCGGGTAGGTTGGGGTTCGCCGGTATGTAGCTTTCCCCACCTGTGGAAAAGGCGAAATAGCCACCCAGCCCTGCCACGATGAGAACAATTGCCGTTAGAGCCAGGCCAATTTTTCTCCTTCCAACTTTGGTTTCTATCCCTGCACTCTTTTCGACCTGATCCACCACACCATGGACTCTATGCAAATGATTGGCATAATTCTTAGATTTTACGGGGAATCTGCAAACTGGACATGTTTTCCACTCCTCCTCATTTACTGTTTTGCCATCTCCCGAAGTCGTACGCTCATCCATTTTCCTTCACTTCCTCTGTTTTTGTCACCTGCCCATCTACAAGCGTTATAAGCCTATCCGCACGCTGCGCGTTTGATAGATCGTGGGTCACCATGATGACTGTAATCCCCTCTTTTTCATTCAGCCCTTGGATGAGCCGCAGGATCTCGTCGCCCGTTTTCCTATCCATATTTCCCGTCGGTTCATCAGCTAAGAGAATGCGCGGATTATTTACCATGCCTCTAGCTATGGCAACCCGTTGCTGTTCGCCCCCGCTCAGCTCCGACGGCCTATGTGATGCCCTATGCGCCAAACCCACCAAATTCAGTGCCCTCATCGCCCTCTCTTCATGTTCGGAAGATGGGACATTTGAGAGATACAAGGGGACCATCACATTTTCAAGGGCTGTGAGATACGGGATCAATTCAAATGTCTGGAAGATGAAGCCGATTTTTTCCCGCCTCAGTCTTGCCCTTTCCTTCGCGTTCAACCCGTAAACGGATATGTCATCTATTGTCACTTCGCCATCTGTCGGGGTGAGCAGTACCCCAATGGTGTAGAGGAGGGTGGACTTCCCACTCCCGCTTGGGCCCATTATCGCCAGGAATTCACCTTCCTTGATTTCCATCGTGATATCACGTAGGGCAATGACATGCGGGCTTTTCCCATAGATTTTGGTCACATTTTTCAGGGTGATCATTTCTTACACCGCCCTCAGGGCCTCTACGGGGTCAACTTTTGAGGCTTTCCGAGCCGGATAGAGGCTGGCTGCGAGGCAGACTATTAAGGAAAGCGCAATTGAGAGAGGGATGATAACGAGCCTTTCGAGGGGATAAAAGACCTCCTTTATGGTAAGATCGATGCCCATAAGAGTTGGCCCAATAAAAAGCGATGAGATCAGACCCACTCCGACGCCAACAACGCCCCCTACAGCCCCCAAGATTAATGATTCTAGGACGAAGATTTTACGCATGTGGGCACCATCAGCCCCCATCGACATGAAAACGCCGATTTCCCTTATCCGCTCATGGATCGAGGCCAACATCGTATTCATCACGAATGCACAGCCAACTACCAAAAGTATGGAAGCGGATAGAAGAGAAAAATCAGATATTTGATTGGCGACCTCCATCCTCGTACTTGCAGCCTGTTTTACGGGCGTCGCCTTAACCCCAGGCATGGCGTCTGAGATCTGTTGGGACATGTTCTCGACCGGACAGTCTTTGCAGAGCGCCGAGACATCTATCACGCTGACGACATCGGGCTGTTTTAGTAATCTTTGGGCGGCATCCAAGGGCATGAATACCGAATAATCGTCGACGGAACCCGTTTCCCCCAGAATGCCTGTCACTGTAAATCGCGTGCTGTTAACTGTCAGTGTTGATCCCTGCGAGAGCCCAAGCGAGGATGCTACGGCTGACCCTATCAGGGCCTGGTCCGTGTTATCCTCCGGTAGGGAGCCGCTTATCTCCCACCATCTCTTTAACCTGCTCTCTTGTTCAGGCACTATTCCCACAATTAGTAGACTACCATTTTCATGTGAAACCTGGCCGTAGAGTTTCGGTGATACGATCGAAAGATTGGCGCGATTTGGGATAGTGTAGATTTTCTCAATCAAGTTTTCAGGAATTGCGACTTCGCCTACAACGACGCTCCCATACGGAACACTTATCGATTCAGATTTTGGAGTCACCACTATGTTTGCCCCAAATTTGTCGATCTCTTCACCGACTTTGTCCTCCATCGCTCGAGCGACAATGGAAGTGGACACCACGACGGCTATCGCAATGATTATCCCAATCGAGCTGAAGATTAGTCGCCCCTTTCTGCGCGATAGGTTTTTTCTGACTATGTCAATGGCTCGCGTAGCCTCCACCTCAGATTTTTCTATAACTACGTTATATTTATATCTTATTGTGATACATCATATTTAAATAGATAATGAAAGGTGAGGGATCGGCAATGACAAAAATTAGGGTTGAAGCCTTAGGGGTGTTTCTCGGTCCCGTCGAGTCCCATGCTTTTGCCTTTCCCCGAGGATAACCTTGGCCAAAAAATAGCCCTCTGGAAATCGATATATATCTCGATATGATATATCAAATGGGATAAGAATGGTTGGCGAGAGAGGCGCCATTACAAATCTCACTAAGTTTTATACTCTTGTCCTTCTTAACGAGGGGCCTAAACACGGCTATGAAATAATGGATGAACTGGAGAAAAAAATCGGGAAAAAGCCATCAGCTGGCCAAATCTATCCCCTGTTAAAAAAGCTAGAAGAGAGCAGACTCATCATTCACGAAAATATCAAAATTGGAGAGAAGGAGAAGAAAGTTTACAGTTTAACCGCAGAAGGCAGGAAGACCTGCTCAAGAATCGTCGCCAGGTTTAGTGATCTGATCTCGATAGTCCTAGAACCCAAGCTCACGAGATGCTCGCACTGCGGATGTAAAATTTACGAGGGCGGATATAAGGAGGAGATCGAGGGGAAGGAGCTGATGTTCTGTTGTGTGCATTGCGCCGAGTCCTATAAGGGTACCCTAAAAACATGAACTTCGTACGAAAAGTAAAACCTCAATCTAACCGATTTGAAGGCGTATTTATTTGGATAAGAAAAACTAACAGAATAGAGCGTGGGAGAATGGCAACCTTCGAACCGGTGGGGGAAAAGGAGATAACTAGGGCGATTGTCGGCGAGTTCATGAAGGATTTTCAAAAGTACGCCGAGAGCGATGTGATAGTAGTCGGAGGCGGCCCGAGCGGTCTGATGGCCGCGAAGGGGCTTGCGGAGCGCGGCGCGAACACCCTCGTCATCGAGCGGAACAACTACCTGGGGGGAGGTTTCTGGATCGGCGGGTTCCTGCTCAATAAGGTCACGGTCCGGGCTCCAGCACAAAAAATCCTAGATGAATTGGGAGTTCCCTACACCGAGTCTTCGAAGGGCCTCTACGTGGCAGATGGTCCTCACGCCTGCTCAAGGCTGATCGCCTCCGCCTGCGATGCCGGTGCGAAGATCCTCAACATGACGTTAATCGATGATGTCGTGCTCCGGGAGAAGAACCGCGTGGGGGGCGTGGTCATCAACTGGACCCCAGTGTCGGCGCTACCTCGCGAGCTGACATGCGTTGATCCCGTTGGCCTTGAGTGTAAGCTCGTGATCGATGCCACCGGGCACGACGCAGCCGTGGTGCGCCTGCTCGAGCGGCGGGGCCTCATCAAAGTCCCAGGTTATGGGGCGATGTGGGTCGAACGGTCTGAAGATCTCGTCGTTGAGCACACAGGCGAGGTTTACCCGGGCTTGATCGTTGCGGGAATGGCGGTCACGACGGCTTATGGTCTGCCGAGGATGGGACCCACTTTCGGCTCGATGCTGATTAGCGGCCGGCGGGCAGCCGAAATCGCATATCAGAAGTTACAAGAGCTGTAAAAAATCCTTGAACTGTCTGCGCGGCGATAAGCACATGCAAAAGAGGGCGCGGCGGTATGAAGAACCTCACTAACTTCAAAACTTCCTACCTAAACATTCACCTCTACGAAGACCCCTCATCCAAGACCCTACGCCTACAAGAGATTGCCCGTTACCTTCAAGACAAGCTTGGTAAGATTTCGATCGACGTTAGGAAGCCCTTCATCACGGCAAGCTCTGATGATGTTATCAAAAATCTCGCCATGAGGCTGGCCGAAACGAAGGTCCGCGACCTGACGAACCCTGACGCGCGCCTCGAGCCCCTGCCTGGTGAAATCGAGTTCGAGCGAAAACTCCTGCGGGACCCAAGCTTCAGGCTCTCCGGCGTCCTCTACGACGGATTCAGGCTTCAGGCGGTGCTACGGGAACTTCTGCAGGCCGACGAGTTCAGCATCGAGCACGCCCACGTCATATTTACCAATCGCCTCTTTGGCACCTTCGATGAGGGCGACCGCAGGTACCATGCGCGAGTGAGCGTCTATGGTTTCCCTTCCATCATCTCCACCGCAGGCATCGTTGAGGCTCCAGCGAAGCCGAGGGAGTTCTATCTCCTCAGGCAGCAATATGCCGCGCTCGGGATGGCTGAAGTGCCGATCGAGGTCCTTAAGGAGAAATTCGGGGGGAGATTCATCGATTATGACGACGAGAGGATCACCGAAGTCATGAAGGGGTACGTGATGCAGGTGATCTTCTATCACCTCACGTTCGATCCCTTCTGTGAAGTCAAGACCTGTCGTTTGTTCAACAGTCATTGGCAGGAGGAGGTCATCCTAGCTCAACTCGGCCCGAAGGAACACGAATTCTGCGAGAGGCATAGCGCAATCTTAGAAAAGCTCGGGCTGGAGTTTCTAGAAAAGCATTAGCTTCATTTAACTACGGATATTTCATTACCGCTTCGATTGATTTTTCGGCTATTCCCTAGGCCCCAATCGACAGACAAAAGGACCCTTGCACTTCGCGCACTCCAACTGAAGAGTCGTGTGTGCGATGCCGAACTTCAGCCTAAGAAGCTCATTTACCTCGTTTAAAATCTCCGCGGCTTTGCTAACCATCTGGTCCTCGATCAATAGGTGCCCGCTCATCGCGTACATCCCGGAGGTAATCGTCCAGACGTGGAGATCATGGAGATCGCGAACTCCTTTCACCTTTTTGACTTCACGGGTGATCTTCCTCATATCTATGTGTTTCGGCGCTGCTTCAAGTAGAATGCCGCCTGCCTCTTTTATCAAACCAATCGCCCAAATTAAGATCATCGCGCCTATCAGGAAGCCTACCAGCGGGTCGACGATGTAAGCGCCGATGAACATGATTATAATACCCGCTGTGATGACCCCTACTGAGGAAAGTGTATCACTAAGGACATGTAGGAAGGCGCCACGAACATTGATACTTTCTGATTTCGTCCTCCTGAGCGCGAGGAGCACAACAAAATTCGCTCCGAGCCCCACAATTGCAACCCCCAACATTATCGGGCCCCTGATCTTAGGTGGATGTAAAAATCGCAAGTACGCCTCGAAAAATATATAGATGGCTAGGAAGATGAGAATGATGCCGTTCGCAAGTGCTGCGAGGATCTCTGCTCGATAATAGCCATAGGTTTTCATTCGAGTTGCTGGCCTTCGAGCTACCCTTATGGCGAGCAAGGTAAGACTAAGCGCTATGAAATGCGTAAACATGTGTCCAGCATCGCTCAGTAGGGCGAGGCTGTTGCTCAAGATCCCGCCCACAACTTCAACCACCATCACTGTGGCAGTTATCAAAATGGCGACCGAGAGTCCCCGCTGGGCGGCCTCCAAACGAAACAGAGGAGTATGAGTGTGCTCGGTCATTTTGATCGTCATCCGCGTCCTTGAACTAGGCAAGTGTCTCAAGGTAGCCCTTGAAGTCCTCCTCGAAGGTACGAACTTTTAAAATCTCATGAAAACCTTTCTGAATCGCCCTTTGAATTTCGGGGTCCGCGATAAGCCGGTCGAGCACCTCGGATTCCGCCCTCGTCCGCGGGTATTTCGGCGTGGCAAAACAGCAGCCAGCGTGCACCTCATGCCAGATGCCCAGCTCCTTGGAGATCTTCCCTATTTCCTCCTTGTCAAGGCCCAGCAAAGGCCTAAGGATGGGGAATTTTATCCCCCTGGAGGTCACCCCAAGATTTGTCAATGTTTGAGTTGCCTTCTGCCCGAGCGATTCCCCCGTCACTATGCCCGCTGCCCCCTCAAGCTCGCAGATGGCTTCAGCAACCTTGAACATGTTTTTTCTGCACGCCAGGCAGGCGTAGCTCCTCTTTTCCCGATTTTTCAGGATGGCATCCAAAACCTTAGCCCAAGGGTAGACGATGACCTTCTTGAACCTAGCCTTTTTTCTGAGGTCCTTCAGCACCTTCATGGCGACGAGGAAGGTTTCCTCGCAAGTGTAAGGGTAAAGGCAGAAGTGAAGGGGCAATACATTGAACTTTCTGGCGGTTAAGGCGCAGGCGACTGGCGAATCGATGCCCCCTGAAACCAAACAAACGACATTCTCCTTCCCCATGTCGATCGACCTAACTCCAAATGCCTGATATCACCTTTTGCCAACGCATTCGGCTTCTCCCATTAGGATGAGCCCCAAGCCGGCGGTTTCCTTGTCTGGCGCCTCCATCGCGAAGAACAGTGCAAGATATCTAGCGGTTTGCAGGGCTTTCTCGAATTCATTCCGCCCCCCTTCCAGTTTCAATGCTTCGACGGCATTTCTTAGGTTTGAATAACCCTCGATGAGGAGTTCAGCGTTAGGAAGCTCATCAAGCCGCACGGTCAAGGCCTTTTCCTCCGCGATGCACTTGCCGCACTTCCCAGAGGCGCAATTGATGGTCGGCTCCCCGCAGACGTCGCAGATAACAGCACCCCAGACTAGGCGGGATATGGAGTTGGCTACCCTCAGGATTTCCTCCCTATCCAATGCCCGCTGTATTTTGAGCTTACCGTTTTTGAAGATGCTTATCTCTCGCCCCTTGAACTTGAGCTTAGCGACCCCGAGGCTTGGGCTGCATTTCAGCTCCGCGAACCTCCTTCGGTGAACTTCAAGCATTGAACAGAGCGCGACGGGGTCTATCAGCTGGGCCTTGGCTTCCTCCCTCTTTAGCTCCACGTCAGCCATTAACTTTCCCCTCTCTGAAACGCAGGGCTGGACGTAGAGCACGGCCTCCTTTCTGACCTTCAAAAGGTCCCTGACCTCGACCCCTTTTGCGATGGAGCACTCGTCCTTAAATTTGGGGACGACTATCGAGGTGAGTTTTTCGGCCATTATTTTGCCCTTAAGCATGAGGTTGCTTCTCGCCTTCGACCTTTTTCTGTCTATACTCCTGTATCGCTTTTTTCAGCGTCTTGTAGGCGAGGACGGCGCAATGCATCTTTAGCACGGGCAGGCCGCCTAGCGTGCTTGAGATCTCCTTGATCGAGAGCTTCTCGGCCTCATCAACAGTCTTCCCCTTGACCATCTCGGTCACCATCGAGCCCGTCGCGATGTTCGCCGCGCAGCCGAAAGAGAGGAACTTCGCATCCACGATTTTGTCATTTTCTATTTTTAGCGACATCTGCATCATGTCTCCACATTGAGCATCTCCTTCAGTTGCCGTGACCGTCGGATTCTCCATCTCACCCACATTCTTCGGATTTCTGAATAGCTCGATCACCTGCTGGGAATACTTGAGCAGGCTCCTTTCAGTGTATTCGACTGGCATTTGCCTCCCTCAAAAGGCCCCTGGTTTTATGGGGCTTATCTTCCTGAGGTTTTCGATCACCCTCGGCAGCACCTCTAGCACGTATTCCATCTCCTCCGCAGTGGTATATCTGCTCAATGTGAACCTTATCGCTCCATGCGCCACCTCGGGCTTGACCCCTATTGCCGTCAGAACGTGGCTGGGCTCAAGCTTTCGCGTAGAGCATGCTGAGCCAGTTGCGACGGATATGCCGTTTAAGTCCAGATGGAGCAACACAGACTCCCCCTCCACGTACTTGAAGGAGTAGTTCACGTTCGCCGGGCTCCTCCTATCTCCCCTCGGCCCGTGTAGCACCACATGTTGGACCTTTGCTTCTATCCCGGCCATCAGCTTGTCCCCCAACTTTCGCATGTGTTCGACATTTTTTTCGAAGCCGTCAAACGCAAGTTCGGCAGCCTTCCCGAAGCCCACTATCGCTGGAACGTTTTCCGTGCCAGGTTTCAGCGTGAACAAGGAGATGTAGCCGTAAGTTATCGGCTCGATCGGGGTGTTTTCCCTCAGGTAGAGAGCCCCCACACCCTTTGGGCCATGAATTTTGTGAGCGCTGATGCTCATGGCGTCGATATTCATGCGCTCCACATCTATCGGAACTCTCGCGTAGGATGCGGCGGCGTTCGTGTGGTAATAAATTTTGTGTTTCTGTTCCCGCAGGATTTTCCCTATCTCCTCGATCGGCTCTATCGTCCCTATCTCATCGTTGACGTGCATC